>Ga0228711_1001706_pt1 | contig 32843 bp, 20 predicted proteins | sample MedpolnodulmetaG_2_FD_177996 | JGI IMG/M metagenome (GOLD analysis project Ga0228711, IMG submission 177996) | Root nodule microbial communities from Medicago polymorpha collected in Santa Monica, California, United States - brown nodules | ecosystem: Host-associated > Plants > Roots > Nodule... | reverse complement strand
CACCCGGCCATTGTTTCAAATCTACACAATAAAAAATTAAAAACAATCAATGAAAAACTCATTCAAACATTTCATCAAACACTTGGAGTGTAAATTATACATAAACCCTAAAAATCATAAAAATAACCCTAAAAAATATATAAAATTTGAATTTTTTTTATAAATTTAAGAAATATACTCCATTATAACAAGTATTCATAATTTTTGTTAATAACATTTCAGATCTACAACATAACTCTATTAAAAAAAATAAATCAAAAACTTAAAAATAAACTACAACTAAAATTATAAACATATATACTAACTATAAAAATTATGACAATAGCCTAAGTGATTACTTCCTTGTGATTTAGTAGAAATTTCTTTGGATGATTTGGTAAAGTTTTTTTTAGAGAGAATGTGAAAGAAAATTGAAGTTTTGAGAGAGAGTGAGTGATGAAAGAGTGGCTGGATTTTGGCTACTGACTTGAATATGTTACGAACACAACGGTAGTTAACTATCGTCGGCATGCCGGTTTGCAGAACGGTAGTTAACTACCGCTAGGTTTTTTTGGAAATTTTCATGTGTCAATATGACGTTTTTGAAGTCAGAACAGCAATTTTCAAAAATTCCCATACATCATGGCAAAGTGATGAGTTCTACTCGTGGACAGATTCCCTTTCCAAAAAGGTATGTTTCAAGTCATTCGAACACCTGCTGCCAAATCCGCACGATTTCCATTGAGCCTTTCTTGCGCGTCACTTCGTCTTCAATACGCGCAGACAATCTTCCTACATCACTAATCTATCTATGTTGAAGTTAAAGACTTTAATTGATACAGCAAAAGTAAAAGCAAAGAGTATTGCAATTCCAAAAACCACAGCTGCAGAAACACCTATAAAATCATGTTTGGTACCATAATAAATTCTTATATATTCTTGAACTGACACATTTTCCAATTCCAATATGTCTTATATATTTCCAAATTGTGATGCAAATAATCCATATAAGCTCCAAGCCACAGGATTTGCCCAATAGTACCACCTCCACCACACTGGCATTCTCTGTTATAAAAAATATCATAAGTTCTTCTACTTAATCCATTCATAGATACTATTTATGTCACCAAATATAAATCCTTTTAAAAAAAGTTTATCATTAAAAAAATGCTTACAGGTCTTGGAATGATAAATCCAGAAAAGAGATTCCAACTTCCATAAAATGCAGATGCCAAAACTGCAGCAATATGGTAATCTGGTGTAGCTGCCACTGTCATCATACCATAGAAGGTGAAGTAGCAAAATGTGAAGAACATGAAAAACATGTACCAAAAGAATTTTTGTACAGTCCACTCAAATCCAATCATGGCATAAACTATTACACCATATGATAATGCTTGTGCTAGAATATAAGGTAGCTCTATTAAAACCTGTGACAAAAGAGAGTAAGTTATGTTAACATGAGTAAGTAAATAATGATTGTGTGTGAAATAATGATTTTATTACCTGTGCAAGTGCATAGGGTAAGGCAGAATACATTCCAGCAGCTCTTTCTCGATAAAAAACAGTTCTTTCAACAGCTACTACTGGTTGTATCGAGGCAGAATTTTGGATCCCGATGAAGAAAACAGCAGTGTACATTGAGCCCATGGCATTAGATAGGTCTAGTCCTCTTGTGCTGGAATCCACAAAAGGCGTCACAATTCAAGTGGAAATGAAATATCAAATAATTAAGCATACATTCATACATTTTGGAAGATTTCACTTACTATTTGCGTCCGAGGTCCCAAAACATTGTTCCAAACAGCAATGCTATGAACGTAGCAAAGTAAAACCTAACAGCAGTGTATAACGGGTTGCGCCAAATATGACCATGTAAGGGTTCTCAAATTGAGAAGGGAATAAAATGGATAATTCAGAATTGATTATTGAATCAAAGATGAAATTGATAGTTGAGAACCCAATTAAAATTGATGTTCTTAGTGCATAGAAACATTAAAGAAAAGATAGAAGAACTTAACCATTACTCTACTAGAGAATACCAAAGGGAGAGGGGAGAGACTTCATCATTTTTCTTCATAACCTTTAGTGATTATCCTTTCCCTATTTATGCACAATCACTAGCCACATGTCCATTTACCTCAACCAATTACATTTTGCCAAGTGTGTTTTCTCATGTGCTATTTGAATCATAACAGACCAACGTTGTTTCCACAAGCAAGCCAAGCATTGAACTAAAAATGATTGTGAGTATTAGCTAGGGAAATAAAGATCCTTGGAACCAAGAGCAGGTTTGCCCAATTCTGCTATAAGTTGCTTATTTCTTCTGAACAATAATAATTAAAGCCTTTTCTGAATATGATTACTGCAGGTACTACATTTAACAAATTCATACCCTGATCCATATAATAGTATTGTATATTATTTCTTACCTATATAGTTCAGAAAATTTGTATATCTCATGAAAATCAACACCTAATGCAACTTCTTGTGCTGGACTCGTCGCTTCTAACATCCATGTCGCTGGATTATATCCATCTTTTATTTTACTTACTCATTCAATACTCTAGACAAAAGAAAATATAAGAAAATAAGTAAATGGTGATTCAAGAATTAAGGTTGTTCACTTGTTGAAATAAAATTGCATCTAAATCCAACCTCAAAATATTTGATCAATTGATTAGAATAACGACCTAATGGCCCAGCATATATTTCTTGTCCTCCACTCTTAAACATGAATAACTAGAATCACATGTAACATATATTAGATTTGAGTCCACATGAGCAAAGAAATTTTCATAAGCATGTTGATTTCATTATATCATTTCTTACCTCATCAAAAGATTCAAATATATCAATACCTGGTTGATGGATGGTACAAACAATTGTTCTTCCTGTGTCAACCATGTTCCTAACAGTTCGCATAACAATTGCAGCAGCTCTAGCATCTAATCCAGATGTAGGCTCATCCATGAAAATTATGGATGGATTGGCTACTAGTTCAACTGCAATAGTTAACCTCTTGCGCTGTTCGGTTGAAAGACCGCTCACACCAGGCAAACCAACCAGTGAGTTCCTCAGCGGATTCAGCTCGACTAGTTCCATAACTTCCTCAATGAACATCTACAAGCATTTGTTAGATTCAAAAGTAAGAATAACAAGTTTAAGTTCGAAAGCTAAGTTATTTAGGATTGTTGAAGTCAAGAGAGGAAACTAATCTTTAATCATAATAATAAAGTCAAGAGAATATGATACAAAAGACTAAATACTACTAACCCTTATTTATAAGGATACAAGACCTATAATCATAATTGAATATGGAAAGTAATCTTCAAATACTGAGATAGGAAACTAATCTAATGAGATGATTCATGATACGCCAACATTATGTCAAGATATTATACGATATTTCATATCCTCTAATAAGGACCTTAAAAAGGTATGTATGAGGGAAAATGATAAGGTGTCTTGAGCAGTAAATACTAACCTTTCTGGTATTGGAATCAACTTCTGCCGGTAAACGAAGCCAAGCTGAATACAGTAAGGACTCAGACAGTAACTTGAGGGGAGTGGATATCATTCTGCTCACAATAGCCAGAGATTCTGGCAAATGTTTCTTGCTTTTTAGGGTAGCCAGAATGTCAACTTCATTTGACCATGAAATTTTCCACAATGTCAACAATTGCGACGTGATCACAATGCAACTATAACTGCAATTCGAAACCTTGATTATCTAAACCCAATGCTAATTAATAACTTTGAAAATGACTTACTTGTGGAATGTCAACAGAGTATACAATTTCGTCAAATGTGATAAAATATGGTTCAAAAGGTAGAACCATTCCCCTTTTCTTCCCACGGCTAGAATCAGCAACAGCAGTAGATCTTCTAGAATTTTCTGCACAACCAACACAGTTAAAAAAAACCTATTAGGTTAGTAAGCCTATAAGTCACTAAAAAAAATGTAAAATAACGATGGAAAAAATTAAAATTGTCACCAAATTTGGCGTCTCTAATATTTAGCGATAGAATTAGAGACAGATTTTGCTTTTTCCGTCTCTAAATTTCTATCGCTACTTTAACTTTTTCTAGTATACATGCATTGAAATATTTGTGTGAGGAGGTATAAACAATATATATGACCTGATTCTCTTAATTCAATTTCTTGATCTCTATCATTTGGTGCATTATTGCCTCCTGATTCTTCTTTTATTGTTGCTTGTTGCTTGTCAAGTGCTTAAAAAAACAAGTATATGTATTAGTATCATTTTTCATCACAATGAGAATCTTAATAAATAACCAAACATAAAGATACTCACGATCAAGGTAAGTGAGAGTGATAGTGTATAAAAAGTTGTTAAGGAAAATAAATCCTATTAATGCACCAACTCCTATCCAATACCAATATGCATGTGTGAAGAATCCACGTGATTTCAAAGATAGAACTCCCACTGTCATGTTTGGATATGGCGTTATCTGTAATTGAAAAGAAAATGAAATTAGGCCTACACATTTTTGAAATGAAAGATAATGATAATGTCATAAGTTTCAGAAATTACTTTGTTCCAACTATTTCCAAGGAATTCATTCACCATTATAGCATTATGTGTAACATTAAAGGTGAAATCCAGTAACCCCAAATCCACCAGCGCTTAATATCATCTGATTCATTGCCAATGAAATGAAATATGCATCAATTAATATAAACTTTCATTATATGATAACTGCAGCAAGTATGTGAATCCACCCAAGCATAAGATGATACAAAATTTTGCATTTTAGGTCCATTGAGAATGAGGTCTGATTTCTACTTGAGTGTCAACTCACCTTTTGCAAGAATGAATCCACCCATATGAAAGGATACGATCTGCAAACGAGCGGCTTCTGGAGTTTCGTGGAAATTGAAAAATGCTTCGATTTGAAATAGCCAATCTGTAGGGTTTGACCCGTCGAAACGGGGGACACTAAGCTTCAGGGTGCGTGCCGCTGCCCCAGAAGATCCATGGCTTTGTGGTTGAGTTTTTGGGTTCAAATTAGCGACCTTGGAATCAACTTCCAGTAAATGATTGTGTAGAGCGGTATGAATGGAATCAGTGTGAGATTCAAGGGATGATTGAATCAGTGCACGAAGCTCTGCATTTTGTGCCTCCATTTTGGATTGAAGGGCGTTCATAAGTTCTGATTGGTTCATGATGAAAGCACCAATGATACAACATGCTGCTAATGATGAACAGATTGTGAGCACTCTTCGAGTGAGTGTATACTCCTAAGAAGGAAGAAAGAAAATCAGAGAGGAAAAAAGAGACTTTTCTTATTATTCAACATAACCAAAATGATTGTCTGTTACATCAGATATAGCCAATCTTGGCATAACTACTAGCATAAACTTAGGAAAGGAAATCAATGAAATTGTAAATCAAGGGAAATAGAATCGTAAAATTAGGAAAGTTTCCTTTACTGGCACACAAAATCCTTCAGCCATCCTGGTTTCTAGGATTGCCTCTTTTCCAATATTGGCCTTGCTTCTATCTCCTCAAAGTTGGGCCCTTCCTCAGCAGGTATCGGACTTTCCATTGATGGGCTCGTATCAGGATGAGTGAACTTCGTAGTTTGTAGCAAAATTTCAAAAAAATATTTATCTTGCGAGCACAATTGTCGAGGAGGGGTATGCAGCCTAACTCCTCTGCAATTGGAGAGACCTTTTTTAGGATTTGAACATACCACTTTCACGTTACAAGACATCAACTTTTACCATTGCATCAAGATTTGCTAGGGTATGATGCAAAATTAGAGATGAAAAATTTGGTACACATGGAGAAAAAAAAAAGGCCCTAGTATTGGAAGTGGTTATACCATATCTTGATCCAACTCCTTGGCAACTTGCTGAGAAAGCCAATGTTTCCCTAACAGTCATTTCTCCAATATGAACATCATGTTGACTAATATATGCAGCAGTTCTTTGAGGTACAAATTCATCCATTCCATATCCATTATAACTCACTCTACCAGATTCCTATAATACACAATAACATTCATTTTGTTTTTGTGATATCATGTACATATATTCATATGCGTTAAGTAAAAATCAAATATCAAATTTAAAATTCATAATGAAAGTTAAAGAAGTATTTTCACCTTGAGAGTTTTATCAAGCTTTCCTGTTAAGGCCAAAAGAAGTGTGGTCTTTCCAGAACTTGGAGGACCAAGAAGCAGTGTCATCCTACCAAGTTTGACTATTCCACTAACATCTTTAAGGATAGTCATATGTTTCTTTTTGTGTGATTGAATATGAAGAAAAGCAAGTAAACCCTACAAGACCAAAACATAGGATTAAGGTTGTTTGTCAAAACATGAATAACAAACAAAACTTTTGTAGGGTTTAAGGTTGAACAATCCTAATATTATTGGATTGACAACATATCTAACCAAAAAAATCTAAATAAGAAACACAAACTTATGAGTTAGACTGTGCTTAAATTTACCTCCACTGCACCAATAGTAAAGTTTGTGAAAGTAGGTAATGCTCTACTTCCCACATAAGCATCTGCCTCAATAGTTAGGTGCTTAAAACGAACTTCAATTGTTGGAATCTCAATCCCAACTCTAGAAGAAAAGAAATGTTGAAAGTGAGAAAATCATGATCAATGTTTAAAAAACTAAACCGAGCAAGACGGTTCAATTCTTGTAATTGTGAACCGACACTATATATTATTTGAACGATTTGATTGTGATTTTATCTCGGTTTTAAAATGTTGAACCGTGATTCAATACTACTTACCTATCAATTCTTTCCTTTAGCTTCAACAAAAACCTCTCATTGTCCTCTTCAGCAGCTTTGATCAACCTATTCAAAAGTTTGTCTTTCTTGAACTCCAAGTTTATCTATATCAATAATCTCATTGGCAACTCCATGTGAACTGGCCAACAACCCTTTCTTTAAACGATTGTAAGTATGGAGTTTTTCAATTGCAGCCCATTTGAGAGCTTCTTCATCATCTTCTTCGCGCCGCGAGGATCTCGAGAAAAACGTCGAAGTATTCCCTCTTAGACTACTACTTGCTTTGTATAAATCACTTGCTACAACTAAAAGTCTTCCTTTTTCTTCAAAGAACGGTGCTAATAGCAACAATCTTCAAAATCAATGAACTTGTACTTGTAACAGTGCTTTGCTTTGTCTATATATGAAAATGAAAGAAATAAGAGAAAAAGCACACTAAAAATATGAAAAAGAGTGATGGGTTGTTGTATAGGAAACTTTATCTCATCTCATAAGAAATATGTGTATCTAAATAGTGTCATGTTCCATAAGAATAAAAGAGTTATTAAAAACGAAAATTTATGTTACTGATGAGGTATTATAGATATGACATCATTATATATAGGGCACCGTATGACATCATTATATATAGGGCACCGTTTACTATAGGTTTTTAAAAATAAAAAAAAATTGTACTTCTAAAAATGATTTTTTGGGAACTTACTTATAAACGGTAAAAGTTAGTTCAAACTCATTTGTTATAAGTTAAAATAGAGATTTTCGTATTCACTAACTTCAATATTAATTGTTAGAGATTTTAAATATTAAAAATCACATATTTTTCCATAATGATATCTTTCAAAAATATTTTTTTTGAAAAATTATTTCAAATAGCTTCTTATTTTAGAGATATTTGCAAATTTTATCATCCAAAAAATTTCATAATAAGTTGTTTAAATGATAAAATAAGTTTTGTTAAAAATATTATAACAAAAATATATGAAACACTATAAAAATCATTTCTTATAGGTACTTCTGTAAATTCTAGAAATTTTCTTATAGGTATTGAAAAAATCTAGAAATTTTCTTATATATATCATTTAATTATACTTAATGAATCGGTACCATACAAGGGAATATATAGTATGAGGCCTAAATAGATACTGTTACATTAATGCGTAACGTTTCCTCAAAAAGAAAAATTAATGCATAACGTTGAAATTGAAGACTGGATGTTGTTGGTTTAGAGAATATTATGAAACACATTCACATCAGTTCTTTATTAGTGCCCAGTTGCCTACGTTAATGGAAACTTGGTAAACATAGATTGTTAGTTTACATCAAATTAAATTCTGCCAAATCCATGTCTCATGGTTCATAAGCATCATAAGTTAAGATGTTTCTAAAGTTTCATACACCGGAAGATACATTTCGGTCTATTTCTTCCTCTTTTTTTATATCCGTCGAAATTTATCTTCCGATGTGATCGGTTTGTAACTTTCAATCGTTTAAAACAAAGATATTTTGGACATTTTGGGAGCTTGTGAGCAATAAAGGGGGCCTATAGAGCAATTTCCTTTGGTTTTTCTTTATTGGGCTTAAATTCATCCATTCATAGTTGACGTGGGGGCCCTAACTTACTGTAAAAGGAAACTTTACTCTAACTAACCACTTACTTGTGCAGCAAGTAACTAACTTGTATAACAAGATTAACCAACCCATAACATTAAAACTAAATGCATTAGGTATGGACTTTAATTTCCTGCAAGTCTATGCATTGGAGGCTGTTTGATTGAAATTATATGGTTCAGATTTGAAGCTTTGTATAGAAATCATATGACTAAAGATCTTCCTGCAATTATTATTTGATTGTGGTGGAATTCATTACCATTTGGCATATAGAGTTTGTTCTCATATTTTCTTTATGTTTCTCATTCTCACACTTGGTCAATGTAAATCTCCATTACTCACACTTGACACTTGAATTTCCAGCATTCTCTCCTTTAAGTGAGAGCCATCATATTACTGTAATCCCCTTTCGGTCAAAGTTTCAAGAATTGGCGACGCCGCACCATCAAATTTTGAAAGTATATTTTCAGACTGACACAAAATTTGTATTTTTTTTTTCAAAATATTTCATCCAAAATCATGTTGGAGTGAGCTCCTTTATACTCAGGTTATCAAATTTGCAGGTCATTCCCCCCTCAAGTTGAGACCCACAGTTGGAATAATTGCAAAAATAAAGATTTAATGGGCCAAAGGCCCTTGGTTGGTTAAAATGGAATGAATCCCTTGCAACAGAACTTCACAGAAGTACTAACCAAGAAAAAGTAATTAAAATTGTTGTACATGGAATGGTTGAGCTAAAACATATGAGATTGTATTACATGAATAAAAGACATGTAAGAATTAGACAAATCAAATTTGTTTTCTGGTATAATGTGTTTTCTTCTATGAGGGAAAGCATAATAGATTTCTTTTTAAGAGTAACATAGTAACTCTATCCCTAAATATAAGTCTCTTTCTGAGAAATGTTTTGGAACAAAACATATATATTTTTTTGTTTATATTTAAGGCCGAATGGAGTCATAAATGACCAACCTTTGACCTTTTATCTCAATCTAGGGTACAACAAGCAGGGTAAGAGTTGCTAGAACAATAGTGGAGAACTCAAAGCATAAAAAAAATGCAGAAAAAAGAATCAAAAGTGAACACTAAAACCACAATTTACTTGTTTATTCTGTATATAAAAGTAAACCTCTCATACACAATATAATACATTCCCCCAAAAAACTAACGCCTACTTTTCATGCATGTAATGATGTAAGTATACAATACAGCAGTTTTTTGTCAGTAACACAAATTAGTGTCTACATTCATTCTTCATCCACCTGTTCTTTCTTATTTTCACCACCACCATTGATACCTGGAACTAGTTCAGTTTCAAAGGGCTTAGAATCCAACCTTTGATATCTAAAAGTAGGAAGAAGCTTATACTGCCCAAATGTCAGAACCTGACTCAGCTTGTCATAGCCCAATCTTTGTTGAATATAGACCAAAATTGCAAGAATAATTGCAGTCACAGGGATGGCAATGTCGCCAAATTTCGAGTAAAAATCCAAACTTGGGTTGATAAATTCTGAGTCCTCAGAAAAGTAAGGATTTGGAACCGGAGCTAGAATGTAATCATATATATGAGGAAGAAGTCTTACTACAGTGATTCCAATGAAATACAGTTTCCTGAGTGGTTTGCAATGGATTTGCCACATTAAGTTTCCAATGATTTGGGGAAACAAGAAAAAGTCTTGGACAAGACCTGCATATTCTTCCAATTCCTTCGCCCAATCCGGCAACGAATGAGAATTCTCTTTAGCATACATATATTTTTCTGTTCTGAGATTCTTCTGACTGGTTTTTGTGGCATGAATTACTAGAACAACTATGTAACCAATGAGATGTAAGGCGAAGGTACAAAGAAGTACTTTTTTATCACTGGGGACACAATGCGGCTCAGAAGAGGTACGCGTTTGCAATCTGATCCGTGACTTCCACACTTTCTGAAAAAGCCGCAGGGTTAGCAGCAACGATACAATCAACAAAAGTTTCACAGTGTAATCAATGATATGGAGCCACTCACTGTTCTCCAAAGTACCAGATGACGACACATCATAAGATTCGGAAACCATTCTCTTGAAAAGAGCTTCTGCATCTGTGACTAGAGGAATGCTATAACCAAGAGATTGAACACCTAGCACAACAAGAGATATATATGGAAGAGAATCCACATTGTGCTTTATGTAAAAGAGTTGACTTAAAATGCAACCAACTGCCAATGTAAGTGTTAAGATCCGGAGAATCCCTTCGACGCCTCTGTGTGAGAGGACATCCTCACGTTGCTTTCTGTATATGATTGGAAAAGTTTGGAGCTTTATTGTATCGAACCGAAGAGTATCATCGTCGGTCCTTTGACTTTCAATTGAAATTGTGGCAGTGGGGTTGACTAGCCACCGAGTTGTCGTCGGAGGATAGGAAACGACCACCTCAATTAAACAGTCCATTCCAGACTCAAGATCATAGCTCTGATATAAGACATTCCACGATGCTCGCACGTCTCTGCAACCAATAAGATACATCTTTCCAACATGTGGATCATAAAGACCCTCGAGAAAAAGTGCGGAAAAATTACCATAACCTTTCCCACTAAGACTCAGTTGTGCAGATACATTTAAAAGAAGCTGTTTTTCAGTATATTCTGCAGCATTTGCAACATAAGGTATTTCTTGTTGTTCCCCAGTTGAACCATTTTGAGCGTACCAATAACGCCCAAACAAGGGCCCAACGGAGAGAATCTCCATCTGAATATCAACTCTCGGGGACTGCACACGAGGCATAGGATCGGGAAAACCTGAGATATGAAAAGTGAGATCTTCTGAAAGAAGGGAGAGACTGTCTTGAAATGTCTCATCTTCAAGTTTAGGGAAAGTTAGCAACGATTTCTTAATGACGGTTGAAAAAGTGAACGGCTCGTTTTTCTCAAGGACAGCGCCAGCAATATTAATTTTTGAGTAACTGTAATTCGGATGAGTGAACGTGAAATAATTCCAGAGTTCTGTAGGTAACACAAGCTGTTCAAATGATAGTGGAAAAAAGGCACTATTGTTATTAATAGGAGACAAAGTTCCCAAAATAATGCTATGTTGTTTTATGGAGAAAGTGGTAGGTATATACAAACAAATCCGAGTATTACAGTTACTCCCTTTGGCATCGACAAGTCCAAGGCAACCAACCATGCAAAGCTGTCCACTAGAAGATTTCCAGATCCCTTCGGTAGCAAGCGACATGTTGTTGACACCTGATCTCTTTGCTGCATTGTATCGATTCTCGGATGGAGAAACCGCTCTAAAAACCGCAGACACCTTAGTGGAACCAGTATTACTATTACCAGCTGCTTGCTCGCAGATAACATCCTGCATATAAAGTTTAACATCTTGAAAGCCTCCGTGTGTCGATTCGATTCCCTCATCCGACAAAAAAGGACCTAATCTACTGCAGAAATCATCTGTACCATTGCATCTCCAGTTTGGCACAACAGATAAAGGTTTATCTCTAGTAACTTCTTCAAGGATTTCGCAAAACCTTGGCCCTTTGTAGACACTAATGACATTATCTGTCATGTTATCTTTATACGGATATGGATCACATGCTTTGGATAAAATATGTTGGGAGTCAAATGTGAACTTGGCTAATCTCCCCAACTGCGATGATATGTGAACCACGTCAAAGTATTTAGGATTCGAATCACGGTTCAAACTTCTTAACTCTCCAGTTATCATCCTATTCGTCAAAGTGAATGTCAATGGATATCGAAGAACCAACAGAATTTGATCATCTTCTGACATAGGTACATCACTGGGATTTTTCATCCACTCCCATGGATTTGCAGGATTGGTTTCTCGAGTTGGAAGCATAGTGTTCCCTAGCAAACACAACACCCTCTCCCCACCGTTTCTCTTCGATTCAGTGTAAACCCCTTGAAAGGGAATCGAAAGCTGAGAATGTCCAGACCATAACCGAAAATCAAGATTCCCATTATCATACACATTGTCCATAAAATTACCATCTCTAGTAATTCCCATCATCATGAAACCATTAATAGGGATCGACTTCTTCAACCGATGAGCATGATCAACATCTGTTACCCTAAAAGACGCCAATTTCATCGGACTACCACGCTGATCTCCCGATAAAACCCCCGGCAAATTCTCATTCCTATCATCAAATGGCATAATGGGAAACTTACCAACATCCTGAATCCAATCCCCATTAACAAAAGAAAGCTCACCTTTCATACCAACAACACCACCATAATCAAACCTCAATTCAGATGCAGCAGATAACACAAACCCACATTGTTTCTGCACTTCATCAATTCTATCATACTTATAGCCCACATGAGATTTCCTATCAAATCTATACATTTCCTCAGAAAATTGTGAACTAGCTACAACAATGACCAACAATTCACAAAGGAAACAAAGAGCTATAGGTAAAAATGTGAACTTCATGATTCCAACAAATTGAATAAAGTCAAAAACTTTTCTTGAGAATTTGACTTAACTAAGAGACCCAATTGGTTGTTTTGTCAAATTTCAATGAGAAATTCATCAAATCAGAAAAAGATCATATTTTTAAAGAAGATATATGAAGAAGAAACAAAAGCTTATCAAACCTGAATCAAACACAGATCAAAGTAGCATTTTTGGGAGTGAGTGATGATTGAATATGTTGAACAATTTTGTTGGATTTTGAAGAGAGAATGTGGGATTGGGATTTGGGAAAGATACAAAGTGAAGTGAAGTTGAAGAAAGAAACAGTGGACTTTCTGTCCTGGTTGGTCGTCCAGATCCACAATATTTGCTCATATTTACCAGCTTCTTCTAATTTTCATAATAAAATATCTATAGATGCATTTATTAATCGATGTATCTTCAAATATTAAAAGTTAAAATTAGAAATACTTATATATAAAGAAGGATAATTTGGTAATATACACATATATTTGTGATAAAAAAAATTTGTCAAGTTGCCTCACATTTTAAATGTGAAGAGAAGTGGAGTGTCAGTGGTTCGATGCAATGTTCCTGCCAACTGAGCTATTTGTGATAACTTTATTGCTCCACCAACTTTTCTAAATACCTTTTTTTTTTTTAAACTACTCCTACACAAAGGGATATAGCGAGTGCTATTAAATTGGAACCAATGACTTAATTAATATGTAAATCGATAAATGAAACACATAAATGACAAAATTTAAAAGAAAAACAATTTAGCCACATCACATAATATAATTATTTTTAAAATTTTGTCACTTATGTGTGTGCGCCCAAATAAAGTTTATTTGAGGTTGTGACTTGTGACCATGAAAGATTTGGGAGAGTAAATTGTGTTTCAACTCAAGAGACTTAGCGTATGTTTGGATTAGTGTTCTGACTTCAAATATCACATCATGATGTAGTTTCTGCAGTGGTTTTTAAAAGTTACAAAAGGTAGCTTCACCTCAGACGTACGTTTGGAATATTTTCACCTCTAAAACAAACATGTCATTAGCATTTTATGTATCTTGAAATCTATTCTAATTTTGGTGAGTTACTAAGCTTAATTCACCTAAACTTTTTGAAGCAATTGGAGAGATTAATCACTTGAGTTATTTAATTTCTTTTTAGGAGAGAGAAATCATCGATATCGAATGGGACTTATAAATTTCATAAAAATATTTTGTTACGATAGCATATGAGAAAATACATTTGACATAATATAATCAGTTGAAACAAATGAACAGGTGGTGAGTGATTGTACGTAAACAAAGAAACGATGATCAATAATGATTATAAAGAAAATTGATGAAGATAATCTTATCTCTCCATTTGATACTCTCTTAGGAAGTAATGGAAGTCTTAGACTAAGTTTTGTTCTATCTTTCCCTTAATTCTTTTATGTATCAAAAACACCAACACTAATTGGATTCTCATCTATCATTTCTACTATTGATTTCATAATTAATTTGCAATTAATAACTAGTTATTTACACTTGAATATAAGGCAAACGGACAACAAACTACATCGCTAGATCTTTTTAGATGGCAAAACTAATCATCGTAAACAACTAGTTATTAATCCACTAGTCGTAATTATTCAACCACTAGATCATTAATCGAGGAACCCTTACATATTTAGGAAAAATGTATATAATAATTTGAAATAAAATTTATATTTAAAGACAGCTTTTTTTCTTTCTAAAAGGGTTTGATAATTAGGTACAAAGAAGTAATCTTTTCCTTTATTTACTGATAGGTTAATATCAAAGTGGTCCCTTTGGTGGTGGGAGAAGTTTTACACTTTTGCCTTTGCTTAGCTTTTGGAATTGCTATGCACTTATGCAGTGGGTAAACTATGCTATAATGAATTGGAAAACACAACTAGTAAATTAATAATCATCTCACCTTCTCAAGCAAGTTAGGTGTAAACGATTCATTCATATTCATATCTAAAATTAAAACTTAAAATCTTCATATTTCAATTTAAACCTTCCTTTTGATCAAAGAAACAATTTAAAATTTATTATTTTGTTCATAAAAGTTCAGTACTCTAACTCTTCAATAGAGAACCTCAATAAAAAACCAGTCTTGATTGAGTCATTCTTGATCAAGATTATGCTTAACACTCACTCATTGAATTAAATTGAGTATGCTTTTGTGGACTATAATGATTTGCTACAATCTGAATGAAATTTCCTTAATATGTGCCTGCTTATGAATCATAACAGATTTCCTTATTAAGCATGTAGCAAATCCAAACACATGATTTGAGTCCGCAGTATAGGAGGGGAGGGTCCTACAAAACCATGTTCCCCATTGCACCAGCACATCTTGGCAAAAGTCTCGAACACAATAGGATGAACTTTTATCTATAAATAAATATACACATATGTTGTGCACCCTAAATTGAACATTACAACACAAATATAGCCAAGATTATTTGACAGAAGAAAGGTTGAAAAGATACATGTGCTTATACAAATTTTCTTCTTCCAATGATCACAGCTTTTGTTGATCATTTTCAATACCATCTCTAATTGACACGGATTTAGATTCTCTGCAGTCAAAAATTCCCCCCGCATTTAATCAACATCTTGGTTTTGAACTTACCAAATCAAATTTAAAAATATTTATAAAAACTTACTTTAAACTACTGACTGCGTGAATGCAGAAAATCCTTGATTTTGATGAATCCATTCGGCATTCCATCCGAACAACAACCCAAATCCAAATGAGAATAAAACCAAAATGTTTAGGCAATTAAGGGAGTTTCCTCATCCTTAGAGGATTTGGTCTTGTTAGAATTGGACAACAACCCAAATCCATCACCACAATCAAGCTCCCTCAATTTCAACAAAAAGTAAAGAACAATCCCAACAAAAAACCCTAAAGCAGCACTAGAGCCAGTCAAAGAAACAGCAGCACAAACAAACATAACAAAAGACTCTTGTTTACTATTCATATCTTTAGAAGCCATAGCCAATTCAATCCCAGCAAACAAAAGCAACACCCCTAATATGCCAATAGGAAACTGACCCAAAATTCTCCCAAAAGAGTTCCCAAAAACCAAAGCAATCAACAATTTACCAACTCCAAGAAAAACAACTGAAGCTCCACTCCTTCCTCCAAACCTATACTGACCAGCCAATCCACCAGCCCCATGGCAACAAGGCATAGCACCAAACCAACACCCAACAAAATTCATCACTCCAACACTTACTGAAACCTTCATAGCAGAAGCTTCTCTGTCCGGAAATAAATCTCCGGACAGTTTACAAACCGCAATAACAGAATTCAAAATCGATAACGGAATTTGTGGAATTGCAGCTCTAACAAATCCAACTTTAAAATCATCCCATGTAATTCTCAATAGCTTAATCTTCGACGGCCCAAATTTCAAATCATGAAAAATCGAAGGATCACGAATAAAACACAATAACAATCCAAACAAAAACACAATCAAAGCCGAAGGAATCATCGATAGAATCTTCAACCGTCGATTAATTTTATTTCTCCGAACAACAACAGAGTCTAATTCTTCTTCTCTAGATTCTTGTCCAGGTTGTTGTCGTTCTGAATTATGTTTGTCCTCACCAGCACCAGTGGTGAGGACAAGAAACAGAACGGCGACAAGAGCAATAGCCAGTCCGTCCAAACTAAACCAAGGACGGACTGTATCGGTTTTAGCTGAAGTAGAAGCTAAATCTTGTTGATAGCGAATATATTTGATGGCCGAGAAGGCAAACTGAAGTCCCTGAGAGAGCTGAACACCGCGAACAACCGGAAGAGGAAGGTAACGATAAAGAAATGACATTAAACCGGTTGTACCGAGCACGATAAGGACAGCAGCTACACATAAACCAGCTGCAGATATTTGAGGAATGGTGAGAGGTGGTGATTCTGAGATGGCAACTGCTGCAATGGATTTCATAGGCTGGACTGGCATAGGCAGACCGAAGAAGAGGCCGGTGGTGATGTTGTAGAGAGAAGTGAAGATGAGTGTGGTTGTGAGGTCAAGGTTATTCACTAGTGATAAGGCTAGGACGATGGGGATGTATGTGCCTAAGTCTCCGACGGCACCGGAGAGTTCTGAGCAGAGGGAGGTTTTGAGTTTGAGGGTTGATGGGAGATGGAAGAAGGTGCGGCGGAGGAGGGGTGTTTCCGGTGGTGGTTGGTCGTTGGAGATGTTGTCGTGTGCCATGATGGTGGTTAGAGATTTGATTAGTTTATGAGGTTGGTTGAGATTTATGTGCTGTTACAAAGGAACAAACAATGGAGTGGAAGTGGACAATGGACACTGAATGCTTTTTGTCAACATATATACCAGGCAAGTTGATGTTTCAAAACAATTTTGCATACATAACCAATCAAAATATTTAGAATCGTCAGATCAATTAATATTTTTAATTTATTTGGTAATTCGAAATGTTTTAATCAATCGTGTGTGCAAAGTTATTTTGGATTGACAACACACCATCATTAAACTCTTACAATAATTTTAAATTAGGATTAGTAAAACTTTTTTGCACCATTTATAAGATAAGAAATTATTCTTATACCCAAGTATAAAATTTTAGTTTAATTTATATGCACAAGAGTTTTACACTATGGGTCTATCACAAGAGATAATGCTTGTGGACTTTTAGAGATGATTAAAATAAAAGTTAAACATTTTGATTTTGATTATCTAACTATTAAATCACAAAACTATTTTTAAATTTCTAAATATGTATGTTCTTATTTTTTAAATATATTTTTTGTCATACCAAGATTGTTAAGTTGAACATTTTATTTTGTTACTCGAGTTTGAATTTAGGACCTTCTACAAACTCAAAAATAATTTGATTTAATAAAACTTATATACAACCTCTAAAAAAAAATACTTATATACAAATTTGACATATTTTTTGGATTATCATGTTATAGCTAAGACCCTTCAAAAAAATTGTTATCACTACAAAGATTTCATCATCATTTAGCAACAACTAACATCTGCCGAAGAACCATGAGACATACAAAGTGAGTTCTCCACTCGCAAGCAAATGTTTTTTATACACATAAATTAGGGATCAAATCTTTGAGTGTCTACTTTAAGAACTCAATCTCTAACCACTTGGATTAATTTATTCTTGATACAAATTTGACATATTAATTGCATTGAAAACACTTTTGTTTTAGAGAATTAAAAATATTTTTTTTGTCGAGTGATTTAATGACTAAAATTCATCTTTTAAGTAAATAAATTGAGAATATATATATTCAAATATCGACCCTTGTATATAAAAAGTGAAGTTCCTACCAATTGAATTATATATATGAGGACAATATTAACAACAGCATTTTAATATCCATAAAAAAATGTCAAAGAAATTTATAAAAAAGAAAGGGAGTGAAAAATATCTTCAAACGTTTGACAAATAATTGTGTTTGGTGTCCTACACACGATACCAAATTAGCCAATAGGGACGCCTTCTAAAAGTTTATATGAAAAATCTAGTACAGCATAACTTACTAAAAAATTTGACACATCAGCATAACTTTTTAATTATAGTTTAATCAACGTGCAAACAATGTACACAGTTTTGAATTCAGCAACCAAAGTAAAGTAAATACTCACATCTCGAGTGTATTAGAAAAATTAGGGTGTGTTTGCTAAAAAAAAAATAAGAACAAGACAAAACTATTTTAAGAATATGATAAACTGGAGATAAAAGACATTACAAAACCAAAAAGAAAATTGTCTTTCACTAAACCACAACATAATTTTGTGTCTTACATATAAGTTGTCTAGAATACAAAAATAATTTTTTGGCCATCAAATATCAAAAAGGACCGGGAATCATTCAATACTATAAAGGTTTGTCACGTGTTATTCTATTTTATACTGTGTTATTCTGATGTTCTATCTAATCCTTGCTATTTATCTAATGAAACACACCATTAGGATGATAATTGATATGTCTATGGACTATGGGCACAAATAGTGTTTTTTTTAAAGGGGGCACAAATAGTTATAGTTATCTTCCATCTCCCGTGGAATAAAAACGATATATATGACTTAACTCTCTGATTTTCAGGAGAAAGAAGCTCTGGTAATTTAGAGTTCGATCAGAATGTAAATAAAGCCTAGATAAGAATTGTTCTATCAGGATTAAAACAACGCAGGTTTTTCTGAACAATTTTCACTTAAGTTTAAATATTTGTTTAACGATATATGTGGCTTTTGATATCAGTACATAAATAAGTAAAATATATATTTATCATATTCTGAGTTATTTTCGGAAAAAAAAAAAAATTGAGTTATCCGCAAGTATTTGTACAAATTAACATATATCATTTGAAAAAGATCATGTCATTTGTGCAATTTTTTATAATGATTACGAAGATATCTCTCATTTTTTTACAACATATAAGAGTATTAACATCTAAATATTAATACAAATTCAATGCATTCTCATCACTTTAAAAAAATTACTAGTCAAATTATAAAAATAGATTTGGAAATTTTTAAGAAATATTACAAATACTATTATGTTTACCGTATTTGTTAGCCACAAATACGAATTTTTTAGCGTCCCTGCAGATATAGATTGTAACAATATTGTAAAAAATGTTAATGTAATAAAAGAGAGTTTTTACGGTATATTCATAAATCGAAGGATTTTGATATTATTTTTTTGCTATATTTATTCTCTAATCAATAAATTAACAAATATTTTCATAAATTGAAGGATTTTGAATTTTTTTTGTTTTTGCTATATTTGTTCTCTAATCAATAAATTAACAACTATTTTTTATGAATCAGAAAATTATTTATCGACTCATATATATTTTAGAAAAGACCATGTAATTTCATTGTATATAAGCATAATACTATCTTCTTTAGATTTTGACATAAAAGATATCTAGTATTCACTGTTATGAGTAGTAAAAAAAATTAAAAAAATAAATAAAAAATCATTGACACTTTTAATAAATAATATTTAGTTCCGTCAAAAAAAAAAATTAGTTATTATAATTATATAAATGATAGTATTGGTACATATGCATGTTGAACTGACTTTTTTTGAGAGGATGTCATAGTTTATGTATAATGAAAATTCTCAGACTTAATTGCATATTCGGTCCCTTATATTTATTTTAGGTTTTAAGTTGGTCTCTTCTATTTTAAAAGTTTCAAGTTGGTCATGTACGTTTTAAAAGTTTTAAGTTGGTCCAAAATATTACTCACGGTTAAATAAGTTAGTCCCTTTAGCCACATAATATTGAGTTTAATAAAACAATAAAAAAAATAAAAAATATTTTAAAACTGATTTTATAAATAAGTTCAAATTCGACACCCTAAACTTTGGATGCCGACCCTAGCTCTCTTCTCTCTCACCACCGACTATCTGTTACCCTTCTCACTCTCATCGTCCATTTTTAGTTCCTTCTCCTCCTTCCGTTTTCTTCTTCTAACTCCTTCGTCAGAGCTTTTCTTCTCTCCTCCCACTTCCAAACACAACCGCCACCATGTAGATATTTGCGCCAGTGGTGCGAACGGCGGTATCACAGTCGCGTCACCACCTCCTTCCCCCTTTTGTGGTTGTTAGAGCAACTGCCGGCGTGTGCAACCGCCACAGTATGCTTCGTGATTCTTAAAACTCCATGGCTAGCACTCCTCTTGCAGATCTAGAGGCTGGTTTGACGAGTTGGTTTAGTTTGAAAAGTCGTCGCTGCCTTACTCTTGGAGGTGGCGGTGGTTCGGTTATGTTTGTTCAATTTTTGAGAAAGATGTCGGAGCCGCCTCCTCCTGCAGTGGTTACTAGTTGGTGTTATACCGATTTTGTTATTTGGTTATGTCAAAATTCAAGGTTGTTGGGTTGAGAATCCATCAAATTTGGACTGTGTCATCGCAACAAGTTGTTCGGTATGGAGTTGCTTCTATGTTGGCATACAATTTCATTTACCTGATACGTTTTGGATGTGCTTCGTAACAGGTCTTCAAGGTTAGAAATGGTCAGGTCATGTTGTCTGTTGTTGCTGCGATTGGTGGGTGCGGGTGTAACCGTGTTGGCGGTGCTCTTGGTACTCAGACACGTTGATTGACCATCCCTCGGTCTGGCTTTCAATTGGATTTGAGTTGCTTTCTCTTGGATTTGGCTAGAAATGGCCATGAAGCTTTCTGTCGCAGCATAATGGGTTTGTAGGCGTGGGGATCCGTACCCGTGTTGGCGGTCGAATCTTCCACCTTCACGAAGTTTGACACTATATAACTTGGGGATGTTTCAAAATCCACATCAATCTCTGATGTTGGACTGTTTGTCTCGAAAGAGACACTTTGCTTGTTGCTGTCGCAAGAAGTTGTTGGCTCTTGGTTCAATTTCGTGTTGACGGTTGGTCCATACACCATATATTAGGCATCCACCGATGTTGTTTTGATTTTTTTGTATCACCCGATTGGGTTGGCATACACTTTGTGTGGATTGAATGAGTTAGGTTTATGTCCCCCCAGTTTTTTTTTGTATTTATTTTTTTCCTTTTTTTAATAATATATATATGAGCACCTGACATAGACTGGAATCTGCAAGACACTCTAACTCTGTTAGACCATCTTCTACTCCTTTTTTATGTCGTTGAACTCTTGGCTTATCAAAAAAAATAAATCCGACACCCATATTCTCAATTATTATCTCTAAACGGCCAACTGACGAAAGGACTAACTTATTTTAATGTGAGTAAGGTTTCGAACCAACTTGAAAATTTTAAAAACATTAGGTACCAATTTGAAACGTTTAAATCGTAAAGGACCAACTTAAAACCTAAAATAAACATCAGGTATTAAACATGCAACTAAGCCAAAATTCTCGTATTAAAACGATACTATGATGATATATGATTGGTAAAAAAAAAATTTTAATAACGTTAATTTTTTAGAATAAATAGTACATCGTAAACGGAACAAATAAAACCCTTTATAACTTTTTTTATAGACAGACAAAATGGTAATATTCATTGAAAATTCTCCGCAAAGGAAAGTCGAAATTCGACACCCAATCATAACGTTCAACCTAATAATTTCGACAATACTTTTTCTCAAAGAATGTCGGCACCACTTTGTATTTCTTATTTCTATTTTTATGTATTTCTCGTGTAAAATAGTTTTAGACATACATCCAATCTTCTTTCATTTTGAAGCAATCTTATTTTATTGTATCTTTACAAATTAAAATATTACAACATGACTTAATATCAAAATAAGATTGATTACTGTCAAAAGTTGGTAGTAACTAATATGTTCAATCTTTTCTGAAATATTACATGTGTAAGATTGTATCTTTTTTTAAAGAAGAGGATGTCGAAGACTTAATATCTTATTTTGAAATATTAAAACATTCAGTCTTTTTTTAAGGTTGATCCGATCCATTCATTGGTAGAGTTTTTTTTCTTTGACAAGCATTCATTCGTAGGGTTTTTTTTTTTTTAAGAAAAAAAAACATATATTCGTAGAGTTATTTACCATTTTTTAACTTATGCTATTTGTGTAATTTTAAACTTTCGATTGCTGAGTTTTCGTGGTCAAATTACGTTAGCTAGCCTTCCACTCCACTCCAGCCAGATAATACTATAAATAATTCATTTATAGGTATGTGATATAATAAACTTTTGTTAATGTAATGATCCAATGATTGACGTTTACTTTCTAATAGACATTTTACTTACTAAGAAATGATAAACAGACACGGATTTTTTACACAAAAAAGACACCGATGGTATTTTTCGTAATTTCCTTTAAAATGTAAGGACAATTTTGTGAAATCATCCTTCTCTCTTGTGTTTGTGTGCCTCTTCAGTCTTCTCTCCCCTCACCTCACTGATCTTCCTCCTCTCACGCTCTGTAACATACACTGACGACGACCCAGTGTCACCGGAGAAGGAGGCATGGTGGTTGTCGTGGGATACTAGAAGAAAGATGAGGTATGGTGGTTGAGATCCGAGTGGAAGAAGGATGTTGGTGGTTGTGCGTGAGTTGGTCGGAGAGAAGGATGTAGTGGTGGTGGTGAGAACGACGTTGGTGATTGTAACAGCCCGATTTTCGCTAGATTTATTCTATTATTTATTTATGTGTGTTTATATATGCTTATATGTGATTAATTGCCTCTGTGTGTATTTTGAGTTAGGATTATTGGATTTCGGTGTTAGAATGGTATTATGGTCATTTTAGACTCAGGGGTATTTTGGTCATTTTGTGAGCAAAGGTAAATAGTAATTTCATGGTGAGGGTTATTTTTAGTGTTTCAAGTGAGAACCATTATTTTTACTAAGTTACTATTCGGTAGTGATAATTAGTCTTAGACCGGTAATTATTCGATAACTTTTAACCGTTAGTGGATAGAAACTTTGGGAGTTAGTTTATAAGTGTTGTGAGCCCATTAAGACATTAAGTGGGTTAAGCCCAATTTTGTAGAGACTATATAAGTATTAGTCATTAAAGAAAATAGGGTCACATAATCATTTTACAATTTTGAGAAGAGGTAGAGAGAGAAAGGGGGAAAGAGGAAGAGAAGAGGGTTGTTGAGAATCTTGAAGAGTCAAGAGGAGCTAAGGATTCTAGGAGCTTGATTGAAGCTTGGGCTAGGATTATTGCTCATCGAGGTAAGGGGGTTAGATTTTAATCATAATCTTTTAGTTTAATTCTTCTCTAATTTTATGCATAAGTGTTTAATTGTGAAAAGTGATTATTGTGACTTTAATTGGTGAAATTCGTGCTTATGTTTGGATACAATGTTTGGGTATATGAATTGAAGATAATTAAGTTGTTAATGTTGAATTTTGCATGCTTATGATGTATATACTTGTGTTTTACCCATAAATGATGAAGAATGAGTTGTTGTTGATGGATTGTTGATGAAATCATGTTTGATTGATGTTGTTATTGTTATGAGGTATTGTTGTTGATGATTCATACCTTGGGTGTTCATAATTTTGGATTTGTGGTATGAATTGAGTTGTTGTTGAGGGTTTTGTAAAAATGAGTTGAATTGGTGAATTGTGTTGAATTAACATTTGATTTCATGTTTGATGTGTTTTTGAAAGCTCTTTTGAGTTCATGAACCTGTAAACAATCTTTGGAAACATATTTGGGTGTTGGAAGATCAAAATTGGGGATTTTGGGTGAAAAAGGGGGAAGAACCCGAAAGTTGCTGTGCAGAACTGCTGACTGTACGCTTAAGCGTGCTCCAAGCGTACAACCACTGTTAGCTACTGGAACCTGCACGCTTAAGCGTACAGGTGGACGCTTAAGCGTACAAGCCCAGTTTCAGCACCTTTTGATTTTCGTTTCGGGCTTCCGGGAACCAATCCGAGCTTTGTAAAACACTTCTTTCAACTTTTTTAATCATTGTTTATGATCTTAAACCTACTGGAACATCTCCTAGGTGGAATTGGATTTGATCTCGTGATTTTGAACTTAACTTTGAAAATTGTCCAAGAACGCCGATTTTTCCGAAACTTATTTTCTCAAGGGAATGGAGTAGGATTAAGGTTGTACACTGATTATATGATTTCTAAAAATGGTTGTGACTGGTTCCTTTGAGTTTTAACTTGTTTTGCTTTGAAAATGGAATTCTTTTGGAAAAGTGATAATGAGAGACGAACTTTGTCGAAAATGGTCGTTAAGGCCGATTACTTTGCAAACCTTTCGTGAATAGCTTTATATGATTGAATGAAGATATGTGAATGATTGTTAGGTAGTGAATATGATGTTTATCATAAGGTGATGTATTTTCTTCTTTACTTGGATTGTGAGAAGTTGATATTGGTGAATGCATATATGTTAATTGATTGAGATATTGTTGGTGAATACATATATGTTAATTGAATCGTGAATGTTGTTGGTGATTACATATATGTCAAGTGATGGTGAATTGTTGATGAATGCATATATGCTAAGTGGTTGGTGATGATATGGTGAATTGTTTGTGTGAACATATGCATTGAGTCGAGTCATATGTCCATGCATACATGACTGATGGTGACAGATGTTTATATCCAAAATGTAAAACAGGTGTGAAATCTTACATACGATGTTTTTGTTGCATCGAAGGTGACGACCTTGAGGTGATTTGGTACCGCATGCATCTAGAAGAGTCTAGAACATTGCATGCATTTGAATAATTGGTGAGTCGTGTCATAATTGAGTATGTGACTTGGTGAATTTGTGCGTTGGTGACATTTGGTGAATGTTGTGATTATGTGGATTGATGTATATGTACATTGTGGATTTTTGTGATGATTGGGAATATTTGAGCTAGGCTCTAATTGCATGTCTTACTTGCTTGTGCTTATACACTTGGTGAATATATTTGATGACAATCATTCTAATAATAGTAATGAGGTGAAATTTGTACATATATGAATATATATTCTGCACAGTTTATGTTGATTATGATTGATGTGAAGCTTACCCCCAGTGGTTTTGACCGCCTACCTGTTTGTATGAATGGGTAGACGGAGTGCAGGAGTAGTTTGCTTGGTGAGTGCTTGGATAGCGGAAGCTATCTCCATTATCGTTTTCTCTTGAGTCATAGAGTAGGCTCTGGTCTAGGATGTCTGTCTTTATGATTATTCTAGATTGGTTATGCTGGATTTATGTTGTTGAGTTTTGCCCATATGTCGGGACTTGGAGATTTTTATGATGATGTATATTGACCTTATGACATGTATATTTTGGAGATGCATGACTTATATCCGCTGCGACTGTTGATGAATCTTATATATGCATGTTGTTTGAATTTTGATGTGAAGACGTGGCGTCTATTTCTTGAATATTTATATTATTCGCGTGTATTATCGCTTTAATAGAAATAGGGCGTTACAGTGATTGCTGAGGACGATGAGATTGGAGAGCCATGGTGGTGGTGAAACGGCGTGGTGGTGGTGAGGAGATTTGGTGATGGCCGGATCTAGTTGTATGAGGTCGAAGATAGATACAGTGGGATGCCACGCCGGTGGCCATAGGCCGACGAATGGGACGTCGGTGGTCGGTGAACTCGGGTGAGAGAGATTTGCAGAGGAGGGAGAGTTAGTGAGAGCTGCCCAAAAAACATGAGAGAAGAGATGATTGCGGGGAACAGAGAAGGGAAAAATAATAATTAAAAAAATTTGGTATTTTTGAACAGTGTTATACTATGGTGTATGTATTGTGTTTGTTTTTATGTGTTCATTTATCATTTCTGTTACTTATAATAGTAATTACTATATACATTTACTTATGGAATTTCCTAAATTTATTCTATATTTCACAAAAAATACATTAAATGATCCTTTCAACATAAGAATATTTTACCCTCCGGCTTATAGTGGAAAGAAAGTAATCTACAGTTCAGTCAAAAGATAAATAAAATCAGCGCAAAACTGTTTCACCCGAAGATTGTATTCATGTTCTTCCAAACGATTCATTTTTAATTTATGCTTATGTGAAGTTACTTTACCATTTGAGTTCAGCCACATTAACTTCATAATATAAGATATAGATGATGTGTAGGTTGGGGGGGTGAAGGGAGAGACTTGGAAGTGGCGACAGAGGTTGTTTGCTTGAGAGGAGGAGTTGGTGGGGAGTGTGTTGAGCTTATAACTACTGTTGTACTGCAGGTTGGCGTGGAAGATCAGTGGGTTTGGAAGCTTCATTCTTCCAATCGTTATACGGTGAGCAGTGTTGCTTATCACATGTTGACAGAGGAAGTTGGGCTGGAATTTTATGATAATAATTCAATTGCTAACATTCATCTTTCGTGGTTAAAATAGTTCAGTTAAAAAGAAAAAATTGTTTGTTTGGTGTTTGATACTTAATCGAATTTAGACGAGAGATAATTTAGTTTAGAGGAGTGTGCTTCTCCCAATAACCAAGTTTGTACGAGGGATTGTTGTTTGAATGAGGACAAGGATCATCTATTTGTTGCTTGTTATTTCTACGGTAATATTTGGATGGTGGTTTTTTGTTGGTTAGGTTTTTCAACAGTGACTCAAGAGAATTTATAAGATCATCTACTTCAATTTGCCGGTTTAGGTGGTTTTTCAAAACATGTTCGATTGACATTTAACATTATATGACTTTCAGTTGTGTGAGTAATTTGAAAAGAGAGAAATAGGCGCATACTTAAGCATAAGGAGAAAAATATTATTTCTTTAAGCAAAAATGTTAAGTTTCATGCATTCTGATGGTTTAAATCGACATACGTGATGTTCGATTTTGACTACACTTGTTGAAAACTTAATCCTCTTTCTTGCTTAACCATTGTAACTTGTCTTTTTTCTTCTTTTTGTTTATGTTCGTTTGTTCTTGTTTGTGATAACATTGTAAATTTGTAACTTTCTTAAATCATGTTAGACACATTGTGGTGAAGACTTTCCTGGTTTAATAATATAATTCATTGTAGCATGTTCAAAAAAAAAACTATAAACGACCTGTAGTTTTGAAAATATAATATCTGATTTTTATTTTTTAATGATACATATTTCTCTCTAACTCGCATTAGCTTACATCATGCATGTCCCCAATATTAAAAAAATCGCACCATCAAATTCTTTGAAGTAAATAAATAGCAAGGTGGCATGTGACTCGAATCAATAAATAAATGAAAGTGACTTGGATTATTGTACTATATATTAATTTATTAATATTGACATATTATAATATTTGTGATCTTGATGGAGAAGCTATTGAGGACCTTTTGTGGCTCAAATTTGGATTCCATTGTGGCTCTTTTCTATGCATAACCTAATCTAGATATTTTTTCTTCTTTTTCTTCCGTGTGGAATTTCTGTTTCGTATGGGACAGGAATATGCATGATGTGATTGTAGGGTACTTGAATTTCAATGTGATTATCTTTTTGGTCACTTGAGTTGAGTTGAGTATTTCAGAGTCCTTTTACCTCAAAGCTTAGATGAGTTGGTTCTCATGAACTCGACATGGTTCAAACATACATCAAAGTTCAAATAGCGCTAAAAAATGTACTTACATGTTATCTAATCGTCAGTTCTTATAGAAATGTGAGTTTTAACTTTATCCTTTTAAGTAAAGAATCAATTTCTTATCAACTAAACTAGTATGTTCCGACTTTGTTTTCATAAACATAAAAAGAAATAGATGTAACATTTTTCACATAATTTTCTTTTACAATTTTTGACAATAGATGTAACTGTAACAATTTTTGACAATAGATATTAGTACATAAATTTGTCATATCCTTGTTTAGTAATTTTAAATAAAGTTACTTTCGTTTTGTTTGATCACTTGTTATTCACTGTTCTTCTAGTATCTTTCTTTTTGCTTACGTGCCGTTTGGGATAGAAACATTTTGATGCTGATTCTATTTTAATAATTGAATTGAAGGGTTTAGTTGGCTTTGCAACTAAGCTAATGTTGTCATGATGAATATTTTTTTGGTGTACACATATACACGTGGAGGGGATATTATTGGATTCAAGTTGCAATGTTGCCGAGGTTTTCATCAATCTTGGAAACCTTGTTGTGGTAGGGGAAATATTTTAAAATTTGTAATTATAGTATAGGATAGGATAGGATTGCAACGGGATGCGTTGAGTTAACAATTTGAGGCATATATCAAGAGTAAAATGTGTTCCCTTGAACTTAAATCATTTGGTTGAGACGATGCATAATATATGTATGAGTTTTAATCATTCGATTACTTGATCAAAAAATGAATAAAATGTAAAATGTGTAAGCTACAACCACTCGACTACTTTTTTTGTTGTTGTTGAAGATGCTAAAATAGAATATATTAACACCATAAATTGTCCTTCCTAGCACCAGGTGTGCAAAAGAAAAACAAAAGAGTCTAAACAATATTTACAAACTGGGAAAAGAAAAAACAACAAAAATAAAATCGAAAGAAATAACAAATTATCCGGTACCCAACATTACGAGGGGACTAAGCCACCAACTATGGTAATTGAGAGAGAATTGAGCAAATTTCTCCTTGAACCAAAAGAAAGAAAGTGACTTTATTTTGTCCACAATCCGCGTAATCGAGCAGTCTTTAGCGTTGAAAATTCTGTTATTTCTTTCTTTCTATATTTCTCACGCAATAGCAAATCAAACGGCGATTAAAATAGTGAGCCGCACCTGAGGTCCACCACCACCTAAACAGAATTGAGTAAAATCATCTGATACATCTAGCGGGGCGGCAGTGGAAAAACCAATCCAACGGAGAATATAGTTCCAAACCGTGTAATCTAAAACCACTCGACTACTTGAAGAAGAAAAAAAAGAGTAAAATCTGAAAATATAATCTAAGAAATTGTATATTTAGTGTCTTCAAAAACTTAAAAATGTATTTTTTTTAATAGTTACATTTTAATTCATTTTTTTAAACTTCTTAATTTGTATCTTTAGAGCATAAACTAACATGATTGGTTCATACTATAGATATAGAATTCTGCTCTTCTCCCAACAAGTTTTGCTCCCACTCAATTAAACTGATCAAAATACCCCTGCGCTAGTTAACTAACGCACGTGTAAAATTATGTGTTAGTTAACTAACACTGCGTGAGTTAACTCACGCAGCAATTAACACCTGCTTGAGTTAACTCATGCCCAGTCTCTGTAACATACAAGAACTGGCACAAACATCTATTTTCCCTAATATTTTCATTCCTTCATTCATTCATACATTCACTCGGTTAATTGCATACATTTTTCAACATTCATTCAAGCATTCATTCAATCAAGCATTCATAATTACGAAAAATAACGAAATAAAATAACGAAAAATGTCATTAAAACGTAAAAAAACGCAAATGTAATAGGATTACATCCAAATCTGACAAAATGTAAAAAAAAAACTACAAAAGTCATAATGCTCCATCCCGTGGACTCCTACTCATCCTCCGCAGAGCCAGCATCTGCTCCAGCATGCTCCAGTCGGACTGTATGCCCTGCATCAAGCGAAGAACCTCCTCTGAATTACGAAACACATCAGGATACCCCATTGCACCGTCCACTCTAGCTCTGATGTTGCTGATGATCTGGTATGGGTCGGAAGGATGTCTGACCCATTGCTGCTCAACAAGAACCTCCTCGTAAGGAGGGACAAGACAAGTATGGGCATCATCTGTGTAGTCAGGAATGGCCGCAAGGGGGTTCACAATAGGATGTGATACATTATAGAACCATCTAATTTACCCCCTAGAATGGCTCCACGACTCGTTATCCTGAACCAGATCACCCATCTCCTGCTGGCTGAAGACATGTAGAGCAAACTCCATGAAGACCATAGCCACATTTGTTGCCGCAAGAGGCCCAATGTTTGTAGGAGGCCTGGGAACAGTCTGGACATACCCGTACTGCCTAAGAACCCGCTCTGGCAAGTGACGGACCCTCCTGTGTTTGCCGCCATGATCCATCTGGAGTACCAGCATATGTCCTGAAAGGGTGTAATGTCTCTTCGTCTCTCGTACGACCTCCAGATGACATGAGAATGGTCCAACGAATCAATGACATCTCTGTAGTGTCCATGATCAGTAAAGCCCCTGGGAGGTTTCCATTGTCTCACAAGCGGGGCAAGAGCAGGGTTGCACTCGTCATTATGAATCCTCGAAAGGAGGTTCCTGGAGTACGCAAAAACCCATCCCTGCAACACAAAGAAACAAATTTATATCAGCACAAGTATTGTACAAACAACTATACATTTATGATCCAATAAGTAAAAAATAAGAAAAATAATTATTACCACAAGCAAGGCCATGTAACCACCACATGAGGCCACAAATGAGTCGGAGGTAAGAGATAGCTGCTCATATAGGAAAGCAAGTCCCATCCTGCCCCATGACCAGCTGCCCAACTTGTTCATATCTTGCAACGCAAGCAGCCACAAAAGATTAATGCTTCTGTTGTTCTTGCCGACAAAAATGGTTCAGCCAAGCAAGAGCAACAAAAACGCCTTAATGCAGGCCAACCTAACTTGACCCTGATCCTCATACTCCTCCTTTGTGGCAGGCTCAATCAACTGATTAGACCTATGCAAGAGCTCCTCGTAACGCCTCTTCAGCTTACCAAAACTGACATGAGCATCACCTTGTCTTCCCACCTCCTTAGCAGCAGCCTCCGCTGTTAAAAGTAGGTCCTCCTACATCATATGTATCCTCTCGTCACGAGTTAATTCTCTATCATGAAGGAGCCTCCCAATGATGGGGATGCCTAGGAGACACGCCACATCATCCAGTGTGATGGTCATCTCCCCAACTGGTAGATGGAAGCTGCTGGTCTCCTCATGCCATCTCTCTGAAAAGGCACAAACGAACCCGTGAGAGATGCTATCGTACCCACTATTCAGGAGGGGGGTAAGATCGGAAGCATTCACTTCGTCCCAAAACCAGCTAGTTTGTGTTCCCGACTGAGGCAATGTCAAGTTAGTAAGGCTTAGCTTCTTCCCGTGGGAGACACCTTTCACCCTATGATTTTTTCAAAACTGAAATACAAAAACAAAAAACAACAAACAACATCGTTAAATAAATAATAAGTAAAATAAACATAAATTTTAATTCTAACTAAGATAAGTAAAACATTCATTAGAATAAGTAAAATAATCATTAGATATATTCTAACATAAATTTTAATTCTAACATAAAATAAGTAAAATAATAATTAGAATAAGTTAAATAAACAGTAATAGAAGTAAAATAAACAGTAAATATACTTACATTGGCATCGACCCATATCCTGCATGCTACATGTCTACCGAAGTGAGGTAAAAGCGTGGGCACAGAAGGCCCCATCCATAGTCGTTCCGTCCGGCCTCGTACTCCACAACCGGCACCCCTTGAGCATGACCCCCACCCTCCTGCTACTGAGGCGGCTCAATATCAGGTTACTCCTGCTCAATATCAGGCTAATACTTATGATCCTCATACTGATGCTACTGATACGCATCAAAATGATATTGTTGAGGCTCCTCATAATAAGCCTGATTTTGCGCCTGCTGATACTCCTCATAATGCTGTTGAGACTCCGTCGGTCCACCATCTGGGATGGACCCGTTTGTGACGTTGAGGCCCCAGAAGCATCAACCCTAGCAAGTCTTGTGCCCCCTCTCCCTCGACCAACCAAAGGAGGGCGTCGTGCATCCATTTCCCTCCGTACACTACTAATAGAGGACTGCACTCTTCCTAACCTAAGTCCGTCACTCGTCAGCTCAAGCGGCCTCTGAGACGTATTCCTCTGAGATATATCTGCACAACATTTCAAAAAGCAAAAAATGAATGAGACATTTTCATACGGACATTGTGTCATTTCTGATAATTCAACAACACTTATATTTGGGTAGTGTCATTTCAATCCGTAAACTACCACATTGCAGTCAAACATACTATAATCAACATTAACAAACCATATTCTAACTAATTTCATCATTAGCAATCCAAAAAACAAAACAAAAATTCATTGAGACATTTTACCAAACACATAGAGTGCAATTTTCAAACAACTAAGAAATCTAACAATTTCTAAACCATAAACTACCACATTGTACTCTAAACAACATCTAAACTACAATTCCTAACTTAATTCATCATTAACAATCCATAAAACTAACATGCAAACCAAATTTCTAAAAATCTAAAAATGTCAAATTTCTTCAAAAAAACTCAAAAATTTCAACAACAATAAAGCAATGAAGTAGAATAAGAAACACTTACTTGTTCAATTGCGTGATTTGATGATGATTTGCTTGATTTTTGTGAAATTCGCACTTGGAGGGGAAAAAATCGTTTTTTCGATGAAAAGGAAAGTGAAGTTGTTTATTTATGTTTTGTTGTTATATTGCTTAAGTCACGCAGAAGGTATAAGGTGCATGAATTAACTCAGTTGGACGCGAGTGAATCTTGTTGGGAGAAGAGCAGAATTCATAGATATATTATGGGCACTCTTTGGTTTGGGCTTAAAGTCATCATAAACTAGAGGTGTGTAGGCATGGCAATAGCAACTATATATATATATATATATATATATATA
>Ga0228711_1001705_pt1 | contig 32864 bp, 22 predicted proteins | sample MedpolnodulmetaG_2_FD_177996 | JGI IMG/M metagenome (GOLD analysis project Ga0228711, IMG submission 177996) | Root nodule microbial communities from Medicago polymorpha collected in Santa Monica, California, United States - brown nodules | ecosystem: Host-associated > Plants > Roots > Nodule... | reverse complement strand
TTCATATTTGACAGATCACTTCATGTCTGGTCAATGACGTAGTCATCTGTTTCCCCTGCCAAGCTGTACGAGTGCCCTTCCTTTTGGAAACTTGTTTCTTTCTTGATCACTGATATATAATGCATTTGTACAGGCCTTCTTTTAGGAAGTAAGACTAGGGATAATATTTTTGGGGTTAACTCAGCTAGCCGAAGTCCTAAAATCTTGTCACGTTCAGAGTCTTCGACAGTAGACACTGTAAGTTCTTCTGTATTTTGGGCATAACCTCCGATGCCAAATTTCCTTTGTAAAAAGCAATGCATTTATTATATTTAACCGCCACTTTCCTTTTTTCATATCTATTATTTTTTTTACTTTGTTAAAATTTATTATTATCCTTAATATTAAGATAGTCAATGTGTTCTATCCTTTATATAAGTAGCAAATCTTCAGAAGGATAAATTCCAGAATATAAAGGAATTAATAATTTATGAAAGGTAAAAGCATGTTGCTTACGGTGCTAAGAAAAGTTGACGCAGAAGATAGTTTTTGAGTTCAGATCATTTCTAGATATGAGATAGGAGGAATTTTTTTTATTAAGATAAGACAGGAGATTGATTTAATTTCCAAGTGAGTGCATTTGTAAAAGGAATGGTGGTGATAGCTATGTATCACATGACATACTCTAGTTAGTCTTGTCTGAAATCATATTTTTAAAAATTCTGATTGATGCAAGTTTATTTTTAAAAAATTCTGAGAAGGATTTCTTATAGATTTCTGACTCTTCATGGTTTTGAAGATTCACTTTATAGTTTATACTATCTAAGCAATCTAGGTTTCAGTCAGATAAAAAAGTATCAATCCAATGTGTGTGTGTATTAGCATGTTAATGCTAAATGCATAACACCTTTATGTTCTTTTAGATTTTGAATTTGCTTTTGGTTTGAAATCTTCTATTGTTAAGACTTGATGTCTATAAAAAATAATGTCGAATCAAATTTTGAATTGTGGCATACCCCAGGGAATAGCACTTGGTTCGCCTAAAGGTCCAACATCCCCTTCAATGCCTGTTTCGGTGCTTATTGATGCTCTCAGAAACAAGGTTTCTGCTAAGGATATGGAAGTTATCAATATGCATTATCTGCAATTCAGGGTATGTAGTGTAAAACTAGCTTTGCTGGATGTTTGTCTCTGTCTTAATTGATATCTCTAATATAAATTGTCATTGTTTTCTGATAATTACCAGGCAAAAAGGATGACTCGTGATGATTTTGCGAAAAAGTTGAGGTTGATTGTGCGAGATGATGCTCTCTTGAGAGCTACAATAGTTGCCATTCAAAGCAAGGTATTTTCTCAAAGGCTTTAATTTTTTTGCATGGGACTCCGATGAATGGTTTATCTGCTACATGGTTATGCCTATACCTCCTAATTGTTTAAACGGTTTCAGAACTAGCTTTAAATGATTTTGACCCCTATGAAAAAAAAGACAAAAGTGACCTACCATGTTTAGGGAAATATGCTCTTTTGACCCCATAACATAAGGGAAATATGATCTTTTGACCCCTTATCTTCTCAAAAAGTTGCGATTATGGCCCTTTGTTGGGACACGTGGCGTCTTCTCAACAATTCTGGGACGAAAGGGGTCAAAATTGTAATTTTTTTAATATGCAGCCAAAATCGTAACATTTTGAAACTTAAGGGTCAAAAAGTGCAGTTTAGCCAAAAACTTACTATCTAGTTTCTGATGCATTGAATACACAAGTTTCTATAAAAACTTTATGGAGTGCCTTAGAACACTCATTAGCATTTTCCTTATTTTATAAGGAAGTTACCTTCATCTGATTTACTAACTTTAGATGGAGTTGTCAAAAAAGCTCTAAATTGAAAGGGAAATTTGCTGTTCACACATGTGTTTAAGCTGAAACACACCAGTAAATTACCGAAATATCCCTCGGCAGTTAACTGCCGTCGATTTCATTTTTCCTTGGCATTTAACTGTCGTCGGTTCCATCGACAATTAACTACCCTACCGCCGGTTCCATCGGTAGTTAACTACCGAGGATATACAATTATGCAGACAGTGGGTTTTGCATAATTCAACCAAGCCATTTTTTGGTCCGTTTTGACCTGTACTTCAACCAAAGCATTTCCAGAGGCAATACAGCTCATACAACATTTATACTCAGTCAAAAAGATCATCAAATCACATTCATATAAATCACACTTCATTATTGTCACCAAGGTAAATGCGTGTCCGGCGTTACGAAATCAGTAGAAGTGTAACCGCCGGTGAGATATTCGCGGGAACGTGGGAAAGAGACATTATTGTTCGTTTGAACAAGTCTCCGTTGCTCCGAGCACCCGCTCGCGGAGAAGGGGTGTGTTGCGAGTAAGTTTCCTAATGGAGTGTTTGGGCTTGGTTTGTTATTGGACCAAAGCAGTTAAGTCCAGGTATTTGACCGATTCAGAACAGAAACTATTAAAATATTGAGAAGTAAAATATATCCTTGGGCTTCGTGTCTCCCTCTTCTACAGGATCATACATATCCTTGTAGTAAAGTATATCCCCTATTTTTGGCTTCCAAATGGAGTAGTTTGTAGAAGTGAGTTTAATCATCGTACTAGTGTTCTCCTCCATTTAATTTACACTATAATCTAGAGCTCCAACCGGAGCTCTGATACCACTTGTTGGGATCGACAAGCTTAACGCAAGTGTAAATTAAAATTCCAAAATCCAAAAAGAGATTGGATCTTGCAGCGCAGCGGTAGCGATAAAAAATGAACACCAATATTTAACGTGGAAAACCCTCCAATACCGAGGGAAAAACCACAGGACAAACTCCGAAAAATATTCCACTATATTAAAGAATATTACAATACTCTCTCCACTCTCTTACACACACAAGAGATACAATATAGTGTTTCCCGTGAGACCTACTCATATTCGAATGCTATTATTTTATAGCACCTAGAAGTTATAGAGATGATATCCACCCGGTGTATTTTTCCCACACTCTCTGGATTTACTCAACACTCTATTTTTCCTCTCAGACGCTTTTACACACAGAAGCTTTGTATTTTCACTTCTGCTTCGATAGCTTCCTTCACTGCCATTGCCTCTATTTATAAGGGAAATGAGCCGTAAGAGTTGGAATTGGTTCACACCTCTTACACCAACAGTCATAGCATTCATAGAGTGAAACTTGGAATGAATTGCAAGCCTTCACACTTTTCTGCACAGCAAGCTATGCCTAGCCATGTCTTTCCACTGTAAGCTATACCATAGCTTTCCTATTTGTAGAAAATTGCATCCTTGCATTAAATGAGTAGAAGACTAGTTACAATTACTTGTAGTAATTGTCTTTGGCTGGAAACAGTACCCACATGTGGTGGGGCCAACACATACTTTGCAGATGCAGTTGCTTCTTTTGAAAATTATGGGCCAGATGAGACAGGAGATATGGGAAATGAAGATTCTAAAAATTCTGGGTCAGATGTGATAGAAGATATGGAAAGTGAAGATGAATCTGTTCATTCTTATTCTGGATATGTGACGGAAGATATGGAAAATGAAGATGAATCAACTGTTCATCATATTGTTGTTGTTGACGACGTTGAGGTATGTCATAATGGCTATTCACTCTGTCATTGAATCCATTCAAATGAAATAGTAAAAGATAAAATTTGTAGTTGTCCTCAAGCATAAAACTTTTTTGGGTAGAGGGTGCAGATGTAGAACACACAAGTTAAGGATCAAATGTGAATTTAACCAAAAAAAAATGTGCCAAAACAAAAGCTGAGAGGCCTAAGCAAAATTTTGTTTTTTCCAATTCATTTTCAGCACGTTCACAGATCTACTTGAGACAATGACAATTCATTGCCAAACCTTTGATCAACTTCTAGGATACAATGTCGTCAAGAAAAATTAATAAGAATGGAAATTCAGAAACACAGTCCAACAGAATAAGACATCATATACTCTAATCCACATGTGCATCAGCCTTTCCTTCAGTTTTATGCACATTACGGTCTGTGAATCAAGTTCTCTAATCCCTGCTTTGGTAGAAGCTGACTAATCTAATGGCACTCATTCATGACCATTTGTAGAAGTATTTATATAGTTTTGGTTTCACCATGGTAGGCACCATACTAACACCAGGACTACCAATTCTCACAGAAATATTCTTAGCTACAGCAACATTTCTCACAGAACTGTTTACTACTTACTACATGTACGTATAATTTTGAAAGCTGGTACAATTAGCTAGCATCGAGCAAAGCAATGAATTGAGAACAAGAAATTATCATAACTAATAATATGAAATGAAATGATGTGGAAATTGTTGATCATAATCATCATATATTTTATATATTGATTGATACCAATTGCAAAGTAAGGCCAAATCCTGAAATTGGTACAAACAGGGCACAAGCTAGGGATTTGTTTGTGCATCTCACTAATTAACTAAATAAATCACTTTTTAGATCTCAAATACATGCAAACTAATTCATCATTTAAAATAGTAACTAAAATACTACTTCTCTGTTCATCCTCCCTCCCTCTTTTAAGTGAAACCTAAAACATAGCTAGACCTAGATGATTCATTCAACATCAACATGATGAACAATGACATCATCATCATCATCTTCTTCCTTGTTCTTGAGCTTGGGAACCACGATTTCAATGAAATTGTTCTCTATCATTTTGGCTTTAGTGTTAACAAAGTCGCAGTGCTTCCCTTTCAATTTAAGTGTTACTGAAAACAGATTTCGACCGGGAAGAACATCCTCAATCCTGAGAGTACCGTGATCAACACAGACATCAATCTCCTCCTTCCTCACGTTGTCGGCGACCAGATTCGACCGCAAAATCACAGACTCCTCGGTCTCAGCAAAATAACAGAGAACAAGATCATCATCATCATCGTTGTTGTTGCTGTTGTTCAGCTCATTGGTGTTGAAATAGCGAATGAGTCGAGGAGCGGCGTAGGAGATGGCGACGAGTGACACGGCGGCTGTTGCGACGGGGTGGCGGTGAACAAAGGTAGGCACGGCGGACATGAATGAGTGGTAAGAGGAAGAAAGGAGGCGGGAAAATGCCATTGTGTTGAGAGTTGACAGAGTGAGATTTTCTTGGGATTGCTTTCTCTCTTTATCGCTTGCTTTTAGGGTTTCTGTAGTGAAAAATGGCTTAAGAATGTTCTAGAAGGATACTAACTTGGCTATCAAGACACTTTGCTTACTGACGTGTCACTTTTTCATTGAATCACTCTCACCATATAACTTACTTCATTCATCATTTTTAATTCATTTAGTTCTTGTCTTTAGCTTCGGTGCATTTAGGTGCATTTAGTTCATTTTAGATGAGAGAGAATGTTGGATGAATGATTAAAATAAATTATTTTGATGAGAGAGAATAAATGGTTTAGAGAGAGATAAAAACAAAGGCACCAAAGACACCGAAGTGCTACCCGTCTATCGGATCAGTAGTTAATAAATTTCAACATTTATTTATGTAAAAATCATGAGACACTGCATTATTATTGAATAAAGTCTATTCTTAGTTACTTTTAATTTTTTTAAAGAAATTCTTACTTTTAATTTCTATAACTAATTATAGTTTATTTATTCAGTTAAGTTATATTCTTTATTTTTAGTTGTTAATTAAGGTTTCCTTTGTATAAATTAGACTTGGGTCAACTTTCTCAATTCATAATTTATAATCGCATATTATTAACATGTAAATCTCGGTTTCCTCTCTCAATTCAATAGTAGTTTAGAAATTTATTATAAATTTTGATGAAACGTCGTTGGTTTTTGATGACTTATTTTACAAGAATATAGTGACGATGAAGAACAAATTGGTTTTGATTATAGGTGGTCATTTGATTAATATAGTTCTTATCCATATAGTGAACAACAAAAAAGAATTATTCTCTAGTTATTTTGGAACGATGTCAATCTCATCTACTTGAATCAATGTTGTTTGATGATACGCTGATGTTGATACATAGTAGAAAACTAGAAATTTATGAGATAAGGAAATGAAAAAGCCAAAAGAGAAGAGAATAGAGATGTAAAAACAAAAAAAGAAAGTAAAAATGAGAGTCTATAGAAATCTTTTGGTGTGAGGAAAGACTATTTAAAACAAAAAATTAATCAAAAAGTCCATCAAAGTCCACTGAAATCCCGTTTTTCAAGCAATCCATCAAAATTTGAATTTTTTAAAATGCCGTACTTTTATTATAAGCTGTAAACAAAAGAGAAGCAGCAATCGAATTATCAACTTCCATAATTATGTTAGGGAGTAGCACCTCTATGTAGTTTGAAGGTCATCAACTCGGTCGATACACATGTTGCCCCATGAAAAAAATAGAAAGCAAAAAATGTTAGACATTTGTCTCCAGATAGATAATAAAGTTCAAGGAAAAAAGTACACAAAGTTTCAAATTTCATAAGAACTAATGCTTATACGACAATATTACAAATAGTTAGTCCAAATCTAAATGACGATCTCAAGTAAATAGGTAAGACTTTTCATAAGAATCTAAATGATGATTAAATAGTTAAGACTTTAGATTGAAGGATAGAGTGCACTTACCAAGCAATTCTGCTTGTTTCCCTTGACCTTCCTTAATAAAAAAATAAAATAAAATAAAATAAAAAAAAGAGAGGGCAATTATAAGTGTAGTGTATGAATTTAAGAAGGTAAACCATTACAAGTGTGCATGAATTTTAATGAAAATAAGCTAAATTGATTGATACATATATGATGAATAGTAGTCAGCTTCAATTATTCATTTAATATATAAAGAAGAGAATCACATATATATAGGCCACTAATTAACATGTCAACAAATTGATTATCTAAAAAACATGTGATGTAGTCACTGCAGCTACCAATTTCATAAACATTGAATTGATTTTTCACATATCCTCCACCATTGATCTACTTTGTCCCAATGTACATATGACAAGAATGAGATAGAAGTAAATGACTGCACTAATTCAAATCCATAAAAAATTTACACTAATGATTCATGATAAAAGAGCTCAAGTCTAACTACCACTGTTATTTCTATCATTAACATTAACCGTGTCTCTCCTTGTGTGCATTCCATTTTGAGGATAAGATGAAAATTATAATGTTACATTTCCATCAGATTTGAATACTGGCTGATATGTAGCTTGTTGGCTGAAAACCTCAAATGGTGGCCTATGCATCACCTCCTTCACTGTTAAGGGGCATCAGTCTGTTATCCAGATGAATGTGAATGCAGGTTCTGGATTCCCTGTGCATGAAAAGTAAGAAAATATTGAATGTAAGAAGGTAAAGCGTAAAACGTAAGCTATCCAATTAGCATTGATTAGAGTCAAAAGTGATTAAAATTTAAAAGAAATGCTATATTTTGCAGGTAAGATTCAATAACACAAGCTGGTTTTATGACTGCAATGAAATAAACCATGTTACAAAACATATAAAACTACTTCAAACTCCAGGAGCAGATTTAAATAGACAAGAGAGTCAAACTTAAAATGAAAAAAGGAAAAGAAAACTTGCATATTCAATATGATATATGTTCTAATCGTGTAGTACACAAGCATTTTCGTGGTAAATTATATCGACAAACTTTTCAAGTTTTCTTGATTTTTCATATGCATATAGCTGAAGAAGCTTATTATCCATCTCATCGGTCACAGAATCTTGAAGCTGAACTAGAAGTACATACATTAAGTGTCAGAAAGAATGAATGGTACCAAAGTCATAGAAAGGGAGGAATTTATGGCTTTAACAATTTAACCTGTTTAACAAGTTTATATAAGGGTAATTCACACATTATAATTTTAACTGAGTACAATCATGCTGAATGAAATGTAATTGTGCTATTAATACAAATTGAAACTACAGAGAAAACCAATTAAGGTTTTGAATACCAGAAGGGGGTGAATGTCTAGTAAGCACATAAAAGGGGTACATGCTTTGCCGATGGCTTCACGTTTAGAAAATGGCAATGATGTTCCATCTCCTTCAACTTCATGCGCATCATCCATTTCCATCAGCTTCACCTTCACTTTCAGCCTTATTATCATGCTCTGCATCCTCGCGCCATCAATAGATTCGCTTCCAGAAACATCTGCATTATCACAAGTATTTTCGCTGTCCTCCAATGACCTCTGAGGACTTTCTTCCTCTTCGTCATCAGCATCCATAAAGTTTTCTCCTCTGGCTTCACCGCAAACTTCTTCCCCAGGTTTATTTTGATATTGCCGATTCACACCACCATCCTTTTCTTTATGGATCCAAACCAGCACTTCCATAAACTGAAAAACTATCCTCTTCAAAGTTTCCATTTCGAGATAACTCACCCTCTTCTCTTTTGCTTTTGAACTGTTGATTTGATTCTTCTTGGTATCTGTACACTTCAGTGCTTCCAGCAATGTCCTGTAGTTACATAACAAATTAAACCTATTTGCATTCACATTATTGTGAGTTTTCATCAAGCATCTAATTCCAGTATAATATAGTCTCTTTCTATTGGCAGCACCATGCCTCCCCTTCTATAACCCTTATCAGTTTACACTGTCGTTTACATCTGGTCCGTCTGCCAATGAAACTTGATAAATACTCCTGAAAGGGACAGCCAAACAATAGTCATTGATTAGGCTAATTGTTCATTAAAAAATTCACATTCAATTGAACAAACTAAGGGACATAAACATTTAGTTGCATTTTTATTTAATATAGATATGGTAGCAAGAGGAAATCAATTACAACAATTGACCTCTAATGAAAGTATGTGTTCTGCATCTGTTTGAATGCAAGTTTGGTGTCAAGCACACAGTAAAAACATTTAGCAATGCAAACAATCTCGAATACTTACCCAACTTAGAATGTACACACTGTCATGTGAAGGAAAACAATATGCAAAACTGATTTAACGAATGTTTGATGGCGCCATGAACTCTTCAGATGCAAAGCATTTCTTATGCTTCTTATCTGAAACAAGAAGTTTTCCATACCACCCAACAAGAAGCAACATGTGTCAAGCAAAAAAATATAAGAATAGAAATTCTGAAACACAATCCAACAGAATAAGACATCATACTCTAATGCAGTGCAGAACAGGTATCAACAATGTGGAAAATCATAACATTAAGCTTGTTTATGAAGAATGACATATGGAAATGGCAATAACTTTCCATCTCCTTCAACATAATGCGCATCAGCCGTTGCTTCAGCTTCACCTCCACTTTCAGCCTTATTATCAATTATCATGTTCTCCTTCAACATCATGTTCTCCATCAGCCATCAACAGATTCGCTTCCAGAAACATCAACATTTTCAGAAGCATTTTAACTATCCTCCAATGACCTCTGAGAACTCTCTTCCCCTTCATCAGCATCCCTATAGTTTTCTCCTCTAACTTCACCACTAGCTTCTTCCCCAGGTCTATTTTGATATTGTCGATTCACACTATCATTCTTTTCTTTAAGCACTGCATCCAAACCAGCATCTCCATAAACTGAGAAATTAACCTCTTCAAAGTTTCCATTTGGAGATAACTCACACTCTTCTCTTTCACTTTTTAACTGTCGATTGATTCTTCTTGGTATCTGCAAACTTCAGTGCCTCCAGCAATGGCCCTATTTGTGAATGTACCTGATCTTGCAAAATCACCACCAACCTAAACCATGATAAAGAAAGAAACATTCAGCAGGACATTACTCGTTGGGATGCCGGAGAAAGACAATTACCAAGAACTTTACAAGTGTGGTGATTACGTAGTCCCATAAACACATATATTAAAAAGAACAGCAGTTATAATCCAATGTGATGCACACACAATAGCTTATTTGTGAAAGGTAACACATATATTAAAAATGAATTAGGAGTGACATATTAGAAGTTAATTTTCCAGATCTAAGACACGGCATTGACAGTAAAAGACTGAGAGAAACATGTTTATTTCAACTTTAATTAGTTTCACTTTCAAGGCATGAAAAGAGTGGATAATGCTAATAATGAAAAAACAGAAGAACAATGACCACATAAATAAGCAAGAGTAGATTACTACTATTATTTCAAGTTACAACTCATACAAACAGAACTTACCGTTGTAGGTGGAAAGAGTGCAGCCATTAGAGACAGAAAGAGCTGCACAAAACGTTGAAGTGCTGAAATGAAACATGCCAAGATTTAAGGTTCAGTTTACTATTATTAACAATTATTTTAAGTATTAATCCACAGCCATGTACCATGTCAACATCATAAATCAAAAACTGCGCAAAAACAAACAAACAAAGAATATACAAATTGCAAAATACTCCTCTCTCGCCTATTAAATCTCTGACACTTTTCACATATACTCCTCCTTCGCCTATTAAATCTCTGACACTTTCCACATATATTAAGAAAAGTGATTTATAAATTTAACATGTCTATTTTGACCCCATAAAAGCTGCATACAAACTGAAAAGAGGAAGCCTTGATCTTAAAGTTATATAGGAACTTTACCTACATGGTTATCCACATGTGGGTGGAAGTCACTAATTTTGAATTTATGAGTAAAATATTTATTAGATAATATCTTTCAAATCAATGTTGCCAAAAAAACTTCACTCTAAATTAACGTTGTACTGAAGGAACTACTAACCCAAGAAAATGCTCAAATACCAACAATAAAAATTTCATAAAGCTTCATATAGCCCAAGAGATGTGAATAAAAAAACTAAATTTCACATAGCATAAATCGACCAGCAGCACTGAAAGCATATAGTTATTAGTTCCGTAATCAAAGGCAACAATACACATATATAAAAAGGAACTAATCAGTGCAATGTGAAATCTCCAAAAATGAGAAGAAAATAAATCAAGAATAGATGCATGTGACATAAAAGATAGATAAGAGTAATAACTTCATGTCTAAAGGGAAGCCATTGATTGAACCTTTTCGAGTGCAATCTAAAAGCAAGCCACTATTTGAGTAATAACTTGGTTGAAAATCTTACAAAAGATAACAGGTGCAAGCATAGATCTAGTGTATGTAATATCATTTCTGCAGATTTTTATTGAAAGGAGAATGAAATATGATAATTGAATCCAAACTCAACAGCCTTTCATTTTTCAACTTGGATAGACAACGAATGTATAAAGAAGGTCCTTACAAAGTTCATCATAAGAATCGTGATCGTCCACACCAATTCAACATTTGACACTTGGATAGCTGTGCGGAAGCTTTAGGTGACGCTTAATCAAAACTCTCAAAGGCAAAGCCATTACAGCCTGTATGAGAAACCAGGAATATTATTAAGGACAAGCATGAATATAAGTATATAACGCACACACGTAAAGGGTCAGTAATTATGCGAACCTGATGATCAGATGCACTACGATTCCAGACAAACTCATTATGTCCTCGTTGAATCGAATGCAAGACTGAACCACATATGTTATCACCATAATCCAATTGGTCCCTCACTAAGGCAAGCACCTGCATTGTGCATGTAATAATATTACAAATCTTAAGTCTCCAACAATAAACAACAGAAACGTAATTTTAATCCAGGGCATAGATGACGAGATCGAATTCACCAAGCAAGAGAGATTCCGATTGGTAATTTGGCTGATCCATAACTAACATAAATAAATAAACTTAAAAACACCGGAAGGACTTTAGATCAGCAAAATCACGTGGATACCAAATAAAGATCATAACAATTTCATTTGCTAAATTGCCATGACAGTTTTCCTTTATTATGTTAACTTCCAAAAGACCAGCATTATTCATCCAGGAAATATAAAAACTATTTCGCACATATGATCGATTAATAGTGCATACCAATAAGCAGTTAGAAGTTGCTATCGTTGTAATGTTTATGATAAACAGTGTTCTAAACAAAGGAGAGGGCTCTAAGAATTCAAGATGCAAGTAATAATAGTAGAGCTCATTCCACGTAGAGAAGTCATATACATCGAGTAGAATAGTTCAGTTTCTAAACTGAGGAAGACATGTTTTAAAACAACCTAGTGCATATTATGCAGTGAACTAATTCAACACGCAAAAGGGAATGATCACATGACCTATGAGGTCCTCACTATTTGGACAACACTGGTTTACATCATATAGTGAAGAGGAAATATTAGTGTGGAAAATGGTTTTGGTTTCACTATGGTAGCTACCATACCAGCACCAGGACTACTACCATCACTTTCAGCAACAATTCTCACAGAAATATTCTCAGCCACAGCAACATTTCTCACATAATTGTTTACTACTTATTACATGTATGTTTAGAATTTGAAAGCTCACAAATTACTGCATCAACTAATTAACTAGGTGTGATGATTAATTGAGAATAAAAATAAATAATCATAACTAATAATAGCAAATGAAATTGTTAATCATAATAATCATATCATATATTTATAATATTGATTGATACCAATTGGTACAAACAGACACTGACACAAGGGATTTGTTTGTACATCTTACTAATTAACCAACTAAATCCCTTTTTAGATCTCTAATACATTCATACTAATTAAGCATTTAAAATAATAACTAAAATACTAATTGTTCCTCCAATAACCCAAACCCTAAAACCTAGAATCCTAGATGGATCAATCATTCATTCACTCAACAATGACATGAAGAACGATGAGATCAACATCAAGTTCATCTTCATCCTCTTCCTTGTTCTTCTTCCGCTTCTTAGGAATCACAACTTCAAGAACGTCGTTCTCGAACTTGGCTGTTGTGTGAAGACCGTGACAGTTCTTCTCAACCAAGTCGAGAGTTCCACTAAATCGATTGCGACCCGGAAAAGTATCCTCAATCTTGAGAATGTTGCGATCAACAAACACCTTCACATCTTCCTTCTTGACATCACTGAGGCCACAGTAACGGAGAACAATAGCCTCCTCCGTCTCTCTCACGTTGACGTGACGATCGATCATTGAAAACATGACCCGACCCAACATCCTACCCGGATAGAAAACATCCGTCGCACGGAAAGGGCGAAGATCATCATCGGCGTTGGCGTTCTGCTCATCGGTGTTGAAGTGGTGAATCAGAGGACGTGCGGCGTAGGAGATGCCGAGGTAAGAGACGGCGGTAGTGACGATGGGGTGGCGGCGAATGAAGGAAGGCACGGCGGACTTGAAGGAGGAAAAGAGAAAGCGGGAAAATGCCATTGTGTTGTGTTGAAGAAACTTGACTTGACAAAGACAGATTTTTTAGGGATTTCTTTAATGCTTCGTTTTAGGGTTTCTGTAGTGAGAGTGAGACTGAGGAAGAAAGGGCTTAAGAAGAAGAATGTTCTAGAAGGATACTAACTTGGTTACCAAGCCACTTTGCTAAGTGACGTGTCCACTGCACATTTAATTCTTTTCATTTTTAGTAGAGTTAATTAATTAATTACTCCATTGGATTGGTAATAAAATTTCAGCATATATATGTAAGAATTCCTGGGACACCGCATTATTGAATAAAGCCTATTCTTCATTTTAATTTCTATATAATATAATTGGAGTAGTATTTAGTTTAATTAGATTCCTTATTTTTAGTTGTTAGTCAAGGAAAGTCTATCACATTTTATCAATTTTAATCGAAATTCTTTGAGGTATATTCAACCAAATCTCATTTTCTTCTCTCAATTTAATAGCAGTTTGAAAATCTGTAGATAAATTTTAATGAAACGTCAACGGTTTTTGATAACTTATTTTACAAGAATATGGTGACGATGAAGAACAAAACGGTTTGATAACATATGGTCATTTGATTAATGACATTGGAACAATTCCTATTGTTCAAAAGATGGTGAATAAGAATGGTTTGTGCAAAAAGAAGTTTGTTGAGATTATGACTACAACTAAATCATTGTAGATCAGTGTAAATTGTCTAAATTAATGAAGATATTGAGATGAATTCCGAAGTAAAAGGTAAGTTATTTTGCCGACAATAGAAGATATAAGCAAATAATGTTCTCCTGATTTTGGAAAAGCAAATGTGTAGATAAATATTGAGCAAATTTATATATGGTGTTTTTTGCAAAAACAAATCATCTCATCTCCTATGGTAAAGTGTATGTCAATGCATTTGTACATAGAAGATAAATGAGTTTGAGATAAGAATATTTTAATCATCGAATATACATTTTAGCGAGTCATTCATTCACTATGTTTAATATTAGAGCAATGATAACTTGACACAAAAAACCAAACACAATTTAGACATTGTATCCTTATACAGTATTTTTTTTTATTTTTTTTTTCTTTTCTTTCAACCTGTACTATGTCATCTTCTATTAGTAAATCACCACCACTGTTACACACACTCTCCCCCCCCTTTCCAAATCTCCGGCCACCAGGGACAACAGTCTACCGTCATCGTTCTCCTCTCTAATCTGTTTCTCTGCAAAAACAAATTCAAAAAAGACACCAAGGGCGGTGGTAGTGATGGATGACGGAGACGATGGTGACTAATGGATGACGGAGACGGTGGTGACTAATGGTCGATGGTATGCTCAGATCTGAAGGAGTTGGAGGTCGGTGACGGCGATGGTGAGGACGGTATAATGGTGTGGTGGCGAGGATGATGGTAGTGACAAAGACGGAGGGCGCGGAGGCAAGACGCACTGACGGCGGTGGTGGTAATTGACGAGTACAAAGGTGGTGGTTAGGATGGAGGGTGCGGTGCGAACGGTGGTGGTTGTGACTGACAAAGGCAGTTGTGGTGGTGGTGGTCAGAAAGGAGGGTGTGGTGGTGAAATGCAAGAGACGGAAGATGTCGGGAAGAGAAGAAGGAGAAAGACAAAGGAAGTGGGAAGAATGAAGTGGAATTACCAAATTAACCCTATTGCTCACACCAAAATTACCGTTTTGTCCATGGTGTTGTATTTGTGTCACAAATTGTGTGTCCATTTATCATTTCTCTTAATATTATTCTCGATGGAAGTAGTTGTGTCTACTTTCTAGTCTTGTAACAGAAAAAAGGCACCCATTGGTTATAGAGAGGAAAAATGTAGTAGAATTTGTATATATGAGTAAAAAGTTTCATTGGTAGTGTTCTGGATTCTCATCTTCTTTGTTAGCTTCTATGTTTATTATTAATTGTTATTTTTAGTTTATCTTAAGTTTATTCTCCATGTGTTTGTTGAATACCTAAGAATGACTTTTTTGGTTAGTACCGTATTTTGAGTAAGGGGTTTATGAAGCATATCACCAAATTCAATACTCTCTCAGCCTTACAAATGATTATTTGTCAACATGTTGATGAATTGGTCATCTCACACACCACAGTAGTCGATACGGTCGAACAACAATAAACATATTTTTCATAAATGGATTAAATTAAAAACTGTTGACTCTGTCTCCACCAGCGTATCTTAAAATCATTAGACTTAATTGTCGGATAAAAACATTTTTCTCCTCCAAGTCTTAAAGGTCATTCATTAAGTGTCACTCATTTCGCAAATAGGATCGTGCAAACAACAAAACTAGTGGAGAGAAAGATAGTTCAATATGAGAAGAAATTCAATTTTTATATTAAGAGATTTTGATGTCATCACTTTGAGCTACTGATTATGAGGAGATGCCTTGTTTTTAGTAGCTCCTGTTGGCAAATGATGCTTTCCGATGTGGTCCTTCTTCCTACTCCTCAAGGAATGTAAATTCACCACATGTTGGGTAAAGTTCACGTTGCATGAGCTTATCGGAAGTAGAAGTTTTCAAACTATACAAGAAGCAATGTCCCTCTAGTCCCTGGTCTCCTTTGAATATTCTTATCTTACCATTATCGAGTGTGCATCTCAATGTTAGGTACATGGTGTGATAAAGTTGGCATAAAGCATTGAGAGAGTTGGAAGACCTGCGATGATGTTATATGATGAAAGGGGAGTGTCCACCAAGCTTTGGCATCTGCCTGTTCTCATGAGAAGCCCACCAAGCTTTCCGTAGCACCTAAATTTTAACAATGAACATGCATTTTATTTTTTTTTGTTCTTTTTAAAACAAACTAAAAACATTGCACTAAAATATTTATGATCGTCCTCAATTTAAAATCAAAGTAAATCTTTTTCTTTCGATATTCACCATCATTTTTAATTTAAAATCAAAGTAAATCTTTTTCTTTCGAAAACGTTTCCAAAAATGATGATATGAATGAAAACCCACATTTTATAAATCAACTTCAATAAATAATTGTCACAAATCATCAACCTTATCACAAAAATTATTATCATTCATTGACGGTAAATAGGTAACTCCACAAGGTCACACAATCCGAACGCTTTAAAGATGTCCCCAAAGACATTCTCCTCAAAGGGCGCCAACTTCAATCTAAGTTCCCCCCTCTATTTGGTTCTATCGGCTGGTCGCGGTTAGGGTCAAGTTTCGTGTCTGTTTTCAAGACGGTCCTATCGGTCACGTATCATGTTATCTCCATGTGAGATTACGAGGTACTTTTTACTAAAAGACTTAAATAAGTTTTTGAAATCTTATTTCACAGACATATCATGTTCGACATATTGTCACTAGGGGTGGAAATAGGCTTAGGTCGGGTTAGGTTTTGTAAGGCCTAAGCATGACCTATCAAAAAAAAATTAAGGCTTAAGTCTAACTTGCGGCCTGTCATAGACTTGTTTTTTAGGCTTGAGTCTAACCTCTTGAAAGCCTAATGTGGCATGCTATAGTCTATTTAAAAGTCTATTTCGTATGAACATCTTTAAATAAATAACATAATCTGAGATTGAATAGACTAACGAACTAAGCCATGTGGCATTGTCTTGGGCAGCATGGACATTTGAGCCGAGTGACCCATCCAATCCAAAATGGCAATGGGATGCACATTTTTTTCTTTTTTTCAAATTTAGGATCGACTTTGGTTTTTTTTTTTAACATGCATGAATTTTGTTTATGTTGATCAAGTTTTTTTTGCCAACCATAACTCAACAAATGAAAGCTTCAAGTTAGTCGAAAAAGAGTTACTTTAATTTGTTAAACGTGATAATACTTAATTATGTTAGACTTAGTCATGACGTTTGTTTCTGCAAACCCTACTTCTTTTTTCTGCTCAAAATTGAACAAAGAAAGCCACCAAATTAGTCAATCTTTCCTTAAGTATAATGGTCAAAAAGACTTACTTAACCATGCCAGATTAACTTCTTCTAGACATAAATAAATAAAAATTTCCAATCAAATTATTGCCGTTGACCATGCATATATTCATTAACTAAGGTAAAAAACTGAAAAAGAATCAAATCAACAACACATGAATACAATCAAAACAAGAAAATCACTAAAATGACCAAACCACCCTTCTTCACTCTCTCTATCTCTATGCACTTCATTTCCCTTGTTCTCTTTAACCCTTTACTTCTCCCTCACTCACACACACATCACAACAAACCAAAAACCCAAAATGGATCCTTTAAAAGGATCCGAATCCGGATCCGAAAACCCGATCGTAACATGCATCAATCTCCTCTCCGACCGCAACTTCACCGCCGCCAGCGACTTCGCCCGCCGCTTACCACTCTCCGATTCAATCGGCCGAATCCTCACAATCGCCGACGTTCTCTCCGCCGCCGACCACTACTCCATCCTCCGTCTCCCCCGCTCCGAATCCGTCAACCGTGACCTAGCTCGTCAGCATTACGCGAAATTCGCAATCCTTCTAGATCCCACTAGCTCCGAGAAATTCCCTTTTCAAGATGAAGCCCTAGCTCGTGTTCGTGAAGCCTGGCACGTTCTCTCTGACCCTGATAAACGCGCTGTTTATGACCGCGGTGGTGGTGTAAACGCCACCGCGGCGTTTTGGACTGCGTGTCCTTATTGTTGGAATTTGTATCAGTATGAGAAAAAATACGAAGATTGTTCTTTGATGTGTCAAACTTGTAAGAAAACTTTTCACGGCGTGGCGGTTAAGTCACCGGTGAAAGTTGGTGGAACAGTCGTAGAAGGGGAGGAGAAGAGGCAGTATTATAAGTGTAGGGCAAGAGTGCCGTTGAAGTTTTACGAAGTGAAAAACGGTGATGAGAGCTTAATGGGTGAAAATGAAGCTGAATTTGTTTATGTTTCTGATGATGGTGATTGGGAGAAAGAATGGAGGAATGTGGGTGTGAGAAATGAAGGTTTTGAGAAGGTGGTTCAAGGGAATCAAACAGTGGAAACAACGCAAGGAAACGATAAACGAAAGATGAGGGTGAAGACTGTGGCAAGGAAGAGTGTTGTAAACAGAATGACAAGATTTGATTTTGGTAATGATTTGGGTTTGGATGGAAAGGATTGTGAATTGGAGTTTACTGAAGGTGCTGATGATGTCTTTGTTGGAGTGAGGTTTAATGGATGATAGAAATGTTGAAGGGAAGTTTTTGTTGTTCTTTGGTTAGGTCTCTAGTGGTATGATATAGGCAAGAAGTGTGTAGTGTTGTTGTTAGAAAATGTTTTGCATAGATAGATTTTGGGAGGAGAAAAATGACTGTGATGGAGGTTGATAGTATAGTTTTTGAATTGATTATGTGCATCTTAGTGGGGAGGCATTGCATTGTTTATATCTCACCATTTTTGTAATGCCACTTTTTCTTGAACTGTTTGAAATTGAAAAGAAAAAATTTAGTCTCCTTTCAGATTTTGTGATTCAATTGTTTTAGTTTACATGTTCTTGCTATGACTGAATTGGTTTTCATGTTGTGATAGTTTTTCTGGAGATTTTATTTGAGGAAATCTTCAATTTGATCTCTGAAATGGCAATGTTCGTTCATTTTAGTCCCTAAAATTTACAAATACGCACAAACATCTTTGAAATTGTGTAAGGCACTGACCAGTTTGATAATTTTTGTCAAATGTTTTCGTTACAATGCATTAGCTCTATGGTACTCCACTTATCGAGTCACGTCTTTGATGTGTCGTAGCGACTAAATTGAAGGATTGTGTTTGGCACTGACCAGTTTGATCATTTTCGTCAAATGTTTTCGTTACAATGCATTAGCTCTATGGTACTCCACTTATCGAGTCACGTCTTTGATGTGTCGTAGCGACTAAATTGAAGGATTGTGTTCATCATATTTTTCATTCATCTTTCCCCTTCTGAAAAGCTTTGTAACCTCTTCTTCACCTTCTTTGTGCATCTTCCAAAGTGGCAGCATCCTACAATTCTTTCATCATATATTTGCAAATTCAAAGTTGGAAGTTTTTTCATCCCCATTTGAGTTTACCACAACCTCAGAAAGACTAGCATGCTCATCCTTTCCATCATTTACCAAATTCTGATCCCTAGTAGCTTTTTCTCTAACCTGAATATCCACATTCTTGTTTTGTTCTTGTTTTTTCTTCTTCTCATGCTCCATCTAGGCATATACCCATCTGAAATTTCTGTTCCAACTTCTAAAAGCACTACTCATTGCACAAACAAACAAACAATCACAATTCATTATATTGCATCAACAAAAAACACCAATCTGCATAAACTAAATGATGGCCATCATGAAATCTTAAATTTAGAATATAAAAGTTCATACCTTTTGGTGAAGTTTTTAATATAATAACAAAAAAAGAAAGTGGTAAGTTAGTGTAATGTGGACACCAAAAATTTTGTGAATGATTCAGTGAATGGAAAGTAAGGACAGTAAGTTTCAGTGAAATGAATTAGCTGCTGCCATGGAACATGACTAGAGAAGGCGAAGAGGTTACAAAGCTTTTGATATGGGGAAGGATGAAGAAGAAGATGAATAGGAAAATAGCTAAGATTAACTCTTTGTTTTTAAGTAGGTTCCTTATGAATATAGTTAAGACTAAAGAGGATGTATTGAGTTTTTTCTTCACTTCTCTTGTTGATCACAAACTTCATTGATCATCAAATTAGCTTTTTCTCTTTTAATTTTTTTAAAATAAAAAACAGCTCATAAAAAGAGAAATTAAACTGACTAAAAATAGGTTATAAACAGGTTAGTCAATTCCTCTGCTATATAGTTTTTTTTTTAGAGGAATTCATGTTATACAGTTCTAAAATAAAAAAATAACACTAAAAGGTCTGAGAAGATACAAGAAAGAAGAGAAATATTTATCTTTAGTGCAACTATTTGGCTACTTTATAAGAAGATACTAATAGATATTCAATTTCCTTAATGATAATGAAGATAAAATTAAAGATGTAATTACAAATCCAAAATATATTTTTGCAAATCAATAAGATTACGAAATTCTATCTTATAAAAATGGTACATCAGAAGATAATAATATCATCATGAACATTTAACATAGGCATGATCCTAACATTAATTTCAAAATCCTATCATAAAGTCCTTGATTTGCTTATTCAGTTTTATAAAGTGACTAAATAATTGCTAAACATCTCCTATCTTTCTTGCTTTTGCTGTAATTGCATTTCACTTGCCTCTTTTAGCATAAAGGTTTCTTTGGGAAGCAAAATGGTTTTACTTCGACAGGTAAGATTATTGAAAGTTTCTTTGTTTAAACTTGTTTCCTTTCATTGTGTTTTACTAAAATAGTTAGAACACAGGGCATGCAGCATGTTCGAAATTACTATAACGGAGAAGCTCAAATGCTAAGAAGCAACTTTCCAAGTTCATTCATCTCGCAAACATTCAAAAGCAGTTTCTCGAAGCAAAGATCAAAGGCAGAGAACAAATTACTGGCAGCTAAGAAACATAGTGAAGCAGAAAAGAGACGTAGAATGCGAATCAATGGTCAATATGACACCCTCCGCAGTATCCTCCCCAACTTGATCAAAGTTAGTGTCATTCATGAAAAATTAAACCAACTTTATGAAAACAAAATTTCTTATATTTTTGTGTTGAGTACAAGGTTTTGAACTATTATTTTCTCGCTATCACTATTATTGTAAGGAAGAATGGTTCAATATGTTGATGTGGCCGCAATTGCAATCACGATGCAGTCTAAATCATGGTATTTAATTTTGGTCCGTGATTTTCCTAAACAAGCTTGCTAAATTTAGAATTTTTTACTGATTAACAGAAGGACAAGGCATCAATACTAGTGGAGACTATCAAACAAGTGAAGGAGTTGAAGAAAAAAGCATCAAAGCTAGAAGAAGATAGCCATGGTACCTCAAAGGAGATCAAGTTTCCTAGTGGGGCAGACAAATTGAATTTGGAAAAGTGTAATGATGAGGAGGGTCTAGTAAAAGCTACATTGAGTTGTGAGGATAGACCAGGATTGATGTCATCTATATCAAGAGCACTTTTGTCAATGAAAGCCAAAGTTGTTCAGGTTGAGATGGTGACAGTGGGTGGAAGAACCAGAAGTGTGTTATGGGTGCAAGGTGTTGAAAATGAAGGTTTGGGAATGCTCAAGAGTACTTTGAAAGTTGTTATGCATAAGCCAAGCTTTAAGATGAGGCGGTATACTCAATAGGTGTTCTTGTAGTAGGATAGGATTATCTTCCTAATGACTTCTTATGGTGGTGGTAGAGTACTGACTTAAGAACTATAGCATGTAAAGCTAATTACATGTTTTTTTTCTAGGTTTGAGGAATACATAATAATGACTTTTAGGGGATTTATTACTCATGTTTACTTTTACAAGAAACGTTCAGTTTTTACTTAGAATAATGACTTTAGAGTATATGAATATCATATTCGACTCTTGAGATGAAGTGTGAAATTACATGACAGATTAACATGTAATTTGTGTTTGTAAGACAAGATGTTAAGCAGTAAGCAAATTCCAGTTTTACTTTATAAATTAGTAAATCTAATCTTGAGTAGAGGATGAACATAAAACAGGTAAAGAAGCACTTAATGATATGCACTGTACCAAAAATTATTAGAGGTGATTGATGTCTCAACTCAAACTCAACAAAACGTTTGAGCTACTGCATCTCAATTTGTTATTCATCCTTACTTGTACACAAGAATTCTTGAGCTAATACTGAACATCAAAACAAGAATTCTCATTCTACTTATATTAGTGAAATATTGATTTTCACTGTACCAAAAATATTCCAGATGTTTGATTCTATCTCAACTCAAACTCAATAAAATGTTTGAGCTGATGCATCTCTACCTGTTCTTCTCACATGTACAGCGGAACTTTTGTCATGGTGCTTAGCAGTGACAAATTTTTTAAGGTCAATTCCCCATCTACCACTATGATTTTTGTTTTTGTTAGCATACAAAATTGCTTTATCTTCTGAGCCTTGCTGGAGCCTCCTATCAGCATCATTGTCCACAGAGAAATCTGTATGCAAGGTATCATAGGAAGAAGATGCAGCCGAGTTGGAAGAAATTCCATACTGGCCATGCCAATTGGACCCTGCCTCACCAAAAATGTAATCTGAAAAGTCAGCAGTACTAGCCGAGTCCTTTGTACTTGTAGTACTGCAAGAGCTTGCATCAGAAGAGCTGAAAAGTGAGCTTTCGCTAGCAGAATCCACCATAGTATTTCTTCCCCGATAGTTGAATCTCCATTCTTCTGGGTATACAGATTCATTGCTAAAAGAATCATCAACGGCATTCCGGTTAGAGTGCTGTCCCTGCTTCTGCTGTACGGAGGGAGAATCAGCATTTGTAGCCATGGAATTCGACCGCGTCTTAGAAACAGCAGGAATGGCTTCCAAGCTTCTCCTCTTGAACTTTCCAGTTGAAAAGGTTGCATTGCTACTTACTGAACCCAGGGGTTTTGGAGAGTGCCTGCAAATTTTCAAATGAGCATAAAGAATGTTACTATTTCTGCCAAGACACTATAAAATAAAATTAGAAGCCATATCAAATAGAAAAGTATGCATCAACATCTGCAGCATTATTACCTTGCATAAAGAAGCATGTATGCGCTTTCTGATAAGACTCTTGACAATTCGACAGGTTCTACCTGAAGAGAAGCACAAATGTCATCCTCAATTTACATACAGAAATTCATCTCATAAATGATGTATTTTCAATGTTGTCATTTGCCAGTCCTTTTCAAAAGGTGTCTTAAAAATCAACGACACAAGTTGGAATAAATAAACATAGAATAATGGATTGCAATTTCTTTAGAGGGCTTTGATATTCCTTTAAATTTGAAAAACAAAAGGCACAAGTAGCTTTCAAAGCATCTCTATAATGTCATAGCTTCTTAAGCCTAGAAAGTACAAAACTACAAACCAATTTTAATGGGTAAACAAGTTTCTGAGAATTGATCAAAACCCTTACAACTTTGTAACATATACTAGATATACTTCAAATTTTAAACTTTTGCCTGTTTATAAGTAGAATTGCAGAAGGCGCTGATAAAGTAAAAAAAAATTCTCAAGTTTAATCAAATGTTCTCCTTCGTCTCTGTACAAACTTAAAATGAGGACTCAGGACCAATTACCTATTCAAATCACTTCTGAATTACACAAGCTTCTAAGAACAAAACAGGACCCTCCCAAAATTGATTCTTAATAAACTAAGTTTAGATTATAGGTTGAGGATAAGAAGACATGCATGTATGAAAACCAAAAATTTAATGAGTTGAACTACATCATCGCTTGTATAATCTCATTTTAGGGGGGAGGAGAGGAAAAGAGACTTTCAGACACAAAAAAGATATGTTTAAAAGTTCTCACCCTGCTGTCATCAGTCCTGAACCATTCTCCTTGAATGTTCTTCACATAACAAACATAATGGCCAGAAAATGAAGCATTCATGATATCCAAATGGACAACCACTGCATAAAGACTGTAAAATGGAGATTTATCCTTTCTTCCACTCATGTATGGAGTCATATCCAGGACTTCAGGGAACTGAACTGACTTATTCAACTTCTCAAAGTTACCAGACTGTCAAAATAAACAACAGAACATGCATGAGAAAACCTAATATAAAAGCAAAATTACAAATCAATAAACAATGTACATAAGAAAAACATCAAAATTAATATAGAACATGCACCTGAAATCGTTTTAATACGATTGTAAGAATATTTGGTGCTTCCAATACTGTCAACTTCTTCTTGGCTTTCTCGTACGATTTACATCTACATAGCAAGAAAAAACAAATAAAATTATTTCGTAAATACAATGTGTCCCATATTAAAGTTGAACATAAAAATCTAGGAGTTTAAATCACAAGCTCATTAATACTCCCTCTAGTCCTATTTATAAGCGACAAATTAGGTTTTATTTGCCCTAAACATAAACATAGAACATATTTTAAGTGTATTAATTATTGAAATTCCTTTTGCACCCTTACTTTATTGAATTTTATAGAAGTACATCTTCCCTATGCAAGTGGGTCTTATTAAATGAGCGTTAGGGTATTTTTGGGAAAGAAGTAAGCATCTTTGAATGTGTTTCCTTAGTTTTCGTGATTTAGTCTTTTGCTTCATATAAATAGGACCACAGGGAGTAATATAGAACCATTTGTGCCCCTCTAAACATTTGCAACACTACACCTCAATGTTCATAAATCAGAATATACAAAGCCAACCTAAGGTCATAAAACCCATGGGACAGAATTGGCATTGTGCTTAGTAGCTAAAGATCTAAATATCTGGTACAATACTAAAAGACGAAACTATGATCATATGAATACATCTAGTTTAATATTATTGAATTAGATGAACCAACAGCAATCAATTGTTGATGAAGTCAACAGATGTCCTAATATAATAATATATTCATCAAACAGAACAGTTCAGCCAATCACAAGATTCCACAGCATTCTTTCCCCAAATTCCACAAAATATTGTTCAATCTTCTCATTTGTCTCATCGCAGTGGCATGACTTCAAAGAGAATCCGGAAAACCATTAAAAGATGACTATTTAAATCTCATTTGTCTCATCGCAGTGGCATGACTTCAAAGAGAATCCGGAAAACCATTAAAAGATGACTATTTAAATCAATTTGACAGGATTCTATCAATGCCCGGAAGTAGGTACTAATCCACGAATTCACATCTGAAAGACATTCATGAAATTCTAATAGATGTTGTAGTCAATTTTTTAAGGTTTTGGTCAGTTTATCCCCTCCCAATAAAGCTTTAAGATTTAACCTTCCAAGAGGTTTATGACCCTTCTCTTAATTTTTAAAGCCTAACACCCCTTTGAGTAGTTTATCACTATGTATGCAACGGATGAATAATGAATTGTATATTAGAACTGTAATTTAACTAATTATTCAAGCATGAGAGAATCAATAAGTAATTGCACATTCAGTTTAAGAATTTAACTGATTAATCCGTGTTGACCATTTTAACCATCAAGTATTTGGTGATTTTTCAAGCTCAAGTTAACTGCAAAACAGAAATTGAATACAAAATAACAACCAAGCATTTTCCTACTAGATGGAGTTGGTCAAGTGCATCAATCAAAGCCAAAAAGCCATGACTCGTGTCATGTATTAGGTCCAAAGCAGTGTTGTTAAATACCACTATAGCGTAGCGGAATTGGAAACACCGATTTTATTCCGCAATATACTATTTAGTACAAAATGATGACAAATAGCCGCTGTAGTGACAATATAGCACTATTGTGTAGCGGAATTTTAACAATCCACTATTTTCCACTATCCCTTTTCAAAAAAAACTATTTTCCACTATCCGCGATTGACAACATTGGTCCAAAGACTGAATATTTACATCTAAACCAGCCAATCTGAGATTGGGATAGCAGGATAACGTGATTGCTGTTATTTGAACTAATTATAATTAATATTGTATGTATATACACACACTTAGTGGGATAAGGCTTGGTTATTATTGTTGTATATATACACACACTAAACGTTAATTTAATGAGATCTGATTATGTTACTTTTATGAGATTTATATTATCATCTTATTATTGGATTATTACTACTACTACTATTTTATTCTAAAGACTGAGTGATCTAAAGCCCAGTTTGATTGACAGTGCCTTTTTAAGTAATTTTTTCAAGAGCTACTTTTACCACAATGATTTTTTAAATCCAGATGGGTAAATCCGGAAGGAAGCGGTTTTAAAGAATAGTTGGGGTGGGGGGGGGAAAGAAGCTCCCTATTTTTTCAGCAGTGGGCCTTAAGGGCCCAAAAGTTGTCTTTTACTCCCTCAACCTAGCTTAAAATCATGAGCCAGCAACAGCCACACACAACGAGCAGCCACAAAGATGAAGAAAACGCACACAACAGAACAAGGCGCACACAGCATAGCAACCGCACACAAGCAGCCGCACAGAACGAGCAGATCTGACCACGAAACAAAGATACTTGTTGCTGGAAAACTCAGATTTGGCCATAAACGGTGAGAAATCGTTTCTTTCATCGACTTTTTCATCCCCTCTTCCAGGGCGGCCCTGGTGCGCCGCTATGGGCGCAAACTGCACAGCGCTGTTCCCGCTGAGAAGCCTGGTGTAGCGCTCGCACTCTTAATGCGCAGCGCAACTGGCCTCACCGTGGTGGCCAGCCACTGTCCTGCGGCGCAACAGAGCGATCATGGCACTAATGATTACCTAGATCCAAATTTTTCTCTGTAATAAATTTACTTCAAATCCTACTTTATCTTGAATAATAGTTTAAAATCTGCTTATAATTTCCATATACCATCTGAGAAAAGGAAATAAATTTAATTACCGCATACTATGACTACTATAACAGCAATGAGTAATAAAAGAAAACCAAGCACAGTAACATGATAAAAAATAATAGGAAAGACTTAAATAAATGTGACATGGAAGGAAAAGTGACAAACCTGCCACAATTATACTTATTATCTTTATCCAATATTTCAGGCGCTGTAAATTGTCCAAGGGCCTCCTCCAAAGTTTCAATATCTCCATCAATCTCAACAGTAAGATCCATCATTCTCTCATACCTCTCAGATTTCCCCAGGCACCTTAAGCACTTGATCTGCATTTTGCAGCAAAAAGAAACTTCAACATTTATGAAAGGTATTCGTTTCCATCCCTTTCCTGCTCAATAAAATCTGAAAACATAAAGCAGAAAGCACCATAAAATAGATTGTTAGATTGAAAACTACCTTAGATCGTAGATATCCTCCAAAAGTGTATCCAATGAGAGTTGTTTCTTCTGTCAAAGGACTTGATACACCGGCTTCCTTGAGGCAAATATATTGCATAGTCTCAACTGCACCCCTGTTGATGGACCAATTTCTCATAAAGCCAATGCATAAAAGATTTTGTTTTGAAGTAGCAGCTAAGGAACCAATAGCATTGACAAAGAATGAGCATCAGAATTATTTCGCTCACCTCAAAAATTCATGTGCATCTTCCTCTCTCCCATGTCCAAGATGACTTCCAATCTTGTGTATCTTAGATAATATCCCAATTGGAGAAAGTGGAGAAGTCCCTTCTTTTGCCTTCTGAATTAGATATTCAAACTCGCACATAAAACACCATCCCTTCTTCTGACCTATTGAGAACATTGTGAAGATTCAATTAATTAAAGGTCCTAATAGTTGAACAAGTTAAACCATGAAGATGTTATTAAGAGGTACTTGCATCGTTTCGAATGGAACCCTTGCAAAAGAAATGATGTTAGAGGCTGAGTATACGCCAAGCATTGGAGTGCTGCATTAGCGTAACAGCTGCAGTAGAGGCATTTCATTAGCAAGAGGGTATGTAATTAAGAATCAAAGAAACAAAAATCATTTCTATGTCGAAAAGCACTTGATGCATCTCTATTGAACTACACAAAAAACACAAAATCGAAACGAGCATTGAATACAAATAAGAAAATTCAACCAGCCAACAACTAGAATGTTTCCTAAACGTTCCGAGAAAAGTAACATGAAGGCCTACTTGATTCACAAGTATTTCTTTCATCATGAGTATTGTATGCTAATCTTTATAATAAGTGTAGGACTATACAACACAATAGAGTACTCATAGAAAGAAAAAAAATAAAGGAACATAAATCTTCACAACAACAAAAAAGTATCAGATTCCTCAGTCCTCACTATCCCCTTTGATATCTCATCCCTCTTACCAGAGCAGTTACATCACATAAAACTAGCAATCAATGTAAAGCAAAAAGAACTCTAAAGTACCTGTTCCCACAGTTTGTAAGGCCAAAGGGAAATAGTTTCACCTTGTCATAACAATAAAGTTCCACGAAAAGTTCATAAGGAAAGCCCAACTGCCAAAACAACAAATTTTAAATCAAAAAGACATAAGTAATAATAGTAATATTAATGATAATAATAATAATAATAATAGTCAATTTCTAAATAAATATGTCCAATATATTCACAACCTCATTTTCAACAGATGTTAGATTGGATCTTGACTCTTTTGAGCTTCTAAACTGCTGGACAACTTTCTGCATTGATGTTTTCAAACCATTACGAACATTTTGTTGAAGGTTTGGAACAACGCTGACTTTTGAAGGCAAGGCATGATAATTGTCAGTTTTTGTAGACTTGGAATGTGAAATCAAATCCTCCTTAGTAGTTGAAGATATTCGATCACGAGAACTAGATGATGATCTCCGTGCTTCTTTGTACCTGGACAAATACGATTCTTCCACATTGTCAGCTAGAACATCGGTATTTGAATTACTCAAGGAAGGCACAGTCCTGCACTTAGAAGTATCTGTTATTGGTTTTTCAACAAATGAAACTCTTCTTTTGTGTTGATGGCCACCTAACTTTGATGCCTCATCATGATATGTGTCGGATTTAGCTTTCGGAACTTTTGATTCAAATCCAGTCTCATCGGTAGTGTTGCTAGACTTTTTCTTGCTTCTTTTACTTGAACTAGAATTCTTAACTTCAATATTGACAGGATTTTTAGATTCCAAAGGAAATGAGGAGTGCAACATGGTTCCGTCGTTGTCGGTGGAAGCTACACATTTGTCGTTAGCAGTATTATCACTGACAGGTTTCATAAATGAGTCATGAGTCTCGCGACGGTTATCATCAAATGATTCTCTTGCAGCAAAAGAAGGATTAATGCTGGAATGCGAATCGTTGTAAGATCCAACACTAACATGATTTCCTTTGCTTTCTGCAAAAAAACCTAACAAAATTAATACCATATATGATGATATGACTCTTGAAACGGCATAATAATATTTCTAATCAAAGAAATTACCATGAAGACCAAATTCTGTTCCTGATACCGATGCCCTAGATGTAACATTCTCGTCGTTGACCTCCCTGGTGGTGGTAATCGAAGGACAACATTCGTCCTTGTGACCTTGTCTCCAGTGACTAATTTGACACTTACCCGAACTACAAGAAAGCATGCTTGTGTAAATGAATAACAACTAGAGATGTCTGGAGATATGTAACTGAAGAGAGAAGAAACATAGGCACAAAAAAAAACTAGAGATATTCAGGGATGCAACAATGTCAAATCACTTGTAAAACTACACACTACAATAAAAAATTAAAATGAAAATTCAAGAGATAAATTTCAAGGAAATCGCTACTTGTCACGAGAGAAAGCCCCACGACAATATCACGAGTCAATTACTAAATGCTATCTCTCATAAACTAACCCCACTTTTGCCCCGTGTTTTCCTGCCAGCAGCAAATTTCTTGCCCCGTGTTTTCCGGCCAGCAGCAAATTTCATTGGCTAAATGCATTTCATAACCACTTTGTGAAAATATCTCTCGGAATAAATAGCATCATTCAAATTTCAACAACATAAACACACAAAACACTACGGATATGTTTCGCAAAATAACCGAAGTATCATAAAATGTTATATGATCATCATTCATGTTAGTTGTATAGACCAGGTGTTTGGGTGTCCAAGGATAATTTTCCATTATTTCACCTTAAAAAGCTTCAAAATTTCTATATTCATAACCTAATGGTATCACACTCAATTATCAATTTCAAACAAACACATGCATAACATGAAAAAGAAACTATTTTCAATTCAAAAAAGAATTAAGAAACAAACCAATATCTAACGGCTTTGCAGCGAGCACAACGCATGGTGGTAGGAGAATAACAAACAGCACATTGATACCCATGAGAAACTGAAACAGGAACCGAATTCAATGATTCAAAAGAAGCTGAATTTGAAGGTGAAAATGAAATTTCATCTGAATCATCATAAGCTTCCATATGAGCCATAGAAGCAGTAGTATCTTGTACCAACCTCATGACCTCTTCTCTCTTCTCTTCAGCATTTCTCCAAACATAACGAATCACCACAAAACCCAAAACCAACAACAAATAAACCAAACCTTGAAACCCTAAAATCTCAAATACTACCATTGTTGAAATCTTCTTCTTATCCTGGTCCCCAACACAGGATCCACGGAAAAATCACAACTTTTCCACGCATAGAGCAAAAGGGTTGTCCTAGAAGGGCAAAATGGGAAAGATAGTTGCGTCGGTGAGAAGATGAAGAACAAAGTGACACAACAGAAACCGTCACTAGAAACTGAAGCTTGGATTATGTTTTTTTTTGTTCTGTCTTTGAATGTTTTTTTTTCTTTTGTTGTGTTGACGAATTGTGAAAATGGTGCGACACAGCGATCTTTTGTCGTTTCTACTGTCTTTCTCTTCTTACATCATTCTTTATTGTTCTTAACACTATCTCGGCGCACAACGGTAAAACTAATCATCGAGTTTTGTACGATTTTAACGAATGTCGAATCAGTTTTAACGTTGTCGTATGTCAAATATTAAGTTTGAATTGAAAACTTTAGTTGAATTAAAAGAGACTTGTGTCATCTTATCTAAATGTTTCGAGGTCTTATTACATCATTCTAACACTAACGTTTTAACTCTTTAATTTAATTTAATGGTTTGATGATGTTATGTTTTATTGTTTAATTGAAACGTTAGTGGAATTAAATATTTACCTACTTTTTGGGCTTTTTTCTTGTAACTACTAGTACTAGTGGTGGTGCTGTTGTTGAAGTTCAACACTTCATCATATTAATGGTTTGAAAATTTTTGAGAAGGTTGGTACGTGGTAGTAGGATAGAGGAGTAGAAAATAATCTTTGTGTATTTTAAGAAAGAAACCGCGGAATCTCGAATGCCTTAATGTACTTTTTGCAACTATTTACAAGTAACAAACTAGAACTGGATTAGAACTACTAACTATTATTATTAGTGGCAGGTGAGTTTGCTTCAATAAGAAAGTTGGATAATCATTAGACTAGTGTTCTCAACAGTCAATTTGACATTTTTTTTCAACTTTGACTTTGAAATACATGTGAATTTCCCACTTTACGTAGACCATTTTCAAATGGTAGAGCTTGCATAAATTTTAGTCAATAAAATGAAGGGGTATGCTCAATTTGGTAAAAAAAAATAAAAATGGGATGCTCGGTGTATTCAATTGGGTGAAAATTTTAAATTAAATTGTGGTACTTTAAAATCGGATGGTGTTTTTCAGGGTATGTGTTTTAGGGATATTGAAGGTGCATTCGTGTTCGTCTAAACCATGTGGTTATCACTTAAGTCTACAATTGATTTGGGTAAGTGTTTTGTCTTTATCATGTTATTAACTAGGTTTATGACTTGTAATATTACAACGTTGATTTTGTGTTTGACTCAAAAATAATGATGGACGCCTTCAACAAATCTAGGATCAAGCGATTGTTCATCTTGAATATGCTCAAACCACTATTATCTTACATATTTTAAACTATCAACAATCATCATTCGATGTTAACCCTTTGGTTCATAAGGGAATATGATATGGTAATCTGGAGTTCACTTAGAAGATAAGCAAACTTTGGTAAAAAATCGTTAGACATAGAAATCGAATTTAGATTCTTCCAAATGATTCGTCCTTAGATGAAGCTCGTTAACAATTTGAGTTCAATCACTTGGTTACCGTACTATTGGGAGCCGAATGTAGGTAAAGTCTCGTGTTTTAAAGAAGATATCTACTATTGAGACCGACTAAATCAACAATTGACCTCATAATCAATTTGATTACAATACTATATCATATGTATTTATGGGTGTAACTAGTCGGGTTGGTCGAAGTTTTTAAGGAGAAAAGTACTAACCAATAAAAAATAGACGATTGGATTTGGTTCAACTTTTGCAAAAAAAAATCTCACAAAATTTGAACCAAATCGATGAAGAACAAGTTGGTTTGATCTGATTCAATTTGATTTATGTTTTTAAAAATTTAAGAAATTTATCTTAAAAGACCGAAAAATAAGAAATTATTCAAATACTATAAATAAATTGTTTATACTTTTAAAACATGTACATAAGCTAAAGTGAGAAAAATAATATATAATGATTAAAAAATTACATGGATACAAAATATATTTTAAGATAACAGTACTAATATAGTGTTATATACAGTGGTGTCACTTGAGTTTTGGGTAATCGATTTTAAATTACATGAAATTGATACTCAAACTAATACATGTTGGATTTGATTGGTTTGGTTAGATTTGGATTTAAACATGAAAATTTAGAACCAAAATGATTTGGATTAATTTTTTTAATTTTTCGGACCATTGGTGGTTTGTTAAGTCCCCAAATGTATTGTTAAATTGGTGCTAACATTAGAAGTATAAACCTTTTTTTTTTTTAACTTTTCCTTCTTTATTACTTCAAACTTAAATAAAGTAGTGAATAGTATTGATAGATCATTGAGTTTTCCTTCAAGGTGCACAAAACCTTGACGGCTACTCAGTCGATTTTGGTAACAATTTACTTGATAAGATATAACTCTTCTTCAAATATTGTGATACTCAAGTTGGACTTAAATAATATTGTGAACGCCATAATACTCCTGATGAGCAAAACCGCAAGTGTACGGTTTTACCGAAGTAGTAAAAATAGAGTATCGTTCCGACAGGGAGTTATGAATTTAATTAATTTTTAACAATGATTAGAATGAAAGTTTTAAGAGTAAAAAGGTTTAGTTTTTGTTTTGAAATAAAATAAAATAAATAATAAAAAGGTGCCTTGGGATTATTGGTTCATCATAACAACGAATCCTTCAC
>Ga0228711_1001704_pt1 | contig 32871 bp, 20 predicted proteins | sample MedpolnodulmetaG_2_FD_177996 | JGI IMG/M metagenome (GOLD analysis project Ga0228711, IMG submission 177996) | Root nodule microbial communities from Medicago polymorpha collected in Santa Monica, California, United States - brown nodules | ecosystem: Host-associated > Plants > Roots > Nodule... | reverse complement strand
TTTATCTAAATAAAAAAAAAAAGATAAATAAACAAAGAGTCTTGTTAACCAGAGCACTCGTTAAGGAATTAAAAATATAAAGAAAAGTCAAGTTTTACATTGAAAATACTCCCCTAACATAAATCAATACTCCAGTGCTGTTTATAAGAAAATTTTCAAATTTTTTTTTATCCTATTTATAAGGAAAAGTCGCAACTTTTAAGATACATTTATTAGTTAAAAGACATTTTTGACCCTAATTTAATTGTAGTCTTTTCAATATTAGTGGATATATTTAATACTTCACAAATTTTTAAAAGGGTATATTTGTAAAAACATTAAAAAAGCTACAACAATTAATGACTGTCTTGGTTTGATGATTTTTGGTTTTTCTTCTTGTAACAAGGATGGGATGGAGTAACACTTTCTTAACTTTCAAAAAGTAAAACATGTTTGGGTTGGCCTGGTGGTATTGGTTTAAGATATGGAAGTGTGTTTTCTCTCGAAGTCTCATGTTCGATTCTCTCCCGTGACAATTTGGGTGGGCTAATTTAACTTCTTAAAAAAAATCAAAAATAGAATACACAATTTTCAAGATAATATTTCTTTGGGTCTTGTTAACAAGTGTCATAAGGGCATTGTTTAAGGAACCCACAAAAAGAAAGTTTGTCTTGAAAATACAAGTCAAACATATATAAAAGTCATAATTACATAATTTTCAAGATAAAAACTACTAATTTTGGATGCTTAAATAATGTCTAAGGACACTTATTAACATTTTCTTATTTCTTTTTATAATTCGTTAACCAGTTCCGAAATGAAATAAACAAAATAAATACCTATTTCCAAGAAACGAAAATACAAAATAGCCCCTTAACATAAATCAATACTATTTGGTTTTGAGGTTTCGGATTAGATGCAGGAAAAGGGTAGTTTGGGGGTTTCACACTTCTCGTATCAAGTTTCCTAAACCATGTTACTGTCTTTAGCACTGTCATCCTTGTAAATTTCAACTAAAGAAGTGTATGAAGAATATTTTCAAACCCATCACAGTTTCTCAGTAAAAAAGTGTGCTTTTTGAAGAAAGAATACACATGATGAAGCAAAAATCAATGGAACATACCATGATGGAGGTGAGAGAAGATTTGATGCTTTCACCTGCTGGTAACAGTGATCCAACACTCAGAACAGCTCATTTTCTCAAACCCATTTCAAACTCCATTGATGAACCATCATTTAAGCTTAACCCATTTTCATCATCTTCTTCTGTTTTTGAATCAAAGGAGTTGCCTTTGAAAATCAACTTCACTGGGTGGCGCCTCACACAAAAGAAATGGATTTCTTGGGTTCATAAACTTTAACACAACTATGAATCTGTGTGGAAGAAAGTTGGAATCTTTGATGCTACATACATAAAAATCATAACTTGTTATTTGGGGTTGTTGAGAAATGGTGTTGTGACACAAACACCTTTGTGTTTCCCTTTGGTGAGGCAACACTTACTTTGGAGGATATCATGGTTTTAGGTGGTTATCCTGTTCTTGGTGATCCTGTTTTCACCAAGTTATGTGCCGAGGTTAAATGAGACTAAAGACATTGCTTGCGAAAACTATTGCAGACCCATCCATGATAAACGTACGTTGTGCAAAGTGGTGGAAGCACTCGGTATTGGGTTGCAATGATTTTGTTAAGAAAGTTGTGTGTCGAAAGAGAAGTGCAAGTTCAAGAAAACAAAGACATTGTTTAGGAATAGCTAACAGAAGTGGTAACGATCATTGTTGTCAAAATCCCGACTTAAATTCTAAAATCCAGGATTTTGCGACTTTCTTCACCTTCAACGACTTAAATCCATAGTAGAATCCCAAAATAGACGAAATCCATCGATTTTGATTGCGATTTTACGATTTCTTATAAACTAAGTCATTTATGATTATATACCATTTATAACATATATTTAGTATTAAATTTTTTGGGTAAAGTCCATCGATTTCGATTGCGATTTTACAATTTCATATATCGATTCTACAAAAGTCTTTGAGTAAAATCCTTCGATTTTGATTGCAATTTTACGAGTCCCGATTTTGATATTCCCTTTCGACCCGAAGTAAAGTCCCGATTTTGACAACCTTGGTAATGATGTTGGTGTTCCACCTGGATTTTCTTTCAATCTTGTTGACACACTTAATTTTGGAAACTTCAGTGATGGTTGTTCAAAAGCTAAAACTAGGAAGGTTGATGATTTTCAAGCTGATCTTCCTTGTGAAAATTTTGTTACTGATGTTAAGGTTTGTAAACCTGTGTTGAAAGAGTGCAAGTGTGACGGCAAAGTCAACGAATCTAATAATTTATTGAACGAATGTTGTTCAACCCCTTCAGCAGATTATGAAAAGATAATACCAGTGAAAGGGCCAGTTTCAAAAGATAACAATGAAGTTTCAATAGGGGTTTTGGAAGATGGGTTTAAAGATGCAAATGAGAGCAAAAAAGAAAGGATGTGTAGTGATCGAGTGTGCTTATCTGAGACTCAGGGTGAAAGCAGAAGCTATGGTATCAGAAACAAAGTCTCTTTGTCTAATTCTGAACTTGGTGATTTTATATCATCAAATGTGAATGGTGAAATAGCTGGATGTCAGGATGAGGATGAAATCAAGAATCCATTTTGTGATGGAAATGATGTCAATGACATCAGTGGCGGGGAAAGTGTTGATCCTTTTAGAGTATACATGGAATTTGATCTTGAAAACAGGATTGAGAAGCTTGATAAAGTGTTCTCTGAGCTTACAGAAGCTAGATTTGGCCAAAAGGTTGAAACTGTTTGATCCTACAATGCTTTTTTGCTGGTGTAGAACCAGCTTCATATTTCTAATTTTGTGTAATAGTTTACAACTATTTGATTGCTAGTAGGTCCCTTTTCACTTATGCAACATGTGATAGTTGCTTTCACTTGAAGTAATTAATAGTAGGTGATTTGCATGAAGGCACTGAACTTGTTGCTATTTTGTAGATCATGGAATATCAGAGTTAATGAAGCTACTTATTTTGTTATATGTTTATCACTTTTATCTGTTGTTGATTAAAATATTTTATAAGAAACAAATTATGGATTGGTATTAGTGAAGAATTTGTGCGTCAGAAAGTATTCTAATGCCTTATTAGTGGACTAGCAGAACTTAAGCAGTGCTTATTGATTGTTGAATAACTTCTACTTCATTTACCTGGTGTAAATGAAACATATTTTTAGACAGGTAGTATAGTATATATGGATGAAAAATGATATAATTCACTATCACTCTTATAGAATTTCTTAATTTGGCCTCCTTTTTTATTTTATTATTACTTATTTACCAATACATTATAATAAACCCAGTAATAATATTTGTCAAACTACAACATGTTGATGAACTTAAACTCAAAAAAATAAAAATGAGGTTTTTCGCTTCCTGTGTTTGGGGTTTTACGTTTCTGAGTTCTACTATTCTCCGGCGGATTTGGTGATTTACGGCATCAATCTGACTGCGAGTTTTGTTCTCTCGTCTCCTACTTCATCGTGTTTTGCGATTTGAGTTTGGAGTTTTGTCCGTCCCTGATTTCTTCATCTTACCGGCAGCTTTGGTGTTTTCCGGCGTAATTTCGGTGATACTTCTGTGAGATTTACTTGTCTCTTTACTCTGCACTCTCTTATCTGTGATTTTGATCATTGGTTGGCTTTGGACCACTTTTTCGCTTGATTGGGGTTTTGAATTGGTCTTCTCTGTTGATCGTTTTTGCTGGGTTTGGTGAGTGGTGTTGTGCTCTCTGATTGCTCGATTTTGCTGTCTATGGTGTGTTTGTTTTGTGCTCTGGTTTTTTGGTAGTGTGTCATGGTTTGCCCTTGGCCGTTCATGGCGTCACCGGATTCTGCGGTGGCTCCGGCGAAGTCACTGGAACCTGGAAAATCTTTCGTTCAGGCGTTGTCCGGTCCTACATATTATCATCAAATTTCTCAGCTCCCTCCGAAGGTTGTTATGGGGAAATCCGTTCATGTCAAAATCACTCAGGCTGAATATGAAGCAGGTCTCGTTGATTGTTGCAGCAACATTCATGGCAGACTTACACTGCGTAAGGGTGATTCCCCTCTGACTACTTTGGCACTGAAGATGAAATTAAGTAAATTGTGGCCAAACATTCTGAATTGGGATTTAACACCACTTGGGAAGGGATTCTTCGAGTTCCATTTCAACACAGTGGATGATGTGCAAAGGGTGTGGGCTATGGGGGCCGTGAGTTTTAACCCGGGCTTGATGAGATTTTTTTGCTGGTCTTGTGATTTCACACCACAGGCACAGGCTCAGACTCATGCACATATTTGGGTGCGACTTTTGCATTTGCCTCAAGAGTATTGACGTAAAAAGACTCTTATGGAAATTGCATCTGGCTTAGGTACACCACTGATCATTGATGTCACAACTTTGAACAGGCGCTTCGGACTCTAAGGGTAAATGTGTACTAAAAAAAACATCGTTACTCAAGTCAAATGACACCACACATGTTATGCCAAATGATTTCCCCACCCAATGGCACATCCCATTAAAGTAAACCTCAGAATCTATATTTCGGTGGCGAGTTGGCATATAAAAATCAAGTTTCCTCCATGAGTCACTTTGCAAACTATATATCTCAAAGAAAGACTTAGGTGTCAAATCATCCCAAAGACAATCATTAAATGAAAAGTAAAACACATATTGAATGACTTTGAAGTCATCGTTAACATGGTCATAGCCAAATCCATGCAGACTAATGTCAGTAGTAAACCCATGTGAAAACTCACCAAGACCAGGAGGAATGGCCTTAATTTCCTCAGTAGCTGGGTTCCATAACATAGCTTTTGTATGATTGTAACAATTGTAGATACAAAGAGTACCATTAATAGCAGAATCTAGAATACGAATAAGAGTAACACCATTCAGTTGAATGTGAAATGGAGGTGGCAAATCCAATTTGACTTTATTCTCATAACTATCATCAAAAAGTAAATATAAATTACAATGATGGTCGGAACTCACAATCTGATTTAAAATGAGACAGGCATTGTCGTAAAGTGGGTGAGATTTGGATATGAGATTTTCGCAGAACATGTTGATGAAATTAGGGTTTTCAAATAAAAGAGATCATGATTTGCAAGCGCAAGAAAATCTCTTGATGGATTTAACAGGAAGTTTAGAAAGAATAAAGAAAACAATGTCATCAAGTATATAATTACTACTAACCTTCTTTTCATTTGTTGGAGCCATAGCTATTGATAGAGTTCTCCTCGTAGTGAAATGAGCGCAAAGTAAATAAAACGGAGAGAGGTATATGAGATTGGTGTCAAATATTTTTTTATTAAAAAAAAGTCTAAGATATTTTCCAAATCTTTTCATTTTGGGTAAGCTTTTCAGTTTTACTTTTTTAATTAAATAATTATGTAAATGTCATATGATTTCCTTCTCCTTGATATAATAGAATGACCTCAATAAAAAAGTAGAATGTTAGATCTTCATCAAAACATAATTTAAAAGAGAATGTCAAATGTCCCCATGAGCATAGTTTTATTAAGAAGGATATTATTGTATGCAGGGGTCAAAGTTGGAACTCTAAATTACCCATGAAATATCATATGTCTCGTGAGAATAGCTAAGTTGATAGAGACATTGTAATATTCAGAGGTTGGGGCTCGAACTCCGAATTTCTCACTTACATATTTTTTAGGCATGATGTTGGCATCAAATTAGTTAAATATTGGATATATTAGAGATATCACCAATGGCGGATCCTAGCCATATGAGCAGATGCACAACCTATTTTAGTATATATAAATTAATTGATAGATGCCATGACAGCCACATGTTTGTCTATATTGGAAACGTGCGCGAACACTCACAACAATATACAAAAAGATAAATCTATGGGAAATAAGATTTAATCTAGAATTGAGAGATTCACGATACAAATCTTATATACAATCAAACCAAACCAAACCTTGAACAATGTACAAAACTTGAATTGAGAGATTTAATAAACCTTGAACAATGTACAAAACTTTTAGACAATTTCAAACCAAACCTATATGAACAAAATTGCTAAGCTATCAATTGAAAACACAATGCATATGAAATTGAAGAATTGAATAGATGTTGCAATCAATCAATCTAAGAAAATTAGTTCAAATCTAATTTTATGAATTAGATTATCTTTAAATGAAAAACAACTTAGATCAACACTAGCAAATATCCTAACAATTATTCAATTAATCACATGCAATAGTAAAAAGTAAAGAGGATAAGGAAACATAGATAACACATATATTTTTATAGTAGTTTTCTCTTTCTCGTCCTCGCTAGTGCCACGTCTACTCTTATTGATGAAGTACACCTTCACCAAGGTCATCCACTATGTAACAAATGTTGAATACAATGTGTTTACAAGAGTTCCTTGAAATTAAACCTAATTCTTCAACCCTTATGCAAACACTCCCCCAAACTTCAAATAACCTGAATTTCGTGCTCCTTGAATCTTCGAATCCTTGAATACCCGTGCACCTCTTCGAACTCTTAACTCGAGTCTTTGATGCTACGTCCGGTAAGCGAATCCCCTTCGACTTCAAGAACGGTTAGAAAGACCCCCAAGACCTTTGGAGGTGGAATGAGATTATTCACTTCACTTTAGAACCTTGATTAAGCTCAATAAATTTCCTTGAAAGAACCAACTTACAATTCCTACTAGCACCCTAGCAAATCAATGTGACTCAAAGAACAAAGTCATTCTAAGAAAAAGTGTTTAATCTTGAAGAATTTATGTGCTATGAGTTTTTGAGACCTAGAGTGAATAGTTGTAAATGATTCAATAATTTGGGTGTTATGAGGAAGTGTGTATATATAGAAAAGGGGGGGGCAAGTGCAAAATTTTGGTCAAAAACAACAGAGTGAATCGATTCACTTAATGTGTGAATCGATTCAGACAGCTAAATGAGAGGCAATATGAACAATGAAGATTGATACGCATCAGACACTAATTGAATCGATTCAAATATCTCAAATGAAGATTGATATGGTTCATACTCTTATGAATCGATTCAATCAAAGTCAGGAAGTTTTATGATACGATTCACTGGAATTTGAATCGATTCAGGCAAGGAAGAAGTGAAAAATTGATGTTGTCAGCATTTGAATCGATTCAAGAAAACTGTGAATCGATTCACTGTGAATGGATTCAAAAAAACTGTGAATCGATTCATTGTGATACTATTCAGGAAAACTGTGAATCGATTCACTATGATACTATTCAGGAAAACTGTGAATAGATTCACTGTGATGTTATTCATGAAAATTTGACTCGATAAAAAAGGAGTAACACAAGGAAAATGGCTAGAAGGAATGCTTGATATGAATCAATGAATCATGACACGAATCAAGCAATTCACGAAAGGACTTTCCTATACATGACGACACACAAGACATCAACGGGTCACATGACACAATGAGACATGGTTTGCTAGGTGCTTTAACAAGTTTCTAAGCTAAAACTAGTCAACATAATGAACATCAAATAACCTAACTATCTAGACATCATCAAAACATAAACTAAAGCAATAAGCAATATTATCTTCACCACATGCTCCTAAGAGGATATGCCGCTAGAGATGACTCGTATACTTAATGCCTTAGGGTTTTGAATGGAGACGTCGTGTCCCCTTTTCTTTCTTCTTTACCATTCTTCCCAAGAAATAAAAGTTTAGTGAAATATTAAAAGTTACACCAAATAGATTATCAGATCCTTAAAATTAATGTTTGTACCAAATTAAGATTTTCAGTTTTAAATTGGTTTTTTATATCGGTTAGAGTGAACATGTTATCTTTTAATTTTTTTTTTATAATTAATTTTTTTTATCTAACTTTATTAAAAAAAGCATACATGACCATTTGATATTGATTTTTTTTTTATAGATCCAAAAAAATGTTTATGACATCAAACATTATTAATTACTTGTGTTTTCTTCTTATTGTTTTCCAATTTAATTCTAATTTTACTACTAAATATTTTATTAAGAACATTATAAATCAAGTATTTAATCTTCTTTTTGTGAAAAAAGAATTTGATCATTTTTGTCTCAAACTAAAACTGAGTTTTATAAAAAGAAGATGTCGATATATTTGATGATTTAAAAAAGGGGTTTGATAGGATACACCCACTAGTTTTTATTGAGGTGTGTTTTAGCAAATATATAATTAAAAAGTAGTTAAATACACCTTAAGATGAATGTTGGTAAAACACACCTTCTAAAAAATAAGTGGGTGTATGTTAGCAACTCCTATAGACATTTGCTAGAATACACCCACTTATTTTTTAGAAGGTGTGTTTTAGCAAGTTATAACTAAAAAGTAGTTAAATGCACAGCTTCCTAAAACATTCCCACATAAAAACAAACTGTGTATCCTAGCAAACCCCTTTAAAAAACTAAATACACACTTTTACAAATAAAAAGAGTTAATTTAAAATTAAAATAACAAAAAAAATTAATCCACATTAAACGTCATTATACACTAGTCTCAGGTATTCAAAATCAAAGAACAAGAATAGCCGAAACCGAGTGAGTTTGTAAGAAGAAGAAGAAGAAGAAATCGTAATTATACTGGTTTGTAAGAACACAGTCTCAGGTATTCAACAAAACCCTTTCATCTTTTCTTCTTCCTCCATTTTCTTTCCAAATTCTTTTTATTTTTTTTCTTCTATCTGCACCAGACACATTAATTTTTTATCCGAAAGTGTCCGTGCTACATTTTCCCTTTACATAAAGGACGTAATACAACCCCACAAAACTGGTTTGTAAGACGAAGACTGTCCCGCTTATAAATAGTTGTTCAAGTCATCTCCTCCTTAACACACCCTCTTACGTCGACCACTGTTGGGGTTGCTGCGTGGCTATCAATGGTGGGTGGCCCAATAGTACAAATCTGATACCAGGTGGTTCAACAAGAAAATGGGAAGGTTTAATTTTAGTAGAAAATGTTTGGCTAAATTATGTTTTTGGTCTGTTAACTATGTTAACTATTTAATTAGTATCGTTTGATCTCTTAATTAAAATTTGATTTATTTTGGTATCTTAACTTTCTCTTTGTTACAGATTTTTTTTCATTTCCTTAGGGTTTTTTCATTTTCTTTTGGAATTTTTCTGGGATTTTTGTTGTTGAAGGTTGATGGAGATGATATGAAGATGAAGAAGAGGAGAAGAAGATGAAGAAACCCTAATGTTTTCGAATTAAAACTAACGTAAATGACAATGACCAAAATGTGTAACGGAGAGAAAGTTAAGATACCAAAATAAATCAAATTTTAATTAAAGGACCAAAACGATACTAATTAAATAGTTAAGGGACCAAAAATGTAATTTAGCCAAAATGTTTTTGGCATTACTAACAATAAAAAATCTAAGTAGATAGTCTTAGAATCAAAATGTGAAATATCAGCTTGTGATAACAAATTTCAACAGGTTGGTTATAAGCAATGGTTAATATGAAATTAGGGTTGGTTTGGATTTGATTATCTGAGTTTATCAACTAGTATAAGCTTTTGTGTGACTATTTGAAAGAGCTTATGGCCTATAAAGCACAAACACAGACACGGACACCGCACACGACATTGACACGGATAAATTTTGAGAAAACGGCATAATTCAATGTAATCACTAGTGTTGGTGTTGTGTCGGTGTTGGACATGCTTTCAATTAGAAGTGTCCATGTGCATCGGGCTGGAAACGAGTCGAGCTGGGTCGAACTTGATTCAGCTTGGGTCGACTTCATCAGTATTGGATCGGCTCGAAACTCGACTTCAATTCATCACAAACGTTTTTTCTGACTCGAACTCAACTTGATTCAAGCTCACGAACAACTATGTAAACTCAAAATGTATTTGGCATTGTTAATAACATGCTAATTTTATGGTTTCTGAATTTTTATGCTGCAGGTGGAGTTTTGAAGTTTGGTATTAATAACTAGACTTTGCAACAATGGTTTTGATAAGCGGAAATAACAAAAGGTAAGTTTAATAGACTGGTATAAACCTTTTTAGTAGACTATATTAGTGTTCTTTATAACAATAGAACTTGTATTAGGATAGAGAGTACAGGGGAATTAGAATAACCAAGAGATAAGTTAGTTGGTGGAATATTTGTCTAAACATGAGAATACTAGGATAGAGGGGATGCATTGTGTATTGTTAACATGAGAAATGCTACACACCGACGCTCTATCACATGCTTGTATGTTGTGCCATGTCGCTCTTTTTCAAAAGCCAATTACCTATTTACCGGTTGACTAAGTTGAGTCATTTTTAACATTTTATTATTCACATCTGAATCTCAACGAACTTCGCTGTAGGTTAAACATTAAGCACCAAAATTCTTAAAACCATCATTTTTGCTCTTACTACTAGTACTATGTTTTTGTAGAGTATATATTTTTTTGTGAATGTTAGATTTGCGAAAAGAGTTTTGGAACACTTTTTCATATGTTGCCAGCGAAGTTTCCTGTGGAGTATAGAAACTATGCTTTTCTGATGATGTGAAAGTTATGCTGTAATCTGCTGTCTATTGCCATATGATTGAAGTGTAATTTTCAAATTTCAAGGGCAGTTTGTTGTGGCAGATGGTGAAACTGAATTGCCAAACACGTGACTGTGAGGCAAGGAATCTGTCATTGGTGGAGGAGTGTTTGTCGAGGGGAGCATCTAGTTAGTTATGAACACTTGAATTAGGCCGAGAGCTACCTTAGGAGTCTAAATTCCTTTCACCAAATAATACAGACCAGTTCCCCTCATTTACTGCATCATTGTTCCTTTACATTTTCTGATTTTCTATTAATTGGTCCGAATTGCTGGATCTGATTGTCGGCGGAGATTCATTTCAGAGCCAGCGTGGGAGTGATAAAAATCGGATGCCACCCAAGCTCCATGGTGAATGCATTAAAGAGTGAAGTTGCCACGCTCAAGCAAACCCTTGCTGAGATGCGTGTGCAAGCTGTGCAGGATCATGAGCGGTTGGTAGATTTGCATAAAGAGTTTTGGATCATGAGCGTTTTGTGAATGCTAGATATTTTTCGTCAGCCTTTTGTCAAATTGACAACCAGCTCCATTGTGACACATTAGATGAGTTTCGCCCAGCAAGATTGATGGCCTGCACATTAATCTGTCAGGACAAAACCAGAGGTGAAGGTGAGTTTGGCTCAACTTTTCATGGATGGGCCTACAATTATGTTTTTCAGAGCCTTATCAGAGGATGATGAATATCATACATGGGAAAAGTTGAAGGATGCCTTGTGCGAGAAATATGGGGGACTCAGAGAGGCTAAGGTATATGAACAACTCTCTGTCTTACAACAAGATGGGAGTGTTGAATTCATACATCAGAGAGTTCGAGCCTTTAGTCACTCAGGTGCATCGTTTACCGGAAGCGCAGTACGTTTGGTGCTTTGTCCATGGTCACCGAGAAAGGGATAAGAGGCTGTGTACGGAGCTTGATTGTGATGGGCTGGTCCTGCAGGCAAAGTTGTTGAACATAGCACTAGCAGTGGAGATGGAGACGCAGGAGAAGAAAGGGATCTGGACCAGATCACGTTAAGCTTGTTGCAGTGGGTGGATGTAGCTACGGGTGGAAATTTGCAGTGCAGCCAAAGGTGACTGTTGCTAACACAGTCGAGTTCGCCGGAAGATTTCTAAGGTGGATGTGGTGGTTTTTAGGAATAGGTCTCACTAAAGAAAATGTAGTGTAGGAGCTGGTGTCGATTCTTCTATCATTCGAATTGTTTCAGTCATGTAGCTAGTTGAATCATCGCAAGATGCTAAGTGAAACGCACCGATGGAAAAGAGAAACAATGGATGAAGCAAATTATGTGCTCAGCAGGAAAGAAACAACCGACAAAACGATACCTAAAGTGATGCGCACAACAACATAGCTGTCATATATGTTCGGTTGGGTTTTGGGAGTGGCTGGGCTTGGACCAACAGAGGATGGCGATTACTGCGCCGTAAAAAACTGGTCTGAGGAGCCGTTGGATGCACACCATGCATGGAAGAGACGCCAAAAAAATCCAATAACACAGTGTAATTGATCGGAATGAGCAACAGCGTATGAGTCCGTCATCGGGTATATTGGAAGGAGTTGCTTCTGATGACAGGTTCGTTTTGTCAGCAGCTATGTACAGTGGCTGAAGTGATTGGGAAAAATGTGGATCAAAAATAGGCTATTGGAAACAGAACATAGAATGTTTAGGAAGCTCGCAGAAAATATATGTAGAAGCGCTGGAATAATATGGTAACTTGTCGGAAAACTGTTATGGTGGCATCCGGCGGCGGCTGTGATGAACCTCTGATTACATTATCGAAACATACTCTGATACAATATAGAATTTGTAATTTATGTGTGTCTAAATCATACCACATTCACTTCTATGTCTAACATGTACGATAAATTTTAATTGATATGGTTTGTTAATTCTAATTGTAATTCTTCTATTCTAACAATACTAAGTTATCTATTTTTATCTGATGTTCAACTAGTGTTTTACAACAAGCAAATGATGGGAGGACAAAAGCACAAGGTGTTACAGTGCACCAGAATTCACATCAGCAAGGAAATAAAAGCGTTGAAAGTGGACGCACCCAGACTATGCCCAACACAGTGTTGGCCAAAGGAATGACAACATTGGATGAATTCAAATATGGGTTTCCATCCGAAAGCTTATCGACTACTTCAAATAAATGGTGGGGATGGAGTGATTCTGACGATCGTACTGACACAAACCAAGACGGAGGCAAGAGTCAACCAGAAGAAAGCAGAGGAGAGGCAGAAAAGAAGGAATGTGAAACAGGAAAAGCTGAAAGTACTGAAGAAACTCGTCAAGGTTCATCTTTGTTGAGAACTGTGAGGAAAAGAGCTGTAGAAGAAGGAAGAGAAACATTTAAATTAGGTGTTTTCCGAGGCTATGGTGTAAACAAGCTAGGCAAAAGGGAGAAAATACTGCTCCATCAAATATTTGGATCTTCATTGCCAAAATCATGGATGGATGCATGACTTGTTATTTAGGATTTAGATTTGGTGCAGTAATTGTGTCTCCTGATTTGTAACATAAGCTGTCCGCTCTTTGGTAAACAGTCGAGATCGTTACTGTCGGGAATCTGGATCTTGTAATATCATTCTGCATGACTTCTTAGACTGATTTCTGCATTGAGTACTTAAGCAACAACATCATGTGAGAGTTTTAATCTCAGGTAGTTTCTTTGTGCTGGTGTTTGGAACTAATGGAATGTGGCACTTTTATTCTTATTTCACTGCCTGATATCTTAAATAAGACTTAAATCAAAATTAGTTTAGTTATTAAAAAAGGTTATTAACAAAAGATTCAATTAAAATCTTGTAATTGCCTTTTTGAGTGTACTTGAGTAAATGACTTAGTTAATCGCTTTTTTCTTTCTCCTCATAGTTAATCGCTTGTTTGAACGTGTTTATTTTATTATACAAACATTTTATTCATATATTATTTCTATAATAAACGAAAATATGGTTAACTTGTTCTTATATAAGTTGAAATTGTTTTCACAAGGTAATAAATGGAAAGTTTATTGAAATGAACTTGTTTGTATAGGAACTGTAGGATGGAATGAAATAATATAACATCAACTCTTTTAAAAATTAGCTATCCTAATTAATTTTATTCCATTTCATTTCATCCTATACCACCAAAAAGTCGTAAATAAGCTCCTATACGTGTTCATTATGTCAAAATACGCTCAAAAAAGTCGTACGTTAGCTCTTCAGAATTTGCATCAAAACATTCTTGTTGAAAGATGCTTAAAAAAGTTGTAAATAAGCTCTTTAAAATGCAGCTCACCCAAATTTTTAGGTATGGAGAATCTGTCTGCTTTTCAAATAGAGAGGGATGACATAATATAGCTAATCGTGCTACCTTATTTTTTTATAAGATAAGATGTGAAAATCAGTGGAATAGGCTTTCAAGTTTGGGTTTAGGTCAAGAAAAATGTGCAGGTTCACTCTATATTCCACAAGTACATTAGGACAAGAATATTTCAATTAGGAATTTAAGCATCTTTCAACATATCAAATCGATTTCTTTTATTATTGGTCCATTTTTTTTATAGAAAAATCGATGTATTTTTATAAAATATAAAACTAAATTTTTTTTACCAGGTGATTTCTTTCCAAAAATGAACTAATATTAAGAAGAAAAATCATGTTCACATATTTTGCTGAACTGCATTTCATTCTAGGACAGCTCTCAAATTTATGAAATATGCCATCCCTTATAGAAGGTGGGTACCAAATAAGCAGACGCACATGATGGAACTAAGGGCCAAGTTGCAAGTAGGAATTTTGAAGACTAAAAGATTACATGCATGCTCTCATTCGTTCATTGACCTTAATCGAATGTGTCAAATTTTTTTTTGTAAAGGAGAATAAAAAAGTTGACTGAAAATATGTCAAATCTCTCTTATTATCTCGTAGAAGAATTGACAAACATTATTTAAAACTAATACACCATTACTTAGCGGAATAATACACCCATTTTTTTAGTAGAAACTAATCTCATTTAAGGAACTTATGGGTCACATAAGGTAGTTCTATACCTTTTCAACTGAATTTTCTTTATTCACAAGAGGATAAATTAAAAATAATAAAAAATGATTTTGGAGACTTTTAAGAATATAAAAGAGGATAAATTTTCAAACCTTATTTAAGTCAGGCTTTTAGCCTAGTCCAATAGATCCTTAAACCCAATGGCGGAGCCCACCACGGCCCACCCAATTTTTTTTTAAAATTAACTATGATAAGTATATTTCGCGAGATTTTATACAATTTTGTGTCGGTTTTAGGTTTCAGTTGATTCAAATTTCCACAAAGTAGTGTAGTGGTCCACCCGAAAATTTAAATAATTCAACTGCAGGTCTATTTTGCGAGACTTTAAACAATTTTTCAACGGTTATAGTTTTCCGCGGTTTCAAAAGTGGCATACGTGATTTTTGTGATGCTTATACTTGGCAGGTTAGCAGAGACTTATAGACCTCCGAATTTGCATGGGTTTCAAATCTCCTGCATATTGTCCTGTCAATTGAAAATTCTCTCAGTTAACAGTTGTAATGTACATAAAAAGTTTCATAATTAATAGTAGTTGTTAAATATGTAATTATTTAAGTATCCACCCTAACTTTTTAGTCAAACTCCGTCATTTCAACTTTGTACTTAATATTTATTACAACTTTAATTTATGTTTATATATTATAATTAATTTTTGTGGTCCACCTGAACTTTTTTTTTCTTACCCCGCCACTGTAAACCCGTTCAAACTACTCCATATAGTACGTTTTCAGCTCTAAAGATAAAGAGTGCTATGATGTTTATAATCTTTCTTTAAAAATTTCTGTAAGTTTATCGTACATAAGTGAGATAAATTTTGTTATATACACAAGTATATTTTTATTATTCGAATTAATAAGTTTTATCATTAAATCAAATGTGAGATGTGGTGACATATACCAAAATAAAAAAAAAAATTTAAAAAAAAACTAATTAATTAAAGGTTTCAGATCATTAAAAAAGTCATCATCCCCTACTCAACTTGACAACGACAACGCTTGTGTGGAGGTCATCTTGATTACGTCATCGTCTATTTACAAAGTTAGATACCTCTTAAGACACGCTTCAAAAGGTAAACATATACGTTGTGTAAAGTCTCTCCAATACGAATTTTTAGACATTTTACGATTCACATACAATCATATTGTGTGTGTTCAACAGGTAGATTAAATAAAATAAATTTAGTTCATATTTACCCTTGTTTTGATAATATATTTACTCTTGTTTAACATAGTTATTGAAGATCTGATTTATGTTAAATGGATGCTCATGCTCATGTGCATCTCCGGTTAAAAGATTATTAGAGAATAAAAAGATGACACGGGAATGTTGATGTGCGTGTAGTTATATACATCTTTTTGTTCAAGTTGGCGACAGCATTTGGATTTGTGTAGGGAGTAAATCATCCGAGTTTTCATTATTCCCGCCTCCAATCCTTGTGAGCTTAAATCAGTCGGTATGGATAATGCATAATATATGTAAGGTTTGGGGTTTAAACCCCGGCCACCACCAAAAAAAATAATTACGGCCTCCATCTTACAATAGAGGTTATATTTGAATTTTACACGGTTATTAAATAAATAATAAATAACGTTAATTTTAATGATAAAATATACACATCATTTACTAAAATACTTTATTAATTATAGTTAGAGGAGTAATTATATATGATTAAAATGTAATAAGTAAGAGTATGTTAATGAAAAATAATAATAAATATTGTATTAGTATTATAAAATGAACAAATCATTTGAGACAAGAAAAAATAAGACATATGACCACTAATATGAGACATTGTGACGGAAGGAGTATTACAGTATAGTTTTAAATATATCAAAATTATAAAAAATAATTTGAAGAGGTTAAAATGGAATTTTTTGTTTTGTTTATGGTGTCTGGGGTTTGAACTCCAGACCTTGAGCTAAGCTCACGATGACCTAAAATGGAATATATATTACAACAACAAAGGGTCCTTCCTAGCACAAGGTGTGCCAAGGAAAAACATCAAGTCTGAAACAATATTTACAAAAAAGAAAAGGCAAGCAGCAAAAAGAGAAAACCAAAAAACAAGAAGAAACAACAGCTAGCCAATGCCCGAATTGGTAGGGGACCAAGCCACCAACCATGATAGTTGAGGGAAAATTGAACAAATTTTTCCTTCAACCATGAGTAGGACAGCAACTTAATTATATCCAATAGAACAAGATCGAGCAATTTGTACTCTTGAAAATTATTTCTTTCTTTCCATATTTCCCATACAATAGCAAACCAGATGCCATTCAAAAAAGACTGCCTCACCCGCGTACCACCACCACCAAAACCGAATTGGTTGAAATGATCAGAAGCAACAAATGGTAGAGCCATATTAAGACCAACCCATTGTAGAATGTAGTTCCAAACCGAACCAAAAATGAGCAGTGAAAAAAATAGGTGATTAGCAGTTTCCAAAGATCCACACCAGTAACACACAAACAAGAATCATGATTTATAGCTCCACGCCAAAACAAGTTATCCTTTGTTGGTAACCTGTTCCGAAACGGACGCCAAGCAAAAATTATAAATACATTTTAATTACGCTAAAATTGCATCTTCAAAATAATTAAAAACCGGTCTAGGATTGATCAAGTACATTAAAAATAAATAACTTTTCTTTTGGATAACTCAAAGTCATGTTATGAAATTCTGACTGTCTTTTTTGTTGGATAGCTTAATATTCTAACTTTTCATTAGTTTCTAGTTTTTTTTTTTTTAAGATACCGATGTCTTTCTTTTTTACTATTAGTTTGTCAATGTCTTTTTTTACGATTAGTTTCTCAATGTCTAACTGGCCTGGTATTATAATATAGTATTGGCATATGCAAAATATTAGGGTAAAAATCATTTTAGTCTATGAATGTGTAACAAACTGTTAAAATAGGCTTTCAATGTACTAAAATTTTAAAATAGTCTTAATTATGTATTTCGTTAATTAAAATAGTATTTCACATTAAAATAGTCATTCAATATTGATATTAACTCTTTTTATGTAGAGACTGATATGACAGTAAGTAAGGGATTGGTCTAGCGGTTGCTTGGGACTTGGACTGTGTTCTTCTCAAAGTCACAATTTCGTTTCCCTCTAACGTCAATTTCGATGAGTAAAGTTCATACAAAGCTATCTCTAACGTTAAATGGACAATGAGATTGGACCCCTTAAATTAATTGGCTCTTTGGTTGGATACAAAATTTTATTATAAAAAAAAAAAGTACTTATAAGGAAGTGTGTTCAAAAACGAAGCAACCCACTAGAAAAACTGCAAACAGAACCAACCAAAACCAAAAACCGCAAAAACCGCATTCGGTTCAAATGTATTTGAATCATTTTTTACTCAACCGCATGGTTCGGTTCGGTTTGCAGTTTTTATGTTAGCAACCGAACCAGACCGCAACATAAGAGAAACACTAATTAAACTTAAGTCACCAACCTAATACTCATAGTAATTCAATGAGAAATTTTATTGAATGACATGTTTTTTCTTTTTTTTTTGTTTTTTGACTAAGACATATTTTTCCTCCTGTTATGTTTTTCCAATGCTTTTGATTTTAAAATTGTATTTATGTGTTTTAATTTAATTATTCTTGCACTTTTTCATATATATATTTATGTTAGATATATCTTAAATGTGTCCCCGTGAGCATAACTTAGTTGGCATATACATCCATTATTATATACAGTGGCCAGAGTTTGAACCCCGAACACCCCACTTATTCACCTTGAAAAAGGTGAATTCTAACTACTATGCTTCTTAAAAAAAAAAAAGATATCTTAAATGTAACAAAAAAAAAAGATATATCTTAAATAGAAACTCAATGAGAACTTTTAGAGAATGATAAAATCTTATACTTTTGTATTTCTTACCGAAGAGAATTGTTTTCTGGTCCATATTTTTTTTGTGGTGGCCGGGGTTTGAACCCCGGACCTAGCATATATTATGCATTGTGCATACCAACTGAGCTAAGCTCACGAGGATCTGGTCCATATTTTTTATTTAGTCTATGTTGATGAGAACATTGTTGGAAGAAAATAAAATTACAATGTTGGATCAAATTTGAAACATTGTTGAAAATAAGTTGTATTTAATTTTTAACTTGATTTTAACATTGAAAACAAAAAAATTGTATTGCGTAGCAACCGAACCAATCCGAATTGCATTTGTTTGGTTCAGTTTTCATTTTAAAAGCCATCCGAACCAAATCAGGCCGCATGACTTTTTAATTTGCTGTTTGAATCATTTTTAACTTCAAAACCGAACCAAACTGCACCGCAAACACCCTACTTATAAGGACGTACATGACAATAAGTAAGTATATTGATGCACTAATACGTCAATATTAACAAAATATTTTAAACGTAAGATATTATTTTGACTAACAAATGTGCAATCATGAACTATTTAAAATTTTTGATATATTGAAAGAATATTATGACTATTTGTTACACAAAAACCAAAACGATTACTAACCCACAAAATATTAATCAAACGATTATTGCCTCGACCACATGTATCTTATTTATCTAGAGACAAGAATAAAGCTACAACCTTCCAACAAGGAACAAGCAACCTACGTATATAGTCTCTAAATACATGATATCTCTGAAGCAACTTGAAGACAATGGAAATTCTCCGAAGGATCTGATTCGAAACACTCAATGTAAAAAAATAGATAATCATACAAACATTTTAAGAAATTAAAGTTTTATTAGAGTAATTTTTGGCTAATGGACAAATTGTTTATGAAAATTTAAGTTCGATTTTTAAATAGAACAATTTGTAATTGGACTTTACTTTTCTTCCGATCAATTTTTTTTTTTTTTGAAGGAAAGAGTGCTTATAACATTTCATTAATAATAATATTGTTAATACAACGAGGGGGTTAAAATGAATAACGGGACTAGCTAATAATGTGGCTTCTCCTGCAAGTGTGTGAGTAACCTCATTTGTTTGTCGCCTAGTAAACTCGATTCGGGAGTTTGTGAAGTGAGTGCTGAAGAGAGATTGACAAGCTGAAATAATTTGTCCAAATTCGGAATCATCATCTTTGCAAGAATGGAAAGCGTCATGGTCTTAGAGTCCGTCTCGAAGTTGACATTATCAAATTGCATGTCACTTAACCACTCAAAAGCATAGTGCAGACCCAATGCTTCTCCTACATTAACCAAATGAACAACTTCAAAACTCAAAGTTTTGGCTAACACGAGCACCACCGTTGTCATCTCTCACACATACTCCTATGCCGGTTCTGTTCGTAGAAGTCGAGATCAAATTTTGAATTACCAAAGATTTTTTTTCCAAGAACCAAAGAATAACTTGATCATAGACGTGTATAAAATAAATGTATGGTGCAGAAATATCATTCTCTTATTTGAATTTTCTGAAACTTAATTTCGCATAGTTTATTTCTGTCCCGGTGGGAAGCAGGGAGACATTAATTCAGTGTTTTGTTTGTTTTAATGCGAATAATGGCAGTGGGACACCTACGTCAAAGTAACCGAAAAATAAGTTTATGGCTGCTACTATTGGTAAGGAATCTAAAACAAAATGATTGGGTACTGGGCATAATAAATATTCTCCCACGTCTAAAATGTAGTATGATGAAACATGTTTTTGAAATCGTGATTGGGCCTAACACAATCCTACAAAACCGGCTTGTGAGGTGAGGATTGCCCCCACTTATAAATACATTGTCAGCCTAACTCCTATCCAATGTGGGACTCTTAACACACCCCCTCACGACCAACACTATTGGGCTTGGTTCGTGAACACAAATGGTGGATGACCCGATAACGGAAACCAGCAGGTGGCCCAATAGATCTTGAAGAGGCTCTGATACCCTCTTAGAAATCGTGGTTGGGCCTAACACAACTCCACAAAACCGGCGATAGATCTCTTACAGTGAGAGAGAGTATTATTAACCGTTAAATTGTAAGCTTTTAAGATTGTTATGATGCACTACTAACACTTTATCAATTTCCATTCTCACTCTTCTCTTTCTCCTTCTTCAACTAGTTTAGTTTTCCAGAACAAATCTTTCTCTCCCTCCTTGCGATAATCACTGCTTAATCGGTTGTGAAAATTGACAAGGAATTGGAAAACAAGGGAAGGGGATTTGTCCTAGTTCAAGATTAATAATGAAAGGAAATTGTAAAAGAAAAAAATAAATAAGTTAGCTAATTAACTTGTGTTACATTATTAATATCCAAACAATGGATTTTCCGCTTGTTCAATAATTTGCTTGCATCTTTTGCAAAAAAAGAAAAATCGTGTTTGCTTGCGGTTTCTAAAAGCCCCAAAAGGTGGTTGAGACGTTTGAAAGATGTGTGAAGCTTTCAAAAAATCAAAATTTTGTCACTAAATTTCATTTTTTTCCTTTCTTAAACTATTAAAACTTGAATCTTTCACACTTAAATTGGTTAAATAAATCCATTAAGTTTTTAAAAAGAAGTTATCCCATTACTCTTTCATGGAAGTGCGTTGGTATTTCAAAGAAAAATATATTGGTTTCAACGGCAGAGCTTCAGATCAACGGAAGACGCGTTCGACCAAGCTTATATGTCAACTCTGTTTGAAACTCATGTTGCTGCCAATCTGAATTTTTGGGTGAGAAACAGAGAAAGAAGGTTGAAGATGGAGAAGAGAGAACAAAGTGATAGATAATTAAAAAGTATCTGGTGTTGTTGATGTATGTTAACAATCATAGAATTTTAATATCTGATCGTTAAAAGTTATTATTTTCACTTGCTCATGGTGGGAGACCTATCAAGCTCTCCCACCCTAGCCTGAGCCAACAAACATACTCACATTTCCAAAGGTAGTTTTGTAAAATAAACTAAAATAACAATGAAAATGAAAGTTTTAATTGCTAGCTTCTTTTGGATGACCGCACAAACACAAGGGAAGTACAAGTGTGTCAAAACAATTGAAAGTATAATTAAAACAATAATGTGAAAAGACCAGTGGTGGAAGACTTTCACCTTAAGATTCTTAGTGTCATTGAAAGGGGGAGTTGATCAAATCGTTTGGAGAAGACGAGGTAAGAGTAATGCTAGTTGTGTGGGATTGTGAGTTTCAAAAGTTCGGGTTCAGATGAGATTAATTTGGGTTTATTAAGGATGCTCGATAGAGCTTAAAAGTGATGTGATGTGGTTTATGGAGGAGTTTCATATAAATAGTACGCTGACACTAATAAGGTAGGGTTGGGTATGTGCATCCGAGACTCAGAAGGGTATCATGTTTGATCAAAAACATTGTGGTTTACTCCGGTTTGTTCAATCGATGTTGGGGAGGCTTTGGGGTTATATCATGTCATTTGGTGGATACATGAACTTCAACTCACAAATGTTGATTTCGAGGTTGACTCAAAGAGAGTAGCTGATTATTTCAACAAAGGTTGTGGAGATGTCACCGAGTTCGGGTCTATTATGGATAGTAGCATCCAATTCTGTAGTACTTATTTAACAAACTCTCATGTCGAGTTTATTAGGAGGCAAGCAAATGAGGTTGCGCATACTTTAGCTAAGGCAGCCACATCTAGTACTAGCTTCCATGTCTTTGATGATATTCCAACATGTATTACTGATCTAATCTTTAATGAAATGATGTAAGTTATTTTTCCCTAAAAAAATATATATAAATAGTACGCTGGTAAGAGGTTTGAATTGCACTTTCGTTGTTTTAATTCCAAATGTAGTTGTTGAACAATTTTACATAGACTTTCCTTGTTGGTTGTATGTATAAAATTTTGGCTAAAGTGTTGGCTAATCGGCTGCAATTGGTGATTAGAAGTATCATATTTGAGTCAGTCAACGTGCATTACATGTAGATAGATTCTTGATAGCATTCTGATAGCAAATGAGGTTGTTGATGAAGCAAGAAAAAAATGACAAACAATTACTATTATTTATGGTTGATTTTGAAAAGACATAGAATAGAACTATGTTAATTGAAAGTATTTAGAGGAGTGTTTACCCTGGATTTTGGTAAACTACTGAACTAATTTAAAACAAGGGCGAGCGAGATCAACCAACAAATCTCAAGACATTTTGTGCTTGATTGTTTTCCAGAAAATTATGGTTGTTCTTGTACCAAGTAGCAAACTATGAATATAACCGTCGAAATCCAGACACAGGGTAAGACCTATCGAGATTATCTTCAAGGGATCGATGAGAAAGCTTAAAAGTAAAGAGAGAAACAAAAAAAAAAGTCTAAAAGTTAAACTAGAATTGCATTAAAATGAAAGTAAAGTGGTGCACAGATTCATACATTGGGACTTATTTGCTCGTTTCTCCTTGTGCGGGCGGATTGTTTGAGCGTAAGTTTTCAGTATGATATAATTGTGACCCGTTTTCCATAGAGGAAAATGCTATATATACTAAGTAACTACCTACAGACACGTTCAAAACGTAACTGCTATTAACTACTACAGACATATTAGAATTTCAAATAACATCTCTTCGACGAGAAACCGCTACTCAGCTCCTCCTTTCAATGTCAATCTCCATTCGACATCTTCTTTGCTCTATCGAACCATCCTCCTGATCAGCACATCTTTTGGACTTCACTTCGACAGTCGAACTTGCGAATAAAACTCATTCCATTCTCTTCGAGTCTTAGGTCAGACTTTGTTGACCACGTTTATTATAGCCCGTCGAAAATACAGGCTAACAAATTGCCCCCCAAAAATGTCTTTTTCGTTTGTATCTTCAGGTAGAAGAAAAACTAAATTTTTGAACTTCACTGAGTATGTCTCTTTGGTCGAAACCAACAACAACATCAGTACTGAAACTTTAAAGGTAGTCGAAAACAACCTTTTAGTGATGTCATCATACCCCACTTAGTGTGCCATGTTCCAAACCTTGGAACTGCCATTTTTCCTTATATTTTAATAACTGTCAACCTAAGATGTTGACACTTGTTAAAGATCAAGGCCTATAAAAAGGGTATCCACTTTAATTTTACTTGTTCTTCATTTTCTCACTCACATTCGTGATTTAGGCTTCTTTCTCCTTTATTGGAAAGAACACATTGCATTTTAACCCATATCACTCTTTATTTCATAAAGTGAAACTTCTTGTTCTACCAATAACCTCTTGACATCATGGAGAACAATACTGAAGATTCGCCATCTCAAACCAACTCAGAACGAGGATTTCTCAATTTCTCGATGCCAATGCAAACTGGCAATGCATGGTTTTCGGAAGAACCAGACCTAACTGAAGAAAAAGCTCAAATATGGAAATCTCAGGTATTGATTCCTCATTCAGACTCAAAACATGCATACCTGGGTCCAATTGAGAAAACCGAGTACGAGGAAATTCAGAAAAAAATTTTCCTGTTACAAAAAACATTTCCCTTTGATTTTCATTCAGAACCCTAACACTCCCTATGACCTTAAGTTTTTAAATACTAAGGTTTTCAAAGCGGCTCCCATATTTGAGAATAATGAGCTTTATGTTGCCTGGCTTAACAAACTTGAGAAAAAGAAAGAGATTTTATGGAAAGAACTTGGAATTTTTATCTTATCCAACTGTCGAGACAGGGTCCCAGGTGCTACCAAAATACATTGTTAGCTGCTTTGCATTTTTGGGAGATTTCGACCAATAGTCTTCACCTAAAATGTGGGATGTTTACGCCTACATTATTAGATTTTGCAGCTATAGTTGGTCTTAAGCCAACTGGTGACATTTTCGATCCAGATATTTGTGAGTCAGACATTACCTTCGACTTCAAAAGGGCTGCTTTTGGTAACTATATTACAGATCATCACAACACCAAAACTGAAAATGTTTCTGATGGAGAACACATAGCCTTTTTAACTCTATTGTTGTCTATGTATGTTTTCTGCACAAGATCCATTCAAGTGGCGAAACATTATAGAACCTTAGCTTACCAACTTCACGAAGGGAAGCAAATCTGTCTAAGCAAACTCCTTCTAGGTTGTTTGTATGACAGTCTTAACGAAGGAGTCACTAACATACGAGAGCAAGTTGACAAACTTATTATTTATTATTTATGTGTGATTAATTGTCCTTGTGTGTATTTTATTGGGGATTAGTGGATTTTTGGTCTAGAAGGTATTTTAGTCAATTTTAGACTAAAAGGGTATTTTGGTCATTTGGTGGGTAAGGGTAAATTAGTCATTTTATTAAGATGGTTCTTTTTGACGTTTTAGTGAGAATAATTATTTTTACCAAGTTACTAGTAAGTTGGGGTAATTATTTAAAGATGGTAATTATTTGGTATTTTAACGAATTAAGTGAGTAGTAACTTTTGAGAATTAGTTAGTAAGAATGTTGAGCCCATTATGATAATTAGAAACCTATCCCAATTATGAGGTGATATATATACTTAACTCTTACGAGAAACTAGGTTAAACCATTCATTATTTCATTTCACAAACTTAAGAGGTAGAAAGAGAAAGTAGATTACAAACTTGGAGAAGAGGAAAGAAGAGGAAGCTAGAGAAAGCTTGGGGTTTGGGAGCAAGATAGGAGATTGAAGCTTAAGCTAGTGGGTTCAAGACCTAGAGGTAAGGGGGATAGATTCCTTTCATCAATTAAGCTATAACTTCATCTTTTCATTATGGATCATAAGTGATTATGGCAAATTATGACTTCTTTGTAATTTTTGATGATGAATTTCATGCTCTTAATTAATGTGAATTTATGAGTATGATAAACTTCATGAAATGGATATGTTTATGTGCCTAAATTCATAGTTGTTGTTGATAAGTTGTTTTGGTGATTTTTGCTTATTTAAGTGTAAACAATGAATTTTTGAGTGATTATTGTTGAAACATCTTTAAATTCACTTCATAAATGATTATACATGTTTGGATGTTGATGGAGTTTGAATTGGTGTGGTTGTTTGTTAAGTTTGAATGAAAATGAGAAAATATGAACTTTTGGTGAAAAATGAACTAGATGATGATTTTGACATGAATTGATGTTATGATTCCATGTTTGTTGTTGTTTTGATTGCCTTTTGATGTATGATAACTATTAAACACGTTTGGGGGACAAATTTGGGACAAAGGGGGTCGAAAATGGGGTTTTTAAGTGAAAATGGGATGGGTTCCCGAGAGGGAAACCCAAAATCTGGGCACACCCTTCTGGTGCAGCTCGCTAGGCAAGCTATAGCTAGCCATGGCGAGTTGCCAAGTGGCAGCACCCATGATTTTGGCGTTTCTGGTGCTTGGGGTTCGATCCGTACTTCCAAAATGATTCTTTCGATGAATTTAATTATTGCTATGCTTTCTAAACCTTTGGAAACACCAAAAGAATTGTATTAGATTGGTTTTGTGAATCGAATCAAAACTTTTTGAGAAATGTTCAACAATTTGAAATTTTACGAAACTCGTTTTTCTCAAAGGAAAAGGGTGGGGTTAGGGCTGTTTATTGTAACAATGATTTATAAAATGGTTTTGAATGGTATACATGAGCTATAACTTGGTCTTGCTTTGAAAAATGGTTTTCTTTTGAAAAATGATAATATGATAATTTGAAAAATGTATACGCTATTGTGATTATATGTGATATGTTGATATGCTTTCATGAATTACTTAGAAAATGGTGAAAGTTGTGAAAAAAGACAAACTTTATAAAAATGATGATTTAAGGGTGAATGTCTTGTAAATGGCTTTGTGTTCATGATGGTATGATAGAATAAGAATGAATTAATGATGATTGGGTGTTTAATATGATGAATGTCATGATGTGGATAGTTGTCCGTCTTTTATGTAAAAATGTGATTTTGGGACTTTGTTGTTTCTTTGAGTTGATTGTTGTTGATGATGATTATGATGATGATTCATTAATGGTGATGAATTCTTACATGCAAAATGTCGACGTTATTGATGATGAATGCATGTGTGAAAATGAAGACGAAAATGATGACGATTTGTTGTTGAACGTGTGCATTATTGAGTCATATGTTCATGCATTCATAAGTATGATATTTATATTCAATGAAGACGACTAGGATATTTATATCCAACGAAGACGACCAAAATACTTTGTATTCAAATGACGACGACTGTGGTACAGTTGTATCTTGAGGTGACGACCTTGGTGACGACCGGTACCATATGCATATAGAGTCGAGTCTAGGCGCATTGCATACATTTGATAATTGATTGTAAGTGTCATATTTGATTATGTGCTTGGTGAACATGATGATTTATGTGCATTGGTAATCTTGGTGAATTGTGTGCTTGGTGAAATTTGGTGAATATGTGAAGATGTTGAAAGTGTACTTGTTGTATAATTGTGCTTGTATGCTTGATGTTTAATAATGATGTTGAGTTGTTGGGAATAATCTAATGATGTTTTATTTAATCATTTGAAATTAATTATGTCGTTTTACTTCATTTGATTATACCTTAATTGTGGAATGTTATCTAACCCCAGTGGTCGTTCGGTTGACCGCCTACCTCATCTTTTGCTTTCGGAGTCTTCGTGTGTCAGGCTCTAATTAGGGTGTCTGTCTGTTGTTTATGTTTTATGACTTTATCATATTTTATCACTCTGTATGTTGAGATGTCAGATTTATTTGGTTATGTATCATGATATATGTGGCATGGCTCCTTGGAGATTTTATTTAGCTGTTGATGAGATGTTATGATATTATTCTGCTGCGATGTTTTGAAAAACTATTTATGCATGTTTCGGAACTTATAGAAGAAGTAGCATCAAATTTTTTTGTATGATTGTATTATTTGCGTGACTTATCGCTTTAAGGGTTTAGGGTGTTACAGTTACTCCTATTTCCGTCGAAACCGACATGGCCATGGCTGCTTCCACGACCGTTGATACACTAGCACCCACTGTAGGGGCAGATGCCTGTGTAAATTGTGCTTATGAAGAGGACTGCGATGATTGCGATGACGCAGAAGCACCACTACTGGTGGATTTAGTCATTGTTTTCAAAGCTTTATCACTTCTTAAATACATGCACAAAATGTGAATTTTTCTTCAAAAAAAAGTTTACCAAAAATAGTTGCTAATTTTCAGAAAATAGTTTTCCCAAGAAAGGTTTTTTTTTAGAAAAATGTTTGAGAAATTATGGAAATTTCTTCCAAAAGTTTTTAAAAATGATGCACAAACAGGGTCCCAACGGGTGTGGCAATTGGTTTACCGGTGTTTATGGTAAACAATAAGGGATGGTTTTGATTATTACAAGGAGGATCAAACCAAAATTCCTAGGACATGTTGTGCATTGTTATTTAAGAAAATAGAGTTGCGTTCATCAAATTTATAGGTTTCTTTATGAACAAGATGAGACCGTATGGCGTCTTTCGACAGAAAAAAGGTTTTAAAAGCAATAAATGCAAACTAAAGGCTAAAAGTTTAAAATGAAAAAACTTAAAGAAAATATAAATTGCATTACATTAAAAATAAAGGTCGTTCGACAAATCTTTTACATACATTCTACATAACTCTTTTCTCTCGCGCCGGTACTTCGAGTGTTGTAAAATCTCTATAAGTGATTTGCAACCCGATTTCCCTATGGAAAACTATTTATACATAGCAAAATAACTGGAAAAAGCCTAACTCCACAATCAACACTTCTTCCATGTAGACACACACTTGTCTCCCACGTTTCTGTTGAGGAAACCGCTTCTCCTTGAGATTCGAAATCTTCCCTCCGCAATGGCAATTGCTTGGCTTCAATGGTCTTTCATTCCTGACTCACGTCTTGTCGAACTATAGGGTTTTTAGACCCTTTCACGCTATGTCCATATCTCGTCGAACTCCTCAAGTTGAAGGAAAAGACTTTGATTCCTGCAAAGATAAAAGTCAACTAATGTTGACCGCATTAAATGAGCCCGTTGAAATTACATGCTAACAATGTCAACTTAAAAATAAGTAAAGAAAATTGTTTGGACGAAACGATAATCCATGTTGATACGATACTCTACTTATCACTTTATTACTTGGTAAACGATTTGGTACACTTGCCTAATCCGCACATCAAGTATCTTAACATTGAAGTCAATAAAAATAAGCCACCTGATGTTATTGAATCAACTATATTATCCCTTAAGCCATTGTTGTTCCATGTCGAGGACACGAAAAAATTACAGGCGAAGGATAAAACTATGATGGAGAAAATATGAATGATCTACCACCGAAAGAAGAACCAAAAGAAAAAAATCTGAAGAACTTGAAGATCAGAGACTTATTGAGGACATCTGTAAAGACAACGACGTTGTGATACATTTCATGGTCAGGATATCATATACCAAGGTAAGAACTAAACCAATTGAGAAGGATTTGGAGTTATCAATTGAGGCATCCTTTGTACACGATATAGTGCCAAATTTAGCTGTGGACCAGTTAGGGCCAGTGCCTATAACAAATAGGGTCCTGAATAGGAACCAATTGACGAGAGAATTTATTTTGAACTAATTTCTAAGAATTCCAATATCAAAATTCCACCGGTGGTCCAGGAACTAATTAAGGTTACATTAGAGGGGGTTAAAGACAGGCACACAAGTAGGGCAAGGTACATTGAGAGAATTTGCTGCTCACATTTTAGATCATTCGAGGAAAGGACCTCGCTCATATCATAGCAATGAGGTGTCTCAATCTCTCTGTCTAATTGCCTTTTGCTCAAGTGTTGAGACACATGATATAATACAGATGCAAATGATGAATCTAGAAATTATTCAACATGTTAGTATATTTCTTCAATGGGATTCAAGAGGGTATTCTCTTTTTATTTGAGGAATCACCAATTAATGGAGGGCTCTTTATTAGAATGATAACTTGGGGTCGAGTTCTTCAGATGTGGAGGAGACTGATGTAGGAGGGTTACCTTAGTAAATTTATATTTCAGCCTAATTTTAAAATTTGTTTGTTTTGTTTTCAGTTTTTTTTAGCCCATTAGGGTTTCTTATTTCTCTATTTAAGCTTAACAGTTGTGGTCTAAGAGGCAACTTTTATTTGATCAATAATATTTTAGAGAGTTTTCTCAATTTATGGTGGATTCCGGTACCCTATTTTCACAAGTTTGTCGCTTGCAAACTTGTTCTTTTTCTATCTAGATTTAGCGCTTGCTAGCCTACGCTTCTGACTGCGTCAACAAACAAAATATAAACAAAAACAATTTCGAGTTCTTGAAGTATTCATTCTTTTTCCCTTATTTGTTCTTGAACAATAATAAATTCTAGATATAAATAAAGAAAAACAAGTCACGTCACCTTCTTCAAGTATTCGTTCTTTTTCCCTTACAACTAGTTCGAGTTCTAATTGGTGCTGCTCAATCTACAACAACCACAACTGATTTTTATAGACTTCAATTTGTGGACAGAGGAAAGATAACTTATCATGCATATACAAAAATCTAAAAATCATCTAATAGGTCACAATTATTTGTTTGGATAAATTTGGTGGGGATCTGGATCCCTTGTAGTTTGGGATTACACAATTTGTTGAGTCATAATGATAGGTCACAATGATCGAATGCCTCAAGATAGATCGATCACGATAGAATAGTTATAATCACTTCATTGTGCATTAATCTACTACAAGAAATCTAAATTAATATAATAAAAAAGAATTGGGATTAATTCTTTAGAGTCATAATCAGCCGCTTGACATGTAGAGAAATTGATGAAGACCAAACGACTGAAATTTTGAGTTGTATTTGAAATTCGAATTGGTGAAATTAGAATTTGAATTGTTTGATTTCCATATCAAAATCATCAGGTCTCGCATTCGTAGATAATATAGGTCACATCCATTCATATTTCATAATAACATATATTAATAAGAGAGAGAAAAATTCTAGAAATGACAAGTTTTGAGATATGATAACTAATGATGTGAACCTGTAAAGATTTTTCAATCTGTTCCATATATGATATATAATGGAGTTTTCAATCTGTTCCAACTCGATTTGCTAGGATTCCAAAAACAAGAGAAGACAAAAGATGTACAACAAAATATATTGTTCTACTGATTATGTATACGAAATAAACAACCGGGGTATTTGGGTTTACATTTTTTTTTTACTGATAGAGATTAGATTGGAATAAAATCACTCAAATCAACTATACATGTTCAGGTATCAAGTTCATAACTGATAAAGCCAACAACTTGATACCCGAACCATAAGATAAGTTTATTTTAATCTATGTATTAAAAATTAGACCAAAATAATTACAAAATTTAGTAAACTTATTTTTCAAATAACATTTGACTGTGATAAACAAAAACAAAACCAATTCTTTATTTATTTTACTTTTTTTTTCTTTCAAGTTTACAAAAAAAATCAAAACAAAAACCAAATGTTATTTCCACATATTGTTGATTCTCTATGATTTTTAACTTGCCAACATATTGTTGTGTTGCTTACAACTATAAGTAACATAAGTATACCATTTGAGCATCTTAGGATCCATTTTTTGTGCTGCTTGATCACCAACACTATCCCTTGTAGTTGCACTACCACCATTGATGTGGTTCTTCTTAACATGACCAAAATTTGATTTTTCTATATTCATGTTATTATTATTGTTGTCGTTGTTGTCTTCTTGTGGATAGATTTTACTCCACTGATGCTTGCATAATGTTTACCAAAGGCCATCACTCATCTAAGATGGCTACCATGGTTGAAATGCTGATAAAGCACTATGTGAAAAGGGTCTATCAACAATGTTTGATTTGTTATCCCTTGGTTGCTCTTCTAGTTGCACCATGTCTCTACCAATCATTCTTTTTGTGAGGTCTTGAGTTGTTCCTAATAAACAAGAAATTAAAAAATATGTGTCTGGATGAATTAAATTAAGATAATCAAATTTACCCAATAATTTGTAATAGAAAAAATAAATCACCTGCAATTTGACTACCACCACTGAATCGGTTCTTCTCAATATGATGAAGATTTGATTTTTCTATATTTAATTTATTATTGTTGTCTTGTGTATGTAACTTAACTCCATTGTTGCTTGCCTCTTGTTTAGCAAAGCCATTATTCAAAGAGGGTTCCCATGGTCGAAACGCTGATGAAGCACTATGAGAAAAGGGCCTAACAATTTTGTTAGGTTTCATATGCCTTGGTTGCTCTTCTAGTTGCACCATGTCCCTACCGATCGTTCTCGTTGTCAGGTCTTGTGTTTTTTCTGATAAACAACAAATGAAAAATGTGCATCTTGATGAATTGAATTAAGAGATTCATATTCACCCAAAATTTATAATAGACAAAAAAATTCACTTATAGTTACTCTACCACCATTGATGTGGTTCTTCTCAATATGACCAAGATTCGATTTTCCTATATTTAAGTTATTGTTACCTTGTGGAGTTGCTTTAACTTCGTTGCTGCTTGCCTCTTGTTTACCTATGTCATTCTTCCAAGAGGGTTGCCATGGTCGAAATGCTGAGGAAGGACCATGTGAAAAAGGTCTAACAACTTTGTTGGAGTTTTTAGGCCTTTTTTGCTCTTCTAGTTGCAACATGTCTCTACCAACCATTCTCTTTGTGATGTCCTGAATTTTTTCCTGATAAACAAGTAATTACAAACATGCATAATCTCAATGAGTTAAAATAAGAGTCTCAAATTCATAATAAATTTGATAGAAAATTAAAATAAAATGTCATATAACCTTTTTCCATTAGAAAAACTTGAATTTCACACCCTCACAATCATGATCAATTTGCAACTTATATACATGCGTATACACAAAAATAGACATACACGTGTCTTTGCCACATGGTTGTAGATGATCCGGTCCACGTGTATGTGTGTGTCTATATTAATATATATATATATCAATGAATATTGAATTGTATTTGTAATTTTTTTTTAATATTTAATGATATTTTTCTATGTTTTTATTAGTAAGGTACATATTTATTGACAAATGGTATGACACATTTAAAATTATCAATTATTTTGAAATGAATAAAAATTAATGGTTTTAATTTAAAATGTTTAATAAATTAAAATTCAAGCTTTGAATATAACCTTGTCAGGAAAAAAGTTTTTTCATATACTAAAAATAATCGTAAAAATATTGTAAATAAATAAATAAATAATAATAATAATAATAGTCATAAATTAATAATATTCTTTCCGTTTCACAATAAATGTCACATGGAAAAAAATGTCATTTTGAGTTTTCAACGTTAGTTCTTATATTTTCAATTGTACTATCTACTTAACAATATATATATATATATATATATATAT
>Ga0228711_1001703_pt1 | contig 32887 bp, 16 predicted proteins | sample MedpolnodulmetaG_2_FD_177996 | JGI IMG/M metagenome (GOLD analysis project Ga0228711, IMG submission 177996) | Root nodule microbial communities from Medicago polymorpha collected in Santa Monica, California, United States - brown nodules | ecosystem: Host-associated > Plants > Roots > Nodule... | reverse complement strand
GAAAAGAGCTTACTGAAATGAATCTTGGAGAAGTGAAATAGAAACAACAAAAGCAATGTGAAATGCGAATACACTACAATACACATTCATTGTTTATCTTCAAAGTTGAGCTAAATTTAAAGGTATTAAAGAATAAGCGGTTATGCAAAATAAAAGTGCCGCCAAAAAAAGGTAGAGACAAGAGAGAAGGACTGAAAATTCTCTCATACAAGAGACAGCACACTGATAAACTTGCGTACATGTCTCCAGTTAAAAAACAAAAGCTACATATATATGTCTCTCTTTTATTTCAAACACCATCATAGTGTTTATTTTGTCTCTTCTATTACTTACCTTTATTTTTGTCTGCCTCACCATATGGGTGGGACCACTCATCCATGCCAGCCAAGCCAACCATAATAGTAACAAATAAGTAACAACCCAGGACAGGCTTGTTCAATGTTCACTGTGTTCATGGGGTAAGATAAATAAATGACTTCCTTTATTTATTTATTTTGGTTTGAAAGAGTTAAACTCACACTCTAAATACACCTCTAACATCTTAGAGGTCTTGCAACTACCATGTAACTTGTACTTGCAAACTCATTTATTTATCTTATAAAATTTATATTTTATTAAAAAGGTCTTGTTTAGGGTGCTGCATGACACTCTTTAAACATTTTAATTTTAATTTAGGCTTAAATATGATAATCGTTCCTGTAATTTGGTCTAATTTTGATTTTCGTCTCTGTAAAAAAAATTTGAAATACATCCCTGTCAAAAAAATTGTTTGAAAAAAGTCTCTGGCCCCACTTCTGATTTGATTTGGCATGTTTCTTGCCCACGTGGCGGTGACATGGCAATCTACGTAATTAAAAAATTAAAATTAAAATAAAATTCTGGAAATTATTTTTATAAATTAAAAAAATCTGAAAATTAAAATTTTCGAAAACTTAATTTTTTTGACAAAAGAACTATTAAAATTAAAATATTTGAAAAGAAATGTGAAAATTAAATTTTCGTAAAATAAATTTTTTTAATTTGAAAATTATATATTAAATTTTTTTTCGAAAATAATGACAATTATATTTTCAAAATTTATAAATTTTGAGATTATATAATTTTTAAAAAATTTCTTAACATATTATAATTTTCAAAATTTTATTTCCAGATTAATTTTTTTTCATATTTTAAAAAATATATAATCGAAAAAAATATTTGAATTTTTTTTTTTCAGTTTTAAATTTTTATTTTTTTTTAATGTTTTTTATTATGTGGCATGCCACGTGGCCAAAGTTGCACAGTCAGCAACTGCCACGTGGCAAGAACCATGCCAAATCATGTCAAAAGTGGAGCCAGGGACCTTTTTCAAACAATTTTTTTTTACAGGGATGTATTTCAAAAAAAAAAGTAACAGGGACGAAAATCAAAACTCGCCTAAATTACAGGAACGATTATCATATTTAAGCCTTTAATTTAAGTAATGATTCTTTGATAAAGTCAAACATTTTAATTTTTGATGAACTAAATATACAAACTTCCATTAAAATTTTATGATTTAAGATTCTTAAAAAGTGTCTTAGAGACACTCGTTAATCTTTCCTTTATTAAAATTAGGGTTAATAGGTCTTCACCCCCTGTAATATAGGTCATTTTCGGTTTTCCCCCCTGTAAAATATTTTTTTTTATTTACCCCGTGTAAAATATTTTTGTTTTAATTTACCCCCCTAATAGGCCAAACAAAAACGAAAAATTCTTGAAAAAAAAGTAAAATTGGTTTTTGTTTGGCCTATTAGGGGGGTAAATCAAAACAAAAATATTTTATAGGTGGGTGAATCAAAAAATATATTTTAAAGGGGGGTAAAGACCTATTAACCCTTAAAATTATTAGCTATCCCAAATTATCAAATGTAATTAACCGTATTTTTTCGACAACCCACATATTTGCCCAAATGAACTTAGCTTAGTTGACAAAGACATTGCATAATTTGCATTATATATGTAAGGGTCGAGGTTCGAACTCTACACACCTCAACTATTCATCATAATAGATAAATTTCTAGCTACCAGACTACTTAACAAAAAAAACTAATTATCAAGATTAACAGTTTATGTATTTTTATAAAAAGTCATTAATCTTGGTGGGTATGTAAACAAGATCATAAAAATGTAAGATCATAAAATGTCATAGAAAGATTATAAAACTTTAAAATTCTCATGATATTTGCAAACAAGAGTGTTGATCCTAGTGGTTGGGAGGATTGAGACGAGAAACATAAAGACTTCCAGCATCATCAATTGTTACATCTCAACCACACATTCAATATCATATTTTCTCACACACGGTCTTTTTAGTAGAAAACTAGAGAGCATGTAATCTACATTCTACAAAAGAATTTTTTTTTTTATCTCACTATCCTAGCTTATTTCCATATATCTTACATATAGAGAGAGTTTGCCTCCTTATTATTCTGAAAGTTACAATATCATATCATCATCAGGAATGCAACCAAACCAAACCAACAATTGTCTTTGGATAACGTCAATGCTTCACCAAACAGGTCCACTTTAAATAGTTTGTTGTTGTTTAATCATTTTCATCCGTAACAAGATTATAATGTTCAACATGCAACTCATCCACCTTTTGTGTAATCTTAAACATAACAACACTTCATGTGCTCCCTTTGTATAGTCTATCAATAATATAGTGATAACTAGCATCATTAGGTTTGACATTATCTCTTATCATCACAGTTGCTGCTCTTTTAGTAGATTTCACCTTTGCAGTGCTTGGATATATAATTGAGCTATAGCAGCACTTGAGAGTAAAATCGCCATCTTTTGATTCATTGGCAATCAGCAGTGCACGTGTCAACAACTGGATGACTATATATGTTTCTCCACTCTTACATAATTCATTGATTAGAATAAGATAACTATGATAGTTCAATACAAAATCTTTAAGTCGTGAACTTCCTTTTCTATTAACAAAAACGTAAGATGTCATATTTTAAGCCCTTTACCCTGGCATGCAACAATTTATCCTTAATCATTGCCTGAGGAACCAATGTAAGCATATGCACATTTTCTTTACACATATTCGTTGAAAATGGAGGAAGAAACACAAGAAGAAGATGGAAGAACCAAGGTTTTTAAAATTTGAATTTTCGTCTCCTCGTTTTTTGGTTTTTGGTCCCTCTACGAATTTTGTGTTTTGGTTCTTGTCCCTCTACGATTTTTTTTGTCTCTCTCACTATCTGACTCATCATCCACTTCAGATTGTTTTTGTTTTTTGCTTTTTGATTTTGCCACATCACACGCCACTTCGTCATCCTTCGTTTTTCACATGCACATTTTTGTAACAGATGATGACGGCGTGAATCAAAATCAAAACGTTTATAACTTACAAGGTTTATTTTAGACCAAAAAAAGATATATAGACAAAAACAAAACATACAAAGACGATTTACTTATTTAAACCTATTTAATTCAATGATTTAAGAGGATATTGAGAGTGACAAAAGACCCATAATATTGCCGCTAAAACGAAGTAAATTAGGCTAACTATAATAAAAAGGAAAGGTCAAAAGTGGTTAAACAATGGATTTAGACGGGCTTAAAGAGGATTAAGCGGGATTAGGAAGCACAAACTTCCTAAATTGCCCCTAATATGAGAGGGAAATTTCGCTCCTATTCATTATCAATTATCAACTTTAATAAGAAGATTTCATAACAAACACCTAAGAAAGTAATAAGATTGATGAAATTGGTTATAATAAGGGAGAGATGGAGTAATGTACGTCTTAATTTGAATGATTATGAATGCCAAGTAAGCTTTTTGACGAAATATTTTGTTAATCCAATAAATATATCCCACCATATTTCAATTCCATTTCCATTTCTCGCTTCAGAAAACCATTGTCGTTAGGGTTACGCCACCGCAACTGCCACTTCTGCATTTGCTCCGAGTGATGGAAGATGAAATCATCCCTGTTTCTTCATCTGTAGCGTCAGTTCTCAGATGTTTCTCGTGAGATAGCATATATCAATGCCATACCTGAAGAGGCTCCGGCCATAATTCCCGACCTTATGGCTCGAGTTCAGAAGCTTAATGTTCTCTTTGCACAACCTCCACCTGTTGCTGAAGCAGCTACTCCATCCAAGAAGAGGAAAACAACTGAGACCAATGCTGCTGAGAAGAAGAAGGAGGAGGAGGAAGCAGAGGCTGTTACTTTTGGCCACATTTTGAAATATTCGAGTTCATGCTATGCTTGTCTATAATCGATAGTCGATACAATCCCTCCACTCAACATCTTCCTTTATTAGTTACTTATTTGAAATCATAGACTTGATTATCTACAGTTTTGGATGCACTAGCATAAATTTATGCCCTTTCTTATAGAATCCAGCATTCATTATTTGGATGCAGTAGTATAAAATCATACCCTTTCTTTACAGGATCCAACATGCATTATTTGCTAGCAATATCTCTGTCTTATGTGTTTCTGGTGTTAAATGAATGTGGTTGAGTTGAGGTTATTGATATTGTGTTTGATTGCCATGTAGCATTCATCTTGCTCTATTGCTAGTTTGCATAGAAAATGTATGTTGCGTCTCTTCTGCTGTTAAGCATTCATATTAGTAGTTTCAACTCTTCTTTGGAGGATATTCAACTGCATTGGTCTGTTTTAGTTTTTTTCCTTATGTGAAGTGTGAACATAGCACTGTTCTGTCTTTAATTTCTGCCTTATAAAGTGTAAAGTGTGAACATATCAAAAAGCTTATACATACTAAGGAAATAGGTCGTGGTTATGAGTTTACATATCTTGTAAATGAAGATATGGTTAGACGCATTAACTTTCCACTCAACATCTTCATTTGTTAGTTACTTATTTTAAATCTTAGATTTGATTATAAAGACTTGATTCTCTATAGTTCTACTTCAATTACCTTTGGTTGCACTAGCAGATAATTATACCCTTTATATTTGTCAAGCTGCTTAATGTCTTTGAATTTTCTCTAGAGTTGAGCTAATTTTTCCGTTAGACTATGAAGTTTGGATACTTTAAAATTGAAGATTAATCTGTATCAAATACTGATACTCGTGTGTACTTTAGAAGTATCGTAAGTATCGTAATTATTTATTTTACTTTATAAAAAATATTCTACCGTATACATATATGATACTTCTAGGTTACTCATGGGTACATATATAGAATATGTATCTATCTATAATGCATGTGAGAAATTAGTAGAGATTACATGAATGATGACAAGGAAAGAGAATATACTTTATTGGTTAGCATTACAAGACTTCTTCTTATATGGAGACAATTTAGTCAACAAAAATTAATATATTTGATTCAGAATGTATGCTAAATACATCAACTTTTGTTGATCTATTTGTCTCTTATAAAAAATGATATTTTTTCGACATAACATCTATGCTATATGTCGGGAGTTTTCATGCAAATTTTCATAACTAATACAGTTTTTCACTCCAATTGCTAACTAGCATGTGAAGCAACATCAACAATTTAACCCATATAATATTATGACCATTTCAAATCTTGGTGCCCAAAAAATCACCATTTCATGAGCATTGAAACATTCAATAGATGCAGAGTGTAACCCTACTCAAGTAGTACATACTTAACTAATGCAACCAACCAAACACACATAGTACCACCTACTCCCCCTGCATAAATATTCGGTTTCATTTGTAGATTTGTATCCCACAAGAATAACACCAAAACACCACTCCAATTTCACTTCACTAAGGTAGAATTTCGTATCTTCTTTTTCTCAAAAATTCAAAATAAGCTCTTTATTAGTCTACACATTTAAGATCTGTGTCTAAATCAATTATGTTCATCTTTTAGATCTAAATTCTTTTTCAAAATTAATTAAGCCACTTGGTTGGTCGGGTAGCGGTGTTGGTTTGAGATGTTGAAGTGCACATTGGAGAGCACAATATTTTGTGGTTTAATTTGGTGTCTTAAAAAAATCAATATTAATTTCTACAAAATGTTCCGATTGCTACATCGGATAAATACATACATTCAATTTATTGTGTTCGTGTATGACATAAATATGTCTTATCATCAAGACATTATACGATTATGTAGATAAAGTCTCTAAATATGATAAATTAAAGTGCTAATAGGAAAACAATTGGAAATGTGAAATATTATGATTGTTATTAAATATGATTTTGGCATAATTCTATTCAAACAAGGTACATTGGATATCATTGTTATTAAATGTTTACTTTCTATGTAAAAGTACAGATTTTCAAGATGGATGAACAAGCAGTGATTCTCTTCAAAATGGAAGCAACGAACAGAGAGATGATAGCACTCTCAAAGAAACCTGTAGATAGTAAGGAAAATTTGGTTAAGAAGAAAAATGAGAGTGAGGAAACAATAAAAGAGCTCGAGAAAGATCTTGCAAAAGCAACTGCTACGAGGGATGCTCTTACTGAAAAGCTCAAGGCTCTTAAAGAAAAAGGCAAGTGAATATATCTTAGGGGTCCATATAAAATGGATCGAGGAATGCTAGCAACACTCACTTTTGAACACTATCTCTAACACTCACTCTTTTATTGGTTTAAATCATTGTGAGTGTACACTTTGGAAATAGAACCCACACAAAGTGGTGGGACATGCATGAATTTCATCCAATGAAAGAGTGAGTGTTAGAGAGAGTGTTCAAAAGAGAGTGTTGCTAGCATTCCTCAAATGGATCAATGGATGTTTTAGTACAAGTTAGACCAATAAAAATTAGTACCGTATCATTTCTTGTACCGAAGTATAATTATCATTTCTTATGTTGTTTTCTCTAATCTTTGTTCTCTCTCATCTTGTGCAATGTTGCTGTGTGTAGCCATGGAAACCTAAACATTACTCAAAACAAGCAGAAAACGAGAAGAAAATTGACTTACATGGCATTAAATTTATGATCATTCTGTTAGCGTAAAAGCTAAAAATAAGAATATAATTAAAGTAAAAAATCTGAATAAAACACAGAAAATGGATCAATTTTTTTTGTCTTTTCTACTTTGTGAACCTTGAGAAGGTAGATCAAGAAGAAGAAGGTGAAGGAAAGGCACGAAGGAATGATTTTTGTCAATATGGATGAGTGATAAATTTGCTAATAGACAAAATCAACACAAAAAAAAAAGTTTGCTATTATATAAAAATAAGTGTAACTTTCTAGGGAAGAAAAATCAATCATAGTTTAAACGTAACATTTACATTTTGGTAAATGACGGCTTCTTCCATGGCCCAGTTTGGTAAATAACACACATTTTCGTAACAAGTTTTATTAACATATTTAAAATAGGCTTAACTAATTAATGATTTGATCCCTTAAATTATTTGTTGGTTATATTCTGGTCTCATAAGTTATTAACATTACGTTTTGATCCCTTAACTTATACTTTGTTAGCCAAATAAATCTTCCCGTCAAAAATGTTAACAGAATGTCTATGGGTATACAAATTGTAAGTGATCCACCAAAAACCACATTAAAATGTTTAATATTAGCCGTTTGATCAATTAGTGCACCATTAGATCTACTATTTAATATTAGATCTACTATTTAAAATGTTTAACTTATACCTTTAGATCACCCATTTATAGTAGATCTAATAATACACCATCAACACCCAATTTTTTGTACCTTTCTTCATCTCCTTCCCTACTCATCTCATCAACAACTACATACATTCATAAAAAAACTCAATTTAACCCGGAAAAACCCAGAACACTAGGAAAATTTAATTAAAACTAAAATTAATCCAAAATGACCCAATGGGTCGTAGTGTTGTTATGTGTTGTAATTCAATTGATTTGTTGTTGTTTCTAGCATCTGAGTGCAGTCACCTCTCCCTTGCAAATAGGCACTGCCAGCATCATCCTTATTCTTCCGCCATCACATAACTTCAAGCTTCCTTTTATTAAAATTTACAAAGAATTAAACAAATTACACACAAAAATGAAAATGTAAAAAAACTAAAAATCTAAACTTTATTACAAATCAAAGAAACCCGAGTTTGAAAGACGAATATTTAACCAACAAAACCATGTTTGGTGACAGAATTTAACAATAAAAAATGAAAATAGATAAAATTGGGGAAAAATTAAAACCCTGATTTAATAGAAAATATGAACAATTTCATATCCAGTGATGCAGGTTGACCATATAATCGGCGATGAAGGAGAATTAGGTTAATGGTTACAGATTAGGGGTTTCGTGATTGTGAATTTATGAAGAAGAAAAAAATATAAGAGTTATTGAAGGAAGAGACCTTAAGGTTTAGGTGGTAGTGGATTGGAACATTTTGGTTCCATCTGTTGAAGAAATGAAAAAGAAAAAGGTTTATAGAGAAAAGGAGAAAAAACAGGGAAGGAGAACATTCGATTAATTTGCGTTTTAATTGAATTTTTTTCGAAGTTTTTTTCTGGGTTGATTTGAGTTTTTTATTAATGTATGAAGATGTTTAGAAGAGAAGCAGGGAAGAAGATGAAGAAGGTACAAAATATTAGGTGTTGATGGTGCACCGTTAGATCTGGTACATGCATGATGTAATGGTTCTACTTTTTGAAAAATAATCAAATGGTTAATATTAAACATTTTAATGAAGTTTTTGGTGGACCACTTATAATGTGTATACACCTTAGATATTCGGTTAATATTTTTGACGGAGATGGTTTATTTGGCTAACAGAGTATAAGTTAAGGAATCAAAACGCAACGTTAATAACTTATGGGACCAAAATGTAACCAACAAATAATTTAAGGGACCAAAATATAAAGCATCGGTCTCAAATTAGTAATATACAATTGAAAAGAAAAGAAGAAGGAAAAAAAATATCAGATTAATATTCTTTTTTCCAAAAATTATTACCTTTTTGGAGAAAATTGCATTTAGTTTAAGTTAACATGGTAGTGAAGAGGTTTGATTTTCTCACTTGGCTTCTACTGCAGGTAGGGGTGAAGATGGGGTAGGTCGGATCGGGCTTTGTAAGGCTTAAGTCTGATCTATTTCGAAAATTATAGGCCTGAGTCTGACCTATTACCCGTCATAGGCTATTTTCGAGGCCTGGTCTGGCCTTTTTAAAGGTCTGATGAAGCCTAAAAGCCTATTTAAAAGCATGTTTTATCCTAAGGCCTAGCAACACATGTAAGCCTACTCCTAAATAGGCCAAAACTTATTTAGACCTAAAGCACACAAATATGTTTGCTACTAAATAATGAATTCTTACGAAGGTCTAATCACACAAATATATCAGCTACTAAATAACCAATCATACGAAGGCTTGTGTTTATGAAGAGAGAAAAAAACTTCAAAAATATCAATAATGGAATATATGTTATATATGAAAAGCTTAATAGGCCGGTCTGATGGGCTTAATATGCTTTTTTGCAAGCCTTAGCCTGACCTGTTTAATTAAAGAATTCTGCTCTTTACCCAAACAGTTTTGCTCATTCCCAAGTGAAATGTCGAATATACCTCTACGCAAGTTAACTCACGCTAGTATTAAATTTGCGTGAATTAACTCACGCTACATGACTTAAGCCGCGTTGAAAAAGTCACATTGAATCACGTTGAATCCAACAACTCACGTTGGTTTCTTTCATATATTACTGTTGGTTTCTTTCATATATTACTATATGTTGTTATCATTCTTATAATAATCACTAAAGCTATTTCTTTGTGTATTTACTGTTTATTTATACTAAATTATCAAATTACGTAATACCTTGGCAGATTATGGATCACAGGGAAAGCATTTGTACTATGCATGCTATCTAGCGATATATTCCTATTTTATTTGTATTTTCACATCTGTTTACTATTCGGTTTATTGCACTTTGTACTTGAGTGTTTTGGTTGACAAGCTCTCTGTTTCTATCTCAAGTACATGATACTAGCAACAATATTTGTGTTTTTCTGTTGCCCACTAGCCATGAAAACCAACGTGAGTTAATTCACGTTGGGATTTTAATGTGATTTTTGCAGAATTATAACTAGCGTGAGTTAACTCACGCAGGGGCAATATGGACATTTACTTTGAAAATGAGCAAAACCTTTTGGGTAAAGAGCAGAATTCTTAATTAAATATGCCTTATAAAAAGCTTGAGTCTGGCCTTGTTAATAAATGAGGTGGGCCGAGCTAGACTTTAAATAGGCTAGGCCATAGGCCCCTGTCGGACGGCCTGGCCTATTCTCACCCCTAACTGCAGGCAAAAGCCTGCACAAATTTTCTTTAGAAAACGAGTCTCAATCTCTCTTTCCACCCATTTTTAACGTTTAACGGTTAATGATAACAACAACAAAAATATATTATCTTTAATGATTTGAGTTAGCCTTTAAACTCAAATTTTAAGATAATATCAAAGTTTATTATTCATCATTAGAAAGTATGCGTTGGAAAATATATTAGTGATTTAGTGGGATCACAGTCTAACTCTCTTGATGGAGCCACTTCGCCGACCTTCACAACACTATTACACCTTTAGTGTGTTGGGTCAAGGGGGGTGTGGGTTTAATCCTACACCATTTAGACATAGGGAGATAGCCCTTACCTTACATTCTGTTTTTGTGGTAATCAACTAGGCCATAAGCTAAAGTCCTAAGACTATCCCATTTCATTTTCTTCTACTTCAGTTATCCAAACATAGTGTATGCAAAAGTGTAGGGAACCAAGCTCACTGGGATATTGTAACACATCTACTTGATGAAGTCAAATAAGAACAAAGCATGTTAAAAGAACATGAGTTTTATTTATTGAAATTTTCTATTTTGTTTATTAACGATTTCAAAAGGTTTGCCACTACAGGACTCAAAGTAAACTCAAATAAATAATGCTATGATGCAATTAACACTACCCTTTAGGACCAAAAGATCACTGTCTGCAAGTGATGAAACAGCAGAACTCTACATACACAACTTTTGCTGGTTTCAGCCTCAATGTAAATAAATTGCAATGTCTGAAGAGAACAGCATAAATCATTCCTTATCAGGCTGTCTTTTGGCCTCAACATTGTCATCTTTCTTGGGCTTGCCAAATGACTTCTGAGTGGCCAAATCAGGCATAGATGGTTCACCTGTTTTCTTAGAGAGGTCATCAGCTGAATTTTCAGAGCCACAGGGGCTCACCAGCTTCTTCTGAACATCTTCAAATTTTGCAGTGGAAGATGGTGTTGTGCTCATGCTTCTCTTTGAATCCAATGCATCTATGGTCAGTGCAGACACCTCATCACGGGAGGCATACCAGGAATTACCACAGGCAACACATTCCAGCTGAAGAAAAGGCAGAACAGCAAGCAATCAAACCAAGCTCTAAAGCTTTAGGACACATTGGTCCGGTTGGAATTTTGACTCTAAGTAAAAAATGCAAACCTGATAACGGTCATCATGTCCAGCATGGATAATCTCCCTCAAGCCCACCTTAGAATCCGTGCATCTTGAACAGCGGGCATCTGTCATCTGTTTGAGGGAAGGGAAAGCTGAAGTCAGCAGATTTTCACACAACAAAGAAAAAATTGTAGTGGGAGAAAGGAAGGAAAACTTACTTGCATGTGTTGTTTCTCATCAGGCTCCTTCTTGGTTTTTTCCTCAGCAGTCAAACCCTCCTGAAGTTCATAGTTAGTAGATAACCATACGAAACCAAACAATCAATATGCAGTTTAACCTTTTTAAAAGCATCTTTTATTGAGGACAGGAAGCAGTGCATGCATTACTTGCTGTCTAGATAAAAGAAAAGGCGCAAATAGCTTTAAATGAAAGAAAAAATTATTTCTTGCTGTTTAAATGAAAATGATTACTTGCTGTTTAAATGAAAGGAAAAAAAAATGAGTTCAAGCACCGTTGGAAAGCATGAGCCATTTCCAGTATTCTGAGAGTTTATCTATTTTATATTAACTACACCAATGTTTTAAAAAGTAGAATCAACCTACAAAAGCAATTCCATACAAAACAAGCATTAAAGAGTTCTACAGTTTCTACGTGAATGTTTTCGGCAAGGCTGAAAGTTCATCTCCAATCAACAATAATACTATGCAATGTTATAGTCATTTAACCCAATAAGGACACCTCTACAAAAAATGCAACAAAAAAGGGGGGAGGGTGGTCAACATTTTTCAAGGATACAAGGGAAAAGGTCTGTAATCTTCCACTTCCCCCTAGAAAAAGTTCCAAATGCTCCAACTTAATATTTTCCCAAATTAAAGTCTTGAGCAATCAAATTATCTTGCTTCTTGTATATTCACTTCTTTTATTAGGATAAAGAAATAATCAAAGGACTGTAGAAGGTCGAATCAATAGAAATTCAGTGATATAATAAAAAACTGAATGCTGCAAGCTTAAATTGGAAAATAGTAGTCAAAAATCTACTAAGCAACTTCATTTCATTCAGCAGACGGGTCATAAGTTCCATTGAACATTTTAGAAAATACCACATCTAGACAATCTCTTACCTTTAATTCAATGGGTGTCATATTCAAAATTTTAGAAGGTTTCAACTCTCCATTTAACAGACGGCGTGCTAGCAATGCATTGTTCTGCAAAGAACATAAAAATGGAATAAAATATTCAGTTCATCATTACCACTGCAGAGAACAAATGACATGTATAAGACAAATATTAATTCTCAAGCCAAAAACATCGTCGTTATAACCATGCTGCTGCCACATTGATTTCGCAGGCCAAAAACACTGCAAGAGGATTGGATGTGGCGATGGTAAAGATATAAATAAGAGGGAGGTTGAGAAAATTTACAGCTAGCTTCTTTTTCCCTTTCTTTTCAATGATATTAAGAGATAATGCACATAACATTACTGTGTCCTTTGTAAACATGTAATTACTTAGTATACTACAGCATGATCATCCAACATTCCAACTCGTTGTTTCTTCATTATGTTATGAATAGAAAGACAATACTTTTATTTTGAGCTTTTAACCTCCTAGACATAAATATAAATTTATTAGATGATAAGAACAGAAATCAATACATTAAAACCCACACCTTAAAATGTAGCAACAATATGAATTTTTTCAATGACTCAAATATAATATAATAATTATAATTATTTCAAGGGTATCATTTATATATGCAGAATGCCAGCTTCTTGCCTTGAGATTAAAATCTAATTGCCGCAACTTTTGGTTATACTTCTGAAAATCTGTTGAAAAAGTCTCATGGGAAGCTTTTTCAAGAGCAACTATGGCTGAAACAGCAGCATCTGGCCACACAAAAGACTCGGAACTCTGTAAAAGAGAAAAAAAAGACAGAATTCATAAAGGGAAGTAAGAACAGGATGAGAAAATAAATAATTGATAACCCAAATAAAACATAAATTTTATACCTTCTGACCCTTGTCCTGAGAGTCGTTTGCTATTTCTGAAGTTCTATCATTGTTTTTATTCTTGATTTCATCAGACTCGGAATTTCCTGATCCTTTTTCCTTTTCTGTACTATCATCATTATTACACATGTACTGAATGTGTTGAAGCAACCTCTCCAACCATTTGTCACGATGAATGTTTCCAGTTAGTGCATTGAAATTTACTAATATGCGATGATGCTCTGAGTCATTATTAACACAACTCCCTGGTGTTTCAGGTTTGGAATGTTGGTCACTCTTAGAAACTCCTTCCTCCTCCCTTGAAACATCAATGGGAGAAATGCTCTTTCTCCTTAAGCTTCTTTTATTTTTCGTCACATCCTCCTGAACAGCAGGAGGGGCTTCTTCAGGCTCAATGTCGAGTAGATCACCGATGCGTTTTATAGTTTTCTGAACAAGCTCATCAATTTCTTGCTGGTTAACGTCCTCATAGTCCTTATCAGTCAGCTTCCAGAGTTTCCTTTCCAAAGTGTCATACACCCTTTGTACTATGAAGCCAGGGTGTTGCTTACGCTTCGGAAACTGTTTGTTTAAGGGAACAAAATGCACCACACACTTGTGCATAACGGACTCTGCAGGAACCTCATCTCGGTGGAAACTATAAAAAAGCTCCCTTGTATCACACGATTTCCAGCTTCCTCCGCCTTTTTTTTCAGCTTCTTCAGGACGATAAAACCACTGTCCCGCCACCATTATGCTGCCACTAAAGTACTGAATAATGTCCTGAAAACAAAGCAATAAAACACTTAGATTGAAAGGATGTATTAATCAAGAAAAACAGAAAGGAGTAAATAAAAAATGTTGATAAGGGGAGGGAAACCCTTTACAACAACAATGTAACAAACTAAAGTAATTGTACAACATTATTACATTATGCCTTTCCTAAATTATATCACAGCCCTGCATTCTTAATCGTTTCCTATATAAGAGTTACAGATATTGTACTTGACTTCTGGTGGTGGTCCTGATGGATCGGAATATCAATATCAAAATGTAATTAATCAAGAGTTACGATACATTGACACCAGGTGTCAACGGATTCGTTGACACCAAATCTTGATTGTCTATCTATTTAATCCAAAGGCACATAATTGTTTATTAAATTTATTCTCGTGAGGCTTTTTAACTTGATTTCCCTGCTGAGCAAACTCTTACCTCATGATCTGAAAGTTTGTTCGTTCTCTTCTCAGATCTCAATTACACAATCACATTTATTCATACCTTGTAAAGATAATTCTTGATTTTTCGCTTGACTTGAGAAATTGGCCCCAATTCAATTTAAAGGGTTTTCCAATTTATCAAAATCATACAATTAATTTTATATATATTCAATTCATTTTGAACGGTACAACCCCAGGAGTACTTTTATTTTTTTTTTAACCGAATTCAATCTTTGTTAAGCACATAAACGGATAGATAGAAGCAAACCCATCTAACACAGTCCTACATTCACTATATTCCTCTCAAATTATCATGGTTATCATGAATTTGGTAAAAATTGTCTTCGGTGCTGCAATTCATACGAACTATTAGCCAAGAGGGAAAGGAGATGTAGACAAGGAATATCATGATTCATGAGGCAAACAATGTTTTCAATTTGATTTTTTCAATGACTGAACAATAATAGCGTGTACAAAAAAATCAATTTGCCGAAACAAGAAAAAATCATGAGCCAATAAGGATTAACTGTGTAATTGAGATCGGCGAGCAGAAACAAGATTTCACTGAATAATATGCGATTAATAAAAAGCAAGATTCATTTGCCGAAAATGAAAATAAAGAGTGAGATTCAGTACACCAACAAATTTGGCCATTTCTAGAGACCATTAATTGAGAATTATGAGCCTTTGATCAAACTTAAATGGAAGGCTGAGATTTGGTGTCAACGAATCCGTTGACACATGGCGTCAACGGATCCTGACTCATTAATCAAATAGAATAAAAAATTCCACTTAAAAACCAAATTAGCTTCAATATCCTAATGCTGAATCCAAAGCATGACAATGGAAACGAAAAAACTTAATAACGTAAACAATGTCGCGTAACAATAACATGTCAGCTAGAGTTGTGTATCTACTAATGCAAATCAAGTTAGCAAACAAAATTTTTTTATAGGGTTTTGATCCTTCCTATAATTTTTCTCTACACCCTCAACAACATTTTAGGGTTTAGCATGCATGAAAGATCCAAATGTTCAATCATTCTATAAGCTAGTTACCTCCAGCAAAAACTGATCAAAATGTTCAATCTTTCAAACCTAATTCATAATCAGAATTATGCATATTAATCAAATACCTTAATGATAGCAACATATGGTTTTTGTTCTTTATCCTCAGGCACAAGCATTACAGGATCCTCCTACAAAAAACAACAATTTACGTTATAGCATTTGAATCATGAAATCAAATGACGAAAAAGACGTTACGAAACTCACGAGAGAATATTGATTTCCATCAAACTCAAACGATTCGTAATGTCTCTTCCTTCCTCTTCCTTTTCCCGAAACCCTAAGGGGTTCACCAATCGGCTTTGCATCCTCTGGAGTTTGAGGTGAATCCTTTTTATCTTCTTCCTTCTCATCACTATCGTTATTGCTATTGTCGTTGGATTCTTCATCATCTTCTTCGTCTATAAGCTTCATCTTCTTTCGTTTGCGAAGCTTTGAATGCTGAGGTGGCGGTGGTTGTGGCGGTGGTGCTTCGTCTTCTTCGTCGTCGCTTGTAGCGACCTGAGTGAAGCGCCGATTCACCATTTCTCACAACCGCTTTGAATTGTTCTCAGTGTTACAATTCACAAACAATGAACGCGAAATTTGATTCACAACACGACAGGTTATGTTGCAAAGTTAGATTGAGACCCAAGGGTAAATTAGTAACTGTCATCTACATTAAATGAATAAACCCATTTACTTAGTTCAAAATAAATTATAAGTTAAAAAAAAAATACCTAATCCATCAAAATTGACACTACGAAGATTCCTACATGAGACCTTAAGAAAAGTTAAACTAGTTTGTCATTTCATATTGATAAGTCGGGTTGATCAATCAAGATTGGTACTCTTATATATGGATGTTATGAAAGTGCGAAGATAATAAACAATGAAGAATTGTGTTTAAGACAACTTGGGGAATATTGTCAAGTCTGCATTTCTAGATGTTTTATCGAAGAAAATTTGAGATGAACCTCTTTAAGACTATTTGAGCTAATGAAATTTTATTTTATTTTGACCGATAGACAAAATGACATGAATCGTTGAAAACTACATAAATAAGTTGAGAAATCAAGGTTCAAACCCTAGTCACGGAGTTTGCCTAACAATTCCGATATTTTTTTTGTCAATCATGCTATAACGTGTGGATTAAGTTATGTAATGTATGAGTTCCAGTTAATGTAATTCGAGACATGTGTTCATTACATGATTTCCATTAAAAACGAAAAGGAAATTAAACAAATAAAAAAGGAAAATATAAACTATACGCATTAACAATCTCGTGTTGAGTTTTGTAAAAAAAGATAATCTTGTCTTGAGTAAACAAATATGCATTAAAATGTTTCTCTTGATCCTTGAGTCAAACATCTGTCGCACAGCTGAGCATCTTCTTCTTTTGGATTGGGATGTTGACTGACTCATGCTTTGCGTGAATGAAGTTTTGCAACTGATTATTTAGTTAACTTAGGTGTTTTAACCTATTTGAGACTTATTGTTTTACCGGACCCTATTTTGATTTATACCCCATTTTCCTAACGGATGCTTTGGGTGTAAAGTTTATTCGTCGTTCGTTTTTTTTCTTCTTTTTTTCTCTTGATAACCCATAAAAAAAATAAAAAAAAATTGTGTCCAAATGGATTGGAAAATTGAAAACCCACAGTTGAATCATGAATGAATGGTACCGAATGAAAAAATGACGAACATTTGTATAGAATCTATACTAATAATCTTGCCTTTCTCGTTTCCTTCGAATTCCACAATTCCTCCATCTTTCAAAGTTAGGGTTCGGAACATATCATTTTCTCCTGTCATGTGTCGTGAGCAGCCACTGTCCATGTACCATGACTGGAGCTTTGATGGGATTAGCTATAAAGGATTTTTCCTTCTTCAGATCCTTAGGTTTAAGAAAGGTAATTAACAGTTGATCAAGCAGGTAAAAATAAAAAATTAGGATTTCAGATAAGGAGGTCCGTTTAGATTCACTTATTTTTTAGCTTATGCAAATAAACAATATTTTATGTATTATTCATAAGTTAGTCGAGGTAATTTATGAAAAAACTGATTATAAAAATACAATTTTCGCTATTGAGAATTTATGAATAATATAAAAGTTTATTTATTTGCATAAACTATTTTTTATAAGTTTGAAAATAAGTCAATTCAAACGGGACCAAAAATTTAAATCTAATTAAATTGAAACAAGAATAATTATTAATGAATACTTTTTTTATCAAATAATTACTATCAATGAATAATTAAGTAGCTAATTTCGTGTAACTTTTTTATTTTTCTTTATGAATAATTCATTGATAGTAAATCGAACGGTTATCTCTTTTAAATAAGTCAAATTTAGTTAAACTTGGTGAATGAATATCGGTGTTTTTCATTCTTATCCTTTACCTTTAATTTCTTTTAGGGTCCGTTTGGTTCGAGAATTAGGAGAGGAGGAGAAGGGAGGGAAAGGAAGGGATTTTAACGGAGGGGGAGGGGGGGAGGTGAGATATTTTAATTAAAAACGTGTTTGGTTCGTAAAGGGAGGGGAGGGATTTTAACATTATTTTACTGTTTTATCTTTAAACTTAATTAAATATGGATAATAAAGTAACGAAACAATAAGGATGTAATCGATAACAACATGAAGTAGACAATGGGATAATGGATTAGTAATAGGGTTGTTACAAGTAGTATTAAAAATTGTTACAGGGAAAAGTTGTTAATAATATGGAATAAAAGTTGTTACAAGAATAATATAACTTAATAATAGTAAATGTTGTTACAAGATAATACAACCTATAATCTAATAATAATAATAACAACAACAACAACAAAAGTTGTTTCAAGGATAATATAACCTAATAATAATAAATATTGTTATAAAGATAATATTGAAATTTTAAATTAATTTAAGGATAATTTTGACAGTGCAATAAAATCTGTTTCCCTCCTCTCCCCTCGCCTCCCCTTCTAAAAATTAAACCAAACACTTCAAATTAAAAATCTCTCCTCCCCTCTCATCCAAAACTCTCGAATCAAACAGACTATTGTATGTGATTGTTTTATCACTTTAATTTTGATTGCTGTCAAATTTTGTTCAACACATCAAATTAATAGTGTGAGTTTTGTCTGAATTCACTGCACATATGAAGAATAATTTTTAGAAATATAAGTCAACTTTTTTGTCAAAATAATAAATACAAAACTTTTGTGAACTAAATTATCTTAGTCAAAAAAAAAATTATACTAAAGTTTTTTTATTTTAAGAATGTACAAAAGTGTTTTTTTCAACAAGTTATCTATTTTAATTCCTTAAATAAATAAGAAAAAGATTTTTTTATTCGGAATTTAAACTAAATCTTGTATATATTATACATTATCCTTAACAACTGAGTCAAACTCACTAAAAAAAAATATCTTTAACCTCTCTTTAAGCTGCACAGTAGATTACTCTTCCATCATCATCATGCACGTAAGTATATGTTTTCAATCTCACATATCTACCTAAAATTTCAATAATTATTGTTATTTTATTTATTTATAAAAAAATGATTTCTCTTTAAAACAGAATAAACTAGTGTGAGTCTCACCGATAGCCGACCAAAAGGGTTTGACTGTATATCCCAAACTGAGAAGAATATAACACTTGTCAAGCAAAGGTGGGCAATAAGCCAAACTAGATAGCTGACGTGTCACTCAAGTGACACGTGTATCACAACCAAGGCCAAACAATCCTTACCATTTCTATGTATAAATTGTTCAATTTTAATTGATTAGTATTGGTAACCATTTTAGTAACATCCAGATCACTCCTTTCACAATCACATTAAATTAAATAATCCAACCCAATTAATTATTCTAGCTACCTGGTAACTTAACTTTTCATTAGTCAATTGCAATCTGCTGAAAATGTTTGTTTCGTGTACTTGTTAGTCAAAAAAACAATACCAATGCTTGCATTTAGCTATATATAGTTCAGCACGTGTAGTCTCTATTATTATATTCAAATTAAGCAAGCTGTTTTGATCAATATTACTATTAAACTTGCTTTGCTTCAATTTACGTCTGTTCATTTATAAAATTAACTCATCTGAAATTGTTTATTAGAACTTTCTTTACGCTTGCTTAATAGAATTTATGAAACAAAAATTATGACATGTATATAAAGAGTTTAATCATTTTTAGGGTAGCTTATATATAAAAATAACTTTTAATTTATATACAAACACCTATATTTAATTAAATTATTCATCCAAATAAGGTGTTAATATATGATGTTAATTTCAGTGAGGCAGAATGGGACTCCTTAGCCTTAAAGGGACATTAGGATCATCATCCATGGTTTTAGGGAAATTTGATTCAAACAACCGAAGGGAAGGTGCATATTTTAAATTATCTTCCCTATGTAGTGGTTCAGTCCATTATAAGTTTTTGTACAAAGATAGAGATATAGTAAGATGCAAGCAAGGGAGAAGTGTTATTGTTGCAACTGGACCAGCCATAGAGGCTCCTGTTATTGCTACTGAGCCATTAACAAAAGATGATTTAATTGACTACATGGTATCTGGTTGCAAGCCTAAGGAAAAATGGAGGTAGAAAAAAAAATCAACATTCACAAATATTTGTCTAATCTTGTATATGGGGTGAATAATTATTTAATGTCAAATTTATGTATGTGTGATTGCAGAATAGGCACAGAACATGAGAAGTTTGGTTTTGAGTTTGATACTTTACGTCCAATCAAATACAATCAAATATCACCTTTACTTAATGGCATTGCTGAAAGGTTTCATTGGGATAAAATTATGGAAGGTGACAACATCATAGGACTCAAAACAGTAAGACCTTATATAATCTTTTGGTTTATTTTTTCTTTATGAAAGATTTTATACGTCTTACATATAAAATGTTTAATTTCAACAATTATTTGAAATTTGTCAGAAACACTTAAGTTGAAAGGAATTTGTCACATTTATTTATATATGTGTGAAAAATTGTACCTAGGGGAAGCAAAGCATATCATTGGAGCCTGGTGGACAAATTGAGCTTAGTGGTGCTCCTTTCAAAACATTGCATGAGACTTATGATGAGATTAACTTGCACCTCTATCAGGTTAATTAGTATTTGCATCTTTATGGGATTTTTTTTGCCTATAACTTTATGGGATTTAAATTATGAATCCAGCTTCAAAAAATATGGATACGCTTCAAATATATATAGAAAATTCTTCATTTATATATAAATAATACGTGTGATCAAAACATGAATGATAGAACTTTCATTCAAATCATGTATTCCAATATGCCAGTCAATATATTAATTAATTTAATCTCTCCTCTAACTTTATAATCATCCATAAAAAGTAAGTTTGGCACATCAAAAGATAAATATGTCAATTCCATCAAATGGATCTTGTGCATTTTTCACTATATCTCACATTTTTATACCTTTCATCTTTTATAAGACCGTATCTACGTGTATCCGGGACATATCTCCTATTACCATATATATCATGGACTGCAACATCATATTTTGAAGGCAGTGACTATGAGAATGTAAACTGCAACACAATTTGTTTTATCTCATGTTTGATAGGCTAAAACTGTTGCAGAGGAAATGGGAATTGGATTTTTGGGATTAGGTTTTCAGCCTAAATGGAGACTAGAAGACATACCAAAAGTGCCAAAGGTAAATAATATTTATGTAGTATTTTACTTATTCTATCAATATTTGAATGCATAGTTAGATAGATGGACTTGTTAAAATAAAATTATTGTGTCACGGTTATTTGTGACAAAGATTCGAATGCACAAAACTTCAACCATTTATAAAAGCTATTATTCATCCTAATAAAACAGTTTCCATTGTCACATTTTGTTTCTTGAAAGCATAATAGAGTAAATGCTTCTTAAAATTCTGATTACTGGAATGATTGCTGATATTTGGTTTCACTTGATTATTAGTTAATTTCTCATTTTTCAATACTTCACTTGTACATGGATTTCTTCTAGGTACGTTACAACATTATGCAAAATTACTTCAGTAAATTTGGGTTACTTGGTGTTCAATCATTGTTAATGACATGCTCAGTTCAGGTGAGTTCAATTTTATATTTTAATTACAACACATAGTTTGTGACACATTTATCTCTTTTATTTAAATCATATATGGATTTAGGTAAATTTGGACTTCAGTTCTGAAGCAGACATGATCAAGAAAATGCGCGCCAGTCTAGCTTTGCAGCCGGTGAGAAATTTAATTCTATTCTAATGTCACTGAAAATTTTCTGATTCATATTGTATCTAATCTTACTTGTACAACATTTAAATAAACCAGTTAGCAACAGCTTTATTTTCAAATTCACCTTTCAAGCAAGGAGCTCCAAACGGTTACGTCAGCTTTAGAAGGTGTATAACTGTTTCAATTATTTAGGCCCCTTAATCAACTTTTGTTTTCTGTTATGAATTTTAATTTATCTTTTTCTATTGCTTGTTCAAACAGCCATGTGAATGGTCAGGTTGATAAACGTCGTACTGGAATGCTCCCGTTTGTTTTTTATGATACTTTTGGGTATGTTTATCTTTACTTTTCTAAGTTTTAAATAAATAAAATTCAAACACAAAAACGTTTGGTTTGATTTGGTGTGTGTTTTTGCAACAGGTTTGAGCAGTTTGTTGATTATGCTCTTGATGTACCGATGATATTTGCGTATCGAAAAAATAAATATATTCCATGCGGTGGCATGTCATTCCGGGTTATTATCTTCTATTTCTTAAACAATCTATCTATTACATGTTTTTTTTTTCCTTTAATACCGTTGGTGATTAATTTGTGAAGTCATGATTAAATAAATGTATTTAATTAACACAGTACTATTGTTTTGTGCAGGACTTCATGGCTGGTAAACTCCCTGTCATTCGAGGTCAAGTGCCAACAATCAGTGATTGGGAAAATCACCTCACAACAATATTTCCTGAGGTTATTGAGGCATGCATGTAGTTTACATATCACTATCAATCTATGGAACATTGACATAGATATGGACATCAGACAAAACTGAATGTTATCAATTCTGGTGTTACATTTTTAACTATATACTTTCAGTACACAAAGACCAGGTTAAGTTTGACATGCATTAATCTTTATGCAGGTCAGGCTCAAGAAATACATGGAAATGAGAGGTGCTGATGGGGGGCCTTTGAACATGTTATGTGCTCTGCCTGCTTTTTGGGTAATTCATTACTCTTTACACACACACATTGCAAAATTAGAATTAGTCCTAATTAATTGACACAATCAATATTATTGCTTTGATTAGTTTAACCTTAGTTTATTGTGAAATATTTTCTATGTCAGGTAGGTCTATTGTATGATGAGGTTTCACTACATAATGTTCTAGATATGATTGCTGATTGGACTGATGATGACAGACAGTATTTGAGGAATCAGGTAATGAAAAACAACCACTTCAAAGATTTGTATATCCTGTTTTTCAATGTTTCTAGTACCTTAGGACCTCAATCATTCTATTTTCATCTTTAGGTTCCTTTCACCGGATTAAAGACTCCATTTCAAGGTAGATTATTGCAACATGTAGCTGAAGATGTGTTGAAGTGGGCAAAGGTATCTTTAATGTTAATGCTAATTGTTATTCTGATTTCATTATCTACAAGTCTAGTTCAACCAACTTTTTTTTTTCTAGGATGGCTTGGACAGAAGATGCTTAAATGAATCTATTTTTCTGGATCCATTGATTGAAGTGGTTGGAACAGGTACCTAATTTAGTTCACCTATAATTTCATTGCTATGTTTTTCAAAGAACCTTACATGAGATGAAACTGTGGCCAGGTATGACACCAGCTGAAAAGCTTTTAGAGATGTATAATAACAAGTGGGGAAGCAACATAGATTCTGTGTTTAGAGAGTGTTGCTACTGATCTTGTCTTCTGGTGAAGGAGAGAAAATGTAGATTGAAAATGATGTGATGAAATCTACTAGTGTTGTAAGATGGAGATAACTTATGGTGTTTTAATATGTGTCGGTTTATAAATAATATCAGGAATCTATGTCCATATGTTTAATTTATCTATGGACTTGTACAAATCCAGTATGTAGAAATGTTTCTACTTTTAAACAACAGTTGTACAAAGTGAAATTTATAATAAATACTAGTGATGGCCTCTTTTTCTGGTAGCATTTTCATTCATTATGTGATTCAGGTGATGAAAGTTTATCTCAGGATTCAGAATTGAGTTATCACCTTCTATAATATCAAATGGTTTTATTGAATTGAGCATAAATTCAAACCCTGTGACAAAAGTAATCTAGGCTAGTATTAAGAAGTGTTAAGGTTACGAATTCTCCTTTTGGTTGTAGGCGTTTCCGTTTATTTTTCGGTGCCTATTGTATCTTCTTTTTCGCGAGTGCTTGTGCGTCTTGCATAAACTCGATGAAAAAAAACTTACAAAAATACCGAAATTTTTAGGTTGGACATCATGATTGAGGTTCGACCTCTGTCATCTTATTTATGTGTGTGACTATATAATGTCTTTGTCATTTCGTCTAACTAACCAAAAAAAAATACTTATAGAATGTAAGAGTGAAGCTCGCCATTACCCAATGAAAATTGAGAAGAAACTCTTCTCAATCCAAGTTCAACATTTTTCATTCTCACTTGTTAGATTTTGCTTTTTAATTTAGATATTTTCATTTCATTCTTACCTATAATGCATTACACCATTAAACTAAAAACATACATAGAACGATGATGAAATTCTGAGGCCATAGATTAACCAGCAACAACAACAACGTGGCAAACAAGTTCGGTAGAATTTGCGCAAAATGCAAAATGAAAATCAAAGAAAATAAATAAATCAGGTACATGATCGTTTTGCATCTCTAATGAACTTGCTCAACGTGCATAACCTAAAGCCTCTTATCTCACCATTACTATGTATACTTTTAGTTTAATGTATAATTGTGTACGATTACGTTGCATTGTTTTTTCATTTCTTAATTTTTTCACTCTCTACGCTTATTATTATGGACAAAACTTAGGTACAATTTCTTAGGTGCTTTTCGTATGGTCAAATTTTGAGAGGATGATGGATTTAAGAAAATCATGGTGAATTTAGTTAAGAACCATACGTAAAGCACCTAAGGAATTGTACCTAAAATTTTTCCTATTATTATTATGGCATTCTATGTTTTTTTTTTCTTATGGGAAACACAAGGAACTAAATTTAAAAGGCCAACGTCTTGAAAAAACAAAAGAGATGAACTTATTAGTAAGTATTTATTAATATTTTATGAACCAAGTAGATTCATATAATACTTTAATCCATTAAACGTAAAAGAATGACATATAAGAAGGACCTTGTGCTTTTTTTTTCATTTGATTTGAATCATCAATAGAGAATTTTAACAAACTTGCTCAATCCGTAGTTGGTGTAGCTCAACCAGGAAATGGCTCACCACATGGAGCAACTTTAGTGCAATCTTGCCCAAATTTTTTATGCCCAAATTTCTTGTAGATGACGGCAACTATAAAAAAAACTTGAGTTGGAGTATAATTTGATGTTTATTGATATGTATTGTTTTGTATTCAATTGAAAATGTAGTTTTTTTATGTATTATTGTTGTGTGTTTTGTATCCTTTTTAATTTTATATATTTATTATTATTTACAATTTGTTTAGGTAAGATTTTTTAAAATAATTTTGTTTTTGCATCTATAATAATTAATATTTTTACACATTTTAATCGAGATAGTTAAATTAATATTATTTTTGAATCAAAACTATTACAAATAAGCATATAAACATTTTTTTTTGAAGGAAAATAAGCATATAAACATGTGAGGTCAAATTTGAATTCTTTATAAACAATCACTATTAAAGTAAAAACTACTTAGATCAACTATGAATTGATTAAATCATATATGGCAATTTGATCCCAAAAAAATTACTTAGTTTACCCACTTTAGTTCATCTCATTAAAGATGGTCTTAGTGAGCTATTACTTAGTTTTATTCTTTCTTATAAATAATAATGCATACAATGTAAATAAGATCAGATACTTACCACGTCACGACATGAAATTTGAAAGTTGCTCGAATACGATAAAATCGCCATCAAAATTTATTAGAATAGAAAAACATTTGTAAAATCATTTAAAACAAAAAACAATCCTTGAAATCAGATTTTGGATCTAGGGGTCAATTATGCATAGGGAATGTTTCAGCACTTACAACATTCTTTTGAAAACGGTTACTTTAATTAATTGTATAAAATTTATGTTAAATTTAAAAATATTTAAATTAAAACATTTTGTTTGTTTATTTTTTTTCAATGAAAGTATATTTAAATGAAGAAGAAAAAAAATAAAAAATTCATCATTATGCTTGACAACAATGAACTTTTGCTCCTGTGTATTTTTTTGGTGCGATGGAGAATTTAAAGTTACGTGATTCTTAGAATAAAATAATTGTGTGTTGACCAATTATAAATAAAATATTTGTGTTGCGATTAGTTCCGTAAAAATACTAACTTCACAAAAAGTATTTGCTAAAAGTAAATGCTAACAAATACCCTTTGTTTAATTATTGATTTTGAATTTAGTTGAAAGATTTTAAGATCACCAAGTTGCCCATCTTGAATTTAGTTGAAAGATTTTAAGATCACCAAGTTGTCACAACAACTAATTTGTTTTAAACAAGGATTAACAAGATATCACATCTCAATAAATCCTATTTTCCTTTTAAAAAAAAACCAAGATTTAAGATCACAAGATTTACCAAATCGAATTAACCATTTTCATTATAAAAAGGTGAATTAATTGATTTTGTTAGAATTTTGTGGAAAGTAGCAATCCAACACGGATCCTTATAGATTTTTAGGTTGCTCATCGGTGAAAAAAGATCAATCGATGAGTTTTGATTAAAACAATCAATGGAAAAATATGTTTTAATAGGTTTGTATCATCTGAAGATACGTTCTCATAAATCAAAGGACTTTTGAGGAAAAATAAGAGGTCGGTAGAACAATTTCCATAAAAGAAACAAACAAAGAATAAGGCTCAAAGGCCTGTTATAAAATGATAAACTAACTAAACAAAAAGAAAGACAATAAGTAAAATATTAAAAGAAAAAAATGCAAAAGTAAAAGGGATGAATAGATGGAAAGAGAGTACAATATGAAAATTGCAGAGCCTCTCCACTTCTATCCACTAGACATTGATATGGAAACAGCATTATTTTATATATGAGTGATGAAGAATGAAGATAGAGGTGGTGATGAATTTGGATCAAGGTTTTTATGGCTCTGCATTTTTTTTTCTTTTTTTTTTCGCTCTGATTTTGGTTCATACTTATACTCCAAGTTAGGTTAAACTATGAAGAAGGTGACAAATTGTACTCTTTGGTGTATGGTAGTCGGTGTTGAAATTGCAAGATTGTTGACCCAATCCAAATTATAGTAAGAGCAGACTATATAACAATGTGGTAGTTGAATCAAATATGGAAAATAAAAAAAGTAGATGATAAAGAGAAATTGGAATGACATTGAAAATAGATTAATTTGTTGTGCAAGATAGATGATAAATCGTAGTAACTAGTAACTGCAGACTAAATTGGTTGAATCCAAAATGGAAAAAGGAAAAAGTAGATGCTAAAGATGAATTGAAATGACACTTAAGATAGAAAAAAAATTGTTGTTCAACCTTGATGTCCTCGTTTACAATTTTTTGTAATTGTACTTTATATTATATATTTTTAATCATTTTGGTAAATAGATTTAACCAATGAAATAAAGGTAAATATTTTGAATTTTTAGATTTTGTGAAGAAATTAAGAATGACGGAAAACATTTAAAAATGGTAGTAGTATTTTTTTAGGGGATTTAAAAAAGATATTATCACTTATATTTGGAAACATTTTGTTTAACCGACAAAATAGGAGTACTACACTTTCGTTCGGATGTCTAGGATAAGGTAAAGGGGTGATTTTCATTTTAGTCATGTGTTTGAATTTAAAGTTGTGTAGGACAAAGGATATTTTTTTTTTTTGTCGGAGGCTCGAACCCCAGACCTTACATATATTATGCATTATCCTTATGAATGATTGAGCAAATTTTGATTTTGATAAATTGGAAGGAATGGCTAACTCTAGGGGTGTTCAAAACCAAACCAATCCAATAGAAAAACCGCAAACCAAACCAATCCAAACCGAAACTGCAAAAAACCTCATTTGGTTCGGATGTATTCAGATCAATTTTTTACTCAACCGCATGGTTTGGTTCGGTTTGCGGTTTTGATTTTACCAACCGAACCAAACCAAACTAAACCGCAATATAAGAAAAACACTAATTAAATTATATATCACTTAGACAAATACTCATAGAAACTCGATGAAAACTTTAATAAAATGACATTTTTTTCTCTAGTTAAGTTTCTTCTTTGTTTTTTCTTTCAAAAATGTATTTATGTACTACTTGAACTCTTAGAGAATGCTAAAAAATTTAGTCTTTTGTATTTCTTATAAAATATGATTACTTTTTGTCCGCGTTTAAATTTGGTCTACGTAGTTGCGAATATTGTTGGCTGAAAATAAAATTGTAATATTGGATGAAATTTAAAACATTGCTCAAAATATGTTGTGTTTTAGCTTTTTAATTTGATTTTAATGTCGAAAACAAAACAAAAATAGTCTAAAAAAACCGCACCAACCAATCCAATCCAAACCGCATTGGTTTGGTTTGGTTTGGTTTGGTTCAGATTTTATTTTAAAAGTCAACCAAACCGAATCAAACTGCATGCTTATTTATCTTGCAGTTCGGATGACTTTTAGTTTCAAAACCGAATCAAACCGCACCGCGAACACCCCTAGCTAACTAATTAAGTTGTGTGTTACATTTTAATTGTGGTTTTCGTGGAATTTGTGTAATAGTTAACTAATTAAGTTGTGATTTTTTATAAATTTTAGTGTAAAATGTGATGTGTTTTGTTATTTGTTCAATGGCAATAGTACTAATTTTCATGAATGTGGTTATATGTGCATTTTCTGTGTTTGAGTGGAGAGTTTATGAAGGGACACTTAGACTAGTAAAATGACCCAACACTTACGTTATCAAGACGGATATTAGAATAAGACTTGAACAAAGATCACGGTTGTGATTTTTGTTGAGAAATGTGACTTGAGAGTGTGAAAAAATAATTAATTGAGTGAAGCAATCTAACTCATTGTTAAATGGTGTGTATAAACCCTTCAAATTTATTAGAATAAGGTCCAAGAAGTTAGAACAAGTGTTGAGGAAATTAGAAAAGTTATCTGATTCATTTAAGCCATGGAAAGAACAAATTTTGTATTTTATGTTGTCATGAAATGATTCACCTGCAAATGAATTTGATTCATGAAACCAGACCCTCCAATGAATTGATTCACATGCAGATGCTCTAAAACAGTTTATATTCTCGTATGAAGCGTAATACTGATGTTGTGAATCAATAATTCATAGACCTTCTTTTGAGTATTTTTACCTTAATTTGCATCATGGAACCCTTGTAAGGATATGTATAAATTAATTACATAAAAATTGAGGTGTAAACCATTATGATATGTTGGAACTTGAATTGTGTACTTGTTAATCCTTCAATGAAAAGTTATGCGATGTGAAGTGTGAGTCGCTTACTTGATGAATCTTTATCATTCATTATCCTTGTATATTTACTTGCTATTCCCTAATGAGATGTTCTTGTGATGTGAGTGATTATGTTGGTGAATTCCTTAAGAATTGTTAAATTGTATACACATTTGTTTACATGCTCATGATTAATGTCATAAGATGCACATTGTGTTACACTGAATATATGAAAACCATTATGGAGTAATCTAGGATGAAGAGGAGATGGAAGGTAAGAGATTAGAACAAAATAAATAGAACAGGCATAAACCTTAACTTTTTAAAGCTCAACCAAATAATTAAAAAAAGAAAGGGAACTGTTTTATTTCGACAAAACAACTGATGCAATCAACAGAACCGAAGACAAAGTATAACATGTATAACAATATTACCATAGGATGAGATTTTGATTTTATCAGTTTGGAAAAAAAATTATCTATGCATTAGAATTAACTTTTTCTAGTTGATCTCAACTATACTCGCGTGTAATTTTTGCTAACTTAGGATCAGCAAGGTGTAAATAGAACAAAGGGTAAGTATCTACTTAGTTGCATCAAATTATCCACTGAAGTCCAAAAAGACAAAATTTACCCCAAGACGACTTACCCCATTAAATAAATCATAAGGATGTATAACTTCTACAAATTGCATGAAAATGATAAGTAAAAATAATGGAATAACTGCTGAGCTACAGAGGTATACAAAAATGGTTGCCATTCACCAGATTGATTGGCTGATGCCAATCTGCATGTTCCGTTCCGCTCTAGTCGGCATTTTTCTTCTTCTTTTTTTCTTTCTTTTTGCTTGGCATATCAGCAGCATCTTCGGGCTCTGAGGATTTTTTCCTCTTTTTCTTCTTTTCTCCTGCATTCAAATCTGTGTCTCTATTCTCCACCTCAGTATTCTCAGTAGGTTCCTTCCTTTTCTTCTTCTTTTCTTTTTTCATAACTTCATGTTCTGGCTCCTCGTCACCATCTACATCAGCTTGCAAAGTTGTATTCTCTTCCTTTTTCTTCTTTTCTTTCTTTTCCTTCTTTTCTTTCTTTTTACCAGCAGCAGAAGGCTCTTGTGTATCTTCATCCATTGCAGAATTAGATTTTTGTGTATCCACTTCTTCCTTTTTCTCCTTTTTCTTCTTTTCCTTCTTCTCTTTCTTTTTACCAGCAGCAGAAAGCTCTTGTGTATCTTCATCCATTGCAGAATCAGATTTTTTATCGATAATTGAATCGGCTGCAGTATTATATGTCTACAAAGAAAAGAACAATCAGCAGACTGAGTAAAATGAATTGTACCAATAAATACCAAATGAACAAAAAATATACCTTGGCAGGAGTAATCAGTCCTCCAGCTCCCTTCTTTCTATCCTTATCATATACCTCTATCTTGGGCTTCCCTTTAGCAGAACCTGCAAATCGACCTAATTCTTTGCCTTCGAGGTTCCTCAATCGCGCTTCAAGCTGCAAACAAAAAATGTGTAATGAAGTCTGGTATAACAACCATAGGGACATATAACTAAAAGTATAACAAGTACCTTGGCTCTGTTCTCCAATCCCATGGTGTTGTCTTGACCATCTCCAAGTGCATCACACCTGATAGCCAATGCTGTCTTTGCAGCAAGTGACCGAGAAATTTTGCCCTTGAACTTTGGAGCTGCTTGACCAATCAATGATGCATGATATATTAGACCATATTTGGGAGTAGCATGTTTAGTCTTTAATGCCCTAAAGAGAGCCTTCTCAGCACCAAGAATCTGCACGGTACTACCAGGCTGCTTTGCAAGATTTATTAAGCTACCCCCATGGGCAATGAGGCGAGCACCAACAAGCTCCCCAACCATAGCAGTCAAATTGGGTGCAATGGTGTTCATCCTACTCTTTAGATAATCATAGAGCTGAGCTCTGTATTCTGAAAGAGACAGAACCTGGTCACATAGCTCTCTGATATTTGCCAAATCTAGTTCACCAATTTCAGTTCCCATAGATATCACAGCTGCTTCTTTCAACTCTGCTTCAACTTCCTCTGTCAAAATCTGAAATATGTTTTAGGATAAAGGAAAAATATTAAAATACTAAAGTATGTGAAATTAAATATTATTTGTTTAAAGAAGAATCACAGGTTCATGAAACGGTATTTTCAATCATGTAAGGTAAAGAAAGAGTATGGGCTTTATGTGGATATAAACAGAGTCTAAATTGCAAAGAGTTAAAGAGTAAATCAAAATTACATTCATGTGATAATTGCAGTGCAAAAGAGTAAAACAAATGGCAGCAAGGACTGAAAAATTGTATTTCTACCTCGGAGAAATCAAGCTTTGCAGCATTAATGCGATCACCCATCAACTTGACAGACCTTGCATATTGGATATTATCTTGAATGATTTTAGTAAGTTCTGGAAAATGCCAGCCATACCATTCTCGAACTCTCATGGCATATGTATTCAACTCTTTATCGAGGTCGTCGAGTAAACCAATAGCCTGGACGATCATGGTGTCAACCTAGTAAAAAGCATCTTATGGTCAGGAAATAGTTATCCAAAGAATCAGAATGTACCAGACAAGAGAAAAAAATCAATAAACATTTGCTTCGGTGATTAACATAAACGATTGTATATACAAACACACCTTGTCTGCACTGAACTTTAACTTGTATCTTGATAGGCTGTGAGACAAACCCAAGCTCATTGGAGCCATGTCTTGAACAGCGAGGCCAGTTATGAGTTCCGTCAACTGATACCGAATACCTCGCATTAGCTCCATAACAGCATTGCTGTGAACACAGTCGATTTTCTACAAATTAAAAATATAAAGTTAGCTATTTGATGAAAGATGCGTGAAACATCAAAAGTTTCTTAGGGGGAACTAAGTAGCGCACCAGTTTTTCCTTAATGATAGTCCCCAACTTCGTATCAGCTACAGCTAACGTCTCGTTATCACAATGAGCACGCAGGAACTTGCGCAGACCCTTGCTAGCTTTTCCATCAATCAACAAACTAGCTGCCTCTGTAGCTTCTGATATATTCTCAAACTTCTGGAAACCTTTCAATTTGACCACCTAATTATGCGTCACATAGGGTTAGCTTCATAATCTAAAAGAAACTTGATTAAAAAACAGACATGTATAAACAGATTAACTATAGTTTCCCCATCGTCATATTGCCAACATTAGTAAACACGCAACTGAGGGAAGCATGAATGAGAAGAGATGCAGGATATAACCTTTCTTGCAGCATCCGCACTGGAAAACTCCTTCCATAAATCCTGTGTAAAGAAGTTTGCAAATTATAAATATATTAGATCAGATTATTATGAAAGAACGTAGTAATCGGAAACAGAGTACTTTCCACGGTTCGATGTAATATGAACTCTGAGCACCGACACGTCTGATTGAAGGCGTGTCGAGTGTCAGATAGCACCACACTCACATGTGATTACATTCAACTGTGTCATTTTTTCAAATGCTTATCGGTGTCATGTTCAAAACTAGAAAAGCTACTAAGTGATTATGGGTAACAAATCATTGTGGCAAATATGAAAAACCCCGTATATCATAGCAAATCTGATAAACCCCATATATCATAACAAATTGAATAAGAAAACGATACAACTAAAAAAAAAGAGG
>Ga0228711_1001702_pt1 | contig 32896 bp, 14 predicted proteins | sample MedpolnodulmetaG_2_FD_177996 | JGI IMG/M metagenome (GOLD analysis project Ga0228711, IMG submission 177996) | Root nodule microbial communities from Medicago polymorpha collected in Santa Monica, California, United States - brown nodules | ecosystem: Host-associated > Plants > Roots > Nodule... | reverse complement strand
CCCCCCCGCCGTCAACATCTCTTTCTTGGGGTTTGTATGAACGATCAATGGGGAAGGCAAGGCGCTGCAAATAAGCACGGTCTGTCTGGGTGCAATGTTAGTTTTTTTGGGTGTAAGGTTCACCATCAAGGTCTCTTTCCACTTGGAAACAAACCTTATCCCAGTAGCTTCCTCTCCCTCCTCCTTTGCTCTCTATCAGCTTGCGCCATTAGTTTATCTTCCCCCTCCCCGTCCAAGTTCTTGTGCTGCAGATTTGGGTTTAAGCTTTAGGTGTTTTAATAATTGGATTAATAGCAATTTTAGCCCCCTAACTTTCCCAAAATTGCGATTTTGGCCCCCTAAAAAAAAACTACACAATCGCCCCCTAAGTTTTCACCTGTGGCAGTTTTGGCCCCCCAAGGCAAATAAAAAATAACACGTGGCACCTCACTTAGGGTGTCACGTCAGCGTAGACCGAGTCAAAATTGGTCTTGGGGGCCAAAACTGCCACATGTGCAAAACTTAGGAGGCGGTTTTGTAGTTTTTTTTCTTAGGGGGCCAAAATCGGAACTTTGGGAAAGTTAGGGGGCTAAAACTGCTATTAAGCCTTAATAATTCTATGTAATAAGCTTTAAGCTTCAACTTTATTATGAATGTATCAATTATATTAATAAAATGAGATTTTATGTGCATTATTTTTGTTTATAGTTGCATTTATTTTATGATTTTGACATCTAAATAATATAAAATAAAGCAAAGTGTATTTATATTCTGGTAAAAGGGATTTTCATATTATATAATCTGAAAATTTCTTGGAAATAGAGTTCGGACTACATAATCTGAAGGGTATTTTTGGAATATTATAGCGCCACAAAAACAGAGGAGGGTGGGAAAAGTAATAGTCTTATTTTTTTATCTACTTAACGACCCTTAATTTTCTATATTTTGGGCCCAGATTTTAATCATATTTTTTAGGCCAAGGATGGTTTCCCTCCCCGTCCTACCTAAGATGCGGTCATGGGCCAAATTCTTCCAATACTTATTTACAAATTTAGTATGGATAGAGGAGACCCATGAGGTTATACCTATTTACCCCATAGAAGGCTCAAATGCAAAACAAAAAAAAAGCTATGAAGCACATATAAATCCAAATAGCCATTGAATCGTACCCGATATGTACTGATACGCCGTCAATACATTGCTGACTCGCTGCAGTACACCGTCGACACACTTCCGACACGCCTCAAATACATATCATGACTGTTCAATTTTCGGTTTTCCTCTCTTCAATTACTATTCTCTAACTTTAATTACCTCCTATTTCTACTTTAGTTGATGCATGTAAATTTGATGCACACATTTAATTTATTACCATTTTTCAAAATTTGTTTATTTTTCAAGATTATGCTCTGACTTCTGAGTTTGGTTTATGTAAGACAGTGATTCGCAATTTATATTTTATTATAATTAGCCAGAGTTTTGAGTTTAGTATGAAATTTACCACTTCTCGAGTTTGTGTTTAGATTTTAGTTTAAAGTTTTTAACTAATGTTTACAACTTTATTTTAATTTTTGGCTGAATAATTGGGTGGGGGGCACACCTCTATGTGTGTGTTTTCCTCGCTTGTATGACCTGGCTGAAAATAAGGGGGTGTTGGTGGGGGAGATGGCTAGGAGAGAGTGGGTGGTCATAGGTTATGCATGGGAGTGGTGGAGGCGTCTCTTGGCGTGGGAAGAGGAGTCTGTTACGGAGTGTTCTTCCTTGCTGTGTAATATTGTTTTGCAGGACCATGTTCTTGGCAGGTGGCGCTGAGTTATGGATCCTATTAACGGTTATTCCATTAAGGGGGTTTACCAGTACCTCACGCTATCTGACACCTCTCTGGAGCGCGGCTTTTTTATGTAGCATGGCTGAAGCAGGTTCCGTTAAAGGTTTCAATATTTTTTTGGAGGCTCCTTCGCAACAGACTACCTACCAAAGACGATCTTATCCGTAGGAGAGCTCTTCATCATGATGACATTTTTTGCATAGGTGGATGCGGGTGTACAGAAATGACAAGTCATCTTCTTTTTCGATGTTACATCTTTGGTAGTTTATGGCACGGGGTTTATCAGTGGCTTCATATCTCATTCATTTCTCCTGACTTTGTTCGTGAGCATCTTATTCAGTTTGGTCACATGGCGGGGTTACCGCGATTTACGCATTCTTTCTTCAGAGTGATCTGGCATGCTTGCGTTTGGACAGTTTGAAAGAAAAGAAACAATAGGATTTTCACAAACAAAGCACTAGACTTGGTTCAATTATTAGACAAAGTAAAGTTTGTATTTTTTTCTTGGTTAAGGGCGAATAGGCTCACTTCAGCTTTTTTTGTATGGATGTTAGGGAGTAGTCTTCTTGTCATTATTTCATTCTGCTTTATACAGTAACAGATACATGATCTTGTATTTTTTGAGGAGTGACTCTCTTTGCACACCTTGTACGAGATGAATCACTCTCAGTGTTTAATCTAATTTCATTTGGCTTCAAAAAAAAAAAAAACTTTATTTTAATTTTATACATGTATCGTGAACGTATCATATCTTATATTTTTCAACAATTGATGTATCGCCGTATTGGATATGTATCGTATCTGATACCCCGTATAGTATCCGGGCTTCATTAATGAAAAGCCAACTGAGTGGCACTACTCCTACACAAAAAACACCACCACAGAGCATCACTACCACACATGGCATCAGAATAATAAAAAAACATCCAAGTTACCAAAGCCCCAAGAATTTACAGAATCCAAAAGAGTAATCATGTTCCAAATCTTACTCCTTTTCCTGATCTTAAAGTCATTGCATCTATTTATAGTACAGCAAGGCCTACATCTGATGTTAGTTGAGTTAGGGTTTAACTACATGTGAGGAATGTATTAAAAAGTAGCAGATACACTAGGTGCTTTCCTTCTCAATGTAGATAAATGCAATCCATTTGACATTTGATGAATTTATCAAGAAAAATTCTTTTAACACTAGGTTGGAAATAGACATGAAAATTAAAAGCTAAAATAAATCTTCAATCATCTTCTCACAGTTGAAGATGTATTGGAGTGAGAAGCATGTCTATATTTGAAAGTCTTGCAAGTTTCATAGTGGTGAATTTTGAGCCATAGCTGATATAATTGAAGATTTAATAAAGTCAAGTCCCATGTGCTATTATTTGAAGAAAACTGATGCCACATCACAAATCTAAAATGGAGTTTTCATAACTTCGGATGAATAACATTGAATGAGGTATTTGCCAAGTTTAGTTTTAACAATTAAATGAAAAAAAAAAAAAAAAAAATTACAATTCCTTTTCAATCAACATGAGAATTATCCCAAATTGTATATATCTCAAATAACCACTTCAATCAACATCAGCGAAAATGGTCCGATCAATCTAATATAGAAAAACAAATAAATTACTCGAGGTCTTCCGCTATTTCAACCACCCAACTTGAATCGATGACTGCATTTTTGTAGTTTTAGTTCACTCCTAACATCCATGCAGCAACATAGGGAGGCAGAGACCTAGCTTATGCAACCTTCCTTATTCCAAAAGAAAAGAAAAAGGCTGCAAATATAGTTCAATTGTCAGGTTATTATTATTATTTCAGTAGTTGCATAAAGTAAAGTAATAGTTATTTGTAATTCATCTTCAATATAATAATACAAACATGAAAAATGAGTGGTGAGTAATTGAGTTTCTTTATGAGAAATTGCAAGACTTCAACTCATGCAAAATCTGGTATGAAACATGTCCAAGTGCAGTAGTTTCAAATAGTTTAATAGGAAATAATTGTATCATTTGCCTTAAAGAAAGCAATGCTAGTGTTTGCATCTCACATACAACATGGAGCATTTTCCATAATATATAGATTACTCTCAAACTATTTGAAACCATTATGAATAAACTACTCACATTGGTTTAGTGCTCTACGAGTCGGTATGAATAAACTTTTCGAAAATTATATAGAAGAAAAGAAAAATTGAATTGGTCTTGAAATGAAATAGTCTTTTCATTAACTATTTTCACAAAAGTTGAAATCTTCCTATATACTAAACATTTTTATAAGACCCCTGATCTAAGTTTTTCTATAGAGAAACACCTAAAAACTTATAACGGCTTCTTTTTAAGTAAAAGAAACATATACTTGTCTCATTTGACACTAGGAAACAGCAGCCCCATAAATTGAAACTACATCAGCCCCTACAGTCTATAAAATGAAACTACATCGCTACGCCAAGAGAGAATCACACAGTGCAAAAAAAGACAAAGATCGGATCGGCTCACTACTTGACAGCAGATCACTAGAAAACATGCAGCAGATCATAATGCTTTTTTTTGTTTACTACTGAGTAACCTATACAGCTATAAGAATGCAAAAGGCTCACTACAATGTTAAATTCAGGTTCTTTATGTTTTGCTTTGGATCATCTTTTTCAGAAGTGGTTGAGAATGAGTTTGTAGTGGATGTTAAGCAATGATGATACTTTTTTAATTCTTAAGTTACCTGATCTAATCTTGTTTCTGATATGGTTTCGGAAATGTCCTGCCGAATAATAGTGTACGTACATAGCCGACAGTGTAGGACGATACCACTGAAATAACAAGAAGAAAAATGGTTCCTAGGTAGTCTATAACACAGTAAAACAATATCATAGATTTCTTGCTAGTTGAGAGAAATGATCTTCCAAATCTGAAACATCTTTTACGTTTTTGTGATAATAATGATGGTTGAAGTAACATTTGAGAGCACAACAATGGTGGAGGCGGCATTTAAGGGCATTTAAGAGTACAATGATAGCAATGCTATATATCCCGAGACATTTCATACCGAATGTCTCAAGAATTTCCATCAGCCAATTAAAATTTGCTTTTGCCGGAAAACACGGAGGTAGTGGTGCCAATTTTTTTTTTGTTGCAACAAGCAATTTCCATCGTGAATATGTCGCTGGAAATTTTGTCGGGAAGTTTAGCAATTTCCGTAAAAATAAAACTAAAATTATGTACACAAACATTTAGTTTAGCAATTTCCGTAAAAATAACAAAAACAACTTACAGAGTTCAAACTTCATAATAGCATTTTCGGAATACTAGCAAAGAAGGCATCCATGACGCAAGCAAAGTTTCCTAGTTTTGTCATTTAAATAAATATCCCCCAAATAAATCTCCTTCAGTTGTGTGCAGTTTTCTACCACATGTTTCACTCCCTTCTCTGTGATATTAGAGCAATTTTTCAGAAAGAGTTGCAAAAGTCCACAACAATTCTTTGAGATCACACAAAGTTGCTCATCATCAACCTTTGTATATGACAAGTCCAACACCTCTAGCTTGGGAACTAGAAAGTTTATTCCAAGTAGATTAACTATTGAACATCGAGTTAAGTTCAAATGTGTTATCTTACAACATCTTAAAACTTGACAAATACCATCAGACATGTAATAGCAACGATTCAAATCAAGTAGCTGCAAATTGGGAAAAAACGAAGCGAACATTGTAATCTTTTCATCACTTAACCGTAAATTTCGACCTAAATAGAGAGACTTTAATTGAGGGTATACACCAATAATATTCTCTACACTCTCTTTCCCAATAGATGCGTTTTCCATTTTGATCTCACTAAGTGAAGGACAATTACTAACGAGCGAAAACAATGATAATTCTGTGAGCTTCCAACAGTCATTAAGGTTGATAGACATCAAATCACTATGCAACAAAGACATCTCTTCAACTTGTTGATCATTAAGAAAAAAAGTTCTTTCAAGACTTAAATGTTGAATACATCGGAACTTTGATAGCAGAAACGCCGGATAATGAATTTGATTGTGGTCCAAAGGGTAAGCGAGGTTGAGTTCTTTCAACAATGGGAAACAATCGGCAATGTTGAGTAACAGATCGTTGTTGTAGAGAAACATGTGAGTACACGTGAGAGAGGTCAAAGTTGTAATGCTTTCGGAGAAAGTTCGCAACCCATTAGTGGGAAAGGGGAATTGGTTGCTGGAGATACAAAGCGATGTGAGTTTCTTCAACGGATAACGAGAGATTTTACGTAGAAGGTTGTTGATGTCACAGTTGAATCGCGAGAGGTCGAGGGAGATGAGGTTGGTAAACCTTCTGAATAGGCGACCGAGGAGAGGGCGTGTTGGATTCTCAATAATAGCTAATGAGAATAGGAGAGAGTTGGTTATGGAGAGAAACTGTTTGGAGACGAGGGATAGAGAATTCAAGCAACAACGGCCTTCCTTAATGATAAGGAATTCGAAGATAGATTCCCAACACTCATCAGGTAAATATGTTTCTTCATTTATTATTTTTTGCGAAGATTTGAGAGAGGTTCTCTTCTTCTTCCTTTTCATTGTCAATGAGTGTTTCTGTTGGTTCCTGATGGTAAATTTGTCGTATCTTTTCTTAGACAAAAAAACTGTTGTATCTTTTATTCAATAATTTATTTTAACGTTAATAATATTGTTTATTATTAATTACATTATACTAATTAGTTTCTTTTAAGACTAAATCTCCAACACGTTTTACTTATTCCAATTTTAAAGTTGTTATCTTTGTTACATACCGTTGGCATATTACTTGGTCAAGTCTTCCTAATAACTAGGACCTACACTTTCAACATGATTCATAAAACCTTGTAACCATTAACTTTGATGGCATATTTATGTGAATAGGACTAATATTTTTTAATACTAATAGATGGAAAATATTTGTCACATTTTTTTCTATGCATGAATGCAAGATATGTGTCCTGTGATTTTTTTTTATATTAATTAATGAAAAATATTTATCACATATTTTTATGTATCATTGAAAAATATTTATTTTACACTCTTTATGTCTTTGTGATAAATATTTGCTCCATATTTGTGATAGGTTTAGATGACTTTTTGATTTATCTAAGACTCCGTTGTTGTTGGTTGCCGATATGTAGAAGGGTGGAGGAGTAGTTGGGTGAGTGTTGTGAGTTGTTAAATAACACTTTATGCAGGTTGGTGTGGATGATAAGTGGTGATGACATTTTGATTCGAACAAAGGATACTTTGATAATGGTGTTTATCATTTGTTGACCAAGATGGAGCCGATTTTTCGTTCATAATGAAATCATCTAGCTCCTTTAAAAGTGTCTTTTTGCTTGACAGTTCTACGTGATAAAGTTCCTACAAATGATAGATAATCTTACAAAGCGAGAAATCATTCAAAATAATGTTATTTTTTGTGTGAGCGGTTGCGAGAAGAAGGAAAGTACTAATCCTATATTTTATGTGTGAGTTTTGTCCCTTAGTTTTTCAGCTTGTTGGTTTTTTATTTAGTGTGTTGATCTTGTAATAAACTTTTTGTATTCTTGATTTCTATCATTCTTTATGCTTGATCGAAATTTTTATTTGAGAAATTGTTCAAAAATTCACACCTTGCTACGGTGGCCACAAGTTAGTAATGTTAACTTTGTTTGCGATTTTAGTTCGTGGTGGTCAAGCCCCCTGTTTTGTTTGGGCATTGGCTAAGTGTTATTGTACTTGTGAGAGGTGTAATTATTAGGAGTCCCCTAAATTGTTAATATATTTCATTTTTATTTGTTAAAAAAATATTGCTAAAAAATAACAACCTACAATTAAAGTATGCAAGGTCCGAGGTTCAAATCCCGGTCACCACAAAAAAACGTATGTCAAAAATATTCGCTAACTCTTCTCATCTCATATAATTAACTGTATTTAGTTCATAGTGATAAGTATCACAATATTAATATGTCGGTAATTTTTAAATATCAATGAGTATTTCATAAATATTCTGGTAAAAACTAAATATCCCAATTTCAATTACCAAATGTTTTAATCTCTCAAAAAAATTACCAAATGTTTTAAAATACCTATAATTTTTTCCTCATTAAAAGGATACCTATTATTATATCAAGATTAATTTACATTTGGAAGAAAAATGTCAATTTTATCCTAAGCTTCCCCAAAAAAATGTTATCCTAAGGTTTTAGAATAAAAATAAAATGCATAAATAATCAAAATTTTGCCATAATAAAGGACTAATTATACAAATAAGATCTTACGTAAATTATAAGTAATTGTCAAATAAAATAAAATATATGATTGAAACACATGTTACCAAGATTAATTAATAATGGCTTAATTAATGATTTGGTCCCTTAAGTTATTTATTGGTTACATTTTAGTCTCATAAGTTATTAACATTATAATTTGGTCCCTTTAAGTCATCTTCCGTCAATCAAATAAATCCTCACCGTCAAAACCGTTAAGTCAATGTCTAAGGTAAATACACATTGCAAGTTGTCACGTCACCGTTCATATATACCTATTTAACGTTTTGGCAAAAGACTGACGGTGAGGATTTATTTGGCTAACAAATACTAACTTAAGGACCAAATTGTAACGTTAATAACTTATGGGACCAAAATGTAACCAACAAATAACTTAAGGACCAAATCATTAATTAAGCCATTAATAATTTATGTGATTTATTTAATGTATTACAAAAACCAGGTTAATTGAAGCAAAGTGTCTTTGTTTCACACCACCACGTGGTATGTGGTCATGCAAGCATCCAATGTTTTGTTCTTTTTATTACATTCTTTGTTTATTGTACTTTTTGTCACACACACAAATGTGGTAGCTAGGTGAAAGCATAGTGTCACACGCAGAGGTTGTTGATTCTCCAGTCACTGGAGACTCACTAGAGGAATGGAGGACTCAAATTCTGATGCATGTTTGCCACCAGGTTGGACTGTGAAAGTGAAAGTGAGAAAGAATGGTCACAAAGACAAGGTAATAATGATCTTCTTACATTGTTTTTATGAGCATGCATTTTTGTTAAATGTTTGATCTTGTGACTTGGCTTTACCAATTAGTTCTCTTTTATGTCAAAGATCGAAAATGTTGTTTCTCTTAGTTAGTTATTACACATGGCAATAATCTTGTTGGGGTGTTGACATGTTTTGTTTTGTGTTGTGGCTGCAACAGCCAACATGCAAGTTGCAACCATTAGTGTTGCTTATGTTTTCGTATTATTTTGATTTTTGATTATTGAGGATGTGCCTTAAAGCATAGGAGTGGTAAAGTAAAAGGTATTCTGGGACACTAAAAAGTTTCACATTGCATGTGAATCGGGGTTAAGAGTAGTTTATAAACATGGTCGGTCCTAAGATTTTTGGTGTCATTAGCGAATCAATGAAATTATCCCTTTTCAATTATTCGAGTTTTTTCTTCTTACGTTTTTTGTTCTGTTGCAAAATATTCATTTTTTGTTTTCATAAAGATCAAGGAGAAAACAATAAAAGCCACCAGGGGGCCTGAACCTAAGTATACAAGGGGATTACACAAAATACAAAAGACCTATGCCATCTCTAATAAACCAATGTTCATTCATAATCAAGATTCTCTAAAAATATATTTTTGATAAATTGATCAAAACAAGTTAAAAAGAAATATTTGTATATAGTACTAACTATTAAGTAAAAATAGTTCTTAAAAAAACTACTAAGTAAAAGTAATAATTTTGGTGCTTCCGGAAAAAAGGGGGTTTGTTACTTTCAATTCTCTGCATGTTCTCTATGGTATGTTTGGACTATTTTTCCAACAAATTCATGCTCTTCTTTGATGCTTCTTAAATGGGCTAGTCATTGGGGTGTTCATTTTTGTGTGATTATATGCCATCGTGTCGTGTTCCACACCTTCAATATGAAGTATCAGTGCTATATAGATAAGTACCTTAAGAAGAGAGGAATCTTTACTTACAAGAATTCATTTATCTGATTAGTTGGGATTAGTGTCATGCGAAAATGCTTTAAATGTTTGAGGAAAATACTGCATGTCTTTGTATAATAGTGAAACTCGCTAAACGAAACTTGACAGAACATGTCAATGTGATGGTGCTTTTGCAATTAGCATTATGAGATTAACTGTAGCACTGGCACATATCATTACATTCAATCATTTCTTTTTTAGAATTCTGGGATTGGATGTGTTGCCATTTCCAAGTTCATTTATCTTAGTGTATGTTTACTCATAGTATCCATATCTATGTTTTACTTGATTTGAAATGGATATACATGTACTTCCACTTGATCATCTTTTTTCTGCTAACAATTGTTATTAAAACCATTCTAGACTTTATCTTATTTTGAGACAGTCATTGAACTCTTTACCTAAGATGATTTGTCTCGATTTTGCAGTATTACTTTCCCCCTTCAAGTGATCTAAAGTTCAATTCCATGGTAGGGGTACTTCGTTTTCTCGACAAGGCTAAAAACAAAGCTAGCCTGCAGAGTAGCTCAAACAATGTCTGTCAGTAAAAACTTCTTTTGATCACATTATCGTATCTTCAATTTCTATCTGGCTATATTAACTTGTGTCGGAAATATTTGGTTACTCGAGCAAACAATGTCTGTCTATGATTTCTTTGCAGTCAGAAGATGTAACTATGAAACCAACATTATCGGCAAGCTCAGGTCAGATTCCGCGTGATCAACAGATTCCGCGCCGTGCTTCAAATCGTCTTGCAGGAATAAAGGCTGATCCACCTCAAGATCTTAAAAGAACTCGAGCGCGTCGGGATGTGGTTAAACAACCATGTGAGGATGAAACTATCAAAATTGCTGATAAATCCACCAGTAGCTTGCCTATTGATCAAGCCAAACAGTTTAACGCACTTGATAGGCCAGAACCTGTCATAAATGCTGACGCAAGTTTGCCACCAGGTTGGACAGTGAATGTGGAAGTGAGAAAGAATGGTCGCAAAAACAAGGTAATATTATATACTAGTAATTGAAGGTTTGACTTTGACATTTTTTTCCCCAGATGATGCAGTATTCTTAAATGTGAGATATTTGTGACTTGGTTTCACTATTTAATTCTGTTTTATAAGAGAGTGAAATTTTTGTTTCTTTTAGTTACTTACACTGGGCAATAGTCTTGTTGGGTTGGTGCCATGTCTTGTATTTTGTTGTTGGTATATGGTTGCAGTTTGGAGCTTAAGTTTTCAGATGATTTTTAGGAGGGTTTTGGAGCTTAGGTGTTGTAGTGAATAGTGATTTGTTACACTAAAAGCTTCACATTATTTGAGAATTGAGGCTAAGAGTAGATTATAAATACCGACTCTCTTCAACTCACTGAGACACCATTAAGGATAAGACCGTAAGGATTTTCAATATTTCAGAAAAATGGTGCAGCGGACCTGAGGTTGGAACAAATAGTATGAAGGAAGATTTTGTTTGTTTTTGGTATATGAGTATGTAACTTGGTTGGCATTTTGAGGTTTGATACATTGATCAATGGTTTGCATGTTCTGTATTTATTGTCTGGACTAAGTTTCCAAAAATTCCCGTGTTTTAAATTGATGCTTTTTAAATAGAAACAACATTGACGCGTAGAATGAAAGTCATTGAATGTAATTATAGATGTCCGAGTCGTGTCTGTTTCACCAACAGATGTCGAATACCAAACACGCTTTCAATAGGAACGGAATCTTTACTTTAAGGACTTCATTTCTCTGGCTAGTTAGGTTAGCGTCATGTAACAATGCTTTACATGTTTGTGGAGAATATTACGCATGTCTTTCTATACCAGTAAAACTTGATGAAAGTAGAATGAAACTAGATAGGATATGTCAATGTGGTTCTGCAATCAGCATTATGAGTTAAAATGTTTATCTGTGAGTGAAATGATTTTGACAATTTCTAAGTTTATTTATCTAACTGTGAGATTGCACATAATGTCCATTCTATGTCTTATTTTATTCAAAACGGAGATACACACTTCAATTTGAGATATTTTTTTTTATTTTATTTTTTTTTTTTTTTTTTTTTTTTGGTCAAGTAGCCTAGTGGCTAAAGCTCACACAATTAAATTGTGGAGAAGTGTGTGTCCAGGGTTCGAACTCCGGCCCCTGCATATAATATGCAATATCCCTACCAACTGAACTAAGCTCACGGGGATCAATTTGAGCATCTTTTATCTGTTGCTGAATGGTTGTAAAACGGTTCAGACTTTATCTTAATTTTTTGAGAAATACTCCTAGAAATTCTGTAACTAAGATTACTGAGCACAATAATTATTATATTTATTGCAGTATTACTTTCCCCCTTCAAGTAAAAAAAAATTCAATTCCATGGTAGGCGTATTACGTTATCTCGACAATGCTAAGAACAAAACCAGCTTGCAGAGTAGCTCAAATAATGTCGGTAAAATCTTCCTTTGATGCCATTTTTTTACATTCAATATCAAAGTTGTTATATTAAATTATGTGGGAATTATTTGGCTATTGAAGAAAACAATGTCTGTTTATGATTTCTTCACAGTCGGAAGATGTAACTACAAAACCAACATTATCGGTTAGTTCGGGTCAGAACTCATGTCTAGACATGATATCCAGCGGTGAACAGATTCCTCGCCGTTCAAAGCGTCTTGCTGGAATTAAGGCTGATCAACTTAAAACAACTCGAGCGAGTGGAGATGTGGTTAAACAATCAGGCGAGGACAAAACCATCATAAATGCAGTTAGATCCACTAATAAGTTGCCAAATGATCAAGTCAAACCGTTTAATGCACTTGATGGTTCAGAAGCTAAGTTCAATAGCAAAAGTACTGAAAACACAATGGAGAATAATCCTACAGAGAAAGATTGTGTGAGACTGAGAGTTCCCAAAAATGGAGATAACGTTGTTGCCAAGTTAGATTACAGATGCGAGTGTGACTCTCCCCTTCAAGTAATACTAACTGATCCATGTTTCGCGTTTGCGGTACAAACTCTAACTGGAGAAACATTTGAAACTTCGAAAGACACCCAAATTTCTTCAGAACTAAAATCCATCCAGACCTGTGAAACTTCTCCTGAAAAGCACGGTAAGAAAATCAATGTCACGTGTGATATGTTATCATCTCCAGAAAGTTTTGCTATTGAAGGAAAACATGTTGATAATGCTCTTATCGATAATGCTCATAAGAATGCAGGACCGTCTGAAAAGAAACTTCATATTTCAAAGATGGCCTTATCAACTGTCTACTTATGCAAGAGGTTACAGTTGCAGCCAGCAGTTTAGTGAAAAAAGAAGGAAAGTTTGTTAGAGAATCAGCTACCAAGTTGTGTCATGAACTAACTTATGTATATAGTCCTGTATATTGTAGAATATGCTATTAGGTCCTAATGTAGAACTGGTACCTTAGTATCTAATCTAAGTAGACTCGATGTAGAATCTTATTGCTGATGTTTTAAAATCAAATCGAACATCAAATTAGCGAGACCTTCATGTCATGGTTCACTCGGTTAAATAACTGAACCGTGCAGAATATTGATCCGTGGTTCCAGTTGATCCGTAGTTCAACTTGAACCGTCCGATTTGATTTTTGAAACATTACTTATTACCAATGTTCTTGTTAAGAAAGCCTTGCCTTCCTCTTCTAACATATAAGTAAGGCATGTTACAAAAGGACTGTGATCCCTTTAAGTGAGTAACAAGGGAAAGGGATGCATCATATTAATATATAAGGCCCAGTTTACTTGTTGAAAATATTTTTTATTTTAATATTTTAAATTTTGTATTCATTTTAACTTGCTAATAAGAAGATGTGAGACTTCTTAAATGAATTATTGAGATGAAAAGATAATGCATTTCTTGAAAAGTCGAACATAACTAGTTTACTTTTACCCGGTTTTATAATGAGGACCACTTTTTTTTTATATGTAATTTCATTGTTTTCAAGAATACACACAATTGTTCACAACAAAACTTTTTTTTATCATCTTTTGTTAACAATTAACACAAATTTTAGAAGTAGAAAATGTTTTTACAAAATAAACAGGGCTAATTTTTTTTATCTTCACATTATTATTTATCCCTTACATTCATAATTTTATGGAAAAAAGTTTATGTTTGTCATATTAATTATCTTTCCGAGATTTTTACTAGAGTCTAGTGCAAGTGGATGGTGTGTAGGGTATGCGAATGTTGTAAACACCTGAGGGCACCAAACTCAGTTCTTAATGATAAAAATATATATTTCAAGTTTGTTTGTTCAAGTATGTTGGAAAAAGTAATAATCGATAGTGCTTGACAAATGTTTATTTGCTTTCATTAATAATAATTGATAATTGACAGTGCTTTATTCAACTGGAGTATATCTTAGTAAGAATTGATTGACAACTGTTTATTTGCTTTGCTCAAAAAAAAAATTGTTTATTTGCTTTCATTAATAATTATTAGATAGTATATCTATTGTTCTAAAAAAAAATGTAAGAAAAAAAGGAAAATGATACTCCCTCCGTCCCATAATAACTGAGTCGGCTCATTTGTAAAAAAATATTGTTCCAATAATATTGACTCATTTCACTTTTCAATACCACATTAATTACTTTTTTTCAATTATAACTCTAATTAATATTACTTTCACCATTATCTATTTAATAAGTATATTCTACTTTACATTTATGATAAAGAATAATGCACCAATAATGGACAAAGGCACGCAAAGCTATTGTACTCTCTCTTTCATTTATACACTTTTCTTAATCTGTGTGAAATGGTCAATTGGCTCAGTTAAATTGGGACGAAGGGAGTAATAAGTTCCCTAAAGCATTGTTTAAGCATCCAAAAGTAGTAATTTTTTACTTTTAAATGACTTTAACATATGTTTAACTTGTATTTTTAAGACAAAATCATATTGTATGGTCTTCTTAAACAATTCTTTTAGGGCACTTCTTAGAAAGACCCAATAAAAAAACATGAAGTGTACAAAATTTATATTGATATTTAATCATATTTTTAAGTTTGTGCTGCCTTATAAAATTAGTTATTAAAATACATTTTTTTTTAGAGAAAATAACTTATATCATTTCATTAAAAATCAAATCAGTAATACATGTTGGAATATCATCAAAGACATGGAAGCTAGTGCTAGATGTGGCTGCCTTAGCTAATGCATGCGCAACCTCATTTGCTTGCCTCCTAATAAACTCGACATGAGAGTTTGCTTAATAATTGCTACATACTTGGATGTTACTATCCATAATAGAATCAAATTCGGTGACATCTCCACGACTTTTGTTGAAATAATCGGCTACTCTTTTTGAGTCAACCTCGAAGTCAACATTTGTAAGTTGAAGTTCATGTATCAACCGAATTGCATGATGTAAGCCCAGAGCCTCCCCAACATCGGCAAAACAAACCGAGGTAAGCCACATGGTTTTTGAGCGGACATGGTTCCCATCTGAGTCTCGAATGCACATTCTCAATCCTACCTTATTGTTTGTATTTGAAAAGGAGGAATCAACATTACATTTGTATCTTCCACTTCTGGGTTTCCTCCATTAGAAATTTACATCCCCATTATGGTGGGAAGAGCTTGGACTGACAAATATTTTATTCTGACTTGTAGGGTTTTGCCTACGATTAGCATTCCTCCAACCTTCTGAAAGGTGTTTAGTTCTTTCCAGAATTGTAACACTCGAATCTGACACCTATTGCCACAATTTGAGATTTCTAGCTTTCCAAATGCTCCACATTATGGTGACGATGATCTCAATTTGAGCTGTAGACAACTTTTGCAACAAGTTAAAGATGATATCTGGAGCATTATCAAACTGATTCAGAGACAGAGAAATCAAATGCCAAACATTGGCTGTAAGCCAGACATCAATTGTTGCCTGTCAATGAAAAAGAATATGGTAGCTATCTTCATGGGGGTCTTCACACATGACACAATCTGATGGGCAATTAACACCCCTGCTTCGTAGATTCACCCGCGTTGGAAAACAGTCTCTACAAATTCTCCACACCAAATTCTTGACTTTAGGAGGCACTTTCAATCTCCAAATACCACTCCAATACCCAGGTTTTCGCAAGTGATCATTGTTTATAAATTCTTCAATGCAAATGCGATAAGCACTTCTAATAAAGTAACATCCATTCTTCTCCGCCTTCTAGACCAACTTATCCATCTGGACCTGCTGGTGTAGAGGAGTATTTAAAATATGTTGGGTTGTTTCACTCGCAAAGAGCTGATGAATCAACTGTTCGTTCCAGACTTTATCATCTTGATCAATTAAATGTCCCACGGAATAAGGTTGAAGAGCCAGCATATCGGGGCCGACATGAGGAATGCCAGATCCTGACCCAATCCATGGCTCGCTGACAATATGAATATTAAAACCAGAACCAATTTTCCAGCGTGCACCTTGTCGAACAACCACTTTGGCGCTGAAGATACTACGCCAGACAAAACTTGGATTATGTCCCAACTTAGCATTCATGTAACTACTATTCGGGTAATATCGAGATTTGAAAATTCTTGAGACAAGGCTATCCGAATTAGTTTGTAGCTGCCAACCTTATTTACCAAGCATTGCAACATTGAATGTTGTCATGTCTTTGAAGCCCATTCCTCCATAATTGTTTTGAACAGATAACTTTTCCCAGGATAGCCAATGCAACCCTTTATTACTTGTACCTCCATGACCCCACCAAAAAGCGTTCATCATCTTTTCCATTTCGTCTAGGAGTGAATTTGGTAACCTGAATATGCTCATAACATATGGCGGAATAGCTTGAAGGACAAATTTGATCATGACCTCCCTTCCTACTTTAACAAACATTTGCTACTCCAACTGCTGATTTTCTACCACACCTTGTCCTTGATGAAACTGAAAGTCGCCTTTTTACTGCGCCTTACCATTGATGGTAGTCCAAGATACTTGCTAGTTCCTAAGACAACACGCACTCCTAAAATGTTGGTGATGGATTGTTGTTGCGGTTCTTGAACATTTCTACTGTAAAAAATTTCAAACTTAGGAAGACTAATGGCTTGACCTGAAGCTTCCTCATACAGAGTTACAATTTGCTTCTTCACAATTGCCTGACTCTCCTCGACTTGAAAGAACAAGAAACAATCATCAACAAAGAGTAAATGGGATATCCTCAGAGCAATACGACAAACACGTACACCATGAAGATCCCCTCTGTTTTCTGCATTTCTGATCAGCGTCGATAAACCCTCAACACAAAGAATGAATAAATATGGTGACAACGGATCACCTTGCCTTAGCCCACGTCCTGGAATGATAGGTCCCACCATCTCTTTATTCATGATGACAGAATAGTCAACTGTTTCTACATACATCATGATCCATTAGATCCACTTTCTAGAGAACCCTATCTTGTACATTACATCTTTAAGATAAGACTAATCAATTCTATCATACGCTTTGCTGATATCTAACTTCAGCGCAACACTTTTCTCCTTGCCCTTCGTCTTCGTCTTCATATAATGAACCAATTCAATAGCAACTAAAGCATTATCTAGAATGGATCTGCCAGGCACAAAAGCTGACTGTGAATCGACAATACATTTGTGTAAAATTTTCTTCAGACGATTTTCCAGAACTTTGGAAAATAACTTGTAAAGAACATTACACAAAGTTATGGGTCTCCAGTCTTTCATGGTTTTTTGTTCTATACCTTTTGGAATAAAGGCGATGTTTGTTGAATTCAAAGTTGGGGGAAACTGCCCTTCATTCATCTACTGACAACACTCGTTAAAGATATCATCATTGCATACTGCCCAAAAATGTTGATAGAACCCAGGATTGAAACCATCAGGTCCCGGGCACTTGTTAGGCTGCATGGAAAACATTGCTTCTTTAAACTCTTCTCTGCAGAAACGTGTTGTTAACTGAGCATTGTCTTCGTCATCGATCACCTGGTCCAGCATATTGATCATTGGGGAACGAACACTTTCGTGCCCTTCAAACAATTCATCAAAATAATTCTTCGCAATAGATCGCATTCCCGGGTCATCTGTAATGCGTATTTCTTCATCAGTTTCAGGAGAAAGTATTTTGTTGGCTTTCTTTCTAAAAGTGGTTGCAACATGAAAAAATTTCGTATTCAGATCTCCATCACGATACCAATTTGTTTTGGCTCTTTGTCTCCAGTACATACCCTCTTGCACAAGAAGGTGGTTGAGTTTTTGCCTCAAATTATCGAATTGGACTTCATCCTGGAATCCATTGACACTACGATTTCTACTAAGCTGTTTTAGACAATTTTGAATATCAATTTGGAGTTTGTTACAATGAGTTTTACTCCAATGCGTCAGATCTTCTGCACATTCAGATAGTCTATTAATGATATTGCTGCCCGCACTCCCAAGCCAGCTATCCCGAACTACATCATTTAGGCCATCATCAATTCTCCAAGCATTTTCGAATTTGAAGGACCTTTTGATTCTATGAGATCGTGCCACAAGTGTTTTATCCAACAAAATAGGAAAATGAGCAGAAGACGGAGCAACAAGATTTTCCAACTTAGCATTAGGAAACATCTGCATCCAAGAATTAGTAGCTAGAGCCCTATCCAACTTTTCTTCTACAACACGAAGAATACCCAAACTTTTCTTCTATAGCCAATTGGGTCTGGTAGCCCTCCCTTTTTTCTCATAAGCATGAAGAATATCATTAAAATCCCCCATCAAACACCATGGTAAATTAATTTGTCTAGCCATTTTCTTTATTACTTGTACATGTTCTTTAGTGAGATATGGTTTGAAGTCGTACGCGCTCATGCGCGGTCATTTCAACCTCCTCAAAAGAAACTTAAAATTAATTTGTCACTTCTTCTTCTCTTTGCGGTTGTCGTATTTGATGTTGTAAAAGTAACAATCACGTTATTTCTAATTCCAACCTCCCTAGTCTAGGTTACTATAATTTCTCGTGTATCAAACCTCTATGTAGTTGTAAATGCAGAAGTGTTGTCTATGCACAATTGATCTTTATTGTATAGCTGAGTCTTATTCGTACCTATTTTAAAAAATGATACAAAAAATAAGAATTTGGAAAGAAAAAAAAAGAAAAAATAGGTAATAAAAAAATAACCATAAAGGTTAAAAAAATGTTTTTGGAAAATACAAATCATATGGAAAAAGGATTTAAAAATGTCACAACCCAATAAGAATCGTGTTATAGTCCTTTTTGAAAGAATAAAAATGTTTACCAATACAATAAGGTTTAAAAAAGTTTATTAGAAAATATATATCTGGGCTTTGAGGTGGGGGTGAACTCATATTGATTTAAAAATGTTTTTGAAGGTGAAAGATAAATATGTAAAATGTTAAATAACAAAAAGGCTAATATTGGTATTTTTTTTATAATTTATAGAGGTGAAGGTACATATCTAGAGATATAAGGTAAAATTTCCAATTCTAATCAAGGCCAACATGTGTAAAAATTAGTCTTACGCTCTATATCTAATAACTAGGGTGTAAGAATCAAATTGTTATTGACTAGGCTAAGGTCCAAAAAGGTTGGACTTAACGCCAAAATTCCTTGTGAGCTAGCTACTTTAGATAATTTCATTTTCCACCCTATGTACTTCTTGCATACCCACCGAATTCACTATTTTATCCATTTAGATTTTATAATCTGAAGTGTATATATGATGTATTTCGATTATAACCCTTGGGTGTGAAATCATTAAGTATTTTGATCACGGAAAGAGATTCGGAAAAAGGGTAGAAATTAAGGTTTATTTTGAAAGCTAATTTCTTGTAACCCTTGTATCTCTTTGTAAAGAACTCCTTAATATGGAATTGGAAAGTTTCTCTCTTCTCAAGTAGGTCTAATTTTGATCGAACTAGATAAACAAATATCATTGTGTTCTTTCAATTCTTCTCATTTTATCTTATTTCATTGTATGTGATCTATTTGATTTCGGTTGCTACTAATCTTGCTCCACACATCAAAATATTGATTTTAGTTTTTATCTGAATTCACAGCAACAGAAACATGGTTTTGGACAAATTACACAAGTATTCTAATTCTTTTGCTTGAATTACGTGATTTTCAATAAAATTATTTTGCTTCTTAAGAAAAATCTTCTTGACTATCTTTGCAAAATCTTGAAGCAATTATTAAGATAAAGTTGCTTAGTCTAATAGGTTAAACCATTGACTAATTTTATATCACTTTTTTTTAAGTCAGTTTACAAGAAATTATTAGACAAATTTTCACAAGTGTCCTAGGTTGTTGGTATAAATAGAAAAAATAGTTTTAGATAGATGTTACTAAACGAAAATGATATCACATTTATCCCTTTAACTAGTAAGGGTCCATAATATAATCATTAGAAAGATTTTTTGAAGAAATAATCATTAGAAAGATTAGAGTCCTCTTTTTTCTTAGATATGAAAAAGAACTAAAAAAAATTACCATTTTCGGATTTACTCATTTGATTACGGAAAAATTCAGTCTTTTTCATCCGTTTGTATTGACAAATTTAAGGAAAATACACCATTTTTTCTAGATTTACTCATTTGAACCAAGGAAAAAATGGTTTCTGATCTGTTTGAATTGACAAATTTAGAGGAATGCGGTTTGTAAAACACCAATGATGGTAAAAGTAGCTCTTCAAAACTAACAACCCTATTACAAATTTGGGTTAAATTCGTTTTTGTTTTATAAATATACTAACTTATCGTTTTAGTCTCTTTAAATTTTTTTTTTGATTTTTAGTGCCAAAATTTTTTCATCTTCTTTACAAATTTGTGTCCATTCTTTTGGTGCATCGAAAGTCTACACTTTAACTATTGAAGAAGCATGGATACCATTGAGTAAAAAATTCAAAAGTAAAAACTATTGGATACCATGAACTGACAAGGTCAAAAAGTTTCCATGAAGGAGGGAGCCATTGTTGGTGCTAAAGAAAGTCAAGAAGAAAGTTGCGGCTCATGTGGAGTTAACAGGGTGTTGGAATCATTAGAAATATGATTCTGTTCAAGACCAGACCAAAGGCCATCATTTGTAGTAACATCTGACCGTCCTTTAATTTCATTCATTATTCCCTGTTGGAATATGTTTTACATTGAGTAGAGAACAGTTGGGAAGCAACATAGGACACTTCAAAAAAAATTCTCTAGTATTTCCTAAATTTTAGTGTCTCCTAAGTTAAAGATATTCTAATTAAGGAACATTTAATTTAAGTTTGTGAATACAATAAGTTTTATGGTTTTTTTTTTCTATCGATTCTTTTTATTTGAGATGTTCTATTTGAAGTGTGTTAGATACTAAATATAATGTCTTTTCCAATAAATATTTAAACTTTTAGTTGTAGGAATCTAACCATGTATATTGAAAATAAGGTAGGGTTTGATCCAAAAACTTCAGAATTTTAACATACTTCACTCCCTTCTAACAATATATTAACAACTATGTATCAAAATGAAATAAAATTAGTCTTACTATTTTAAATTTTGGTAAAAAGAAAACCACCATTTTAAATAACTAGTGGGAGACAATGAGTCAAAGGCCATCTTTTGATATTATAGGAGAATTTTTATATCATGTAGACTTAATAATTTATTCCATTAATGTAGGGTTTAAGAGAAATGTTATTCATAGCCTACATCTAAATCCTTAGACTTTGGCTACTTTTACCACTTTTGAAAAGAGAGGAGTATATATCTTCTTTCAAAAAAAAAAAAAAGAGAGGAGTATCTGACCGTACGTTTTAGAATATATTTAATTCAGTAACAATAGGTGTTAGGAGAAAATATGTGGATTCAGGTACATGAATAACACTTCATCAAAAAATATTAAATTTATCTATTGTGAGAAAACTCTCCATTCTCTCACGTATTTGTTGTTCGATATGAGATCTTTGTTTTGCACCTTAAAATTAGAATGTCAATATCTCTTATATATGTTTTTTTTGCGTGTAAATTAAATATCCAATATACACATCTCTCAAAAAATAAAAAACTATGCAATATCTACCTTCTCGAATCATATAGATCTCAAAGCAATCTCTTATATCTAAACTAACTCCTTATGCATTGAAAAGTTTAAATTGAAAAAATGTATTCAATTATTTAAAATTAAAAAAATTATTAACTTTAACAGACAAATCTTCTATTTATTTTAATTATTAATAAGTATTCTAAGTATATTCACTCCAATTTCAAATGTATTTAGTCCGTCAAAATACGTCAACTTTATTTGATTAATTTTTTATTTATATTTGAGACTTAAGCAAGGTCGTCTCAATTAGACGGGAGGTCCTCTTCTATTGTTAAAAATGAATCCCTAATAAAATTTTTTATTAATTTGAACAATTATAAATTAATAATAAGTGTTATTATTCTCAAATGATAGTTAACTATCGTTAGAGGTAAATATAAAATTTCCAAGTGTTTTCATGCAAATCCGAAATGAGAACAGCAATATGTTCATGATAAGAATGACCTTTTTGAGGTAAAAAGAATAACCTTTTAAAACTTGTTACACTACTCTCTACACACAGTTCAGGGAAAGCCACTGAGATTCTGATATATTTACTTTTTTAAGAAAAAAATACCAGATCCCCCATTACACATTACTTTTAGATTTGTGATCGTCTATTAACAGGTCACGTGTATGTTCATTTTTATCAAAGTTTGGGATTTCAACCACAAAATGATTATAAAATATCTCACTCATCTGAAGATTTTATTTTGCTTCATTACAAGTAGTATGAAATATTATCTTCCAATTATTTATTATCACATCCCTAAAAGACTATGATTAAATTATTTGTAAAGTATTCTACAAATCCAAATCTCATTGTCACCATTAATTAATGTATACTAACTAGGTGACTATCCTAAAATTTAACATTTCTTAATAAATTATGAACATAGGATAACATGGTAGTGCAAATATCTTAAGAAGTGGGTGGAACAAAAACCATGATGGACTAATTTTATATCATTGTTGATCCTCCTCCACTGAAATTTTTCAATTTCATTTAACAAGGTATGGTTTGGTGTCAATCTATATGATTGGAACCCTTCCCTTCTCCTTGGTACTCTTTCGTTGTGTACTTATGTCCTAAAAAGAAGATTCTATAATTGTTATATGTAATGTATCTATCTTGAAGTGGGTCTCACGTTGTTTTTGCTGTACAGCTTAGATTGCAATATTTCAAAGGCCATGCTTATCATTGGTCTTACTTCTATCTATTTCCACATGTCAACCTTTCTACTTCTTATCCTCAAAATGATCATTCCTTTTAGCAATCCTTGCTTGTATTAATGTAGGTTTGGTTTTAATTAGTGATTCTCTGGATTGTAAAAAAAATTATCATGCTAAAAGTATTATAAATGCATTAGATTGTAGAAATGATTCTAGTTTGAAATTAGAATTTGTAGTTTCTGATTTCTATAACTGATTTTAGATTACAATTTATTTTAAGTTTATTTTTATATAAATGAATTTAAATATAAATCACCTTACATTCAACTGACTTTTATTTATAATCAAATTTAGATGATCAATTAGTTCAAAATCAATCACCGTAAAATAAACATACACTTAGTTGATTTTATAATGGGTGGTCATATCTAAACTAATTTCAATAAAAAAATGATTTCGATTAAAAAATATTAAAAGTGATGAATATTGTTGAATATTTTTTTGACTTTTTCTTTACGAAAACTATTAGAATCTAATTAACTGCGCATATATAAATTCTTTTTTTTTTTTTTCCGGATAGTTTAGTGGATAGAATTAACTTTTTAAAGTGAATAAGTTGTTAAAGACAATGTATTATTATATACAGGGGGTCAGGGTTCCAACCCCAGACACCTCACTTATATAAATTCTAATATTTATTTATATTTTGATTAGGTTTGATTATAATAGTTTTACTCTCCCTATTTTCATTCACTCATGGAATTGGTGCATCTTTTAGATTGTTGAACTAAAAATTGATGATATATCATATTTTAATTGAAGTTTTTAGAAGATTTTCTTGTAATTACATGATTTTTTTAATGGGTAATTACATGATTGTTGATCATTTTGTATTACCATAATTCATACGACACATCATTTAAAATATATCACATCACCATTTTTTAATTAAAATATATAAGAAAGAGACCAAAACTTTGCGATTTTAAAATATAGAGACAAATTTCGTAAGTGGGTGAAAATAAGGGAGACCAAAACTTTGGATCAAAAACGTGTATACTATTTTATTTACATGTATACTTAAGGTCGAATGGAGTATTTATTACAATGATATTATTAAACATTTTTACAATTGTCTTCGAGAGAACTCTTTTTTTTATTACAAGAAGTCTTTGCGAGAATTTGTACTTCTGTCGTTGAGATTATATGTTAACATTTCAACGAAGAGGTAGTGTTGTTTGGTCACATATCTTTTGACACATCATTAAACACACATATAAAATTGTATTTTATTTAATTCTTTAAAAATAAATATTATTTAATTATTTCACTTACTATCTTTCTTATATTATTGTATGTGTTTCAAAAGTGGCCCTCGCTATGGTACACAATATGAATGTGTCTCGTACCATACGAGACGTGTTTGGAGCATTTTTTTTTTTAAAGAAGTGTGTTGAACAAATGCTAGCTATTGAATATCTTGTACAATAATGAACGGTTCTGATTAAAATCAATAGTTTTTTTTTGACAAGGTTTAAAATCAATAGTTATTCTTCTTGTATGTTTTCCTCAGACATATTTTCAATACTAATACCTAGTGTATTTACCCGTTGTCCGGATTAAGCTTATAATTAAGGATGGTAAAAAATTTGTGTGCATGATATTCATGAATAAAATTTGTCACGGACCAGTATACGACGAATATCTTAATTGGTACATAATAAAAAAATCATACTTTTAAGTACCATTAAATTAATAGATGGACATATGATTGTCGTTATTAAATTAGTAAAATGATACAATTGTCGTATTACTTAGATAAAAATTTTCTCATCATGAAATAAAATATAATTGAATTTCCTAATTAATCATTTTTGTTTGATTAGTAATTTATTGTCAAAGTGAAAGTGTGTTGTATGAGTTTGGATCCGTTGACACCAAATTTCAACCGTATATTTTATTTAATCAAAGGCTAGTATGTTTCTATTGTGTGTGTGTATTCTTCCTCTCAATTAGGATATAAGGAAAAACTACTCGGGGGAATGTTTTTTGGGTCAAAATTGACCCTAAATCACCCCTCTGACAAGAAGAAGAAGAAAGGGGTGACGGCTAGGGTTTGAGAAGGAGAGGGGGAAGAAGAAAGTGAATAATTATCAACCTCCTTATTAAACCAAATAAATGGATGAGATTTGATGTAAACGGATCCTATCTCTTGTTGTATAATATTTTTCTCTTATAAAAAAAGAATGAATAAGTCAAATAAGTGTCAACTCAGTGATAATAACTTGACTTTGTAGCTTCAAGAGACATTGTCCAAATCTCACATGGAACAGTTGAAAAGAGAACATTAGTGTCACACTTATTTATACTATATACTATATATATAAAGAAAACAATCACTTTCAGCTCTTCTGAACTGACTTTTTCTCTTTTCAAAAATGTCCTCAATTTTCAATACATGTAACAAATAGAAAAGAATAGATCTAAATATTAAAATAAAAGTGTAACAAACACGAATGTCTACTTTTTTCTATTATCATTTAAAAAGTGTAACAAACTAGATGAGTGTATTTATACTTACTCTTTTATTATCCCAATTATACCCTTAAACAACAACTTTTTATATAATAAAGATTATTGTTGGTGTCATTTAAAAAATAAAAATTTAGATTATATTTTTTTTATATTGTTGGTTTCATTGAAATTGAAATAGATAATCATGGCTAGTTTGATTTGTTATAATTTGAAGAAAAAACATTTATATTTATATTTTTAATCAAAATTAATATTTCATAAAAAAACACTGTTCATAATTTTCAAACATTAACGCAATAAAAAGAGCAGAAAATTGGGCACGTGAGGTCCCATTTTTTCTCGCTAGTTAATAAAAAATTTTAAGGAAAGACGGTCATGTGCTTAAACTTTTAAATTTTTAACATATTTTTTACATACTTATTTAGAACATTATACAAAGTACCTCCGCAAAAAAGTAACTCAAAATTTTATTATTAGGTCCAAATTTTCATTAATATAATTTTGAAATTTTGGCTTTTAGAAAAATTTATATTTAATTCATTACATGTTAAAAAACTAAAAGATTTTATAAAAGAGTGACTTACGATGTTATGAGCATGTCTCTAAAAAATCTTTCAAAAATTTAGAAGTTTAAGCATAATTAAACAAATTTGGGTTAATTAAGTATATGATCCCAGTAAATATTCATAATTTTGTTTTTAGTACCTATAAAATAAAATCACACTTTTTAGTCCCTATAAAATTTTCCATCAGCATTTATAGTCCTTATAAAAATTTTCCATCAACATTTTCAGTCCCTGTCAAAAATTTCCATCAACATTTTGATCCCTAAAATGTTTAAGGAAAATGTCACAGGGACTAAAAAGTGTGATTTTATTTTGTAGGGACTAAAAACAAAACTGTGAATATTTATAGGGACTAAAAACTTAATTAACCTAATAAATTTTAATTTAACAGGGACTAAAAACACTAACGGAAAATTTTGTAGTGACTAAAAAATGTGATTTGTTTTTATAGGGACTAAAAAACTGCAGATATTTAAAGGGACCAAAAACTTAATTAACCCTTAATTTAATGGTATTTAAAAGCATGATTTTTTTTATTCATGTATACCAATTAAGATAATCGTCGTTTATCGGTCCTTGACGAATTTTATTTGTGAATATCATTCACACAAAATTTTTACCATCCTTAATTATATGCTTAATCTAGACAATGGGTAAAGACACTAGGTATTAGTATTGAAAATTAAGATATGTGTGAAGAGAACATACAAGAAGAAAAACTATTGATTTCAATTTCAATCAGAACCGTTAATTACTGTACAAGATATCCAATAGATAGCATTTGTTCAACACACTTCTTAAAAAAAACATTGCTTCAAACACGTCTCGTATGGTACGAGACCCATCTACATTGCGTACCATAACCAAGGCCTTCAAAAATTGATGTGTTGAACATTTGCCCAAGTATTTCCCCTCATCGAAATGTTTTCTGCCTACTTCAATCAAGCAAAGTTTGCTAGTACATGTTCTTGTTTTTAATGAGATACCTATTGTTTTCTGGTGACCCACTTTTCAATAATGCAAAGTAGGTGAGAGCGTGAGTCATGCAGTTTCTTGAACTTCATCACAAAAGATCACATTTTTTTTATTAACTATGAAAAGCAACAATCCTAATCTATATTTTGTTTTATCTAACTGGTATTAATATAAGATGCTCAATTCAAAAATGTGTAATCTTAGTAGCATTCTAATACATTCTCGTAACGTTGCTAAATTTATTACTCCAAATATAATAGACTCTATTTTTTTGTATTTATTTAAATGATTTTGTATTCCAAAATGTTGCCCCACACGTAATAGCTAGCTTGCATGTCATAGATCAAGGTGGAGGGAAAAAAAACAGATTCTTAGAGTAAAGTGGTTGGTGCTTTTGATATTTCTCTCAAGCTTTATTAGTCCACACACACTCATGCATCTCTCTTATGGAAATAGCTAGAATACAAACATTTTATGATTAAGTTACATGGCTACTAGAATTGGAATATGTGTGACAACCTACTTAAATTTAGTTAATATTTTAGTGATGTAATCATTTTAATGTTTAAGGTAAACAGTCAATTTAACTCTTACAAGGTGGAAACCTACTGCAGTTTCATTTTATGCCTAACTAGAGGGCTGAAATATGTGGAGGGACCTAAATATCCTATTCTTAGATGGAAAGCATTTGAATAACACTGTGTTTTGGTGATATTAGTGGCATTAATGACATTTGGACGAAAAAGAATGATAGATGAATTATTAAAATAAATTATTGTTAGACATAGTACACATTTGATACTGTAAAAAAAATCTAAATTAACAATTGACATTCAGGGTTATCAAATTAGACTTTAAAATATAAATCAAATAATAAATCATATGACGTTCATCTAAGTTGTAAGATATATGATTTTGTGGCCTCGGAGAATCAAATATTGTTGGGAAAAACTCCTTTTTTCTTTCCTTCTTGGCTCTGTTTATTGTTGGACCCAATGATAACCATAGGACATTTTTTTATTGATTCTCTTATTACTAGTTAATAACAACAATAATGTGTCCTTATGTCTTTCTTGCTTTAAACACATCTATTTGTCACCACCGTACATATTTGTTTAGAGAGCACCGGAACCCCAACGCACACCACATACTCAACAAGACCCAGAAAGCAAAAATAAAGAAGTGAGCCACCGCATAAAAGAAAGACAAACGCCATACCAACCACCGAGGAGGAGGGACACCCCACACCCGCAAACAAGACCCTAGAAACCCTTCGTCATCATAAGAGTCAAGAGTCAAGAGTCAAGAGTCAACCTTTAAAAGGGAGATGGATCAAGCCTACTATCTCAAGAGCAGTGACACAGAGATTCGATCGAGCCCAAGACCCGTTCAAAGGCACCCAAGCACAACCCCTCCATAATAAAATATCGATCTCAGTAAATAGTTGGTTCCACCACCCATTCACAATGGGAACAAGGATGATCATAGTGTCTCCGAAAAACCAGGGCATTCATTTGGTTCAATAAGAAAGAAATAATGGTTGATGAAATCAAGATTTAAAGAGGATTAGGTCGTTTTCGATTCACTTCTCTTTTATTACTTGGTAATAAAATCTATTACTAAAAATACTCGCATAGAATTACGATGTCTTAACAAAATAATTATGGCAAATGCCTTGGCTCATAACCCTGTTTGTTTATCACAACCCCTTAAAGTATTAGGTAAATTTGGGATCATTGAAGATTTTATTTTACGTTGGAACTTAGTATCACAATTAATAGAATATGTCTAAAAGCTATTATTGATTGAACAATTAATCTAAGTCAAGTCTCAAAAGCTAGGGTTAGGAGTCATTTGGGACATATATAAATTCATAAATATGTGTAAACATACAAAAAAAACATTATGAGCTGTTAGCGCAGCAATTGATGCTTGTTACACAAGCAACAGAAGCAGTTTTCAATTTCTAGGGTTTATGAGAGTTTTGTGATTTGTGAATTTTAGAGAATGAGAGGAGAAAGATAATGAATTGATGAAAGTAAATTGTATATTGATTCTAATCTGAATGTACAAGTGAATGGTCTTATATACAAGTCTAGGATAAGTTGCTTGAAGTACAAGCAAAGTAACAAACCCTAACAACCTTAAGCTACATTCAAGGAGACTTGTAACTAACCAAATAACAAACTAAAAGTTAATGTGATTAACCAACTAAGCATGATTAAATCACTAACAAACTTGAATTAACAACTAAAACTAACATGAACAAAGGTTAACTAAATAAAAACTAAGCTTACAATCACATAAAGGAGTACTCTACGATTATATGGTTCAAGTAACTACATAAATGATCCTCTACTTGTGCTAATCTAAGATCCTTCTTCCTGCGCGATGAGCAAGCTCCTCATATATGATGTGCATACGACAATGGCTAGTTACTCTAATTTACTTCATTTATTGTTTATTTCTCTTCATGGTAACATATGTAGTGACTATACCCCGAGTGTTTACTTGACACATAATCTAAAAAAATCATAGCATAGTCACAAGGTTGTCTCGTTGGGGTGAATAAGAGTTGGTTTCAAGGTGGTTTTTTTTACTGATAGTTCAAGTAAATACTTAATTACACTATTTTTTCTTTATTCATACAAACATATATATTTTTTTATCTTTTTTTAAAATTGGAGAGGGTTGCATCATAGTAAACAGCGGTGAAGCTAGTGAAAATTTTACGCGGGGGCCAAATATAAACAAAAATAAAATATTTTTAAAACCACATATGAAATTTAAGGATAAAATATATTTTTAGTCCCATATTTTACAATATATTTATTTAAGGATAAAATATATCTTACAAATATTTTATTCAATTTTTGTCTCATCTTTTTATAATTTTACAAAAAAAAAAAGTGTTTTTATTCTTGCATTAATCTCCCTAACAATAAATTAAGGAATAAAATTAAACAAAATGTTCGGAACTTAATTTAAAAATTGTGAGTGTTGTAGATACTAAAAACAAATTTAATCCAAAGCTTAACCAATTCGTAAAAAAAATCACAATAACTCTAACTTATATGAAATGAAAATTCAAGCAACAACAAATGAAATAAAAATTGACAACAAATATTTAAAAAAGTTGGACAAAACGTGTTTTAAGAAGTCAATTTTATCCATAATTGATTGTTTAATAAAAAAATTATTAATGTCTTTTCAATGTAAAGAATAAGTTATTTCTAAGAACTTGTTATCTGTTTCATTTGTTTCTCACTATTGTTGTTGAAAATTTCTCTCTATAGTTGTTATTAAGACTAAAAGTAACAAACCAATACAAAAAAATCTATCAATGATGTCTGACAAAATGAAAATCTATCATTGATGTAGTAATTTTTTCACTTTCTTATATATGCTAATTTTCGGCAACCAAATTTATTTGGGGTAGCTCAATATTTATTATTTAGGGTAGCTAAATATAGATAGATACCAACCAATTCAAGAATATTTTTTCTTTTGGGGTAGCAAGGGCTACCTATCATCTTGAATGGAACCGCCCCTGATGGTAAAGCATTGACATCTCAACTATGTTGTCACCCCCAACGCACCACTAATCCTATATAATCTCTTCAAAGGTATTACTAATTTGAAAAAGTAATACAAATGGTGGAGGACCCGAAACCAAACCGAGCAAAACAAGATCAACAAAAGCGATAAGGTAAACCAAACACGTCTCTAAAGAAACTTTCTCTAGAACAACTAAGTAAGTAATCCTGCTAGACTAAACTAAACCATAAAAAAAGCCAACATTAGATAGCCTGTCTACACTAGTGTTCCCCTGTCTATAAATATGAGAAAATCTAAGACAAAAGTTTCTAATAATATGAAGGCACTTTTCCCATTTAATTTATCTTCCAAGGAAACAAATTCACATTAGTAAAAGCTTGAATTGTAAGCAAATTCACACTCAAGCCATAAACTTGTCCGACCTCTAGCATGAGCAAATTCAATAAGCTTAAGAATAGAAAATTCTTTGATAGAAAAAAACATATGACTTTTGGAATGACGTGATCCTTGATGAACAAGAGTTTATTTTATTTTTATTTTTATAGAAATCAGATTATGGGATAAATTGGTAAGAATATCATTAAATCTGAGATTATTCCTACACTTCCAAACCAGCAGCAAGATATCGATCATTTTTATTTTGTAATGTTAATTTTTTAATATATTTATGTTATATTTTACAATAAACCTATTACTTTACCTTATATGTGTAATATGATATTAATAAAAACATTACACATCGCATTATGTATATTCAAAAACCGGTCTAAATTAAACCGCATATATTTGGATATGATTTTATTCAGAATAGTCGTATAAACTGAATCGCATGTGATTTTCATTTTAGATAGAATAATATTTTGCGTCAAAACTGATCTAAATTGCAATCTAAATTATATTTGATTTTTAAGAACCGAAAAGTAAAAGTAGCAAACTTGCTTTAAAAAAAATATTTTTACTTTCAAATTTTGTTTTTTTTTTGTTACAATTTTTAAAAAAAAGTTAAATATACGACTTTTAAAATAAATATTTCTCTATTAAATTCAATTACCTATTTCTTAGAACACATGTTAGGATTCGCTTTAATTTTATACTGAGTATCACTTTTGTTAAAGTCAAATATATTACTAAAAAAGATTAGACAAACATTCACAAGTGTTGCTGGTATATATTGTACAAATAGAAAGAAAAAAAACTAATTTTATATTGATGTTACTAATGAAAAATATATCATCTTTATCCCTTAAACTAGTAAGAGTCGATGATGTAATAATTAGAATAACCAGAGTCCACTGTCACTCTCTCTTAAATAGGAAAACAAAATGCTACTTTTGTGTCCATTCTTTTGTTGTGCAGGATGTCTATATTTTAACTAATGGATACCATGAACTGAAAGGGTCAAAGATTCCCTTGAAGAAACCATTGTTGGTTGGTGTTGAAGAAAGTCAAGCATACGGATGGAGAAAGTTGCGGCCAGGTAGAGTTACACGGTGTTGGAATCATTAGATATATGATTCTTTTCAAGACTCATATGCACAGCATATTCAAAATGCTGATTGATGGCGGTTTCATTATGTTTCTTTATTTCATGAGAAAAGAGATATGTATGATCATTTACTTCATGAAAAAAAAAGAAAGGAAATTAGAAGGAAAAAATGATAATTGAAAAGGGAATTTGAATATGAGAGAAGATAAAAAAAAAATGTTATATCTGCAGAAAAGAAGTATCCTGATTTCTTCAAAAATAAAGAGTAGCCAATCACAATTTACTATTTGGCCTCAATCACAATTCACTATTTACCACAATATATGGAGGTAAGGCTGAAAAATAGGAAGTGACAAATAAATCATGCAATTAAAACTTGTCAGCTGTGTCTGGAAAAATTTGTGATGCATTTCCTTCGCTGGAAATAACATATTCCTAAAAAAAAAATCACTATTGTGTGTTTTCTCCATCAAAATATAGGGAATAGTGTGAGTTGCTAGTAATTTTATGAGTTTAATGAAGGAGTTGAAGATTTTTTGGTAACATTTAAAACAAAAAAAAACTAGACTCAATTAAAATAAATGACATAAGTTTAAATGTCTAATAAACATGTATTTTGTTAACTCAACATAACACATATGAAATTTTTTATTGTCACTTACGATCAGGGACGGATATAGGAATACATTTCAAGCGTCGCTAAATAAGTAGCAACCGAAATAATGGTCGATTTTTAATATTTTATACTTTAGCGACTGAATTTTCAGTCACTATTTATGAAGGTGAGAAAAACCACAAGTGCGGG
>Ga0228711_1001701_pt1 | contig 32899 bp, 14 predicted proteins | sample MedpolnodulmetaG_2_FD_177996 | JGI IMG/M metagenome (GOLD analysis project Ga0228711, IMG submission 177996) | Root nodule microbial communities from Medicago polymorpha collected in Santa Monica, California, United States - brown nodules | ecosystem: Host-associated > Plants > Roots > Nodule... | reverse complement strand
GAAACTTTGTTGACTTATTTATGGATTAATTACACAGTTTTCAATGCAATAATTACTATATAATTTCCCTTTTTAGTATCCTTAACCAGTGCCCGGGGGCACCGGTTAGCATTTCCCAAATTTAATTATACCACTTTTACTCGATTTAAAGTGACCAAAAACGTACTCCATCAACTTTAAAATGAGTGACATTTGAAGTTTTCACGCACCAATTAAAAAATACAATGAAACTATCAAAATATACAACACCTTTACTAGTTTAACCTATTGTTATATATTTTTTTTTTCTTTTTCTAGAGAACTATTGATGTTTTACATCATCATAAATACAAAATAGCAAAATAGTTTCTATAAGAGGTCGAGATTCAAACAAGAACAATCCACTTATTCTTGCATGATGTTTGAACATTGCATTTCTATCTAATTAATTATACATAATAATTAATATACAGTGAAAAATGAGAATAATATTCATTTTGAAATAAATTTATTTGTTAAGAAATAATTAAGTAATTAATGATTTGCATGTGTAAGTTGTTTATCTTATCTCTTTAGATTGGAATTGTTTAATCCAATCTGTATAACTCATGGTTCCCTCCTAACAGGATAAGTTGCGTGCTTACATATTTTAATCAGTCCTTATCTATATCCCATGACGACCCATTTCAAGTTTGAACAAAACACTCCATTATTACTAGTCAGCATCTTGTCAGCATGCAATGCACTGCTAGCTAAATCCCATAAACACAACACATTTCTTGTTTCACTTCCAAACGTCTCTTCTCCTTTTCAAACTCCACTGTTTTCATCTTCACAACATTAACACAATTAAACAGACACACAACTTAAAACAAAACATTTCCTTGATCTTTGTCTACCTTGATCTTTGCAAAGATGCTGAGCCGTCGGATTTGGCAGAGTAGAGCTTTGATCTACGGCCAAAGATTGTTCCGTCTCTCTGCTTCTGGGTGCTCCTCCTCATACCATTCCTCTGTTTCACACTCTTTTCTGCTACCTAAACCCAATTCTCGCATAGATGTCAGTTTCTTCTTCTTCTTCTTTTTTTTTAATCAGTAAAAACTGCATAATCATAACAAGTTTCATGTATTGAATTTGTGTTTTGTAGTTTAATTTGAAGCATGTTAAGGGATATTGTTTTTCTGCTCAACCTGTTTTGGACATTCCTGTGGGGAACATAGTTGAAGTCCCTTTGGCACAGACTGGTGAAGGTATTGCAGAATGTGAACTTCTCAAATGGTATGTTCAAGAGGTGAGTCTAGTAGTAGTAGTAGTAGTACTAAAATTTTCATTTGATTATGCATTTTTCGATAAAATTTATTATTTATGAATTATGATTACCAATGATTTATTATGTTATATTGGTAGGGGGATTATGTTGATGATTTTCAACCACTATGCGAAGTTCAAAGTGATAAAGCTACTATAGAAATTACGAGTCGCTACAAAGGAAAAGTTTCTAATATTCTGCATGGTCCTGGCGACATTGTAAAGGTGAGATATGAAATTTCATTATGTTGGTAATGGTATTATTCAGTAAGACAATGCTTACAGTTATAAATTTAGAAATTAGTAGGGTACATACATTGGTGTGAGAGGGGTTGGGAGGATTTGATTAAAACACAACTCATATCAGATTAGACTTAATTCAATGCTGTATTCTTAAAAATGTTTGAGGGAATGGGAACGTAAGAGAAATGCTGTTAAATGGCCGCAATGGTGCCGCCATGGCGGAATGGCGTGACAGATTTTCTGACAACCACCATAGGCAATTTGCGAAGGGATGCCGACCATGGTTGCGCCATAGGCCACAATGATGTGTTTATATGGCATTTATTTGGGCCTCCACCATCAGCAACACTACTTTAGAGGGTTAGTTAGTTAGTTAGGTTGAGATGCGTTGAAGAAATAAACAAGACAAGTTGCGTATGTTAAGAGTTCTGCATTTGCTGAGATAAGACCTGGAAATGAGTTTATAAGTGGAATGCATTCTTCACTCTACAAACCGGTTTTGTAATGTTGAGTTAGGCCAAACCCAAATTCTAAGTATAAATAGGAATAATTGACGAGAAGGAGAGGGATTCATTTGGCACTGTCTTGGATCTCTCAAATATCCAGGGGTTTGTGCATTCTTTTTGTTCATTAATAACAATGCATTATTTCCATCAAATATATTTGAGCTTCTTTTGGTGAAATTTCAGGTTGGAGCAACCCTATTAAAGATATTGATTGATGAGCCTGCATGTCCTTCAATGACTTTTGATGACTCAGAAAATGCGAAGTCACCGGATTCTGATCAGACATTTGTTAATGAGTCTGCATTCACTACAGTAAATTTTGACGATTCAGAAAATGTAAAGAACCTAGATTCTGATATTAGAAAGGGGAAACAAGCAGGAGTTCTATCAACACCTGCTGTAAGGAGTCTAGCAAAGGAGCACGGTATAGATATAAATGGAGTCTGTGGAACTGGAAAAGATGGAAGGATTTTAAAAGAAGACGTGCTCAATTTTGCTGTCAAGAAAGGGATCAGTAAAACTTCATCTGCTGTTTTGTATGCTGATTTTGGAGAACTTCAGGGAGCAGAAGGAATCAGCAGTGATGCGAAAAATAAATATGATAGGCCTTCTGAGGACACGATACTTCCCCTTAGGTAAAAATGAATACAAACATGAATTTGAAGCCACTTGGTACCCGGGATAAGAGAGACAAGATAGATAAGTTATCATATTCTGCCTCAATCAAGTATTTGATGAGTCAGTAGAATATGATAAGCTAATTCAGTCCCCTTATCATATTCTGTCTCTCTAGTTAAAATTTGTCATGGAGGTGAGGCTGGTTTAAAAAATCAGTAGGACAGGATAAGAAAATAATTTTCTTATTAGGTGCACATCAAACACAAGATATGAACAAGAGCTTATCATATTCATATTATATGTTATCCTTATCCAACTCTTTTATATTACGTGTCTCTGTCATTTTTTTACCATCAAACGGACCCTTTACTTTGTCTTATGAGAAGGGGATGGATGCATGTTAGCCGTTTATGTTAACTTTTATAAAATTGTGATGAACTTGAGTATTTCAATAGTTTGAAGTTGTTTTCCTTTACTCTCAGTTGTAGAACTTGAATTATAAAAAACTTGGTCATGAGAAGGTTAACTATATTTTGCTTTCTATTCTTTTTGTAGGGGATTCCAAAGAGCGATGGTAAAATCAATGTCTCTAGCTGCAAAAGTCCCACATTTTCATTATGTAGACGAGATAAATTGTGATGCCCTAGTGGAGCTTAAAACATCTTTTCAAAAGAATAATCCTTGTACAGATGTCAAGCACACGTTCCTTCCAATATTAATCAAATCACTATCAATGGCACTCATCAAGTACCCCTCTGTGAACAGTTGCTTCAAAGAAGATGCATTTGAAGTCATCCTCAAAGGTTTGGTTCTTTACATAATTGGATGAATGTTGATAAATTTACTTTGCCCTTCCTTGAAGTTTGATAGTTCTGAATTTTTGCAGAGTGAATATAAGGTTTCTTTCTTAGTCAAAATATGAATTCAAGAAAAAAGAAACTATTATTTAAAAATCATGGCAAGGTTAAACAGGTTGTACTCATTAGCCTATCGGCTCTTTGGTCCTAGTTGTGTATGTAAACTAACTTTCAAATTGAATTACTATGTTAGTATGTATAATGATTTCTAGTACATAAACATAAGTGTTTGATAAGTACTTTTTTTCTGTGTTTTGATCATAGGATTCACAAGGATAATAGTTACACTTTTCCTAGCACAATATAAATTTGACACAGTAGGCTAATTTGATATAGGTTCACACAACATTGGAATTGCCATGGCAACACCACATGGTCTAGTTGTGCCGAATATTAAAAATGTTCAGTCTCTTTCCATAATGGAGGTTAGTTTACAATCTTATTATTGTTAAAATATATGCACATCACCTGTAAGATTATTTATGGTTATGTTTTGTTTATAAAGATAACCAAAGAGCTAGCAAGGTTGCAACAATTGGCTTCAGATAACAAGTTAAATTCTGAGGATATATGTAGTGGGACAATCACTTTGAGTAACATTGGAGCAATTGGTGGAAAGTTTGGTTCCCCACTTCTTAATCTGCCTGAAGTCGCTATTATTGCCATGGGACGAATTCAGAAAGTTCCGCGGTTTACTGATGATGGAAATGTCTACCCTGCATCACTCATGACTGTAAGTCTTGCATATTTACATTCATAAAATAGATGTATGTACAATTCAAAACCCACATTAAAAAAAAAGAACGATAATCTTATGATTATAGTTAATGGTTTAGCATTTCCCCCTTATAGATGATTGTTGAATCTATGTTGGTTATTGTATATTTATTAATCTAATGTTATTGTTTATTATGATGATTTGAGTGGGTTAGAAGATGAAATAAACTACATTATCTGATTCTTTTTTCTGCTTTCAGGTTAATATTGGTGCAGATCACAGAGTCTTGGACGGAGCAACAGTTGCAAGATTTTGCAACGAGTGGAAGAAATTAATTGAAAATCCAGAGTTACTTGTGTTGCATTTGAAATGAAATTCGATTATAAAGGACACTTGTTGTAATTGTAATTTGGATGGTTAATCTTTATATTGACCATGATGATAAAAAAATAAATTAACTGTTAACCTATCGAAACTTGTCAGATCTTTCTGTGAAAGAAATTGGTCATTGCCATTCTCAGTTTCTCACTGCATGTACTTATTACAACATAGATTAATAAAGAAACCAAGACGACATGACATTTAGAATATGCATTCTATTTGTTGTAAATCAGTTCACAATTGATGAATAAACCAGAATTGTGCTTGCATTTATGCAGCCCGAAAACCAACTTGAATTCAGACCAAAAATACTGAACAGAAATTAAGTAAAAAAGGATTAGAAGAAGAAAGAAAACAACGCCTAAAATTGTTTATTCAGTTCAGAGATATACTCCTACATCTAGGATACTGAATCAGACCTATGAAGTTTTCACTATAATCTTTGACTATTAAAAAGTACAAGATTTTCACTCAAGGACTTGATCTTTGAAACTGGTCAAGTAAACTTTTCTCTGGAATTTCTCTTTAATTTTCTCTCAAGTGTGTGAAGAATGAATCACTCTGCCACAACAGATATGAAACTACATATAGTAGATTCATTTACAACCAATTTCCAACTACAAGTACAACATCCCAAGTACAACGTTCCCAGCACAAGTACAACGTTCCTCAGCTTGATGACAAAACAAAAGGAAACAAAATGCTCAACCATTTAGCACCACAGCCCAACAATTCTCCACCGGCACTAAGGATGGTTGCTCAATAGGTCTGTCAAATTGTTAAATGGATCGGGTCGTAACTCCTAATCAAATTTTTTTTTATTGTAAAGTTTGGTTGGGTCGGAACTTTCGATCAATTTTTTTTTTCTATCTAAAAATATGAGCAATTTTGAGGGGTCTATTGAACAGCCATCAACATTAAGAGTTTGGCGAACAAGAAACATTTTCACAAGTATTGATTTTGAACAATCAAATCATCAACATCCATCATCTATAAACTTTGGCTGGTTAAGGTTTGAGATCTAGAAGTGTGCTTCTTTCTAGGTCTTAAATTCGAATCCCTTAACTATTAACAATTCTTTTATTGAGTTAGTCTATGGTTTTGTTTTGACTTCAACCAACCCTCGATAGTGAACAATGTAATTGATCCCAAGTTTAAACAAAATATTCATGATCTATATTTCACAAGTATAAATTTTCACGGCCTTTTTTAATGAGAATTTTGTGTTTTGTCGTATTTCTTTCTTCTTCTTTTAAGAATATGATTGAATAACAATATCATGAGTATCATTCCATATCATCTTACATCTAACATGAAAATTTTGAATAATAATAATCTCAAAAATATTATTTGTGTATTGTCAAAAAGAGTCGTATTAACATGTAATTTTCATAGTTTTAAAAAATAAATTGAAACAATTTAACTCTTTAATTTATTTTTCTCTCAAAAAATATCTTTATTTTATTTTATTTTATTTTATTTCAACTCCTAATTAGTGAATTAATTTAACCGATTAACGACTGGCGCGCGTGACTTGAGTTGGGACAGAGAAATGTCGACGGCGTCTTCTTGTCAGAAACTCTTTGATTTGGGCACAAAGATCATCGGCGTGGGTAGAAACTACGCCGCTCACGCTAAAGAACTAGGCAACGCCGTTCCCAAGGTCACACACACACACACTCTTCTTCCAAATCAATTCAATTCACTCCTTTCTCAAACTGTAATTGATTCACTAATTTTCAGGCACCAGTGTTGTTTCTCAAACCAACATCTTCTTACTTGAAAAATGGCGGAACAATCGAAATCCCACACAACGAGAGTTCTCTCCATCACGAAGTCGAACTCGCCGTCGTCATCGCCAAGAAAGCTCGTGATGTTTCTGAATCATCTGCCATGGATTACGTTGCTGGTATAACTCGTTCCTTTCAAATTTCAAGTTTGATTGGTTTTCTTATCTTTAATTTATTATCTTGGCGTATCAGGTTATGCTTTGGCACTGGATATGACTGCTAGGGACCTTCAATCTGCTGCTAAGGTAAAAAAACTGTATAACAATTACACATGAACTACTGGATGTAAATAAGTACGAAATGATTTGTGTTTTAATTCACTTTTGCTTTGGCAATGTGTTATATTTTTCTTCTTAGTTGTTTTAAGGTGATTTAGACCAGATATTTTCGTGATCTAATACTGTTTTTTTTTCCCCTTTGTTGTCAGTCTGCAGGTCTTCCGTGGAGTTTGGCAAAAGGCCAGGATACGTTCACACCAATTAGTCCTATTGTAAGAAAGTCTATGTTGTGATGCTTATTATATGCTTTAACTATTTTCTAAATGAAATATTAGAGAAATGATTCCACTTTGTCTTGGATTGTTTTAAGGATGAAGAACTACAGATAACGATAATATATATTTAAGACGTTGATAGCCTTTACAAGGACTTTGTCTACTTGCACTCGTATTACCCATGTGCATGTCATATGGGATTAATATATTACTTGCTCCTAAATTTGCGATGTGTTTGACAAGTATCAAGCATTAAAGAACCCTCTCTTAATAGCTAGCTATCAAGGTGGACGAACCAAGTCACGTGGATACTCTGCCGAGCATTCCATACTACTTGGTGTCGGACATGGACACCGCGCAATACCCAAGTTCCTATTAGTGTCTTTCTCAACAAAATAATAATAATTGTACTAGCTTCCCACGGCATATAGTATTGTAGTTCTGTAGTTCAATTAGACTCATTCTTCTTACCGCAAGCAATGAGAACACAATTATTTTTTACGTTTATTTGATGAGCTATGGTCTTCAAGTGTAATTGTTTTTAATTATATGCAGTTGCCCAAGACTGCAGTACCAAACCCTGATGATCTAGAATTATGGCTAAAGGTTTGAGTTTTTTTGTACTTCTTCTTGGATACTTAGGTCTATTGTTATTAATTATGCATTGCTTCAGTAATGCGTTATCTACCTAAACTAATTGCATAGAGATGGGTTTGCTTTGTTGTAGGTAGATGAGGAAATTCGGCAGAAGGGCTCGACCAAGGACATGATATTCAAACTTCCATTTTTAATTAGCTTCATAAGCTCTTACATGACATTGTTTGAAGGAGATGTCATTCTAACTGGTATTATCTTTATACTTCAGCTGCTTATTTATATTTGTGCTATATTTTAGATGATGAATGTTTGGGCCATCAAGTGTTGGTTCAGTTGATTGGATCGAGTACCCTCGATAATAAGGTCTTGGGGTTCTCGACCTCTGATGATAGACATATATTGCTAAGTTTATATGCAAGTATATGAGCCTTTGCAATGGATTATGGCTTGTCGCGCTCTTGGAAAGGGGCATCCTCCCTTCTCCCTGAAACCGTTCTTGGAAAAAAAATAAAGTTTGGAACTGTTTGTGTTTTTTATTTCAATTCAATAACAATGAAGAGATTGCCACGTCTAATAGTAGTGATATTGGATTGCTTTATTTGCTTTGAGATCATGCTTGGGGATGGGGCCGAAAGTGAGTCAAGTTAGCTTCTGTGCCCACTTGGCAGCTCATATCATTATCAGTTCACCGAATTGAGAATTTTGTCTTCATTAATATAGGCTAACCTTGAGTTTTCAAATGTTTGAGTTACTGTTTAACTAAGTATTTAAAAAAAGGTTTTTACTATTAATTTACAGATTCTAGCTTAACAAATGGAGCCTAAAATATTCAATTAATATGAGGCTTGTTATTGATTCATTAAGCTGAAATAGCTTGTGACTTAGGTAAGTTGAACTAAGCAAATAAGTTTGATATCTTACTTAAGTTAGCCGAGCTTGATCTAGGCTTAGGTTGACTTACTACGAGCATTACTCGCGAAACTGTTTTGCACTTAATCAGTTTCCTTCATAGGTTAAATATAATGCATGCATTACATGATGTCCAGTTAACATTGATTATGATGATGTGCAGGCACTCCCCCAGGTGTTGGCCCTGTGAAAGAAGGTCAAAAGATAACTGCTGGTATTACAGGCCTCGTGGACGTGGAGTTTAATGTTGGAAAAAGGAAAATATCCGGAACTTAATGATATTGGTATCGCTTGCCAAGGTGAAACAAAATAGAGGAGTACACCATAAAAACACCATTATTTGGAGTCCGAGTATGTACTCTACTTGTCATCATGTTTTCTATTACTAGAACTAGAATCAGTACTCTGGATCTCAGTGGAAGTGTTATTTTAAGCATCATCATGAAAATGGTGATAACTATTTCATTTGTTACTGTAGAAAATAATGATTATGATGCGCTCAATAAGACATCACCTGATTTATGATAATGAAGGATAGATACATGGTTGTAATAATAGTACTACGTAACTTGCCAATTTTACCAAGAAAAATCCGATTATACTGTTTGCAAACGCAGCATTACAGAAAAAAGAAACAAGCTATGGAAGACATGAATACTTTTGGCTCATCTATGCCTTAAATAGACAAAAATGTCCTTTAATTACATTTCACATTTTCAACCATTGCTATTTTCTTTTTTAATTTCTCTTGCTATTTCTCCCATGACATCCCCTGGTGTCTTCCCTCCACTTCCTCTTCCTTTGAATTTCCTCTTCATATGTCTCCAAAGATAAAAATAAAGAATGATTCGATATGAAACTCAGTAAATACAAAACAGTGCTGCATTTAAAACGAGTAACTAAACTAACCCGAATGAGACGAGAGTTTGGAAGAGCACTCAGATTATAAACGCAGAAGCAAAATAAAAATTAGCAGAAAATGGTAAGATGTCACTTGTATATACAATGGTGTGTTAATGGAAGCCACCCTCCTTCAATCTTTAACATCATCAAACTTGGTAAACTTCAACGTATGTTTGTGAGATGAAATTTTTTATACGAACAAGGAAGTTTTTTTGGTATTACATTACGATAAAATTTTGAATAAAGTTGGGTGTATCTAAACATATTTTGGCTGTCATTAGAAAAAATCGTACTTTTGCTGTGTGATGACGAACCAGCTGGAATAAAAAAAAGTCCGACCAGCATAATGAAAACCTTTGTTCATATGTATTGAGTGGTTAAGATGTTGCTGTCTCACTTACGCTGGAAAGAAGTAAAATATTTTATATTTGATTTTTCACCCCATATGAAGGCTAACAAGTAAACATTGAACTGCATGTTTGGAAATGAGTGTTAAACGTAGTTTTTTTTTTCTCTTCTTCTTTTTCTCATTGTTAACCGCGATTTTAATGAAATTCAACATGTTTGGTTGCTTGAATTAAAGGGTTGTATAACAATGATGTATCATAAAAGTATGCCAACTTAAAATCATGTTTGAGAAACCTTATGAAACTATTCATATCATTCTTAATAATACAGGACCATGAAGAGTTTAGAGGCATGTACCGTGTACATTGACAGTACATTAATATTATTCATATCACCCTTAATATACCTTGAGCATTAGAATTTGATAATAAACACACACATAAACATTTACATTGACATTATTCATATCACTCTTATCGAAACCTGAGCAGACAGAGTTCATAAACATGCACATACATTCCATTTTGATAATATACATTCGGCAAGAATGCAGAACAAAGATGCCATCTGAGCAGGAACAGATTAAGAGACAGATGTAAAATCCAGAGCAAATTAGAATTTTTTGAAGAAATCGTAGATGTATTTGTTGATCTTATCAGCCTTTTCTTGATGGATAAAGTGCCCCGCCCCTTCAATTACTACCACATCCTCCAGAAGTGGCACATCTCTCTTCATCCCACCTTTGTGAATGTAATCTTTTGTGCCAGGTGCATTATAGGTAAGGTCAAGATCACCCACAATAAATTTCACTGGAACTTTGACTTGAGCACCAGTCCACGGAGCATTGAGCTCCCAATTTCTACAAATGCAAGAGAAGCAATAAGGTACATAAACTTAACTTTAGCTTAGAAAACCTATGAAACATTGATAGAGACACAAATACCGTGCAAAACAACAACAGCAACAATCAAGTTTTATCTCATTGATCGACACTATAATGTTCTATAATATACCATATTTCTTACTAACTCATTAATCTCTAGACTTTTTTAATAGTTTCTCTAATATTGTTTATAAGTATATTTCTCTGCTTCGAGTGATTAGACTACCCTCCGTAGATTTTACTGTAAAAAATGTGTTGATTTATTTAGTGATAATTCAAATAAGCATTGAAATGTGTACAATTATTAACAGCCTAGAGTTGAAGATAAACTTACAGATCTATATTTCTGTAGTAATTCAATGCCCCTGTGAATCCAGTCTTGTCAAATTTGGAGGCATAGTAATTACATTCTTGTTCAGATAGCCATGGGGGCAACACTATAGGAGAATCAATTGGATGTCCAAAACCTTTACCCTTAGGTAGATAAAGTGGACCAGGGTTGCGGTAAGTCAGAAATTCCTTCAGGACTCTTTCTGTTCCAATCTCAGCAAACTCTGCTTCTATAACACCAGGCTCCTGTAATATTGCAGTTGACAGAAATAACCACATAGAACAGTATATCTTTGAGCACCAAAATAAATAACTACACAAATCCACAAAAACTCAACTATATATTATACATGGATTTCAACTTTATCCACTCCACATTTCTAAAATTCCGATCATGATTTTCAAAGTAAACTACCAATTCCAAACAGAAGAACCATGTTTGAACCAAACCAAACCAAACCAGAATAAAGAACAAAAAATATAAATGATACTAATAAAATTAGAACAAACCTGAAATCTGGAGACATAGTAGTCATTACCATAAACTGCTCTAAGGGTATCAAGAGGCTTTCTTTTGGGGTTTCTAGGAGTAAAAGCAACACTCAAATTAACAAGAGCCTTGATTCTTTCAGGGCGATAAAGGGAAAGATACCAAGCAGTAAGGGCACCCCAATCATGGCCCACAACAAACACCTTCTCTTGATCACCAACAATGGCATCCAGAAGTCCGATGATATCACCGACGACATGGAGGCTCGTGTAGGATGTCGGTGAGGCTGGTATATCGGTGTCTCCGTATCCACGGAGATCCGGGGCCACACAACGGTAACCATGGCAAGCTAGATATGTGATCTGGTGGCGCCATGAATACCATAGGTCAGGGAAGCCATGGATGAAGAGGATGAATGGCCCTTGACCCTTTTCAGCTATGTGCATATTGATGCCATTGACGGTTACAGTTCGATGTTCTATGCCCTCCAATTCCATTTCTCTGTGTGAATCTATTGAGTCGTGGAAAATGTTTATGAGAGTGTGTGTCGCTTTGTTGCTTAATAATAGGGTGCACAACTTAGAAAATAATGTACCCATGTCATGGCAATTTGACCTATTGTAAGAGGCCACGGTTACTCAAATAGAATTGATATTTAGTCCTGTATATATATTTTTTTTGGGTAAATCGGATATTCTTTATGTGTAATCAGACTAATACCTCGAGTCATATAGGTTTGATTCCACTTTTCAAATACATGAAATTGAGTATAATTTATTTACCCGCACTTAATTTATTTTAGGCAAAACTTGGATTTATTTTTCTTTATGGACTAAATTAAGTGTCAGTTTAGTCTCTAACTTTTAGCGTGAGTTTAGTGGATAAAAGAATCTATTTTGTACATTCAACAATTTTATTTTTTTTAGAGATTAATGACAGTTAAACGGTAATTATATCTATAGCATGATGTCATTGAAGAATTTTTTTAGTATGTCGACGAGGAATTGAAATAAGCATTACGAAGAGTTGAAGTCTAATTCAAGGAAAAGTAACATTTCAACAAAATGTACGGCCAGGTCATACAAAAAGCAGAGACATTTAACAAACAAACAATGGTCATGCTAACAAGTGTTCTAAGGACACATGTTAGCATTTCCCAGCAAACAAAGATCGTCAACATCAAAAGTTGAGCGCGGGTCGTTGCTCAAATCAATTTTAGCAAAAAAGACAACAACTAAAGGTATGTGTCGGCCTAAATCGCATTTTGATTTAAAATAGTTCAATAAAGGTCATTGTCTCGTATGTGGTCTCTAAGTTAAGTGGTAGTTACTTAGTTTACTTATCTGATAATAAAATTGAGCGCAATATTTTCCCTCGAGGGCCAAAATGTAGGTTTTTTGACTCTACCTTTTTAGATAGAGTAGAGATATTGATACGTCTGAATCTTGTAGTTAGTTTCTCACCCATTATTCTGCTTTCTCTACAAGTGCAACTATTTTTTTTTTTCCTTTTTCTTTTCAGTTGCATTTCTACCACTTTTTAGTCTGAGAATCGTCCCATTATGTGAACCTCTAATAACAAATTATTGTTATATATGTCACTCAACTCAAATGTTATGAAAAATCAAAGAGTATTCTTAGTTGTTCTTAAATTTTAGAAAATTATTGAAGTTGCTCTGATCTTTTCGGTTCCTTGTGTGTACAATGTCTTTTCCTTGTGTTGCATGTTACTCCAACTAACACCCTCCATACCTTTTTGCTTGGCTCTGTGGTTTTTAACCATCAATGATCTTATTCTTCTTGCATGAGAAGATATGACGGAACAAAGGGAGTTTAAACTCCTTTGCTTTTTCTTTTGCTTTAATTGTTCCAGATGTAAAGTTATTAATAGTTGATTAATAGATCTCATTTAAGAAATTTATGCGAGATATTGGGTTGGAGGGATTGAGTGTTTTCTAAGTACCGTTACTATTAAAAAATTATAAATAAGTAATGTATACACGTGAAACTCATTTAAGTACTAAAAATATCTCGATTGTGGATACTCTAATTTCCTAGTCAAAAAGCATCATTTATATGCCTAGCGTGTTGCTTTTGCATTTGTGGCATTTGGACATTCTTATGTCTGGCTTGCTTGCTTTGTCGGTCATATTCACCCAATCACCATTGTCAAGTGAGTTGTGAAAATAGCCCTACCACCTAATTTTTGTCATTGACTTGATTTAAATTAGGTTTTAAACTTACGGGATTATGTAAGGAAATTAATAAGGATTAAAAAGAAAAATTGTAAATTGTGTAGAAAAAATTGTTTTTTAATATTTTAATGTGAAGATAAAGTTTTTATTTTGAACTTCTTAACAAATGCATTAGGACATTTATATTATTTCTATATTTGATTCATTAACTTGTGTCTTAAAAACACAAGTTATCATTTTCCACAACATAGATAGTTAGATACAATAACTTAATGAATTTTTTTTAATTTGCGGATTATTGCGGGTTGGACTCTTTTTAAGTAGTCATAACAAGTCCAAATGTTGAAGAAGTTACTTCTAATTGTATGGTAGTAATGAAGATGGCTACAATTATTTATTGTGAGTAGACTTCTTTAATTTTGGGGTTGTGGGAAGATGTCACGGTGATAGATTTTCTCTAAAATCTCAAGCCTTGTTGCTTTGTTTTTTAGCTTTTATCTTAGTGCTTTTAAAATTGTTGGATATGATTATTTGTGTTTGGCTAATCAATGTGACAATTGATATTAGCATAACAAGACCAAATAACATATGTTTATATGAATTATGGTCATGGATGTTTGAGCTTGGCCAATTAAGATGACAATTTATACAAGCATTATAAGATTAAACAATCATTTAGTTATAATCAAACATGTTCAAAGGAATTGAACAACTATAACATTATAATTCATAATTTGAGATATCAATCTTTGTTGAAAGACAGAGCTAGATGGTAGATCTATAAGATAAAACAAATATTTCATAACATTAATTTGCATAGCAATGTAGGAGATTGGGGATAGAAAATTCTATTTTGTGATGGAAATCCACAACCCTAACATATTTTTATTACATTGTTAGAAACTTTTTCCAAAATCAAACTCAATCTAAAAATTCAATTCTTTTAGTTAATTAACTTAGTTAAGGAGATCTGTTATTAACACTAGTCTCTATGGGATCAATATCTTTTATTACACAATAAAATTGTGCAATTGTGGGCTTATCAGCAACCAATGAGAATTGATCAATGAGAGTTTTCCTGTGGCAAGAATTGCTCCCTTATGCTTAAGAATGACAATGTTCAACAAGAAACGGAAGGAAATATTGCTGTTTAGATGTTTGAACATGAGAGCCCTGGGAGGCTATGGTTCTCCAAAAGCGCGTGAAAATGGTTTATAAATAATATTCAGATTTGTAATAAAACTCTTCAATACTTTTCTAAATTGAATGTCATAGCACATTCGAGCCATTGCGTCACATGATGACGCGATAGAATTGCATCGAATTTCATATTAGATTTTGCGTTGCACGAGGATGTGATACATAAAGGTTGGGTTTCTTGAATCACTTCGCTCACAATATAAGAAAAAAGTCTAAAGATATACATCCTTCAAAAAAAGAGTCTAAAATACATATTTTATCCGAAGTTTCAATTTTTATTATATTGACAAGTGATGCACTTCACTTTTTAATGATTAAATTACCTTCTTTATAAATCTTTTAACGATCCCTTACTCTAGGGACGGACCCATAGGAGAACATTCATGGTCGTGACTAGAGATATAGACATGACTGACCGATAAGGCCCACACTCGAGCCTACTTCATTATCCGATCAATTAAGGTTTTTATTAAATAGATCATTTTATCATAGACTTTATTAATTTATTAACATTATATCCATCATAGACTTTGTTAATTTATTAAATATTAATCATTTGATATTTTTATCAAAAAAGGGTCGTTGGATCATACAAGTCTAATGTATCTTACGATGAACCACCAACAATTGAATTGTTTTTTCCTTTTCTCATTATTCTTCCTCTTCTTTTTTAATCTTCATCATCTTTGCATATACCAAAAAAAAAACCATAATTCATTTTACAATTTTTTTTTAAAACCAAACTTCTCCTTGTACCATTTAAAATTGAAATTCTTTTTTTTTTTTACAGTAAACCTCAAATAAAATAAGAAAATCCCTTCTCCGTCTACCAATTTTCTCCTTCAACCATGTCTTTCTCATCTCATTCCTTACAACCATTCAATCAACATATGAAGCCAACATTTATCGTATCATTCAAAACAAGCAACATGTGAAGCCAACGTATATTGTTTATATATTGTCCCCTAAAAATGATAAGGGTCACTGTTAAACATTTTTTAGAGATCCATATTAAACACAACCTGATAAATTGGTTAACTATCGCGATGACCGAATTAGAGAATACAAACACTGAATGAAGGGCTTTCAAGTCAGAAACGGCTACCCACAATCCTAATAATTTCAACTGACGACTTATGATGTCAAGCAGTCAATTTATTGGTTATGATTTATGTTCATTGTAATGTTTTCCTTTTGATTAAAGCGTATATTCTTGTCTAAATATATTTTTTTGAACAAGTCAAAATGAGATATATTAACAAATAATTCTGCTCCCAAGCACAAGGAGTGCGTAAAGAAGCAGAACAAAATTACAACATCCAGTCCTTAAAGTTTAGAATAGAGAAAAACAACGGTCAGTCAATCCCCAAACAAACAAGGGGTTGCTGCCACCACATATGGTAACCAAATGGAAAGTTTACGTTTTTAGCTTTCAACCACGCTAGAGAAGTGGTTTTTACCTTTTCCATAAGTTGCATGACTGATTTAACATTATTAGAGAACAACCTATGATTCCGTTCATTCCAAAGAATTTAAATACAACAGAGCCAAATCATGTGTAAGAATGAACGACGAGGAGTGTACCCTCCTGAAGAATATTTGAATTGATTAAAATGCTCCAAGACATGTTGAGGGTCCGCAGAATACACACCTATCCAAGTCTTCATGAGTTGCCAAAGAGAACCAAAAGTAGAACAATGAATAATAAGATATTCCGCTGTTTCATTTTGGGCACATCTTGAAACATACAATTGAGAATCAACGGGAATAACACCACGATGCCATAAATTGTCCTTTGTAGTCCACCTGTTGCAAAAAAGTTGCCAAGCGCAAATAGACACCTTCAAAGGAACATTTTTATGCCACACCGCTTCTGAAACGACACCGTGGTCTTGAATCTCATGTCTCATGAGCATTTGATACACACCACGAACTGTATGGCCATCTCCTGCATTCGGGCGCCAAATCCAAACATTCGGACTAGAAAGATCCTATAAAGACACGTTAGCAAGTAAAAGCCTAACTTCCCCCACTAACTCCTCCTCCCACGCCATCAACCGACGCTTCCACCCCCACACCTCCCCTTCCTCTCCCCACCCTAAAGCATGCATCTCTCCCACCATAACGTCCTTGTTAGTGGACAAATCTTACAACCTCCTATATCTCTCCCTCAACGACACTGACCCCACCCAACAATCCGACCAAAAAAATGTAGTAAAATCATTACCTACACGTTTCATAATGTTCACTTCAAACCTATATTACAAATCATGCAATAAAACTATCTTCCTCTTTTATTACTATATACATTAATTTTTGATATATTTACATGTATTATTATAAATGTAATTAAAAGAGGTTATCATGTAAAGTCATAATCTAAATATCACGTTAAATTATTCCAAGAAAAAAATCACGTTAAATCTCAAAATATAATTTAATCTCATTAACTTATTAGCTCAATAATCTATTTAAGTATGAATCAAATTACTTATTTGAAAATATTAATATGAAATAAGTTTTTAAGTATCCTCACATGCAATAACAAACTTTAAGACAACCAAAATCAGACAAAAAAAAAAACTTATGACATAAACATACCAAACTATGGCTTTAATTTTTTTTAATAGATTGAATATAAGCCTTGCAATTTAGAAAACCTAACTCGGATACGCCTATTTTCACATCTAGCCCTAGCCCTCCTCTTCAAAGTGTACGCATAAAACAATATGTAGAAAAATCATTTGTGTTAGCTAAAAAGAGATAATAATAGAACGATCGTCCTTTATCAATTTCAATTTAAATTTTTAGATTTTCTGTTTTTAACAAGATAGCTTTTTTGTCAAGTAGTTTAGTGGTTAGAAATTCATATCTTAAGGAATGAGTGGGGTGTCTAGGGGTCGAACCCCGACATATTCGTATGCAGTGTAATGTTTATATCACTTGAACTAAACTCACGAGGATAACGAGATTCATTTCAATACATTGTTGGTGTAAAATATTTTATTATGTCGACACAATAATTATCCATATGTGTGATATTGAAAGTAGTTATGACTAAATGTAAACATTTTTAATAATATTACGATAGTGATTAATTGATGATGTGAAAAATATTTACATTGATGGTCTATATAAAACGAGGGTAAAATTACTCATGTTATCCCTTAACTTAATTTCATATAACAATTTAATCATTTAATCTTTTTCACGTCATTTTGGTTCTTTTGCGCTATTTGCATATGAATTTTTAAACTTAAATATATGGTTTTATTTCTTCGTGAGTTTTCAATCTTTAAATTATAATCATTCACTCATGTTTGCATATGAATTTTAGATTTAAAGTTTAAAATTTATATACAAATGGATAAAAAAGAGCAAAATAACATAAAAAAAAAATGAAAAACCTCATTAGAAGAATTTAAGTTCAAGGACTACAGATAGAGATATAATATTACCTAAATTCAAAATCTGTAATTTTAATTATTTATTTATTTAATAAATAAATTATAAAAAATTTGACCCAGCTGAAAAAGAGTCAATCAAACGTGTAGACGGGGATATCATCTGTATATAGACTGATAGTAACCGGTCGGATTAAGAGTAAATGCATTGACCATATCACAGCAAAATTCCACAGTTTCATAAATTCATTCACCCCAAATGGAAATTGGAAAAAACTGTGGGTGCACTGTTCAGCAGACTTAACTGCAACACAATTTCCACAACATTTCTTACACGAAAACTATACAAACCAAAACTCGACTTGGAAACAAAGGGTAGAAATGACATTTGATTAATTAAAACCGCGTCAACAGCAAAATGAACCTCTGTTCCCAAAACCTTGTAAAAAGGATTAAGAAACTGATTAAGTACATTAACAGTAGCTTCAGCTTCACAAATAAATAAACCGAAACCTACTCACTCCAACCAAACCAACAATCGAAGAAACCTTACCATCCCCGATTCCAACAACATTTTACTGTACCATTCGTTTTTGTTTTGTCCAATTACAAATACTCTAACCAATAAACATGTCCGATCAGATGAATTTGAACATGGAGAACGAAAAAGAAATCGAAAACCACTATGCACTCAGCGGCAAGATAATGCTAACCGCCATTATCATTCTCTTTGCCGTTATCATAATAATGCTCTGTCTCCATTTCCTAATTCGATACTACCTTCTACGTGATCGAACCCGTCAACACCTCCGCCGTAACCGCCGTCAACCTTTCATCTTTTACGTTGATCCATCCGCCCCTGCTTCACTGACACTCGCCGTCTCTCGCGGCCTTGATGCCTCCGTGATCTCGTCGCTCCCAGTTTTCAAATTTTCCTCCAAGACGGATCAGGTGGTGGAATGCGCGGTTTGTTTGTCGGAGTTTGTAGATGGTGAAACGGGCCGGGTTTTACCCAAATGTAATCATAGTTTTCATATTGATTGTATTGATATGTGGTTTCAGTCTCATTCTACATGTCCGCTTTGTAGAGCGCCCGTTGAGGCTGCGCCGGTTCAAGCGACAATTGATATGTGTGAACCGGAATTGGTTTTGGGTTCGAGTTCTGGTGATGAAATGAACCGGTCTGTACCGGAATTTTCTTCTTCTTGTTCTGATGAGAAGCAATCTTCATTGGTTGACATTACCGTTGAGATTCCGAGAAGGAGTGAATCCGATTGCAAGAATTTTGCTGTGGGAGAGTCGAGTTGTGATTCACCATCATCGTTTCGGTCGCCAATGAGTCGTGTGTTGTCGTTCACGAGAATCCTCAGCAGAGAGAGGAAACCAAGCATTTCTCCGTCGTTGGATTGTGCCGCAGATGCAGAACGAGGTGAAAAGGAGGAGACTCAGTGAATGTGTGTTCCATCTAGTCCCTTTAAGTGCATGAATGTGCCACAAAATTACAAAGTCAACGGCGAGGAATGACCATCATCATTATTGTAATGCCATGTCGCTCAAACATCGCTACTGTTTCGTTATAATGCGGTCAAAACGAGCAAATAATTAGCAATATTCGAGTGACATGGCATGGCGATGAGCCAAAGACGATGGTCATTTCTCGATTGGCTTACACGTGACATTATATTGAACAAATGCTATATTTTTTTCATTTGATGAATAAATGAATAGTTAAATCGTTTTTTAAAATTTGGAGCTTTGTTCTTAACCTACATTAGATAAGTCATAGTAGTTGAACTCAAGATAAGATTGTTTATGTGAATCTCTTGAAATACATTACTTTGAGGCAATTCATTCAATTTTTATTCAAATGATCAATTATTAAATAAACTCTACAAATATTTTTAAAAAATTAAACGATATTGTATTTCACATTTCTGATAATGAGTTCCACAATTTATTTAACATAACTTGTTTTTCATTATGACAAACTCCAATGGCGAGCAATTTGTCACGCTCATAGTGTACTGGGGACATATGTGACACTCCATCTTCGACAAAGTTTGAAGTCGTACATCTCGTGTGTGTTTAAGACATGGAGGACAAAAATACAAGAATTTAAATTTACAAAGGTAGAATATGTATTTGTATTTTGAAATTGGCATAAAACAGAGTCATTGAAAAGGAAAGAGAGAAAATTCATAGAGTAATCTACACGAAGAAACAAGAAAATTTCTAGAGTACTGCCAAAAATCAAAGACAAATGAGTGTTTTGGGAGAACGCATTTGAGACAACAACTATTATGTAGAAAAATGTAGCACAAGAGCATAAACGGACGGAACCCTTGTCCACCATTAGGGATTTACAATCTCTATTGCATCTCATCAAACACCAAGCCTCAGTCAAAACTCCAAATTATTCACCCGAAAATGCTTATTACTGCGAGAATCTTTATAGCGAACAGTTCACGAATGACGATAACTGGTCAGTCAATCCATAACCCCTCATGTATTCCATAAAAACCGGAAATGTATAAGGCTCTCTTTTATTAAACATTAAACACGTATGCATCGTGAAATTTCCAGAAGGTAGCACTCGCTATACATAGGAGTGCTCTTATTCACCACCATCTTATTCACCTGCCACTCCATGTTTTTCGCTTCTCTCTAATCTCTCCCACAAGATCTCATACTTTTGAAAGTTTCAATTTATGGGTTTCAAACACATTTTTGAGCTGCAAAAATTCTATGGTTATAACTTTTGGTTTTGAAGAATCCTAACAACCACATGTTGACCTATACATTATGACTTTGTGTATGTTTGGTTTTATTTTGGAAAATGTAAAATTGGTTCTAGAGTTCTAGAATTAATTTAGGTATGTTTGGTTGTTCTTAACTAGAATCGATTTTTCTTTTAAAATTGATTCCAAACTAAGGATAGAATATTTACTAGTAGATAAAAAAATTTAATAACAAAATATCATAAAATATTATTTATCAAAAGTTTAGTTTATTATTACTAATAGCGGTGAATGTTAAAAAAAATATAGAAAACTGATGACATAATGCTTTTAGACAATTAAATCATTTTTTAACCAATTATTATTTTTAGATTAGTAGAAGAGTTTACAAATTAAATAACTCTTTTGTTTTGCAGATTTAATCAAAAAGTAATTAATTAGCAAAGAAAGCAAAGCAACACTTTATCGAATAGATAGAAAGAAGCATTCATAACTCAACTGGCACTATTTCTTCGGCCTTCAATCATGACCAATCAGCCGCTGCTGAACGTCTTGTTAAATGGAATTGCGGAGATTTTTTCTGCACCATTCTGAATGTTGATGGAAGTTGTAACAGGACTCCTATCCGTACCGGTTTTGGTGGCACTTTTCGCAACATGCATGGGTTTTTTCTATCGGCTTTTTCAGGTCCTATCTCCCACTCTAATGACATATTGCTGGCCGAATTAACAGCAATTTATCACGGGCTTCGTCTTGCTAAAAACATGGGTATTTGGTTTGCTACTCGGATTCTCTGCTTTTCATTAATCTCATTCAAGGGGATACTTCGCATTACCATGTTTATGCTGTTCTCGTTCAGGATATATAAAAGACCTTATGACCACTAGTAACTTCTCAATTCATCACACTCTCAAAGAAGGTAACCAGAGTGCGGATTTTATGGCAAAGTTAGGGGCTGCTTCTGATATTGACATTGTTATTCACTCCTCTCCTCCATCTGATCTCATGGAGCTGTTAAGGACCGATGCTATGGGAACTTATTTCCCAAGCGTAGCTTTTTTCTCTCTTTTTTCTTTGTGTTTTTTTTGTTGCTGTTTTTGCTTTGCTTTGTAGCCAAAAAAAAGAATAGATAGAAAGAAGCAGTATACATCGCACCCGGAAGCAATATTCATATGGAGTTAACAATAAAAATCAAATTTCATTGATTAGAGACATTATTATTACGTATAAAATGTCAAAATTGTTTGCATTCAGCATGCATGCAGGGATGGCTACCTAAGTATATAAAAAGAGGTAGCTTTGATGTTGGTTTAAATTAATTAAGCAGTGTCCTCGTGAGCTTAACTCAGTTGGTAGGGACAATGCCTAACCCAACCACCCAAAAAAAATTAATTAAGCAGCTCTTGGAAGGGGTCCAGCTGGCTGTGCTCCAATTGAATAAGGAATTCCAGATTCGGTATCCAATCATCACGAGCAGTTGTGTTAGCAATTTCGTAAAACTTTCCTAGATAGTATTTAGCAGCTTCACCGGTAGTGATGGTTTTCACAAACGGATGCAATATTATTAAAAGTGATTATTTTCTTAAAAAAAAAAAGATTTTTTTTCCTAAAAAAAGCTATAACAAACGGGCTCTTAGGGTGCGTTTGGCCCAACTTTTTTGAGGCATAGAAGCTACTTTAAACTTAAAGTTAAAAATATGAGCTTTAGAAATGAAGTTAAAGTTGTTTGGTAATTGCTGCTTTTTATTTCAAAATCTATTTTATGTTCAAGTGTTTGATAATATTTTTATTTAAAATGAATTTATTTTAAGAAAGTTCATATTTCAAAAGAAATTTTGATAAATAAATAAATATATTTAAAAGAAACAATCATTTTTTTAGGGGAAAATGAAACAATATTTTTAAAAAATATTATAGATAAGAGGTGAATAAGATATATAAAAATTCATACATTATGATTTTAAGTAATTTTTGAAGATATTTCGTAAACGATTACCTCAATTATGATATTTTTTTTTGGATGAAAATGCCTTGTTAAGATCTAATAACTATTAAAATATTTACAAATAAAAGAAAAAATTCCTTATATATATTACTAAACAATATAAAAAATTAAAATTTAAAAACATATAATTTATTATATTTGAACTTTCAGTAAAATATTTTAGAAAATATAAATCTTTTTATGATAATGTATATTATATTAAAAGTCCTAAATAAATAATTCTTTAGGACCTACAAAAAAAATCTTGATTAAATATATAAATAATGGACCTTTAAATTTACATCATAGTATTTCATTAAAAATAATAATAATAGTATACCATGGTCAATAAAAAATACGAGGATACCAAATTGTGAATAGTACTTTTTTATAACTAATTTATTAATACGGTTAATAGAAGATAACATTTTTTAACATAAACAAATTATAGCAATTAACAAAAATAAATGTAAAAACAAACAAAAGATAATACATGGCAATTAGCAATTGAAGAGCACATGCATGCCGTCTGAAAAATCAATTAAAATGAAAAATAAAACGTGCTCAATAGGATTCGAAGGGGAATACATAGAAAAAAGTTGTCGAGAACTTTTAGAAGTTAGTTTCGACAACTTTAGCAAAACTATTTTATTTGTGTATTTTACACTAGAAAAATAAGCAACTTTTTATATTAAGTGCTTCTCAAGAAATGTGTTTGGCCCAGCTTCTCCTTTTATTGTGTAGAAAAGTCAGAAATAATTAAGTCGGGCCAAACGCTACCTTAGCCTAAAAATGAAAAGCTATTCCAGATAGCTTTTCCAAAATTTATTTTTTCTAAATACAAGGAACTCAAATGTTAGTGTTTCAAATCTTAAAAAAATGATTTTTATGTTAGTAAACAAACACAAATAGGTTTAGATATTTTTAAAAATCTCTAAAAAGAAATCTCTTGATTCTTTTAACCCAAAATCTATTTTTTTTTTTAAGCTGAAACAAATGAACCCTAATTTTGATCCGTTTAATGATGTACAAATTAACTGTGCTGTATTGGTTTGAAATTTAGAGGAGCTCCTTGAATCATGGACTTGTAAAGGGTCAATATCAAAATGGAGAAAAGGGAGGTCCGGAAATTCGGATCATGTGATATTTGCTTGCTAGCATTTGCAATATTATTTTTGGGTTAATAATATCATAGGTGCATGAAATTCAGGTTATATATATGACCCATTCTCGAATACAGTCAAAATTATCTTTAACCAAACAAGGTGTAGTTCAAATATTCAAATCCTAGTGGAATTGGCGATTAGAAAATAATAATATGTACTTCAAATACATCAGTACACCCTTGGGATTTTATTATAAGTCGTTTTAATATCAATTGTCAAAAGTTTAGTTTATTATTACTAGGTGTGTTTGTTTCAAGTTATATTTGTTGATTCCCGGGAATAAAATGATAGGAATATATATGCCTCTGTTTGTTACAAGTTTACTAAATTTTATTCCCGGGTATAAAATGTTCCTGGGAATAGAAAAATTTTCCCAAGAAAAAGGATGGGAATAAAGTTCCTATGGAGATGGGAATAAATTCATAAATAGTTACCTATTATAATTCCTATTTTTATGGTTCCTAGGAATATTATAAAGTTAACCAAACATATTTTTCCTAAAACACACTCTAATAGTAGTGCTTAATAATTTTTTTTTTTTACCAATAGCAGTGAATGTTAAAGAAATATAGAAAATTGGTGACATAATGCTTTTAGACAATTAAATCATTCTTTTAACCAAATGATTTTTCTTAGATTAGTAGAAGAGTTTACAAGTTAAATAACTCTTTTGATTCGCAGATTTAATCAAAAAATAATTTATTAGCAAAGAAAGCAAAGCAATACTTTATCGAATAGATAAAGTATACATTGCACCTGGAAGCAATATTCATATGGAGCTAACAATGAAAATCAAATTACAGTGAGAATTAAGAACCACGATCGGTCATTTCAATTTCTCTAAATAATTTGAAGCATACAACTTATTTTTTAATGGCAAACAAAACTTCATTATCGGTAAATTCCGAACAAGAGATGTACAATCAAAAGTGTGAAAATCAAAGAAGAACTTTAATAAATAACAAGCACCAATACTGTACGATCACTTTCATTGATTAGAGACATTATTATTACATATAAAATGTCAAAATGGTTTGCATTCAGCATGCATGCATGCAGGGATGGCTACATAAATATATAAAAAGAGGTAACATTGATTTTGATTTAAATTAATTAAGCAGCTCTTGGAAGGGGTCCAGCTGGCTGTGCTCCAATTGAATAAGGAATTCCAGATTCGGTAATCCAATCATCACGCGCAGTTGCGTTAGCAATTTCGTAAAACTTTCCTGGATAGTATTTAGCAGCTTCACCGGCAGAGATGGTTTTAACACCTGGCCATTTCACTCTAAGATTAGTGGCAGCACCATCACCCTTGTTGTTGTATTCCAAATAAGTGCATGTATCCTTGAAAAGACTTCCCATCCATGGCATATAACCCTCTGGTACAAAGAGACCATCAATGAGAGAATCCATGATAACAACCTTGGAGAAATTCCTCCATGGTCTTCCCAAATATGCTATCTTGGGTTCCAAGGTAAGAACTTCGGGTTCTCCGGTGAAATGACAGTTTTGGAAAACAAGGGCGGATACACTGTCAACTTTGGTTCTTCCTCCTGCTGTCACCATGCATTGTTGAGTTGCCATTGGTTTTCTAACGACGAGCTTGCAGTTTTGGAAAACTCCAACTGCGTCACCAAAGACAAAGTCGATTGTTCCGGTAATGGTGCAGTCGCGGTAGAATTGTCTTTTGGATTGTGTGTAGAGTGTATCTTGGTAACCGTTCATTTCACAGTTGTAGAACAATGCTTTGTCTGCTGTTACACGGAGGGCCACTGCTTGATGCTTTGCGGCACCGGCTGAGTTCTCGAATCCGACGTTAAGGGCCGTGAAATGGGCAGAGTTCACACCTGTCAATTAATAACAAATCGATCATTACAAATTACAACTTAGGAACAGATGCTAAATAAAAACTTTTAATTTTTTAGAGATCCATATTAAACTTTGCATTAAAATTTAGTAGTAACTTACTGAATGTTGCGGTATTGTAAGTCTGCACACCATCACCATAGCTTTTGCTACCGGTAAATATGGTCTTTTTGGGACCATCACCAATAATAGTAACATGGTCCCTATGTTTATCCACAGCAACATACTCCTTATAGATACCAGCCTTAACATGAATAACAAAAGGAACTTTGTTCTTCTTGGGAACAAGTGCAAGTGCCTCAGTCAAAGTCTTAAATTGACCACTACCATCTTGAGCAACAACAACATTAGGCTTAACGTTCTCAGGAGCCGCAAGAAGTTTCCTTTGACTTTCAGAAACCCATGATGGCAAACCATCTTCAGACAAAAGCTTCCTATTATTATTCAAAACCCTTGCAAAAGAGCTCAAGTTAAGATCTTTCACAAATCCTGAAAGTCCATTGATTATATCCAAAGCATTGTTACTTAGCTCCAAAGAAGCGTTAAGAACCTTAGCCATGGTTTGTCCTGCATGGGTAGTTGTGTTCTCAAATCCATCTAAACATGTTTGTTGATTCGCAAGTGTACCTGAGAGCCAAACTTTAAGATCATAAGCAATCTCATCAATTTTGCTAAGATCAAATTTATCCAATGTGTGAATAGATTGATGAACATCATCAACTGCATAACCAAGGACTTCTTTGCAAATATCCATAGCTTGCTTTGTCATGTCATTGGTAGCCAATTCCTTGTAGAGTGTTGAGTTGTGGATTTGTTTCACGAGTTCTTCAGCTGTTGCATTGAATGCTTGTTTGATCAATTCCTTCATGTCTTTGTTTCCTGTTTTTGCAAGACTTTTTTCGCATGTTTGTTTGTACTCTGTTGTTCCACAAAGCATTTGAACGTTTTTTTGTGATTTTGCAATTTGGTTATCACCTTCCGATTCAACTTGGCCGCCGTCTTTTATTCCAACGGCCACCGCGGCTACCATGGCAATAAGTAAGATTGAAGATACACCAAGAATGGCGAACTTCTTCTTACTAGCATGGTTTTGGGTTTCAATGGCTCCTCCTGCCATCCCTGCAATTTATTATTTTTTTTGTATTTGTTTTTTTTTTCCAGACAATTGATCAAAATGAATGTTAACCCACTAGGCACTGTTTATTGCAATGCCTGGGGTCACTATGATTTTGATTTGTGAATTGTGTTGAGATATGTAAAGGTATTTATACAGATATGAATTCTAAAAATATGGTTTCTGTTGTTAAATGAAAGGTAGATAATTTCTAACCAATTACTAAAATTGGCTTGCAATGTTAACCAGAAATAGTAATGTTGAGCAAACTATGCTTGATTGGTTTGCAATTTAGAGGAGCTCCTTGAATCATGGACGTGTAAAGGGTCATGTGATATTGGCTTGCTAGCATTTGCAATATTATTTTTGGGTTAATAAAATCATAGGTGCATGAAATTCAGGTTATTTATGACCCATTCTCGAAGACAGTCAAAATTATCTATCTTTAACCAAACAAGGTGTAGTTCAAATATTCAAATCCTACTAGAATTAGCGATTAAAAAATAATATGCACTTCAAATACATCACTACACCCTCTATATTTTATTATAAGTCGTTTTAATATTTTTCTATGTAAAAAAATGTAATTAACTTTATATTGGAAATAGAAATTGTGGGTACAAAAGTATCCCTTATTAATGATATAAAAAATAGATTAAAAAAAGAGTAATAAATGATAAAGAGTAGGAGTATGATGGAAAAAAAACATTAATGATGTAGTGGTACTGTAAAGGACTTATAATAAACACAAATATATTTGTTTAAAGTGACTTATAATAAAATACAAAGAGAGTATTTAATAAACCTAAAAAAAATTACTTATAATAATGACTGGATGAAACATATGATTTTATATTTGATTCTCAATCTAGTAAATAAAAATAATTGAGGATATAATCCTATAAAATATCACTAATAAATATCGTTCGGTACAAGATGATCAACCAAAAAGAAGCCTTAAATCTTAGGAGGGTAAAAACAATTGCGTTAAGGACTGATTTATCACGATATTGAACAAACTAGTGAAAATGTTACCCAATGTCGCATGGTCCAAAGGAGAAATTCTTTCTTGGTCACAAACACAAGTAAATAGTGTTTAGATACACACATATATCATTGAACAAAATTAAAGAAAAAATAATTGAATAATATGACTAAATTCTTTTTCATTTATTTTTCTCTACTTATGTGAGTATGTCCAAACCTTTTTTATTTATATTTGTGTACAAACAAGTCTTTCATGGTCCAAAGACACTAAACTCGTTAAAACGCCATCACATTTCATATAAGGAGCGTGTCTTGATCTAATAAATGTATCTCTCACATTTTCACCATTTACACTTCTACTAAATTGAGCCTAGACTGACTTTGGCAATATTATGGTGTGTTTGAATTGAGGGTTTGAGAGGGGAAGGGAGGGGATGGTTCACTTTTTGTTTTTAAATTATGGACTATATAACATATTTTTCTAAAATAAATTAAGTATGATTGAAGTATTATATGATTGTTTATCATGTTAATATGTTAACTTTTTATAAAACATTTCATAGTGTCCATAATTTAAAAATAAAAAGTAAATTCTCCCCTCCATTTCCCTCATAAACTCTCCATCCAAATATACCCTTAGAATACCTTGTGCGCACTCTCTTGTCAAACGCCACCACTTCATAGACATTCACTTCATATATGGCGAAGAGCCACCACCATCGGCCATCTTCAAAGTTTATTATATCTTCAAAACTGAAACAAATATATACACCATCCAGTCATTATTATAAGTAAAAATATACATTTTAGATTCATTCATTAAATGATGAATGTGATCTTTATTATTTACCCATGAGTTGAAAGTTTATGGAGAAATAATTGCCACCTGAAAGTTTGTACCTTTATGGGAGCAAAACTTACACAATTTGCTCTCAAACTTCTCCTCAATGCCGCTCATAGATTACAGTCAGTTTGATATTTTTTATACAGTGCTGCAAAGAGAGATTTAACCGCAAAGGAACCTGACTCCCTACTTTCTTAGCATATTTAAGAAATCAATGTTGATCCGACTCTATCATTTTCCCTATTTAGCTATATTTAGCCTTTAACACTTCCTTCCACGTTGTTACTTCTCCATTCAAACATCTCCACCACCATTTTGCTATAAGAGCCAAAAATAAACTATATTAATGATATTATGAATAAAAATAGAGAAAAATATGCATTCAAATTTTGATTATATTAAAATGAACCTGCAATACTATTTTTCTTTCCACTTTGCGTGTTAGACTTATGTTGCTAATTTTTAATAAAAAAATATTAAAGAAGGAAATTATAGATTTTAACATAATATGTGAGGGAGAGTTGTAATTCAAGCTTCTCTCATAGATGAGAGTTTGCCAAAAACAACTTTCAAAGGAAATTTTAATCAATGTGATTGTGATTATGAAATGAATTCAAGGGAAAGAAAGTATGATATGAAATGAAATTATGATTAAAAATACTATACTTCCTTCCGCCTTTTGAATTTCGCTTGCCACATCTTAGCTTTAAGCCTCTAACTCATCTTCAAACTCTCCTTATCTTCGTAATTTCTCAATGACTTCTTCCAAGAAATCTACCTCAGATGCATGTTGTTGGACAGGGACGAACCCAAAAATTTTAAGTTGTGAGGGCAACATATATAAATTTTATAGCATTAAATGTACTTTTTTTTAAAACATAAACATACATCATAATTGTTGTCTGCAACTTTTATATCTTAAAAATAAATGATTTTCTCATTTTCAATTTTATTAAAAACCTCTCTATATATAATTAAATAAAAAATAATTTAATCATTTATTTCTCTCGTGATTTTGTGTTCAATTCTTGATATATAATGTTCATAGTAGAGAAAACTTTTTTAACAACCGTAATAACCACATCTAATATAGAATTAACTATCAAAACAAATATATTAACAAGCACACAACAACATGTTTTCTCATCTACACTAACATTTATATACTGATGACTATGCATATCTATAACATGTTACTATGTATATATGATATTACAGGGATAATTTTTTAGTTAAAGAATAATACAAATATAATTCAATTTTCTTCCCAAAAGATAGTGAGGGCTAAGGCCATCAATGTGTGCAATACACAAGGCCGTGCTTGTCGCTGGATCTTCTTCATTAATGACCTAGCTTTTTTATGAAATCTCCCTTAAATTTGAGGATGAATTTACTAATTCGTGAAATATTTAAATTCAAACATTTATAATTGAGTACCAAATTTCATCATCATTGGACTTATAGGAACATACTATATATATTTTTATTTATTTATTTATTTTTTTGAGTTCGGTAATTAAACTGGTTTGAGATACACTATTAAAAAAACAAAAATTAGTGAGGGATATTTAGTGAGGGAAAACGTGAAATCCCTCTCTAATTCCGTCACTAAATTTTGCGACCAAGGAATTTGTGAGGAATTTCATTTTTTCCGTCACTACTTTCCCTCGCTAATTTTGCTTTTTCTAGTAGTGATATGAGATAAAAAGTTTGACTCAAGAAATAAATATTAATATGTATAAATAATTAATTATTAACATTTATCGTTAAAAACAACTACACATATGTAACCAAAAAAACTACACATATATTCCTTTTGGCTTGTAACAAACAAGTTAACAATCTACGTCACAATGTTTACGTAGGCAAGATAACGTAATATTTAGACATGCTATGAGAGATAGCGTGTTTGACACGGAGATATCTCTTAAAAATTAAAAAGACACCGAGTATTACTATGTAAAATAAAATGGACTAATAGTCACTTTGGTTCCTGAATGTGTAATGATTAGGCATTTTAGTTCTTCGTTGTATCAAAATTTTAAAATAGTCTCTGATTGTGCATTTTGTTAGTCAAAATAGTCATTGACACTAAAATAACCTTTCAATGCTCACAATAACTTTTTTCATATAGAGACTACAATGACAATAAACATGTACTTATAAGGACTAGTATGACAATAAATAAGTATATTGAAGGACTGATCTGACAATATTAATGAAACATTTTAACGGACTATTTTGACTAACAAAATGCACAATCAAGAACTATTTTGAAGTTGGATTATTTTAACCACTCATTACAATTTCAGAGACTAAAGTGACTATTACTCCAAAATAAAACATATAGTTATGGAATAATTTTGAAGAATCAGATTTCTAGTATCTTTGATGAAATATCTACTACAGTACCAGCCTTCCTTCATTGAATATTTTCCCTTTTAATCCAACCATATATTTGACAAAAATAGTATCATATATTTTCTTTAATAAGAAATTATAACCATTTCTTTGCTGAGATTTGTGTTGCTTTGCTAGCTATTGAGAGCTCTGCAAAAAAAACTGCCATAGTATTTAGTCGAAAATTATGGCTCATAAATACTTTATTGAGTCGTTTTCAGAAGAAAAAAATTGTCTTAAATTATAAGTCATTTTAAAATATCAATGAAGTATTAATGTTAATTTTTCTATTATACACTTAACTATTTATTGTTGTTTCTTCTTTGAATTCTTTAATTTATTTTTCTCGCACTATATGGACTATATTCATACGTGCGAAATGCCCAAAACATCTTATAATTTGAGACAGAGGGGGGCATCTTCGGAATCGCTCATCCCAAAAATTCAATATGCATCGGTACAATTGATGTTTAAATTAGTAGCTAAATGATTTTTTTTTGGGAAAATATATTTCATATCATTTAAAAATATAATAACCAAGCATTATTTATCGAAAGTGTCCGCGAAATAAAATTTAATTTTTCTAAATTTTATTGCTCACAATAGTAAATATCGATATTTTTATGGTGTAATGTAAATAAATTAGTATGATTCTTACAAACAATGAAATGATGTTTTGTTTTCTTTAAGAAATGATGTTTTCTATAACATTAAAATCAACAAATAACATTTTATTTCATAAAAATTATCTTTAATATATTTATTTAGAAAACAAATATACTGGTACTACTTACTTAAAGGAAAAAAAAATACCGGTATACTTGGGGGATTTAATCCACATTATTAGGCTAGACTTGTTCCATAATATAGGTTTGTGTTTCCTAATTATCAATTTATTTAATTTTCTCTTTTGAGACTTGGTTTATGTCCAACTCTCGTTTGTACTCTTCTTCTTTTTCCTTATGATTCTTTTCTTTTTATTTTCAATATAGGAATCATATTCACCGTATCTCCATGACTTTTTTCTTTTTCCTGAACTACCAAATAATTTGAGTTGAAGAGAATCTCTCCGGCCCAGATTGTATCGCCAACCTTCGGTATTATACCCCAAATCAAGCTCATTAAATGGAGAAAGAATCCTTCATATAGAAGAATATTTCATTTTCTGCAATAAAAGGAACACCGAAAGTACGAAACACAATTAAATTAATTCAATAGAGTTTTCCCTACCGTTCAGGTCATAAATATGGATATATTCCAAGGTAAATTCCTATGTATCTAATCTTTAAGTTTGATTAAATATATACCATTGCCAATACGTTATGTTAAAACTCATTCAAAAAAATTAAAAAAATATTATAATTCATAAGATTTAGTTCGACAGAAAATGATTGATATCGTAGGTTGGACATTTTTGAATTTGGACGATTTTTATTTTTTTTAAGAAATTTGGACGATGTTAACTACTTTATCTTAAAAAAATAAAATGTACAGTAGAAACTCTATAAATTAATAATGTCAGGACCGGAGAAATTTATTAATTTAGAGAGTTATTAATTTATCGATAAATTAATAATTATTAATTTAAAGAGTTTTTAAGTAATTATACATTACATACCAAACAAAAAGGCAAATTAGTCTATGCCTCT
>Ga0228711_1001700_pt1 | contig 32901 bp, 25 predicted proteins | sample MedpolnodulmetaG_2_FD_177996 | JGI IMG/M metagenome (GOLD analysis project Ga0228711, IMG submission 177996) | Root nodule microbial communities from Medicago polymorpha collected in Santa Monica, California, United States - brown nodules | ecosystem: Host-associated > Plants > Roots > Nodule... | reverse complement strand
ATTTTAATTCTAACATTAAATAAGTAAAATAATAATTAGAATAAGTTGTATAAATAGTAAAAGAAGTAAAATAAACATTAAAATATACTTACATCGGCATCGACCCATATCCTGCATGCCACATGTCGACCAAAGCGAGGTAAAAGCGGAGGTCAGAAGGCCCCCCTTCCATAGGCCCCCCTCATATTTTGAGAAGTTGGAAAAATTAAGGTTTGAGTGGCTGTGTTGCTGTTAAATGACTTAGGTTACGCTGCGTGAGTTAACTCACGCCGCGCTACTTATGTCACGCATCATTTACAACGTGCGTTAGTTAAGTCACGCTGCGTGACTTAACTAACGCATGGACATTATAGTATTTTTAGCTAGGTGGGGGCGAAATGTGCAAGGGGAAGAGCAAAAATCTTAAACATATGCTTGGTTGTAGGGGTGACAAGTAGTCCATCAAATCCATTTAATGCAAAATCCATCTAATCCATCCACCAAACAAACTTTTTCAATTGGTTAGGATCCAATCTATACATTTAAAATTATGGATGGGTCCAACCCATCTAACTTATTTTAAAGATCCAATGGATCAATCCAAATGTTAATATAAATCTAATGAACCAAATATAAACAATATTTCTAATAATAAAAAACTAAAAAATAATTCAATATTAAAATTAATTTAGAAATAAAAAACTGAAAAAATTGAAAATATAACTCTTTTTTTCTTCTTCTTCTGAAAATAGACAACTTAAAATCAGAGATATTTGATATAATTAATAATTTATTATTTTAGTAAATATTAAAAAAGAATTAATAAAAATATAATCGAGTGACTATCCACACATTGTTGGAGCACCGACGACTTCCAGAGCTCCGTTGTGGGTCATCGGAAAACAGGTTGGAACTCCACCGTCCGCCTTCGTGGGGTTGTCGGAGCAATGTCGTGGTCAACACCAACGATGGCACGTTGACCACCAGCTGCCACCCCATCATATTTTTTTATTATTTAATTAATAATATTAAATATTTCTTTATTATTTAATTATTTAGGCTTCTTTAAAAAAAATATTGGGCTAAAAAAATTCAGTATTGGGCCTTGCTGCATAAAATTTCTTTGGATTGAATTCATGAAAAAATAATTTAAATAAATAATATAGTTTAATATATGGTCGGATGGACTTTGTTCTTTTTTTGACCAAAAAAAAAATGGTCGGATGGATATCCATCCATTAATAATCTAACAATGGATGGATCTGATAAATTTTATAGTTAATGGATTGGATTGGATGGATTATTGAAAAACAAGTGTATTTAATGGACTATTGGATTGTTTTGATTTATCCAATAGTATTCAAATCTTTATCCATCCAATCCGTCCATTTTACCACCCTTAGTTAGTGGTTCCATTCTTGACTCATGCGTATAGTAAAAATCGGGTTGATTGGAAGGGGAGAACCCACCTTATGTGTCCCATAGGTACCCCAACGGAAGCAGCAGTGGAAACTTCATACCAATATTATGGTAAAACAAAAAAATAAAAAGGAATGAACTTTAACGTAGCCTTTAGCCTCTGTTTGGCTCTCATTTCTAGTTGTTCAAACCAGGGGTTAAGCCTGTTGACTATGTCTCAATACATACCAAGTTTAAAGACATGCAACACAGAGAAATGTCTACAGCCAAGAAAACTTCATGAAGTAGTTTTCTTCCTTGCCCTTTACTGTATCTCCTTGGGCACTGGAGGACACAAACCATGCTTGGAAAGCTTTGGAGCTGATCAATTTGATGAAGATCACGTCGAAGAAAGGAAGAAGAAAATGTCTTTCTTCAACTGGTGGAACTTTGCATTGTGTTTTGCATTGCTTCTTGGTGCAACAGTGATTGTTTATGTCCAAGACAATGTTAGTTGGGGAGTTTCTTGTCTAATTCTCACAATTCTTATGGCTCTATGCATCATAGCTTTCTATCTAGGGAAACCTTTTTATAGGTATAGAAGGCCAGAAGGAAATACTTTAAAAGCAATTTTACAGGTACTAGTTGCAGCTATAAGGAAAAGAAAATTATCTTGTCCTTCAAATCCTGAATTATTGTATGAAGTTCCAAAGTCAGATAAGTCTCAAGGAAGGCTTCTGTGCAATACTAGCAACCTAAGGTATGATACATACTTCTTGTCATTTCAAATCAATACTTTTTATCCTCAAAATTCAATGGAATATGTATATATTTTCAAAAGGTCGATTTCGATCTATATGTAGCCCTAACACTTCACATTGAATCTATGTCCGATGTCCAACGTGACACCGGCATATGTGCTTACATTTAGTTATTTTATTTTCTAAAACTTCTATCGATGCTAGTGTTGTGTCAGGTGTTTGCATCTGCGTGGGTGTTTCAAAAGTTTGGATTCACTTATTTGAACTTAATAACCGACATAAGCACTTGTAAGATTGTTTAGAGAGCTTGTGAAAATAATTTATAACATGTCCAATATCTACTGATATAAAGACTTATAAGACTATTTCGGTGAGCTTATGGAAACAGTTTATAACCTATCGAGTTGTTTTCAACTTTTTTCCCATATGCTCTTAACGATAGCCTATGAAAACCGTTTATATCTTATACGAAAACATTTTGATTTTACTTTACATTTTGTTATATACATAGTAATCACTTTATATGATAAAACGCTCTATGCCCTTGCTTAATTTGTTTATCGACACATGGCCAAAATTTATACCGAAACAAAACTTCCTTAACTTGAATAATGTCTAATATAACTTGAAATGATGAATAGGTTTCTTGACAAGGCTGCAATATTAGAAGACACACCTGTTAATCCAAAACACAATCCATGGAGATTAGCAACAGTGACAAGAGTTGAAGAAACAAAGCTTATTCTTAATATTATCCCCATATGGATAGCTTCAATTACAACTGGAATAACTGTAGCACAAGCTACGACACTCTTTGTAAAACAAGCAGCTTCGATGAACTTGAAGCTAAGTGACAATTTCACAATCCCACCAGGTTCTGTTGTCTCTGTTACAGCTATTGGTACCTTAATATTTGTTCCCTTATATGACAAAGTTCTTGTACCAATTATGAGAAAAGTCACTGGTAATGAAAGAGGCATCAGCATCCTTAGAAGAATTGCCATTGGCTTAGCATTTTCAGTCATAGTTATGATTGTTGCAGCCTTAGTAGAAGCTAAGAGACTTAGAATGCATGAGCAAGAAATTCTGAGATCAGGAGAAACAGGGAAAAATACTATGAGTGTGTTTTGGCTAGTCCCGCAATATTTGATTCTTGGTTTTGGTGATTCATTTTCCCTTGTTGGTTTACAAGAGTATTTCTATGACCAAGTTCCTGACTCAATGAGAAGCTTAGGAATGGCATTATATCTTAGTGTGATTGGAGTTGGAAGTTTCTTAAGTAGTTTTCTAATCACTATTGTCGACCATGTGACAGAAAAGAATGGTAAAAGTTGGATCGGGAAGGATATAAACTCAAGTCGTTTGGATAGGTTTTATTGGATGTTGGCAATTATTAATGCTTTAAATTTGTGTGCTTATCTCTTCTTAGCAAAGAGGTATACCTATAAGAGTGTTCAGAAGATAGGTAATGAAATTGATGGTTGTAAGAGTGATGATGGGGTAGAGATGATGGCATGATGAGAGCTACAATGGTTTGATCTCACATTTATATTTTTCTGCTGAATCAAATGTCTGACATTGTTTTGCCAAGTTTACATTATTTGTTGTATATTATCTAATGTATGGCTTGCTAAAATTAGATCCAAGGATATAATGTGAGTGATAAGTATATACTTTATGCTTTTCAAGAGATTTTATTCTGATGAGTAGTTTTGAGAATGTATATTATGTTTGAGTGCAATCTTTTGATCCTTGCAGTACTGAATAGTTGAGTATTTATAGATGAGAGGAAATTTCAGAATCTTGGAGAACAAGTTAAAAATATAGTTGGTACCTTGCTTTCTTTAGTGGTGAATTCAGAATCTTGAGAGCCAAGGAATGAGGTTGCTTTTTCTTTGGTTTTTATTTTAGAGTCTTTTGAGAAAAAGTAACTTCTATTCTGATGCCTGATCCGAAACTTGTTCAGATGTTTCGTCCTGATGACTTGATATGAACGTCGTTCTGATCTCTGATATTGATATTTGATGTTTGGTCCTCTTTGGGAGCATCAAGATCGACTTCATAAGTGTTCTGAAGGATTTCTCCTTCAAAGTATCATAATAGTTTTGATTAAATTGATTGTAATGAAGAGGAGTATCTAGATGATCATTGATCTAATCATCAACCTCATCAATAATCTGGTCATAAATTTCAACCATAGTTTCTTTTTCTTTTCCTTCTTGGCTTCTTTCTTGAAAGAGAGGCTTGACCATTCTTCTTTTCCTTGATTGGCTAGTACTTTTCCTTTTGTTTGTTGGACGAATCAAATTTGGGCGACTTTTTGATTCGAAGGACGGGGAAGATGCATCTTTGCTTGAAACACCATGAGATATCTTATTGTATTGAAGTTTCATTTCAATGAAGTTAAGATATAGTATAAAATATGCTTGATTTTTCATCCTCAAGTGGTACCTTGAAATATTTGAAGATTTGCTTTGAATTCTAGCTGCATCTATCATGTGACGCATAATGATGTAGTTGAGATTCAATGGTTTCTTGTTCATGAGATGGTATATAATGAGTATGTTTGTGTCACTCTCTAAAGACTTGCAACTTTTAGTTTTAAGGAGTGAATGCACATGTTGTGAAGAATTTTTGGAAGATCCTTGAGATTTGAAGTTCTACAAGTCTCATCAGGATTCTTGAGAATTTCAGAGACAATGTCATCCTTGATGACTTCAGCATACCAATGGATTTAGTGGTGATTTAATGGTGATCAGAGTTATCTCTTGAATAGTCCAACTAGCTTCTGTTAGGCTCTTAAAATCAAAGAATCTTCGAAAAACAGTAGCTATTTTTAATTTTAAATTAAAAAACCCTCAAGTAACCTTTGGATGATTTGAATGATAACAAAAAATTACAATTTTAAATTCAGCGGTTGTAAAATAGGAAGAAGAAAAAATTACTAACAAACTTGATATTTAATTTCTTTTTCCTTGCTTTCATTTTCATGGCGAACTATTTTATTGATGTGAGATTTAAGTCTGAATTCACAAGTATTATTTTAAAGCAACATAGTTTTTAGAATCGGCATCGTAGGATAGGAAATCACGGAGTTCTTAGTACCTGTCTTTTTTGGTTAGTTTAGTACTTTTTTTAAGGGAGTTATTTTAGTGCTTGTCTTTTTACAATTTAAAGGAAACATAATTTTTGATTATATACCACACTTTCATGACCATTGAAATTGGGCGACCATTGAAGAAAATCAAAAGTTTCTTCAATCGTGATTTTAATTATGTATATACTTGTATTTAATTAAATAAAGTTTTGTTAACTAATGTCCTAATACTATGTTTTTATCAGAAAAAAATCCTATTATTATTTAAGAAAAATGCTATATATACAGCGAATTTTTTCTCACGAGGACATAGCGAAGCGTGTTCCACTAGGCAGTTTTTTGTTTTGACTCCACCTATACCCCAACTTCCCTTGATTTCTGCCAAATCCTCATTCATAATTTGTTGCTTTCATTTTCGAGAAGTTTTCGTGATAACCTTTTCGCTGTATATAGCATTCCTCATTATTTAAAGAATAAATAGGAAAGTTTATTTTGTGAGTATAAGGCTTTTTCGGCGTTTTCTCGTTGTTTTAATAAAAATAAAATAAAAAAGTTAAATATGACACACAACTGCTTATACCTTTTATATAGTTAATTCCAAGTCGATTCGAGACTAATAACTTACACTTGAATTCCAATAACCTTATCGTTAAATATGAGTCTATCACGTGGCTATGTTGTCGTTACCAACAAACATAACACACGCCACCTGACTTCACCACACAATTCGGAAGACTTTTCTTATAAGAATATCCATTACACCTGGATCCACTCCTGCTCACATCAAGTCGAACACTGACTTTGATATCACTTGTTGAAGATCAACTAATCTATAGGTTCACTCTGGCTCCTCCATTAGGTTGAATTATGACTCTAATACCATATATGAGAGTCTAGAGGTGATTTAAGAAGAACAAGCGGGCTAATGATCAAAAACTTTAAGACATTGAGTATACGAGACAATCTATTATATAACCTTTATTTATTTCATCTCTAATAGTTGTGAACTAATCACTCACACTTGTATCCAAATACTTGTACATTACTTTTTTCCATGTAGTTATTCTCTGTTACAAAATTTTAATAACTTGTTCAAACACCTTTATACACTACCAACATAATAACCAAAAAGAATAATATTAATTAATATTGCAATATTTTAAACCGGTTGTAATAATCTCTACAAACTGTATCACACTATCAGTTTATGGTTCTCAACCAAATCAAATATCATTAGTTGCAATCATTTGAATATGAACTAAAAAGGTCCATTTCATATTTTTATAATATGAAGTTTATATTATTACTTGCAGCTTCTATTTCAAATGTCACTCACTAATGACATCACCAATCATAGAAATTCCACATTTCCTTTTAATTTGTCTATTTAACAAACCAATTCCATTGATGACCCTTTTAACATGCCTCTTCAATTTGTAAAAATGGAGCAAGACACAGAGAAGAGAAAAGGTGATAGAAGTGAAAAATGTAATGAAGAAAAATGGGTGTATGATGGTTCTTTGGATTATAAAGGAAGAGTTCCTCTTCGTGCTTCCACTGGTGCATGGAAAGCTTCTATCTTTGTCATAAGTAAGATATCATTAGTTTATTTCATGTTTGTAGCTACACTAAAAAATGATTTTATTTCATCAATGATTCTTAGCTCGTTTAATGCTTTACTCTATTAATCAATGATTAAAATGAGTTCAAGCATATTTGCATGCATGTATGTCAAATAAATAACATGTAGCATCTTTTACTTGATTTTGAGCAGTGGTTGAAATTAGTGAAAGGATGAGCCACTATGGACTAACCATGAACCTTATCACATACCTGACTGAAGTTATTCATGAAGACCTCAAGACTGCTGCGAAAAACGTAAACACCTGGATAGGAGTAACAACTCTAATGCCTCTGGTAGGAGGATTTGTTGCTGATGCATATACTGGTCGGTTTCATATGGTCCAATTGTCATCCGTAATATATCTTACGGTAAATATTTTTCATTTTCGTAGTGTATTGCGTACCCTTTTTTACAACTTTTTATGTACCTTTTCACCTAATTAATTCCAACTTAGATTAAAAAACAAAAAAACAGGATAAATGAGTCGATACCTTGAGTTGCGGTCATCAGAGACACATCAAAAACCTGGATTTGGATCTGCTGCAGTCAGCTCATCAGTGATCGTTGGATTAAGATCAAACAGTTTAGTTTTCAAGCTCGATATTTCAGTTTTTCTAAAATCAAAATATACATTGAAATTTGGATCGTTTGATCTCGATCCAACAGCCATCGATGTGCTGACTGTATGTATGCATGGAATTGTTGACTACAGCAAATCAAAATCTTATGTCACAACTTGTTCAAAAAAAAAATCTTATGTCACAAGCTACATACATGGATCTTTTTTAAAAACAATGTATTTCACTGTTTATACATCAAATTCAATTTACAAGCACTGATATACATGTTTCCATGAAAAATAAACCTAACTTCTAGTTGTGAAACTGAAATCAGGGGTTATGTGTGCTGACAATGACTCAATACATACCAAGTTTGAAGTCATGCCACACAGAGAAATGTCATCGGCCTAGGAAAATTCATGAAGTGGTTTTCTTTCTCGCGCTTTACTGTAAGTCCTTCGGAACTGGAGGATACCGACCATGCTTACAAAGCTTTGGAGCTGATCAATTTGATGATGGTCATCTGAAAGAAATGAAGAAGAAGTTGTCTTTCTTCAACTGGTGGAACTTTGGATTGTGCTTTGCGGTGCTGATTAGTTCCACAGTGATTGTATATGTTCAAGACTTTGTCAACTGGGGAGTTGCTATTCTAATACTTACAGCTTTTATGGCTATTGCTGTCATAACTTTCTGTGTAGGTAAGCCGTTATATAGGTACCGGAAGCCGGAAGGAAACCCTCTACTGCCAATTTTACAGGTCCTTGTTGCAGCCATAAGAAAAAGGGATTTATGTTGTCCTTCAAATCCTGCTTTATTGTATGAGCTTCAAATTTCAGACCATTCTCAAGGAAGGCTTCTAAGCCATACTAACAGATTCAGGTATCACACACACACCTTATCGAACTGAGTCTAATTGTTAGAATTAGGGATGAGAATAGATAAGGTCGTCCATAGTTAGAATGCAAAGATATACATATATATTGTATGAATGAATGTTAATTTACCTATAAAGATATACCTGAAAACCCTACTATTAGTCTGATATTGATCACTTGAAATGAATGAATAGGTTTCTAGACAAGGCTGCGATAATCGAAGAGAAATACATTGAGCAGGAAGTGAATCCATGGAGATTAACAACAGTGACAAGAGTGGAGGAGACAAAGCTTCTCTTGAACATAGTTCCCATATGGTTAACTTTATTAGCAAGTGGGGCATGTGCAGCACAAGGCTCAACTTTCTATGTCAAACAAGCAGCTGCTACAGATTTAAACATAGGCAACGGTTTCGAAATACCGCCAGCTTCCCTGAACGCTATTTCTGCCATTGGTACCTTAATAGGCATCCCGATTTACGATAAGATTTTTGTTCCAATTATGAGGAAAATCACTGGCAATGAAAGAGGCATCAGTATCCTTAGCAGGATAAACATTGGCTTGACACTCTCAGCCATTATTATGGTTCTTTCAGCCTTAGTAGAAGTTAAGAGACTTAGAATGCTTGAGAATGAAATCTTGAGAACAGGGGAAACAGGACAAGTAACTATGAGTGTGTACTGGTTGTTACCACAAAACTTACTTGCAGGCTTTGCGGATGCATTTCTTATGGTTGGTATACAAGAGTATTTCTACGACGAAGTTCCTGACTCGATGAGAAGCTTGGGATTGGCCTTGTATTTTAGTGTGTTTGGAATTGGAAACTTCTTAAGCAACTTTATAATCGTCGTTGTCGACCATGTCACAGCAAAGAGTGGCAAAAGTTGGATTGGGAAGGATATAAATTCGAGTCGTTTGGATAACTTTTATTGGATGTTGGCAGTTATTAGTTTTTTGAATGTGTGCGTGTTTCTCGTCATAGCAAAGAGGTATACTTATAAGACCGTACAGAGGAGAACTACGGAAACTGATGGTTACAAAAGCGATGATGACAGCATGAAGGAAGCTACAAAGGTCTAGTCCTCTATTATTTATTCATGTGAATCAAACCTATGATTCATAATGTGTTTGTGTAATAATTTGATTCATAATATTTGTAAGGATTTAAAAATATGCATACTACAAGTGTAAATATATTCCAATATTATTTAGTGTTATGTGATTGCATTATTCTTGTTTGGTTAATTGCAGTTTTGCACACTTCAATACTACATATCATTATTTATACCTTTTTGTCTGAAAAATAAAAGAGAAAGTAGGTATATGTTAGGATGAGTATTATTTATTTATTATTTACTACATTCTCTTAAATTTAAACAAGGCATGTACTATAATAGTAGTAGTGAATTTATACTTGGACATTCTTATAGAACACACTTTCCCCTTAGAGCATAAGATAGCAGGAGGAGAAGCTATCTAACTTTTTGTGTTGGATTTAAACCAATCCAACATCAAACACTCCAATCCAAACTTCTCAGAGAAGTTGTTCATATTACAGTGGGAACTGACCAGTCAAACGAATATGGTCGAGAGTACAACGCAAACCGTATTTATTAACAGCTGCATTAGCCGATCTAAAGCCTCCACCATAAGCTGGAGAAGAATCATTGGCAATCTGGTTCATGAAAAATTCACCCAATTTATTCTCAACTTTGGATATCGCACCTTTCTTTGATGAGTAGGAGGTGGAGGTAGAAGAAGAAGAAGAAGAAGAAGAAGAAGAAGCTGCGGCTGATGTTGATGGCATGGTTCTGGAACCCGACATAACTTCTGCTTCAAGCCACATGTAAGAAAGAACCTGACAAATACCTTCCTCTACTGCAGGATCAAGGTTGCGGTAACCTGATTAGATTAAGATAAATGAGATAAAAATCAAATCATGTAATACTAAGGAATTTGATGTCAAGATAAAATCAAAATGTTTATAAATATAACCTTTAAGGCGTAACCAACCATGCATCAACTCGTGTGCAAGGATAGCACCTGTGAGTAATCTGCACCCATAAATATATCAGAACACTTGTTATAAAGCCTCAACATATTCACAAACATAAAGTAGAATGTAAATTTTACACCTGAAAATTGTGGTCTACATTCAAAATCATGGTTAATTGCATTGAGTGGATGGTTTGAACAGCGTTAACGATCTAAATTGTTATCGAAACTTAATATCATTTCTCAAAATTCATAGGTACTAATTTTTTTTCAAAGTGGATCATCTGTAATTGGAGAGAGACAAAAAGAGAAGTTTCCATTGTTGTGTATTAAATATTAATTACCTTGGAAGACCATAGAGAACAAGAATAGCTGTAACTTCACATTTTCTAATCAACTTTTGAGGTTGACTTCGCATCCCTATTAATCGATGACCTCCAATTTTTGACCATCTATGTACCTGAAACAACAGAATATCGTAAATAAATAAATGGAAGTACATGAAAGCTTCGACATTCTCTAATTTGATAAAACAAAAGCAGAAGGTATTTAAAATCATACACTGGTGACAGTTTGTTCTTCTGAAAGGCATAACCCTCTTGTTTCTGGCATGTGATGGAAACCCTGGTAGAAACCAACCAATTAGCAAGAGTAAAAGGAATTGAGTTCCTATGACTGAAAAACAAAGAATGGATGGATTCATTACATTCTTCTCTCCGACGATGGCTTCATTAAGTGCTTCTCTTCCAACTAGAAGCATGGGGATTTGTTGATCGATTCTCATATTCATTCCTTCGTAATAGTCTCTAATAGCATGATAAAGAGGCTGACATTCACCGGTATCTGTTATAGCAGATTCCATGCATTCAAAGCACAAAATCCGTCCATCATCCAATCTAAAGTATCTTTCGCCCCGAGACTTCAAGAAGGTAATAAAAAATATAAATATCAGAAAAGAGAAACATATATAGCAAAATGTTATTTCCATGATCATAAAAAGGAGATAATAAAATATATTAGTACCTCTAATCTTTCACAGCTGCAACAGCGAGATGTATTATCATGTTCATGAGATGGACAATATTTTTGGTTCCAATAGGGGTGACACCTATACTCAATCAAACCAGAACCATTTATAGGTATCTGCAAGTGAAATAAATTAACATGTGTTATAGATAATAGTTCAATAGTAATAGATAAAAAGGATACAATGTTTTTTACTATGCTAGTCTTCTGATATATCAGTGGAAAGATCCGAGATGCCATATCATATGATTGATTAATGTGATAAACAGAACTTCTATAATCTTCTAAATGATTACAAATAAATAGGACGCAACCATTTTAAGGATGACTTCAATTTCAACGCATTTCAAATGTCATGAGAAAACTAGTAGGTTCTGTCATTTAATGACCTTAACTAGTGAAGTGGACATTGTGAAAAAGCAAAGGAAGGGGAAGAACAACTTACATAATGACGGCAAACTTCACATTTAGGATGACTCAATTCCTTAAAACAATACTTGTGATATGGATGCTTCCCTGACAAAGAAAACTTGGATCAACAGAAACAAAAGGCCGTAAGAGATGGATAAAGGAGAAGTGTTAAAATCAATTTGTTTGTAAGCATGCTTTGAAAGTGTAAATAGCGTGATTTTGTTGGAAAATATTTAAGTATAATAAATGTATGAGTGCACCTGCATGATGTGCCTGTGTAAATGTCTGTTAAGGCTTGAAAATAGATTATATCAATATATGCTCTAAATCTCAAGATGATCAAATCAAAATACCTCACGCTCGGTAATAGGATGATGACAAGAGTGACACCGAAAGCAGTCTGGATGAAAATAACTATGTTCGACTCCCAAACAATTACCGTGGAGTATCTCCTTGTTGCACCCTCCACATATTCTGTTATGCGATGACATGCTGCATATTATCAGTTGTAAATAAGTGAAGAAGCAAAACCATCAGATATTCATTTATTGAAACACAAGCATCAGAACAGTGAATGAAAAATAATCACATTTGGAAATTAAAGCGAGTCAATAGAGAAATCAAAGGTTATTTCAATAATCTGTTCAAGTTCAATACTTGATAAATTATAATATTACAACACACGTACATACATGCATTATGTCAGAGAAATCTTGACTTATATGATGTTGGCTGGCAGTATCCAAATTATTTTTTAAATAGTCACACTAGTGAAGTACTGATCAAAATTAGAAGAGGAAAATTTACCTGTATCCGCGGGGATAAAAAGGTAAAGGGGCACATGGAGGGTGTAGAGATGAGTGCATGCGATCCTGGAGTCCTTTTGCATAATCATCATCAGTTCCCGTTCGCCATCTATATCCTTAACGAGAAAATGCAAATAAAAGTTTATTTCTTGATTTTCAAAATTATTATAGTTCGAGAGCAAGAAATTTATTGAAAATTAGTACCTACCTGCTGGTATCTTTAAATCTTCACTTAAAGAAAGTGCAATTGCATTGTTCAAATCCTCTTCCTCCTTCTTAGTTCTAGCACGGTTATCCTATTAGCATCAAGAATATTGTTTAGTACATTGATCTAGGAACTTTTTTTACAGACACATCAGCGGAAATTAACAGAGATCTACACAATCTAAAATTCAAAATAACAGAACTAAACCAAACTGAACTGTTTGCTAATTCAAAATAACTAAACTGAACCGGACTGTTTGCATTTTGAACCGAACTTATAATTGAATTAACCTTGAGATGGAAATAATTATAAAGATGACCAACTTGACATGTGCAACAACAATAGATATTCTTAAACAGAACAATGTTATCATTAAGCTACAAATGAGACAAAGCAGATAGTAGAGTCATTGGTTCTGTTTACCAAGGATCTAGGCGGAGCTCGCCAAGCCATGTTTTCGTCTACAGGTTGCTGTAGAAGATGACCACCACCCCTTCCTCTATTAGATCCAATTTTGAAAATCTTGCCAAACCATTTCATAAAACCAGACTTCCTCTCTGAGTATGAAGAAAAATCCCCTGCTTCCCGCCAAAAATTGCAACAACAAAAAAGGGTTTAATTGAAATAGCTAAGTCATAATAAAATCAAATTTCACATATCAATTAGGGTCGTTTCGATAAGTAACTTAATTAAGCGCTTATATATAAGCTATATCTATAACAAAAGATAAAATAAAGTCAATTTATTTTCATATAAGTTATAAGCTAAAAACAACTTATGAACATTTCGTAAGTTCTCTAATATCGCATCAAGGTGAGACATATGTTGCTTTTGAAGAATTGTGGGTAATTTACGTAACAAGCATATGTGTAAATTTGTAAATCAATTACATGCAATTCTACAAGGACTACCTAGTAAAACCTTTGTGTAATCTTCTGGTATCATATGCAAAGTAAATTGAGAAATTTTGGGAATAACTATCCAAGACCTATTTACTAAAATCAAAAAAAAAAAACACAGAATATAGTTAAAGTCCAAAATATAGCTTTATGATGTTGCAAACTAAAGTTTCATTAGTCTTCCATGAAGCTCTAATAAATAATTATACATAAGGAAGAAAAAATAGGAAAAAGAAGAGAGAAAGAAAATACCATATATGCAAGGGTGAGAAAGAATATTGATATCTGAAGGAGGTGCCATAACGATGATGGAAGCCTATATGTATAGATTTTGTGGTTATGTGAGAGCAAGAGAAAATGAAAATGATGGGGAGAGAAAAGAAGGGTTTAGAGAGAGATGAAAAAAAGTATAATCATTAAACATGGTTAATAGTGGTTGAAAAAGAAGGGAGAGGAATCTATGAAGGAAGTGGTATAGGGAGAGATTCTTGGCTTGGAAAGCAATGAAAAGAAAGTAGGGAATTGCAGAAAGATGGAATAGAATAGAATAGATAGGTTCTCTTGTTTGTTGATAGAGAATATTAAGCAACGGTGGATTATGTTGCAGAAAGAATCATTTTGTAATGCTTAGATATGATAAAATTCCCAGATATTGTGAAAGAGAGAAAGTTAAAGAAAAAACATAACAAGCATAAAAGTGTTTGTGTTTGCATGCATGGATGAGTGTTGTATTTGTATTGCTTTGTGGTCCAAATTTGGAAGCATTTTTTTTGCATGCTAAGAAGAGAGGGAGTGTGTTCAATAGTTTTCTTTCCTTTCAAACTAGAGAATTTTTTGGACAACCAAAGATCGACGATGTTCTATGGGACATTGTGTTGGGTTGTGACGCATTAACACAAAATTAAATTACATATATTAATTTTAAAAAAGTTTTTGAAGTTATTGAAGTGAAAACTATCCGAAAAAGACGAGAGTCAATTTCTTCAAAAATCAGATAAAATCAATTAATTTCTTTTGATTCTTTCCGATTTGAAAGATTTTATTACGTGTTAATTGAATTTCAGCTCCAATTTTACAAATGATTTAACACTAAATTCATACGTAAAAATGCAAAATCGAGGGATTGTACAAGTTTTTTTTTTGACAAAGAGGGATTGTACAAGTTAAAATTCGATTATAACAATCTTCATGAGCAAGAGATGTATCCAAATAGTACAAAAGAGTAAATTGTACCCCTTTTGATATAGAATTTTGTTTTTAAACTTTTGAAAGAAGTTTGAATTATATCTCTCTCATTTTTTACGTTAAAGTATACATTTTTCTTCTATGAAGATGTTATCAGAAGAAAATTGTTTTTATTTTGAGATTTTTTTTAATAGAAATGATATTTGTTCAATCATTCTGTTATAACTTTTGAAAGAAGTTTGAATTATATCTCTTATTTTTTATGTTAAAGTATACATTTTTCTTCTATGAAGATGTTATCAGAAGATTTTTAAACTTTTGAAAGAAGTTTGAATTATATCTCTCTCATTTTTTATGTTAAAGTATATATTTTTCTTCTATGAAGATGTTATCAGAAGAAAGTTGTTTTTATTTTGAGATTTTTTTTAATAGAAATGATATTTGCTCAATTATTCTGTTATAACTTTTATGACATTTTTCTCTCTCGTATTCACATTATGTCTTTACTTTTTCTCGTTATTGTTTTGGTTTCTGTGTCAATACATAAACCCTAATTTGCCATGTAAGTAGTTGTTCAAATAAAAAACATCTTTTTCTAATAAAGCTCTCAAGAAAGAAAAATATTTCTCCAGTTAAAAATGTACTTTTACTATAAGATTTCTTCTAGTAATATCTAATAAATTTGATGTACACGGCTAAATAAATTTGATGTTCATATCCAATTATGTTCGGGTTTTTTAGATAAACGATATGATAATATCAATTGAAAACACACATATAAAAGTGGAAGAATTGGGGTTCAGATCTTAATCATAAAGTTTGGCCTAATAATTTCGACATTTTTGTCGATTGATTGTGGACTTGACAATAATATTCTAATAGTAATTTATTGACAACTTCATTCCCTTTATGTTTTTCATATATATATATATATATATATATATGCCATTCTCAAGCTGTGAGCATATGTTATTATCCTTTTATTCCTTTTATCAAAACAAACCTTTCTTCTGTTTCTGTTTAACATGAAAAGCAACAATAATATGAATATAGTTTCCTTTCAGTTCGCACAGAGAATCTACGCGTTCACTTGCGTAGGCATATCTCGTATAAATAAATAATTAAAAGATATACCTGCGTTATTATCAAATCAAATTACATAAAAATGTGTCATAGTTTTTCCCTATTTTATATTAAAAACGTCTATTTATGCTAGAAATTACATTTTTTTTAAGGTTCGACGATCAAAAGTTTGATAATTTCTTTTTGCGTATGGTAGAGATTTGTGACCGCTAAATTTTGATCGATTATGCTTGAAACATGTGAAGTAGTAAAAAAAATTAAATTTAAATGTTAAGTATTATTATAAAAAATTAAAAACCAAAAACTAATATTAGTAAAATATATTATACTAATAAAAAAAGAAGTTGACCAAAGAAAAAAATATTAATATTTACATATGATGTTCAGTTTGGCTCGATTTTAAAAAAGAAATATAAGATCCAATCTAAACAATTGTTATAAATTTCGGGTGAAGATCATCTCCATTTCTTAAATAAATGGAGATTGTCAATTACTATAGTTTTGAAGTAAATATGTGATATTAATGTTTTCTATTCTTGAAATATATGCATTTATATCATATATTTACTTCAAAACTATAGTAATTGACAATCTCCATTTATTTAGGAAATGGAGAGGATCTTCACCCATTAATTACACTCAAACACAATAAACCAAATTCTTGTTTATATTGATTGGTTTATGGTTTTGATTTAGATTGCGGTTTTAATTTGGATAAGGTTTGAATTTATACAAAAAATAAAATAAAATAATTGGGTAAGGTTTGATGAACACCTCTCAAAACTTGGGTAATAAATTAAAGAAAAAAAAATTCTACAATGAAATTATAAGTTTTTTTTAATTTTAAAATTGTCCGTTATTTCAATAAAATGATCCTCTCCATACCATAATTTAAATGGCAAAGACAATTTTATAAAACAATGATTTGTTTTCGAGCGGAATTACAAAATAAAGATAAGTGAATAATCCTAACAAAAAAAAGATAAGTGAATAAATACATAACTTATATTTTTTTTTGACAAAAAATACATAACTTATATATTACAGTCTATAATTTCATTTTTACTTTAATACATTTTTTTAGACACATTTTCTTTTACAGGTTTACGTAATAAACATTATAATCACAACTAATTAAATTACAGAATCTTTCACAATTTATTCATATAAATAAATACATTAAATTGAAGTATGTAAAAATTACATCATAATTAATCAAGAAAATCACAGTTGCTAAATCACTAAACAATACTACGATACTGTCTGCTCCAAATCAGGTGTCTCTATTGATGGGTATATCTGAATTCTTTATCCAAATTATTGGGATAGGTCGTCCTATTTAAAAGTCATGGGAGTACACGTTGTAACTCTTTTGTGTTGTACTTTTGAAACAAACCATACTCAGATTATGAAATTCAAGTAGGAAGTTCTGGATCACCAAAAACACCATAAGCTATATAGATTTGCAGATCTTATAGCTTTATACTCAGGATCACTCTTATATGCATAAATTAATTTGTTTTAAGAATGATGTCTTGTGACATAATTTAATCAAAGAAATTACATTTGACAAAATAGTAAAATTATCTTTGATGGATCTATTAAACCAGGTAGGAGATGACAAAGATATAGAAGTCACAATCAAAGATATTTGCAGCATCAGATCTACAACATATGCATCGATGCGGCATCTAATTGTTGCCCAGTTGATCAATATCTAACCATATAGATCGCAAAGGGAATCATCAAGGGTTCAAAATCATATATAAACACTAGGGAATTGGGTTGTGCCGATTAGGTCAAATCTGATGAAGTTAAATTGAAGAGAAAATATTGGTCACATTGAATTTGAAGGAGAGGACTGAGTTAGATATTGAAGGTACGTGAAAAATATTTGTTTAAAAGGATAATGGAGCAGCGGTGGCTAATGAAAGGAATGAATTGTTGGTGTAAGAATATTTGTGAGCAAGAGAGTGTATGAATAGGAGTGGGAGTGATTGAGATAGGTTTGTGAAAAGAGGGTTTATTTGTGTAAGGTAGTGGCACGTCATTAGACTGATCGAGTATGCCGTTAAGAAGCATCTAGATAGTCAACCTTTGACTCTATTTAAGTTAATATATTATATAGGGTTAAATGAATTTTTTATCTCTATAAATATACCAACTTTTATTTTAGTCTCTCTAAAGTTTCTTTCAATTTTTAGTTCCTATAAAATTTTCAATCACTACTTTTGCTCTCAATTTTTAAGTAAATTTTTGTATTTTTTTAATGAAATTGTGAAGAAATATATAGAATATTGTAAAAATTACTCTCTAAAAAAATAGATTTTTTTTAACAAAAAACATGAATTAAATATGAATTTTTTACTGTAGAAAATGTTAAAATTCATATTTAATTCAAGTTTTGGTAAATTTTTTTGGGAGAGATCCTTATAATATTATACACTTTTCTGCAAAATTTTACTTACAAATATAAATTCTACATATGAGTTTACTTTAAAAGAATGACCAAAAGTGAAGATGAATTCATTTTGGAAGACTAAAAGTTGAAGAAATTTTTTAGAATGACTAAAATGAAAAGTTGACATATTTATAGGGACCAAAAACATGTTTTATCATATATATATATATATATAAAAAAAAATATAATATAATATAATATAATATATTGATGTAGATTTATCAAAAGTAAGTATTTTTATATCGTTTCCACAGGACTAGTGCGATATAAGCCGTTTAACAATAATCATCATTCTAAGTTAAGGTTTAGATGATTGTTTGTGATAAAACCTAATTGAACTATAATGCGGTAAGTAAACTGAGATTTAACAAAGACTAAAAATTGCTGGGATTAGACTTCATTGACCAAACGTCGCATATATTGTCATGATCACGCATATAGATTCTAGTTATTACTCGATATTACCACATATCCTCGACAACGCCATTTATGTCTAAATGATGTCGCGAGCTCAATCATATTGTTTAATCGACAATTTCTCAGCCTATTAAACAATCCAATAGCATTAAGATTTGATACATAATGTGATTATCAAAACCTAAAACCATTTCTAGCATTTAGGGTTTAATAGATGATGTTCTAACCTAGATTTAAAAAGTATTTTTCAATAACAATCTAAATCCATAAGATCAAAGTATAGAACACAAAAACACCATCAAATATCATGAATAACTAGAATCATATATTGCTTAGATCATAAAGAATACATACTGAGTTTGATCAATTACATCTAATTCCAACAAGGTGAGATTTAGCTACTCATTGTCATGGTAGCCTTGCAAAAATGGAAGAAATGATTGAAATACATCACAAGATCTTGATCTCTCAATGAATCTTGTTGAATCTCCACTCTAACACTCTTGCCCTAGGTTCTCCTCTAAATTTTGTCACTGTCTCTCTCTAAAAGTACAAGATAATCTGGGGAAAAAAATGAGAGAATGACTTTTATACTTTTCCTGATAAGTGACATCTCGCCATGGCGAGGAGACCTTTCTTCACCAGTGAGTTTCTGCCACGTAAGCAAGCTACCTGAAACCGCCTTATCTCGCCATGGCGAAGGCTAGGCTCGTTGTGGCGAAGCCATGTTTCTCTGGATTATGGATTATGGACTCTCTGACTTCTCCTCGCTATGTGCTCGCCATGGCGAGATAGCTCGTCATGGCCTCGCTATGGCATACAAGTGACTTGTAAAAATGGGGGCTCTCTGACTTGGCTTGCCTCTATCTCACTTCTTGCTCATTGTGGCGAATGTTATTGTCACGACCCCATTTACGACCATGACTGGCGCACAGACTAACCTTCATTAAACAATAAAACAAGTCGGGAAAGCCTAACATAAAAATGCACCTATTTTTACTAATACACAATCTACCAAAATTCGGCCGAGTTTCCTTTGTTTTTCCAACATTTCCAAAAATATTTATATATTCCTGTTTCATATTCACATCAAAATATCATCCAAAAGTATTTACTTCACTCATATTCCATTGTTTCCACATATTCAAAAAGGAGGGTAGCTACATATAAGTAGCACTTCACATTATACTACATAAAGTCCAAAATATTGACGTATTCCAACTAACATAGCTGCACCAAACTGAAGTCATTACATAACGGCCACTACTAAAGATAGAGGCCTACCAAAAGGAGCAAACGCTTTGAGATATCAACAATTATCAAGTGATACTTATCCAACAACTTTTGAATCTGAAGAAAAAAAAATGAAAGAAGGGGGTAAGTCGCATAGACTCAATGAGAGCATAAAATACCAAGTAGACAGGAAAGAGAAACAATAATTTGCATGAACAAAAAAAAAAAAAAAAAATTAAAAAAAAAAAAAAAAAAAAAATTTACAAAAAAAAAAAAAAAAAAAAAAGAGTATAAGAACATTAACCCAAAAAAACTAACTTTATAAATTAGATATGGTTTTATGTTAAACTCTTTGTAAGCTTTGCAATTTTCATGAAAACAAGTATTTCACGTTTCTTGACTTAAAGTTTTGTATCACTAACTCTACGTTTCACTATGTACACATAGACCACATTATCTCTTCGTTTTGGCGAACGGTATCTCTAGACCATATTATCTCTTCGTTGTGGCGAACGGTAAATGTTTTATTTGTTACTATGAGCACGTACCTCATAGGCTACATTATCTTTTCGTTGTAGAAAACAAATATTATCTATAATTTACTATGAGCATGTTACTCACATGCTACATTATCTCTTCATTGCAGCAAACAGATATAAAATTCTCATTAGAACATTAAAACAAAGTTTAAAAATAGTTTATATCACAAAAATTAATTCATAGGATTAAAACCCTCAGTCCTCGTGAGCATAGTTCAGTTGATAAGGACAATGCATAATATATGCGGCCACCACCAAAAAAAAAAAAACCTCATAAATTTGTTATCAGGCCACCACAAAAAAAAAAAAAAAAAACCTCATAACTTTGTTACCATATGACAAGTTATTCACATTATCACCTCATTTTTGCAATAACTGCCAATTCTCATCAAATTCACGTTTGTTATTGAATGAACAAAATATTGAAATCTTATTTTTGAAGGAAAATGAGATTCTCTTTAAAAAAATTATTTGTTTCTCCCATAAAACAAAATTTGTAACTTATAAAAACATGCCACAAGGTTATTTAGCTACTCACAACTATGAAGATTCAAGTATGTTCCTAGCAATGCCTTCTGGAACGGCCACCAGAACGACTTCCACCGAATCTCAAGGAACACCAAAGATTGAACTCTCCATGAGTGGGTATTTCCACTTCTTACTCAAGCTTGAATTCAGAATGAATGCAAAGTATGTGATGGGAACTTGAGGAAAAGTATTGAGACAGATGACAAAGAAAGGTAGAATTAAGTAATGAGAAATTGGGGATGAAAATTTCGGGACATAGTGAAACGTGAGTTAGTGATACGAAACTATATGATATAAATTAATAAATCAATGATATTGAACGGTGTGATATTGTTGTTTTTTTTTTAAGAAAAGAAGAAGAACGGTGTGACATTGTTGTAGCATTATAATGATGTAATTTAATCCCCCTCAAAAAGTGAATAAGTATTAATATTTATGTACTTAAAAAAGTATTAATATATATGTATGCAGTTCAGTTTCGTTCGACTTTTGAAAAGGTATCCAATATCCACTTTGAATCAATTGAACTTTAATCCAATTCAAACTGTTCTCACAAAAACACACTGAATGAATTTTTTTATTTTATATTCTATTTTAAAATGGTCCCTTATTTGATTAAAATATTATCCAATGAAAAAGACAATTTTATAAAATAAGTGGTTTCCATAAGCATAATTCAGTTGATAGCGACAATGCATTCTAATATATATAAAGATCGAGGTTCGAATCTCAAGCACTCCACTTATTCACCTTATAAGATGAATTCTAGCTAATAAACTACTTATAAAAGAAAAATATAAAATAAGTGACTGAATTGAATCCTAAAATAAAGATAAGTGAAGAAATACATAACTAATAAATCTAGCCTACTTGTTCAAAAAAAAATCTAGCCTATAAATTGTATTTTTTTTAATTATTCAAAAAAAAACAATTTTTTTTACGTGTTACAATTTTTTCTGGGTTGTGTTACACTCTTTTGTTTTTGTAAGATGTTACACATTTTTTATTTTCTAGGTTTAAATACACATTTTTCTTGGATCTTCAGGTGAAACACATTGTAATGAATACTACTACATATGTATAAAGTATTACTCAATCTATCACGATTTACTCATATCGTAAATAAATACATAAAACTTTATTCATATTGTAAATAAATACATAAAACGGATCATGTAAAAAATACATCATAATTAATCAAAGAAATTACAATTGTTAATTAACCCCCATACATCAAATCAGAGATATTAAATCACAAAATAATCTAATATATCTCAACATGCTTTGATACCACATCTGCTGCTAGGAGACACATTCATATTAGTACGTGATTCGAAGCTAAATAAATTTGCAGATCCTATAAATAAAAGTATGTCACCGTCAAAACATAAACTTTGCGACATAATTAATCAAGGAAATCACACTCGATAACATAAAAGAATTATTGATGATGGATCCATTCAACCATTTAGGATATAACAAAGAAACAAAAGTCACCCTCAATAATATTCGTAGCAGTAGATGTCCAACATATGATGGAGAGACGTTGCATCTTGTTGTTGACTTGCCCAACGAATTAAGCATATCGTATGGAGAAACAACAAGGGTTAAAAAAATGGGTTGTGTAGATCATGGAAATTGAGGAGCAGATTTTAGTTATATTGAAGTTGAAAGAGAGGACTGGATTGGGCTATGACGAATATTTGCTCAAAGAGAAGAGGAGCAGTTGCGCTACTGAGAGGGTTAGACTTGTTGTTGTATAACCCTAATTGAGAAAGAGATTATATATAGGAGTGAGAGTGAGTGAGAATGACTACTGTGTGACGTACGTTTATAGATAAGAATGGAAGCATCGAGATATGAGTTATAGTTATCTTTTATCTTTTATTTATTTTTCCTTAAAGAAGGAGTCGTAGCTATCTTTTTTGATTTTAAGGTAGGAGTCATAGTTGACCATAATAATAATAATAATAATACTTGATACTAGGGTCATAAACATAAATGACGGTGTTTGGACACACATATTAAAAGATATTTTTTAAATAATAAAAAAGAAATTGATAAGAAAATGATTTAGTATTTTGGAGAAAAACCTTTTTAATGTGTGTGTAACTAAACACTAATCTAAAATTTATGTTTGTGACCTTAGAAGAATGTCTCTCTGTAATCAATCAAACAACCCAATGTTTAATTGTTCTTATATGAACTTCGAATATTTACATGTGGATAAAATTTTGGGTTTTCTTTAGAGTTTTGGGTTCCAAAACAAAAGAATTTTGGGTTGTCACAAAAAATTCAAAAAAATTCTTATCTTATTAAAACTTCCTCAATTTTTCAATTTTTCCACTTTTTGGATTTTATAAGTTAAATGTAAATTGTCCGGATTCAGTTAACCTCTGCGATTGGAAACATCTTGTATTAGATGCTTAAATTGTTAATTTTTTATACATCTATTTGACCAATCCGAAAATGTAAAATTCCACTTTCAAGATTTTTAACATTTTTTCCCTCTTTGTCAAAAAAAAAAAGATTTTTTCCCTCAAAAAAAAAAAAGATTTTTAACATTTTTAGATTAGGCCAACCCAACGGTGTAAAATGTTTACAAATTTGTTTAACTTTTTACATTTCCAAATTGGCAATCTAGAGATGTAAATCACAATCTCTTGAAGAAAAAAAATTACACCTCTAGTTTTGACCAACCCACACATCTAATTTTTTTTTATTGATTCAAAAAACAACAAATAATATATATTTTTCAGTGTTTTGAATGAGCTCTCAAATTTTATCAATAGTGAATTTGCTTATGATTCTTACAAGTATTCAGACTTGGGTTCTAAGGTGATGATTCCTAGATTTTTTTTTTGTTGCAAATTATCATCCTAAATTCTAATGGTAATTTTAATACATACATTTATGCTTTTTTCAGGCGATGACTTGATGAAAATAATAAAAACAGAAAAATAATTTGAACTACACAAAGGACAATTTTCATTTGACTTATACTACACAAAAAGGTTAAAATACTACATAAAATAACATATACATCTAGTTTGATAATTCATATATACATATTCAAATTCCTAAACTAAGTTATCAACTCTTTATGTGGTAGATATTTAAGCACAATTTCATATGACAAAGTAAAGCCCTAAACGTGTCTCTGATTTTGTAGGGTGTTCTTGAATATGTCATTGTACTATAAGTTATTTAAAAAAGTTTATGATTTTTATGTTTTACTCATATCAGTCCTTCGGACAATATGTTAGAAACTAAATTGATAGTAAGTGATTAAATATAATAATCAAATTGATAGTAAGTTGTTAAAATATCATGACTAATTTAGAATAAGTGGTTAAACATATGAACCAATTTAACTGGATACTAGAGTCATAATTAAACCTTTTTAAAATATTCACAATATCAAGAAGAATGCACTATTGATTTGCTCCGTGGATCGTCACCCTCTCTCGGTTCCTCAACTATTAAATCATACTAAGTAGTCCATAAACTTTTATAAATGCATCAAGTTGGTCCCTCGATTCCCTCAAACAATAGAGAATGGTGGCTCAAGGACTATTTTTATGGTTCAATTATAGTATAGGGACTACTTGGTATATTTATACAGTTTGGAGACCAAATTGATGGTTTATTCATTTATGGAACCAATTTGAGAAAGTTCAACAAAGTTAGGGACTAGCTTTATGGCTCACTCGTTATTACATCAACTTAGAAGTTTATATCTAATGGAGGAGAATTGTAGATTGAAGGCTGGTTTTACATGGGACACTTGTTGAGAACATTCTCCCTACATTAGAGGTTAAGTTTTACATGTTTTCTTCCTGAATGCATAACTAGGTTGTAACTCAGTACTTCAAAATTTCATTGTCACAAGATCACAAAGGTAATTTGAGGGGGATGGAAAATATCTAAGTGTACTATTTGTTATTGCACCTTGAGAGAATCAATCTTGTCGAATTTATTAATTGAAATCATGAACCTTAACTTTCCAAGCATGATTTACATTTGACATTCAAATAGAATCTTTGATGTTATTTTTTATTTGACCTCATTCAATTCGCCTTGTTCAGTAATAGAAGTGATGTTGCCTTTTCTAGAGCTTAACTTATTTAGTGATTTTCTGTTTTTTGTTTGTTTTAGAGCTTAACTCCATTCTTCCATAAAAAAACGGCTGGATTATTTTGTTCTTAAAAAATGGAACAAAATAATTATCCCTCAAAATTAAAAAAATACTACATTTAGTTGCTTTAACATGTGCAATATTGCAAAGGTTAGACAAACTCTTATTATATAAATCACAATATCAAGAAATACATTAATAATATGATTCAATGTCATGATTAATCAAAGATGATTCAAAGATTGATGCAGCTAATATTTATGAATTCACAATCATGAAGACCTGCGAAGTTAATATTAAACATCCAAAGGCTCCTTCCATCAAAGAAGTAATTTGGACCCCCTCCTCTTCATTCTTGGATCAAAATCGACACTAATGGTGCCTTAGTAAAAAAATTCTCTAAGAGTTGTAGCCGATGGAATTTTCAGAAACTCTAAGGGAACTTGCATAAGAGGTTTTTCACAGTTTCTAGGACCTGGTAATGCTTTATATGTTGAGTTGTCTGCTGCAATGATTGCAACTTAATTAGTTGTTTCAAATGGTTTCTCTAATGTCTGGCTTGAATCTGACCCGCGGTTAGTCATCCAGGCCTTCAAATCAAATTTTGTGGTTCCTTGGGGATCACAAAACAAATGGGAGAATTTTTTAGATATCACTTATAGTATGAGATTTTGTGCCTCTCATATATATAGGGAAGGAAATGTCTGTGCAGATAGCCTTGCAAATTTTGGTTTAACACGGTCTTCATTGGACCTTTTTTGGTTAAATGCTATCCCTGACTTTGTTAGACGAGAGTACATTAGAAATAGATTGAGAGTGTCCAACTTTAAATTTTCTACCTTTTGAAAAGATTTTGATCTTATCCACCTTTTTATCTTTTTAATGAATTTTTTTTTGGTTACATCTTTTTAATGAAATGATTTGATGCTCTTTGCATCTTTTCTAAAAAAAAATAAAAAAAATCAAGAGAATAACATATCGGAGGATTTCAACTATAACTCAAATTGAATGAGCTAGCTTGCCCAAGAAGCTCCTCCTCCAACTAGCCTAACTTTTTTGCGCACCCTTTGATTCCTAGAGAAAATAGGCCTTAAAAATAAAAAAATCCCTTTTTTTCATTATTATGTTAAATATTGATGTCCAATATTTTTTATATTAATGGTGTCAACGTGTCTATGTTGAAGTTCGTACTTCATAATTATGTTAAGTATTTCTAAAGATACTTCCATGTGTTTGAGAGAATTAATCTTATCGAATTTATTAATTGAACTCATCAACCTTAAAATAATGTATCATGATTGTGAATGTGCCAGTGATATCTTAGTCTATGTGCATGTGATTTTTCTTAAAGAAAGTATATATTTGCACAAGTATTTTGGATTTAATTAGAGCGTCATATATGGACTCTCCAAGTACAACCATTTTGCTCCCGCAGCTGATTTTACAAGTCTTGAGGTGGCACTAGTTTATCCATGAACATTCCTACAATTAGATCATCAAACTTTATGGATTCCTCTGAATCCTTGTCCCAGATCTTGAGAAAGTCTCTACCATCTGTTTTTTTGCAACACCACTTAAAATTCAATGGCACTAGTTTATCCATGAGCTCAGCATACCATCCACAATATAACGAAAAAAATTATGAACTTAATTAAGTCTTTAGATATGTAATTACGACGTTTTGCAGGATAAGTTACACACAAGTGATCTAAATTGTTTGATTGGTTTGAATTTTGGTACTATTCATCTTTTGATAAACACTATTTATGGGTTTAATTTATGTTGAATAGGTATGGATACAAATTTTATTTTATTTTATTTTTTTACTGAGAGGATAAGTTTTGTTATATAACATAACAAATTTGATTTTAAAATCTAACATTTTCAATTTACCATAAAAACATCACGATAAAAGTTAAAAAAATCATAAGTTTGAGTTGGTTATTGTAAAAAAAAGGCTTAAATGTGTTTTTAATCCGTTAACTTTTAAAAGTTGCAATTTTGATAGCCTAACGAAAAAATAACAATTTTTCCCATAACTTTACAAAATGTTGCAAGACTCTTTAAAAGATGTCACATGTCCTAAAATAGGTGGTCAAAATCCTAACATTTTGTAAAGATAAAGGGGCAAAATAATATCAATAGCGGTAAAAAAAGGGATAGAGATGGGGGATCCGCTAGGGTTTCTTCCTAGCTCCAATGTCCATTGATTCCATGTGCAATATACATATTATCTTTTTCATTGCAATCATGTGTGGTTTGCTTGCTCCATTGAATCCACTTGCTTTCTACAACACCAATTCCATTGATTATTCCAATTTCACGTGTCTCCATTCACGTGTCTTTGATTAATCGATTCTGCTATCCTAAATACCCCATAATTTGTGACCCCGACTGCTGCTTGTACAAATTCTGCCATGCCGTTTGACTGACAGGCAGAGATTTTGGGGCCGCAAGCTGCACCTGCCTCTCATGTGCAACCAACTCCAGTTGTGGCTGTTGTTCCAAAGGCTATTTCCTTCGCACAGGCACTCAAATCATCTCATACTGTCTCCACCAATGACGACTTGTCGCAACTATCAATCTGTGGAGAGACTGTTTCCATTTGCATTTCTCAATCAATGTATGAAAAAGGGATAGATTTCTATAAGAGAAACCTTCGAGGAAGGTTGGTACTTAACAAAGGAGATAAAATGTACACATCAAAAGAAATTGAAGCGAAATTACAGAAACATTGGAAGACCGCTGCACCATGGACTTTGTCGTCTCTAGGTAGGGGTTTTTATGAATTCTTTTTCAATTCAGAATCTGATTTACAAGCTATTTGGGCGATGGGAACATTGAATTTGAAACCGGGGCTATTACATTTATTTGAATGGGCAAAGGACTTTAATATGCATAATCATAGAAACACACATGCTCAAGTCTGGATACGGTTAATGGAATTACCACAGGAATACGGTTACAGGACTTTAATGTGTGGTTGGCACGCCGCTGATCCTTGACAATGCGACAACCAAAATAATTTTTGGTCACTATGCACGAATATTAGTCGACATTGATTTTTCAAAGAAATTTTTTCATGAAATCATTGTAGAGCGGGAAGGATTTTCTTTTACTGTGGAGGTTGTTTACGAACGACTTTTGGATTTTTGCTCTCATTGTCAGACACTAGGCCAAGATGTTACTCATTGTCGTTGGTTGTACCCAAGGAAGGAAGACATGCCTGAGGATACAGTTGCAATGGAAGGCGCAGATTCCAGCCAAGAAAACTCAGTGGGTGCCTATCAAAGAGAATCCTTCTGGTATAGGTTCATCCAATGCATTTGCAGCACTTACAGAGCCACAACAAATAATTGTTGTTGCTGATGTTGCCACCACTGCGGCTTCAACACAAACACAAACACAACCTTGCGTGTCTGATGAGATTCCTCAAGGTTCTTTACCTTCGCGCCCCGTGTTGGAGTTAACTTCCCTTGTTGATGATGTGCACGTTGGCGTGCTTTCGGGTGATGTGGAACGAGTTAGTCCAGAATCACAGAAGGAGTTGGAGGTTCCCCGGATTCAGGGTGCACTTATGACACATCCATCCTCAGATTCCCATGATGATGAACATTCTTTGACTGTTGATTTGGAGACCTCGGCTTCTGTTAGGGAGGTTTCACCACCTCAACATTGTGTAGCGCACGATGATGTGCAAACCAGTCCCCAGGATAGCCCCCTTGTTGTCAGGTCCATCCCGGACGACATTGCCACTTTTTGGGAAATGGAGAGACTTGCTTAGCACACTTACACGGTTGAACAGACAGAGACTGATGAGAATGACGACAAAATCTTGATTGTTTATGAACCTCATAGTAATCCGAATGTTCAACATGATCTGGACCTTTGGATGCGTGTTCATGACTATGACAAAGCTAATGCAGAAAAGCCTTTTACTCCAGTCTTATCTCGGAAACAGAAACAGCAGGTGAAGAAGAACCTCCAGATTGGTAAGCCACCACTATATAAAACCCGCTCTCAGGGAGGATCCACTACAGGTCATCAATGAATTTTCTCTATTGGAATGTTCGCGGTTTTGGTAATCCTGACACTAAAAGTTATTTGTCACATAAGCCTTCTATTATTTTTGGCGGAGCCAATGGGCACAGGTTCCATCTTGGTATTGGCATAGCATTGGTGTTACTGAATATTGTCTCACATCTTTAGGGAAGATAATTGTTGTGCTGATTTGCTTGCTATTATGGGACACTCACTTCAGGGTACAATTTGGTTCTCAGTGTTGCCTCAGGCTATTCAGAATGACTTCAGTTTGGACCGGAGAGGGTTCCCTCGCGCTAGGTTCCCGTAGTCATTTTTTTTCTTTTCTGTTTACTGTTTTCTGTCTGTTTTTTTTAGGGTCTTGGCCTAGTCCCCCCTCTTGTACTCTTTTTCCCCTTTTTTTAATAAAATTTTTCTAAGGTTGGCGGCATAGGATGGAGGTTCTGTGGGGTGCCAACCTAGTTGGGATGTCGTTGCTTCCCCTTGATGCATGTCCAATCTCTTTGCTTAGCAAAAAAAGGGGGCAAAATAATGTATTTCTCTAAATAAAGGCTAAAGGAACATTTTTTTTCATATAGATAGAGTCAAAATAATTTGATTCAAAATGTGAAAGATTTGATGGAGCAAAATAATGTCACTGTTTACCACACTCTCAGGGAAGGTAATCAATGTGAGGATTTCATGGCCAAGCTTGGAGCCTCTTCGGATACTGAGTTGTTCTACCATTCCTCCCCTCCGGATGACCTTTTGAATCTCCTTAGAATGGACGCGGATGTGATTTTCTTTTCTAGGGATTATTCCTTTTTGTGTTTGTTTTCTGTTTTTCCTTTTGCTCTTTTTCCTTCCCTTTTGCATTGTAACCAAAAAATATAGATAGAGTCAAAAAGGACATTTCCTTAAAGATGGACAGAAAGATTGTTTTTGTTTTTTTGTTTGTTTCAGGGTCAAAATTACAACTTTTTAAAAGTGAGTTTGAAAATGCCTTTAAGCATAAAAAAGAGCTCAGATGCACACATAGAATACCTTCACCTTTTTACAAGTTCGTTTACGAGGACAATATAATAATTTCTAATACATTCGTATTAAACTACGAAATCTTTCACTTTTCATTATTACATAAAATTGCTCTTTCAAAAAAAGAAATTATACATAAAATTGTAATATGTAAAAATTACATTAATAATCAAGGATATCACAATTATTAAATTACAAAACATGCTTTGGCGTAAGCGAATGCCGCTCTTCAGTAGAAGAATCAGAATCAGAATCAACACGGAGGCGCTGATTTAATACATAAAATTGTTCTTTCAAAAAAAAATATACATAAAATTGTAATGTGTAAAAATTACATTAATAATCAAGGAAATCACAATTATTAAATTACAAAACAATAATAGCTTTGGCGTAACCGCTCTTCAGCGGAAGAATCAGAATTAGAATCAACACGGAGGCGCCGATGAACTCCAATTGAACATGTTCATGAGGAACATCCACCTACTTTTTCAAAAGAAGGTATGACCCCCAGGTTTTGCAGAAGCATCAAAAGTCGTTTTGAATATAATTCAAAATCCATATGCTAGAAGAAACAACAATTCATTTGAAAGTTACATAGATCTTTAGATCTTATAACTTTATTCTCAAAGTCACTTATGTATAATTAAATAAATTTATGTCACCGACAAGACAAAGACCTTGTGACATGTTTAATCAAAGAAATTACACTCAAGAAATGATAAAATTATTGGCGGAATAGGATGGGGGTTCTGCGGGGTGCCAACCTAGTTGGGATGTCGTTGCTTCCCCTTGATGCATGTCCAATCTCGTTGCTTCCCCTTGATGCCTAGTCAGGGAAGGTAATCAATGTGCGGATTTCATGGCCAAGCTTGGAGCCTCTGCGGATACTGAGTTGTTCTACTATTCCTCCCCTATGGACGACCTTTTAAATCTCCTTAGAATGGACGCAGCTGAGACTTTCTTTTCTAGAGATTATTCCGTTTTGTGTTTGTTTTCTGTCTTTCCTTTTGCTCTTTTTCCTTCCCTTTTGCATTGTAACCAAAAAATATAGATAGAGTCAAAAAGGACATTTCCTTAAAGATAGACAGAAAGATTTTTTTTTTTTTGTTTCAGGTCAAAATTACAACTTTTTAAAAGTGAGTTTGAAAATGCATTTAAGCATAAAAAATAGCTCAAATGCACACATAGAATACCTTCACCTTTTTACAAGTTCGTTTAAGAGGACAATATAATAATTTCTAATACATTCGTATTAAACTACGAAATCTTTCACTTTTCATTATACATAAAATTGTTCTTTCAAAAAAAGAAATTATACATAAAATCGTAATATGTAAAAATTACATTAATAATCAAGGAAATCACAATTATTAAATTACAAAACAAATAATATCTTTGGCGTAACCGCTCTTCAGCAGAAGAATCAGAATCAACACGGAGGCACTGATGAACTCCAATTGAACATGTTCATAAGGAACATCCACCTACTTTGTCAAAAGTAGGTATGACCCACAGGTTTTGCAGAAGCATCAAAAGTCGTTTTGAATATAATTCAAAATCCATATGCTAGAAGAAGCAGCCCTTGATTTGAAAGTTACATAGATCTTTAGATCTTATAACTTTATTCTCAAAGTCACTTGTGTATAATTAAATAAATTTATGTCACCGACAAGACAAAGACCTTGTGACATGTTTAATCAAAGAAATTACACTCAAAAAATGATAAAATTATTGTTGACAGATCCGTTAAACCACGTAAGAGATAACAAAGAAACAAAAGTCAACATCAACCATCTTTGTATCATCAGATCTCCGACATATGATGCACCCACGCTAGTTGTTGAATTGATCATCTATCTAAGCATATAGATGGAAAAGAGAATCAACAAGGGCTCAAAAAGAGGGTTTGGTGATCATGGAAATTGAAGATCATATTGTGGTTACATAGAAATTGAAGGAGAGACTCGATTGGGCTATGAAGGTACGTGAAAAATTTGCTCAAAATGAGAAAAGGAGCAGCGGCAGTTGCTCAATCAAAGGGTTGGAGCAGGAGCTGCTGTTGCACCCTATTTGAGAAAGAGAGGTTATATATATATATATATAGTGGGAGTGAGGTAGGTAGGTTTGTAAAAAGAGGCTTTTTTTTTTGAAGAGGCTAAAATGAAATATATTACCACATCAAAAGATCCCCCTAGCACAAGGTGTATCAGGGTGTAAAACACCAAGTCATAACAATATTTACATTCACAAAACAGGAAAAAAGCAGAATAAAGCTTTAGCCTACGCCTAAGATGGTGAAAGGACTAAGCCACCACGCATGATAGTTGAACGGAAGGGAAGGGTATTTCTCCTTCAACCACATGAATGCGAGCGACTTGATTTTGTCTACAACATTAGGAATTGAGCTCTGCTTGCCGTTAGATAACCTGTTATTTCGTTCTTTCCAAATTTCCCACGTGGTTGCATACCAGATAGCATGTAAAATTGCACCACGGGCTTTCACGTTACCACCATCTAAGAAAAACTGATGAAAATGGTCGACCACACCAAGGGGAATGGCTGTTGAGACGCCGAGCCACCTGAATAATAAATACCAAACCGCACCAAACATAGGACAGTGTAAAAA
>Ga0228711_1001699_pt1 | contig 32902 bp, 19 predicted proteins | sample MedpolnodulmetaG_2_FD_177996 | JGI IMG/M metagenome (GOLD analysis project Ga0228711, IMG submission 177996) | Root nodule microbial communities from Medicago polymorpha collected in Santa Monica, California, United States - brown nodules | ecosystem: Host-associated > Plants > Roots > Nodule... | reverse complement strand
AAATGTAAATAATTAATTATTTTTTTTTTTTTTTTTTGTCAAGAATAACTGATCATCTTTATAAGCGTATAAGTAATTAATTATTTTTATATTTTGTTATGGAGGAAGTACTTTCTAGGGACATGGTTAAATCGGAGGTATAAGATCCATTTATTAAAATCTAGCATATTCTATTCCATCTTATACCACCGATCTAACTATACATCAAATAAACCTTTTAAAACAAGGAATACAATGGAAAGAAAATATATTTTATAATCAAAATACTCTTTATAATAATAAAATCGTACACTAACAGAGGTGCTAAAATGCAGTCTTTTGTGATATAGAGATTTTCAAACGTTACATAGTTTTTTTCGCATAGGAATTCCAAAATGTTGCACATTTGCATACTTTGTTTGTATGTTCTTTTCAAATTATTGGATATTTCTAAATTCTAATGCTTCATGTTGACAATTTCTTAGTTCTCATCATTGTTTTCAATGAAACCAAATGACTCGAAAAAAAAACATGACACATGCAAACGACAAGCATAGTAACTTTAGAACATAACTAGCATACCATACCATACAAATAAAAGTTACATAAAATTGTTTTTAATGAAGTAGCCGCCAATGCAATAGATCTTCATCAACAAGAAAAAACAGCTTTCAAAGCTTACAAAATATAATATAATATATTGTATTAAACAAAAGTATATCATAGAAAAAATAAGTTCCAAATTGACTCATATATGGCCGGCTATAACCAGCTCATAATTAGAATGTTGAACTTTGTCATTGTCACCCTTTAAACCATTGAAGTTTAATGTCATATGCACACTCTATTTCATATATCAATATAGTCCTCTTATTTATTTTCATTCCATCTATTTTCTTAGAAACAACACATTTTGTTTCATGCACTCATTATGATGACTCATAAAAGAGCATACTATTGCATTTTCATACTCTTTATGTTGTACATTAATATTGTGCCAACTTTTGGTGACACAAATGGCCAAATTTTGATAAGGTTTAAAAGCTTTTTGTCCAATGCCAATGCTTTAAACAATTGGGTTGATGAGGCTAATTTGTGCAATTGGGTTGGTTTGTTATGCAAAAATAACAAGTTTCATGGATTGAGATTAGAGAATATGGGACTAGGTGGGAAAATTGATGTAGACACATTGTTGGAATTGACTGATTTGGTTAGTTTTAGTGTCAATAACAACACATTTGAGGGTCCAATGCCTGAATTCAAGAAGCTTGTGAAGTTAAGGGGGTTATTTTTGTCTCATAATAAATTCTCTGGTGAAATTTTAGATGATAGTTTTGAGGGTATGGGAAATCTTAAAAGGGTATTTTTGGCAGGAAATGGGTTCAATGGTCATATTCCTCTTTCACTAGCTCAATTGCCTGTACTTTTGGATTTGGATTTGCATGGGAATAGTTTTGGAGGTAACATACCTGAATTTCAACAAAATGATTTTAGAGTATTTGACTTGTCTAACAATCAATTGGAGGGTCCAATACCAAATAGCTTAAGCAATGAGCCTTCAACTTCATTTTCTGGTAAGTAAAGATTCATTATGTTTTTGCATCAACATGCTTAATTTTTTTTTAGTTAAAATTATTCATTTAGTGATGATTTTCAACTTACTTGGAAAATTTCTTCCAAAAGAAAAAACTTATTTGGAAAATTCAATAATATATTGTGTTTCTTTCTATCTAATTTTTCTTGAATATGCAGCCAACAAAGGCCTATGTGGAAAACCTTTGAACAATCCTTGCAACACACCCCCAACCAAATCTATTGTGCAACCTAATTCAGCTTCTTCAACTCAAGGAAAAAGAAAGAAGAACAAAAATATCCTTATAGTTGTCATTGTAGTGGTAGCTATGGTTGTTTTAGCTTCAATATTAGCACTTTTGTTCATCCAAAGCCGCCGGAGACGAAGATCACAAGAAGACCAACCCATATTAGGCTTACAACTGAATTCTGAAAGCAGTCCAAGTGTCAAGGAGACAAAATCCATTGATTTAGCTGGTGATTTTAGTAAAGGTGAAAATGGAGAATTGAATTTTGTTAGGGAAGATAAAGGTGGTTTTGAGTTAAATGATCTTCTTAGGGCTTCAGCTGAAGTGCTTGGAAGTGGAAGTTTTGGATCAACTTATAAGGCAATAGTTTTGAATGGACCAACTGTGGTGGTTAAGAGATTTAGGCACATGAATAATGTTGGTAAACAAGAGTTTTTTGAACACATGAAAAAGCTTGGAAGTTTGACACATCCTAATCTACTTCCTCTTATTGCATTCTATTACAAAAAAGAAGAGAAATTTTTGGTTTATGATTTTGGTGAAAATGGTAGCTTGGCTAGTCATCTACATGGTATGCAACATTATATTTTTATGAATTCTTTATACTGTCATACAAACGGTTATCATTTAACGTATTTGACATTAATCACATCTACCTTAAAAGTCATACAAAATGGAATCTCATATTTTATTTAGAAATAACAATAATAGATATAATAGTTTTAGATAGAATTTGGATATGACTCAACAAATCAATGCAATAATCAAATTTATCAATTTTAATTCTTGGCTTAAATTGGATGACTTATTTGAGCTTATCTATTATAATCACCTGCGAGACTGCAGAAACAACTTATGACATGTCCATAAACTATATTACTTAGGTTATTTCCATAAACATCACAAAATAGCTAATGAAAACAGCTTATAATTTGTATGAAAAGAATTTGACTTCATTTTATTTTTACTGTAGAAATAGCTTATACATAAGTATTTATATGATAAAACGTTTATATGCTAAAAGTGCTTAACAATCTTTACATTGATTTTGCAGGTAGAAACGGCATTGTACTGACCTGGTCAACTCGTCTAAAAATCATAAAAGGAGTAGCAAGAGGCTTAGCACACCTCTACAAAGAATTCCCTAAACAAAACCTACCACATGGTCATCTAAAATCCACCAATGTAATGCTAAACAATTCCTTTGAGCCACTTTTAACTGAGTATGGACTAGTAGCTATAACAAATAAAAACCATGCACAACAATTCTTGGCATCCTATAAATCACCAGAAGTCACACACTTTGATAGACCAAATGAAAAAACAGACATATGGTGTCTTGGAATCCTCATACTAGAATTACTAACAGGAAAATTTCCAGCAAATTATTTAAGACATGGAAAAGGTGAAAATTCCGATTTAGCAACATGGGTGAATTCAGTTGTAAGGGAAGAATGGACTGGTGAAGTGTTTGATAAGAATATTATGGGGACAAGAAATGGTGAAGGTGAGATGTTGAAGCTTTTGAGGATTGGAATGTATTGTTGTGAATGGAGTGTTGAGAGGAGATGGGATTGGAAAGAAGCTTTGGATAAGATTGAAGAGCTTAAGGAGAATGATGGTGAAGATGAATCTTTTTCTTATGTTAGTGAAGGTGATTTGTATTCAAGAGGTGCAACAGAAGATGAATTTTCTTTTTCTGTTACTGATTCACAGGCTGATAAGTTTGGAAATGTTACAGGCTAGGGTTTGTTTAGCATAGAAACTCATGATTTTTTTTCTACCTTTTTGTAATTTTATTATGTAATTCTTTTAATGGAATAATGATCCAACAATTTATTTTTAACATTTGATATTTTTGTTCATGCTGGTATAGTTTTAGACTGATTGTTGGTTGTGTAATGACAATTTTTTAAAAGGGTGGTGTAGTTTAGAAATGAGGATTTTTTATTTAATTTTTGTGAGAGTATGTTAATTTTATTTGCTGAAAAGATAAGGAAATACAAAAGCACATGTTTTCGTTTTTATTCGATAGGTTCCCTCATGCGGAAGATAATACGTAATCATATTCAAATTGTGTCGGACATTAAATGTGAGTGTCTCGTAATACAATGGAATGACTAGTATCATTAAATTGTATACGAGATTTGATTGCATGTTTATTTTTGTTGATGCAAAAATTTCATGTTGCAAGTCTGTTTCTATTAGATTTTGCATGTATATCACTTATCAAATATCCCTTTTTTCTTTTAAAACACAAATATTTCATTCAGTGTCATACTTATGCACTCTTGAAGAGAGCTTTGTCATCTATTACGGTTCTATTCGACTCAAATGATTAGTCTCTGGAGTGGAGTTGCACATAGAGAATACCTGGTTCAAAAACAAAACACATACACCCTCTTAAGAAAGTTAGTTGAGTGCAATTAATTAATGAAAACAATAATTATGTTTCATATTTTGCCCTTTTAACATTGGAAATATACTTTCATGGGTATATCAAAAGTTGGAAAAATAAATCAAAATTTAATTCAAGGGTAAATCGGGAAGAGCTGCATTAATATTGGTAATTGAATTTTGCTTATATTTGAGATCAATAATGTTGTGAATTTGGAAAGAAAAAAAATCACACCAATAAAACTATGATATGTGAAGTAAAGGAAGTAGTAATCAATGAGTCAAGTAACCTCAAGCAACAGCAACAACAACAAATAGACCTAAATCCAAGTGTGTAGAGCAACACCACAAGCATAATCAAAGCAATAAAGATAAGCAATGAAAGAAGGAAAGAAACACATCAATATTGTTTACCCAATTCGGTCTAATATGACCTACTCTGGAGGAGAGAGCAGCTCTCCAATCCACTAAGATGAAAGTGATACAAGGGCTTACAAGAAACTAGCATAAAAGCTCACACAGAACAAAACCTAATTTCTATACATTTTTCAAGTCACTCACACTCTCAGTGAATCCTACGAGAAAACACTAAAGGAAACTTTTGGATCCTTCCAATGGTGAAATCTCATTACCTAAGGTGATTACAATGTTTTCCAACCTAAGAGAACCTCACTACGAAGACACTCAACCCTAAAGTTAACTCCATTATATTTCCAAGTTTCTCTCTCTAACCCACACACAAAACATGAATGAAAACTTATATAGTGTCCAAATCCCGAGAAAATCGTGCCTCGATTTCCCCATAGTACCCAGTACGAACCACTGAACCTTATCAAAAATTGGGCCACGATTTTGACAAATCGGGCCCTAATTTTTGTCCAAACAAAAGCCTCCAAAACCTCTCAAAATCGGGCCATGATTTAGACAAATCGGGCTACGATTTTGTGCTCCTCCAAACTTCAAATTTTGAGTCAATTTTCAACAAATAATTTTAATTGAAAAAGGCCTACTGCAATATAAATTCATCTACGTGAAAGTTGTTTCGTGAGACATAGCATTTTCCTTAAATTAATTCAAGGGTTGTTATTGACATGGTAAAGATTGCAATAGATGTATGAGTTGTCGATGATCAACATCCATAAATAGTATCCTAGTACATTGTACGTATTAGAGAGACATGTTCAAAGTAACCCGCAAAATTCGTTCATACTTTTATGTTAAACGAGAATTAAGAGAAGACAAAATCTTTGTGGTTGTTACCGTGAAAAGCTAGAGAACTATATGAAAGAAAAAAAATAGAAAGAATAAATTACTCAAATTAAAAGTGGTTAATCATAATAGAATTTGCTTTTTGTTGGAATTCTATGTTTGTTTAGGTTTGGTTTCTTTACATTGAAACAGCACAAAAAACTTCATTGAAAAGGAAGAGGAATATATTGAAAGAAAGAAAGAAAACTTCATTGAAGATTGCAAGAGGGTTTTGTTTTAAAAGAAAATTAAGGAATTGAGATGAATGTCGATGCAAAATAATCAAAGGGACGAGAAGGAAGGGGTGAATGTAAAATCTAGAAGAGTTGCAGTGGCAGTAAATGCAAAAAAAGCTAGCAAAAATGCAGTCAAATGGGTTGTTGAAAAACTCCTAACAAGAGGTGAAACTATAGTTCTCATCCATGTCCAGGTTAAGCCAGCTGCACCATCTTCTATTTCAACCACAAGTGAGTCCTATATCTATTTACACGTCTTTTATACTCTTAAAATGTGAAACTTGCAATAGGTTTGATATGGACTAGGATTCCTTGCAATTGTGAATTCATGTAGTTTCACGCATGAATTAAAAATGATTGTTGATTTGAGATCAGATAATCCAAATTACGCAATCGGTTTTATGTCGTTGAACGATCTCGGTTGTTGATGTAATTTGTGTTATGCAGTGACATCACCGAATCCAAATCCCATCCTCATGATCACTATAACTTGCATATTTGTTATTTTGTTGTGAGTTGTTCATGAAGTTAAAGGCCATCCATATAATATAAAAGAAAAAAAAACTGAGTAAAAAAATTAGAAGAATATTTATTAGCTACTAAAATTAGAGGCAGAGAAAATAAATATTTCGAATAATTTCCCTAACCCTAAATTTTGAAATAAACAAGACAAATTTTGAAATTTATTTCTCTCTTTTTGTTTTTTTAAGTTAAAGACAATTTCATCAATGAAAGTCTGGCAATAAATCAAATGCCAAAATTGCAAAAATACAAGGCGAAGTCTCTTCGATCCATATGTAATCTAAATTATGAAGAACATATTTAGCTAAAAATTTAAACTAAGAAACAAACATTAAAAACTATACAATCTCCAATGATATATGAGAGATTGTTGATGAGCATTCAAACCCAAGATCACATTAGAAGCATCTGATTCTGCTATAAGATTCAGAAAAACATGTATTTCGCAAATTCAAACCTTTTTGCATAGCTAAAGCTTCTGCAACCTCTGAATCTGGTAAAGAACAAACTTGCCAGCAACTAGCAGAAACAAACTTCGCATCGTTAATTTAATTTTTTGTAGTTGCTAGCTACTAGCTACATATATCCCAATCCAAAGAGAATTACTAATTATAAAGTTAATGTGAATATATTAAATATAATTAAGTGTTATCATTTTTACTAAAAAAAGTGTTATCATCTATATAATTATCATGATAATCACATTTGTTGCAGGGACAGGAACGAATGGTACTGTTGAGGAGGGTTCACTGGTGTGCAAAAAGCCTAATGAACAAACCAAAGAAATGTTTCGTCTATATCATGACATTTGCAAATCGAAAGATGTAAGTTTTATTTTCCTTTCTCTTACAACACAATAAAAAGTAATTGAAAAACCAAAATGATAATAATTATGCAATTATTTTAATTTTAGAATCCTTAATATGATTTTTTTCTCATCTTTTTCATATGTTCCATAGATACACTGCAAGTTCATACTACTAGAAGATGAAGATGTATCCAAAGCTTTAATTGAATATACTAAGAAATCATCAATATGAAGAGGAAACTATCATAAGTGGTCTTTTCGAAGAACAAGAAGAAACTATCATAGGTGATTTCATTTTCTTATATATAAATTTCTTAAAATTCCTAGCTTTTATGTTCACTTGAAATTCTTTAAATTTAACTTGCACAAATTTCTATCATTTTAAAAATTCTTCAAATTATCATCCAAACAATTAAATTTACATCAAAGGTTTTGAATTCCCTAAAAAAAATTACATTACCTCATTCAAAATCCCCTTGCAAACAATGTACTCATTTTCTATATTGTTTAGTTCTTTAGGTCTATTGGTATTACTATAATTTAGATAATGAATTTAATTTTGTAGTGTTGACTTTTAAACTATTAACATTGTGACTCGTGTGTTGCAGATGACTTAATGCATATGGCTACATCTACAATGAAACCACCAACGGTTCAGTCACGACATGAGATCTTCAACCAGATTGCCCTCCAAATTAATGACCTGACTCACAAGTACAATGACTCCATGGAGAGCTTTGATCACTCCTCTTTTGACCTTAAGAGGTTGAGTGAGCTTCAAGAAAAGAAGTCTGCATTTCAGGATTTTCACATCCTTGTTCTTGAGACAGAGATGCAAGCAACTTTAAGGAAAAGAGAAATCGGAGATCATCAGAAAGGAAATGGAAGAGCTAACATCTGAACCAACGCCTCAAATTACATGCAGATACCGATTCTCTTGATAACGAACTAGTGACACTGCTCTCGCAGAATGTTGGTTTGAAGAAGGATCTGAGAAGTGGCATTGAAGGGTCAACTTACTGGAAAAGTAGAAGGTCATAGTGACTTATTGGTAGGAATTTAGGACGAGAAAATATTTGAGAGAAGGAAAATTTATATCGCTTAAGAGAATACTTTGATTTCTTATTTGCTACCTTTTCTTGATTTTACTTTCTTGTCTTGTTTTACAAATAGTAATTTATCCTTTATGTATAGGCTCCAAGGGAGAGTTTTACATAACTTCAAGCGAGATAAAGAGTTCTAGACACTTCTATCTACTACATGGAGGAGGAGCTCTAGAAGCACTTAAAGAATGGACGGTATTAATAAGTAATCGTTTTACTCTCCTTTCTGTCACACCATTCTGTTTTCTTATTTGGTTTAGAATAGAAACTGTAAATGATTTTTTTACCTTTTTGTAATTTTATTATGTAATTTTTTAATGGAATAGTGGTCCAACAATTTATTTTAAACATTTGATGTTTTGTTAATGCTGGTATAGTTTTTGAATGAATCTTGGTTGTGTAATAATAATTTTTTGAAAGGGTGGTGTGGTTTAGGAATGAGAATTTGTTATTTAATTTTTGTAAAAAGTATGTTAATTCGATTTGCTAAAAAGACAAGGAAATACAAAAGCATATATTTTTCAGTAGGTTTCCTTTTGTGAAGATAATACACAATCATATTCAAGTTGTGTCGGACATTAAATGTGAATGTCTCATAATGTGAAAGTCTCATATTCAAGTTGAGAAGAAGTTTATTTTTGTTGATGCAAAAATTTCATGTCGCAAGTCCATTTCTATTAGATTTTGCATGTAGATTACATATCTCAAAAATTCGATTTGCAAAAAGTGCTTCTAGAGCTCCTCCTCCTTGTAAGACTATCTATGGAGAGGAAACTATCATAGGTGATCTTTTCAAAGAAGAAGAAGACGAAGAAGTAGGAGAAGAAGAAGAAACTATCATAGGTGATTTCATTTTCTTTTATTGTCTATTTCTAGTAATATCATATATAATTTTTTTTCTTGTGAAATCTATTTCCGTTCTTCTATTTTTCTTCTTATCTTCTTTATGAATAACTTGGTCGAAAATTACATTCTTGTGCTTTCTTTCATTAAATTGTTCAAATTCAAGCTCCCCTTGCAAACAATGTACTCATTTTCTATATTGTTTAGTTCTTTAGATCCATTAGTCATAATTTAGATAATGGATTTATTTTTATTTTTGTAGTGTTTATATATAACATTTCCTGACTTTTAACCTATTAACATTGTGACTCATGATGTTGCAGATGGTTTAATGCAAATGACTTTTGCATCAGAATCAATACTCCCATCAGAACTGCCTTCATCTACAACGAAACCACAAAAGGTTCATCTACACACCAATATCATAGACGAGCACTCGAGTAACTCCCAAGTAATTCTTATTGTGATATTATTTTTAAAATGTTCATATTGGTTTGCTATATTATATTTGAACCCATTTTTTTTATTATTCATACCATGAAGGATTTAAGGCAAAGTCGATGCTTCTCCTTGCCCATTACAGATGACTTGGAGTCGATGTGGCATTGATGGGGGAGATTCTAACAAATAGAGCGCAAATAGAATCTTTGATGACATCTTTGTTCAATTTGGCAAACTCAGCTGATATTCCTCAGTCACGGCGTGAGATCTTCAACCAGATTTCTCTTCGAATCAATGACTTGAACCACAAGTACAACAACTCCAAGGAGATCTATGATCACTCCTCTTTTGACCTCAAGAGGTTGAAAGAACTTCAAGAAAAGAGATTTGCATTTCAAGCTTTTCACCTCCTTGCACTTGAGGCGGAGATGCAAGCTACTTTAAGACAACGGGAGATAGCAGATCGTATGACTAACAGGAGATCATAAAAAAGGAAATGGAAGAGTTGACATCTGAATCGACTAAACTAAGCAGCCAACTTACCACCTTATCAGACCAATGCCTTAAATTATATGCAGAGACCACTTCTCTTGACAATGAACTAGTGGTACTGCTCTTGCAGAAGGTTGATTTGAAGAAGGGTCTGAGAAGTGGCATTGAATAACAAGCATTCTGGTATGAAATCATATGAAATCCCCCTAATTCTTTGTATGTATTAGGTAACTAGGTTTCGAGTACTCTCATAGATACTATGACTTGTTTCCATTTCATTCATAGTTTGAAAAATCAAGGAATGCTTGGATGATCAAAGAAAACGAAATATGACGATGAAGTAATTCGCTCAGCAAGGAACCAATTCGCTTAGTGAATAAAGTAAGAGAATTGAAGGTGATTTTGAAGAGAAAATTTGCTAAGTGAGCTTCCACTTTGGTTAGAGATTTTAAGTGACATTAGCGACCTCAGGTATGAGCTGGAATCTACTTCACACTAAAGAAACCTCAATTGGTTAAGCGAGCCCGCGTTCGCTTAATGAATCTCCACTTTTCTGCCACATAAATAAGGCAGTTTAGATTCATTTTGAAAGCATTCTTCTCGCAATTAAAAGCAAGGAAACACACAGAGAGCTATAGGAGCAGAGGAAACAAGGTGGAAGCAATCAAGACATCGATCATTAATCATTGAATGCTATTTCATCTTTTCTTTATCTCTTTGTAAAAGCTACCATGAGTTTGTGTAGCAAATTTACTTTTATGTTGTGATTAAGTGTAGTGAATTACGTACGATTTTGATGTAAAGTCTTGATCTACATGGTTATATATGCTCTTTTTATCATTATATCGATGAGTTATTTATGTTCTTAATGCATTTTTAACATTGAACTCCAAAATTGATTATTTGATTTAGAAAGTGTTTGAAAAAGACTTTTTTATTTAAAGAATATGCTAGTTGCTATAGATCTATTTTTACATTCACAAACCACTGTGGAAACTTACGGTCTGTTTGGCTGACTTATTTTTAAGATTATGAGAAATAACTTGTTTAAATTTTTTTTTGAGTTTTATGTTAATTCATGATTCTCACTAACGAAAATTGTATCTGCATAAGAGGTTTTTTCATAAACTACCTTGACAAGCTTATGAATAATACATAAAAGCGCTTATATGTTTGTATAAGTTGTTTTGCATAAACTCAAAAATAAGTTAATCCAAACAAGCCCTTAATACTATTCGATCGATTAATTGAGCGAGACATTGCAAGTTTGGATTAAGGGCAATAGAGATGGAGACACCACATATCCATCCAAAATCTTACAGCATTGGAAATATGGTTCAATCTCTTAAATATCAAACACTGAATTCATTCATAGTCAACCACTCCCATTTAACCCAACAACCTTGTCTTGATGTGCAAGTCTTCCGTATCCTATACTAGATCCAAAGACGAGGATCCCACTCCCTCATCAAGTTGACACTACAAGAATAACCCTTATTTGTGGCCAAATTTTAAAAGATTTGTGGCCGACAAAAAACCGTCATAAGGTACTAGTCGAAAAATCTTCAATTGTTATTTGTGGCCGAAACCTCCCCTCACAAATACCAAATTAATTTTGTGGCAAACTTTTCAAATTGTGAGGGCCAAATTGGCGACAAATATACAAGTAACTTGGTATTTGTGAGCCAAATCAACCACAAAATTGTGAGGGTCAAATCTGGCACAAAATTTATGATATTTGTGAGGACCAAATCCATCACAAATATTATTATTTTTTTAATCTAGGTTTATTTTTGTGAGGGACTAGGCCACCAAAAATATTAATTGATTTTTTTATTTAAGTTGTGAGGGGGTCACAAAGTCTAAATGATTTTTTTAAAACAGTCGTATGAACAACCGTATAAAAAGTTTCCCTCAGAAAAACCTCATTTTCCATAAATATCACTCTCACATTATCTCATTTTTCACTTCATTCTCTCTACCTTCTCTCTAAATTTTCTCTCTACTTTCTATCTAATTTCTCTTTACTTTCACTCTAAAAGAGTAGTGATATTTGAACATCTAAAATTTAACACTATATAGTTTGTCTTATAAAAATACATTTAAAACAAGTGTAAGTTTGATCTCAAGAGAAAAAAAATAGTTTTATAAAAAGAACAATATGAAAATACAATGTTTAATATTTTAGAATCGATATTTTAAAACAACCGTATAAAAATGGTTGTGGCTACTTATCAAGTGTCCAAATGTCCCAAGGACACTTGTTAGCATTTTTCATTATTTAATACTCTCACGATACTCTTACTTGATATATGCCTCTATATATGAGTTGAGGTACGTTGATTTCACGAATAATGCATTTTTTTCAGAGGGGCAATAATGCATTCTTGCGTAAACAAGAATAAAAATATAATCCATTAATAAATGGGTTAAATATGTTTTTAGTCCTTACATTTTGCATCTCTTTGAGGAATAGTCCCTACTTTTCATTAAATGTTTTTAAAATTCTCACATTTTATCTTCGTTATCAAAATTAGTCCATGTTGTTAGCTCTCTAACAGAATGTTGATGTGACAGTTAGTAGGTCCCAATTAGTTTAGAGTTAAATATATTTTTGGTCCCTACATTTTGCGTGACTTTGAAGAATAGTCTTTATATTTTAATAAATGATTTTAAAGTCACGCAAAATGTAAGGATTATTCTTCAAAGTCATGCAAAATGTAAGGACCAAAAACATATTTAATCCGAAAATAATTGGGATCCACTAGGTGCCACATCAGCAGTCCGTTAAAGAATTAACAGCAGGGACTAAATTTGATAACGGAGATAAAATGTGAGGATTTTAAAAACATATTTAACCCTTCATAAATAAATGAATCCACAATGAATTAATAATCTTTCTTTCTAAAACTTGTCTGGTCAAGCAATCCCTAACCCTAATTTTAACCTAGCTTTTTCCATCCCATTTCAATGCAATAAATTCGCAAATTTGACTTCCTCACCCCTTTGTCACGCAATAAATGTCATTCATGTTTGAATTTCTCATTTAAATATCCTTAAAGCATTTCGAATTCTCACATTTGACCTTCTCACTCCTTTGCCATTCATTAAATGTACTTTTGCCATTCAATTCAAATCCAAAAATTCTCTCCTCATTTAAATGCAATTGTTTGATCTTCTTTTTAAGATTAATCTTTTAAATGCTCCTTTACTACACAATAAATTCTAACATTTGACCTTCTCACCCCTTTGTCACGCAATGAATTTCATTCATATCAAATCTGAAAATTTTATCCTCATTTAAATGCAATTATTTGACCTTCTTCTTTAAGATCAATCTTTTAAATGCTCTTTTACCACACAATAAATTCTAACATTTGACTTTCTCACCCCTTTGTCACGCAATGAATGTCATTCATATGCTCATGTTTATCTCTTATTATTAAAGCTTAACCCCCTCAGCATAAATCATCTTCACCCTCTCACTGGTCAGCATAGTCAAGGAAATGTTTTTTTTTTTTTGAGGTATTTTAGATACATCATATTTTCTTTGAGTCAATCCATGTTTTAGAAATTTTTAATTGGGGTTTTTCAAGATGTAGATAAAATCGAATTTTGATTGTATTACACGAGATTCAAATGTGGTTAGTTCTATGTATTTTTCTTATATGTTTTTAAGTTGTTTCTGTTTTTAATCTCAGACTTACCAATGATGGTTTAGAGATGTATTTTTGTTTTATGTTTTCAGTAACAACGAGGAAAATGTTCCCTTATCCCAAGAAAATATAATATGTCTTTTTTTTGCTTTAAGTTATATGTCCACCTTTATTTTGATTCAGTATAATATACTGTATTTGCAAATTATCCCATCTGATATAGTGTTGGAAGAAAATATAAAAGACAAAAAAAATTATGCGTTGACATAGCGTAAACAAAATTTAAATAAGTTAAACAAAGTTTGGATACATCGTTAATACTCAAATTCAAATAAGTTCAACTTATTTTATGATTTTAAAAGATAGAAGCAAAGTTATAAGATATCAAACAGGCTCAGACATAATGTAAAATTTGAGCAAGATGCTTCTATACCTCAAAAAATATAATTAAATCAGCTTACTTCTCTACAAGTTAACAATTATCAGACATCACATAATATATAGTTTAAGAAGGTCACCTACATATAAATTTAAAGGATCTAAAATACTCAAATTTGAACAAGTTCAACTCAGTTTGAATACATTAATAGTACTCAAGTTTTAAAAAGTTCAACTTATTTTTGATTTTAACATGCATCCATATGAAATTTCAATCCGAAAATGGCCAAGATACTTTTCTATCATTAATTAGTTATCCTTTTTTAATGTAAGTTAGTTGGTCATATGGTAAAGCACACCTGACTAGGATTGAATTTATATGTTTGAAACCATTTATTTTAAGTAACATAAAGTTGAATGAACGTGTAACCTCTCTTAAGCCTTAGAGGTTAGCATGTCTCAAACATCTGACCTCCTTTATCTTCATTCCCATTTAGAGTTTATAAAAATCAAAGATAGTTATATATTCTAATGTAGTAAAAATTTGCTTTGTATATTGTCCATGTAAATCCAAGAACGTGTTTGCATAAATTGTCCATGTCTCTTATTTGTACTTTAATGATGTCATACTCTAACGATGTCAACTTAATACTAATTATGTAATACATCATATTCCTTATGGAACTATTAAATTACAACTCAATTAGACGATATAACTTATTCATTGCTTTTCTTCGTTGGATGGACCCGTGCATCGCACGGGTCGATGTTCTAGTGTATATATATGGTTTCTACCTAGTACTTTAGAAAGTGTACATCTTCGTTTTCCCTAGATTGCTCTATTTGTTTTTTAGAAAGACATAGTCAAAGGTAATCCGCAAAATTTGGTCGTTCTCTCACAATGTAAGAGAATTGGGAGAAACCAAAATCTGTGTGATTGTTACGTCCGTGAAAAGCTCAAGCTATATAAAAGGAACCTAAAAGAAACAAAGACCAAAGTAGACAAATTAAATGTCGTTAAAGTTAATAGGATTAATTATTTGTTATTCTTTTTGTTTGTTCAACGTTTCAAACACCAAAAGAAACAAGTAACAAAGTACACAATCATTGAAGTCCTTTTGTCTCTCAATGTTTTATAGAGGGACAGAAGAAATATTCATACGAATAAAATTTGTCATGCATGCATTGTTCTTGAAAAGAGCCACGTAAATTTAGTGAATGAATGATATTGCACAATAAACCCAAGAAGTGAAAAAATAAGGAAAAAAATCAAGAGAAAAGAAAAAGAAATAGACCCTTTGGAGGTCTCATTCTTTTATAGAGAAAAAAAGATTTATTGAAGATTGGAAGAAGTGTTTTGTTATAGAAGAGAATTAAAGAAGTGAGAGGAATGTGGTTGCAAAAGAATCAATGGGACAAGAAGGATGGGGTGAATGGAATAGTGGCAGTGGCAATAGACACGGATAAAGGAAGCCAAAATGCACTCAAATGGGCCATTGACCATCTCACCACAAAAGGTTCAACTATTGTTCTCATCCATGTCAAGGTTAAACATGCACCACCATCTTCTAATTCAACCCCAAGTGAGTAATATTGCTATTACATCTTATTTATTGTTTTTTTCTTAACCATTCGGTTATCAGAGGAAGGAGATTTTGGTAATCCGAAGTTTTATCGGGAGATAAGTAAAATTTAGCATAGAATTGTTTTAGGCACTCGGTTTCTCCTGAATGATTCATCTTTGACTGGAGTTCATAAATCACTTGATTTCTTTTTGTACCATGTGAAACTAGAATTATTATTATTATTAGTAATAAAATAGAGCATGCATTTCTTCAAAATTAATTAGGAGCATGCATAACTCTTTTGAATCATTTATGCAATTCTAACAAGAAAAATGGAAATGTCACAAAGGTGGAAAAATAAGGAACATTTGTTGGCGTATCTAGAATACATATACATAGATACAAACAAATTAAATTGATGGGTATACACTAAGAATGAATATATAAAACTAACATGATAAAAACATGTATCTTAATCAGAAGATAAAATTGATGTTTAGGAAAATAAAATGCATATTTTTGAAATACAAAGTATTATTATGATATACAAAGTATCTATGAAGGGTTACAACATATGGTATAGTTACTGATTTGAAGTGCCATTTTCTGGATGTAGGGGCAGGGATGAATAGCATTATTGAGCAGTGTTCAGTGGTGGGCAAAGAACCTGATGAACAAACCAAAGAAATTTTCCGTCCATATCGCGTCTTTTGTGCGCGAAAAGATGTAAGTTTCACTTTTTTTCCAGGATAGAAAACAAGAGGAAAAAAATTACAAAAAATACTTGCAAAAAAGTTTTATAATTTGGCAATGATTTCTTTTCTATTTTTTCTCTTTTTATTTATTTGATAGGTACACTGCAAGGACGTTGTAGTAGAACATGGAGATGTATCCAAAGCTTTAATTGAATATACTTCTCAATCAGCAATTGAGCATTTGGTTTTAGGCTCTTCCAACAAAAATGGTTTTCTCAAGTATTCTTCTATCTCCATCTCAACTCATAGATTTTCAACTAAGTTCATTATTGATGCCTAATACTTTGATACTAAAAATTTATGTTTGAGGCAGCCACATCTTATGAAGATTTGTCAAATATCAGCTATAGTGGTGTTATAGTGCTATAGCATGGCAGAATTTGAACAAACCACTATTGTTCTACTATACGATAATTAGTATTAAATAATAGTTATAGCTGCGTTGTTGCGTAACGAAATTTAAATATACCACTAATTACTGGTGATCCGCGGTTGACAATATTGATATTACGTGTCTTGGAGTATATTATATTACAAAGCAAAATTAGTTTATAGAATTTATATATTATATATATATATATATATATATATCTAAACGTACATATTTAACTTACAAAGTTAAGTTTCTGGTATCAGAAGGTTCAAGGTGGTAGATATTCCAGCAACAATATCAAAAGGGGCACCAGATTTTTGTACAGTATATGTTGTTGGTAAAGGAAAAATTCACTCAATGCGATCAGCTTCTCGTGCTGCTCCTGCATTTTCACCTCTACAATCTCAACTTAGTCAATCTAGTCTAAGGTCAGAACAACCAGAACCTCGTGTGCCAGTAGTAACTAAAGGTTAGATTTAATCTCTTCATTAATCATGTACTTTTTTTTTACATATTTGTACATATATTTTTATTATGTTTCTCATTGAGAAATGTATTTACATTAGCACCTGAAAGGAAGTCATTTGAGGGGCCAACACGAAGATCACAAGATGGGATGGAATCATTCAGGTTTGTCGCATTATTACTAAGTCTTATCCAGAATAGAGAAATGATTTTTGAACATCGAAACTTTGATGTCAAATATAGTATTTCTTATTTGTGTATTTTTTAAATGTGTGATGTCACATACCGTGTTATATTTTGATGTTCAAACAACACAACTATTTACAATACGTAAACAAGTATGTATGACATTATAACTACATAGAACATTTGTTCCTTCTATATATTTTCAATTGAAAATAGCATTTAGAAATCATTTCAAGAATAATTTTCAACCGTGTTTTGACCACCCAGCACTTTACCCTTATTTTTTTATCATTCTTGGTACATCACCTTGTTTTCTTGCGTCTCAAGTAGATAGTTTGGTTATAGATTGAATAACATGAAATTTGTCTCTAATTTGTCTCAAACTTATGTAGTTAATTCAACTTTTTATGACAGGTCACCATTCACTAGGAGACGTCCAAATGACAGGTCATATGGAGAACTTTCTATGCCAGAAGGTGACATATCTTTTGTAAGCTCAGGAGGAAGGCCAAGTACAGATCGTTTATTCCCTTCTGTATATAATCACAATTACAATTCAGATCAGTCAAGCTTTTCCAACCCTAGGCTATCATATAGTTCTGATACTGATGGAAACTATAGCTTTGAGTCAAACAATTATGGAAGAAGGTCTATTGATATTGGCACTCCTGATCACTCATCTTTCTCATTTGATAGTGATGGATTTTCTTCTTCTGCATCAAATGTGGTAAGAACAAGAAAGTAATTTGCACTTTTATTTCCAGCACAATGATTGCATTAATTAGAAGAATTATCTTATTGAAAAAGTAAGCAAAAAAATTTCACAACTTTAGAAGCATTTTTTCATGAAATGTTATTTTTTTAATATGGTTTCCTTAAGGATGAAGAAATCAATAAGTTATTGTTGTGACTATATATTAAGTGACATTTAGCTAACAGTTACATTATATAGATTCAGAGAAATGCTGACAAGACACTCTATTTGACACACTCTTTCGTGCCACTTTTATTAATGGTCTGTTGTTTGAAATAACAATAAACTCCTCGAAAAGTGATATATTTATGACACAACGGAATTGATTTTTTGAAGGAAAAAAAATAGTTAATAATAGAGAGTTTGTATTCCTAGCTATGTAAAACTAACATTTCACATTGAAGGTGTGTCCAGTGTCCGACACACAAAATGACAATGGTTTCATGAGTTAGTATTGAGTTTGATGTCCGATCTATGTCAGTGGTTCATAGATTACTGATATTTTCTCATAGTTTTGGTCAATGATAAATGGCCGACTATTGTTCCTGTCTTATGTTAACCATATATATTTGTATCATCAAATTATTGTTTCTGATTGTAACTAACTTGTGCTGCAAGTATAGGATGATGTGGAGGCTGAAATGAGAAGACTGAAATTGGAGCTAAAGCAAACAATGGAAATGTACAGTACAGCCTGTAAAGAAGCACTCACAGCACAGCAGAAGGTATGAAAAATTGGTACCTTATTCATCAATTATAATAAAGCGCAATATTTTTTGTATTTTAACATGAAATTATTGAGCATCATAGGCTGTAGAACTCCAAAGATGGAAATTAGAAGAAGAGAGGAGATTGGAGGAGGCAAGAATGGCTGAAGAATCTGCATTGGCTGTAGCAGAAATGGAAAAGGCAAAATCAAAAGCAGCAATTGAAGCCGCTGAAGCACAAAGGAGGGTAGCAGAACTTGAAGCACAAAAGAGAATTAGTGCAGAAATGAAAGCTCTAAGAGAATCAGAAGAGAAAAGAAAAGTAGTGGATTCTTGGACAAACCAAGATGTGAGGTATAGAAGGTATGCAATTGAGGAGATTGAAGCTGCGACGAGTTTTTTTGCTGAGTCACTTAAGATTGGAGAAGGTGGTTATGGTCCTGTTTATAAATGTCTTCTAGACCATACTCCTGTCGCAGTTAAAGTTCTCCGTCCTGATGCACAACAAGGAAGGTCACAGTTTCAACGAGAGGTAAGCATATGATAAAAACTCTAACCATATATGCGACACCACCACATCAATTTTGTGTTCAGCATAAATTCTCTAAAGTTAGATAGAGCATCTAAAATACATAATAGTAGATTGTAGTATTTAAACACAAGTTGTAACATGTAACTCTAAGCTTGACTAATAGAAAATCACTGTAGTCACTCTGCAGTTAGAGACTAGGCACAATAGGTCGAACTCAAATCTCGTGTTCTCTGTTTGCGTTCTTCGTATCTGTTTATTTGTGAACTAGGGTTGTTGTTCTAACATATCCTCACTTGTAAACTTTAGAGGTGTTCTAACTTTTGTTATTACAATGACTTGAACTTCAATTTGAAATCATACTTGCATTGCAGGTTGAGGTATTAAGTTGCATAAGGCATCCCAACATGGTTCTCCTCCTAGGAGCCTGTCCGGAATACGGCTGCCTTGTTTACGAGCACATGGCGAACGGAAGTTTGGATGATTGTCTCTTTTGTAGAGGAAACAGTCACCCACTACCTTGGCAGCTAAGGTTCAAAATTGCAGCTGAAATAGGCACAGGCTTACTCTTTCTCCACCAAACAAAACCTGAGCCACTAGTACATAGAGACCTTAAACCGGCAAACATCTTGCTTGACCGCAACTACGTTGCAAAGATTAGCGATGTTGGTTTGGCAAGACTAGTACCGCCATCAGTAGCAGATAATGTGACACAATATCGAATGACGTCGGCTGCCGGAACATTCTGTTACATAGATCCTGAGTACCAACAGACAGGAATGTTGGGAGTGAAATCTGATATTTACTCACTTGGGATAATTTTCTTGCAAATTTTGACAGCAAGACCACCAATGGGATTGACACATCATGTTGGTAGAGCAATTGAGAAGGGAACATTTAGTGAGATGTTGGATCCAAGACTGACAGATTGGCCAGTTGAAGAGGCCATGGGGTTTGCTCAGATGGCTATAAGGTGTGCTGAGTTAAGGAGGAAAGATAGACCCGACCTTGGTAAAGAGATTATGCCTGAACTTAATAGGTTAAGAGAACTTGCTGAAAATAATGATCACCATTATATGTTTAGTGGATTTACAAGTCCTTCTACTCAGAGCCAAGTCTCTCTTCAGATGGTATGTTTCTATCTCTACTTATTCACTCTTGCATTGCATAACCATAGTTTCAGTTAACATAGATAATATCAAAATAACTTCGATAAAGGAGTAACTTACTAGAACTCTTTCTCTTCCCTCCATTTCCATCATAGAACCCTCTCCCAAACAAATCTTAATCTATTTTTGAGCATTTAATTATAATGACTACATCGAAGCATGGTTTGGATTCTCTATAGTCACGCATTAATAAATATCGTTTAATGAAAACTGGATGACTCGTATGTCAAGATGTATTTTAAATTTGATTGGGTGAAGTTAGAATATGAGTTGTTTGATCTTCAACTAACTATCAAGATCCCTTAACTACATGTTTTCCTAGAAAATACAAACCCTTCTAGCCATGTGTTTTATACAAATAAATTATCATGTTTATGTGAACGTTGATGTTTGAACGGTTAATAGTTGGTTTGATTGAGTTGAAACAAATGTAATTGTGATGATGTTGTTGTAGGATGGATCAAGTTCTTCACTTCCTTATTCAGGGGATAGCACAAGAAATGTATCAAGCCCTCTTTGATAGGTCAAGAGAAGATCCATCCAAGTATAAACTGTAAATTACTTAGGTTAATTGATATGTGTGTATTGTAACGTATAGCATGCCTTGATTACTCAATTTGTGCATGTAAATTGATTTATTTATTTTTTTCATTTTTTTTTTAATTCGAATTAGATTGCAAAAGCAATATAGTCTTAGTCTAAGAACAGTAAGTCAAGTTACACCAAAGTCTCTTTAGAGACTGAGTGGCTGCTTGTATATATGGGATTGAATCCTAGCCGTGTAATATTGCATGTATTTTAATTTTAATATACTACTAGTGTGTTTGTTGAAGCGGTGGGGATGAGAAAAAAGCGCTTTTGCAGTGATGCTACTTTTTGTAACTTCTCAATTTTCACGGTGAAAACGCCTCGTAACGCGAGAATTTTCAACTAGCTGGGATTCCAAACACATACATACAACAGTCCAAAGTAATACATTTCTCCTTCCCTCTCTCTAGTTTTGAGATTAGGTGTGGAATTGGGAAAATGGGGTGTGGTGAAAAGACCGATCAATCATCAACCTTGAACACCATAATCCTCTACAATTAAGGTTAATAATTTATACATAAAATGGAATGTGGAATTAAGATAAGGAATGTTAATTTTATAAAGTATTAAATTGAAAAAGAAAAAAAAAAAAGACTTGCAAATAACCTAAATCATCATTTTTCAAGATTATTCATTATTTAATTTTTCCCTAATAAATTGTTTCTATTTTTATTTTTTTTGAAAAGGCAAAAGATATTTGTATTAATAAAGTAATTCCGTTGTTTTCTTATCTTACTTTTGTTTCTATTTCGTCCCCCTTAAGTATCAACTCAACTGCCAAATCATCTATTAACTCCCATATAAGCTAAACTAGTAACAGAAAGAATGTGTTGATATAACGTTCATAACATAAGAACTCAATTTGAAATAATAATAAGAGACCAAAATAAACCATAGGCCTAAAGATGGATGAAAAATAGAAAGAAAAGTACAAGACAAAAGACAAGATAATTTATTACTTTATTGTGAATTTATGATGAGTCGCTTGATAGTCCTTTACAATATAAATTAAGGATAAAAGAATGTCAACCCTTAGGTCAAACAAATTGTCAGCTTTCAGGGTTTAATAACTTAAGTCGACATTTGGAACAACAAAGGGACAATTATGCTTCTATCGAATAAATCGGATTGGCTAGGCTATATATACAAAAAAGAACATGGAACAAAACTGATGAATTACTGGTATACATTTGGCTCCATAGAAGAATCTTCATTTGGCTCCATAAAAGAATCTTCCCTCACTCATCTGGGACTGAGAGTTGCATAATCTTCAAACTTGGCTAGTCGCTTATTCAATAAGTTAGTCTTTTTAATCACATGAAAACTCTGAACTCATGCTAATTATCCAGGTCAAAATCTTATAAAGCTTCAACATCTGCAACTTTAGTCTTGTCTGGGGGCCGACCAACAGTTCTCACTTTATCACCTAATAAAAGTTCAAGGGCCTTTTCGTAGGTGATTTCACTTGGCTTCATATCCTGTATACCAAATGAAAGGGAGGGAAGACAAGGAACATACACAGTTAAAACTGATGTAATTAAATTAGAGCTCATACAATATACAAAACAAACATTGGTAGTCACAACTCACAAGCAATGGACACGAGTGTTAAAGCTATATCAAAATAAGTAAAATAATATATTATCAGATGGACAAGTTGATCAAATGAGTTTGTATCCCCTCCATTTCCTTTCCCATCTATATAGTCAGGTTTCTTTCAGAGATGTCAGCCACATGATAATGAAGGATTTAAATGGCTCAGATTAAAACTTCGAAAATTAGCTTTTTTCTTAAAAAACGCAGAAACACCATTTCATTTAAAACAACACTAGTGAACTCAGAACCTTATCCTCCTGCCATCTCCACCACTCTTCGTCGTCTCCACCACTCGTCTCTCTTCATCTCCGCCACGACATATCACAGTCACTCCCCTTCGTCTCCCCACGCCATCTCACGGTTGCTGCCATTTCATTTCACTGCTCGATGATATGCCACCACTGCCTCACTGTTATGTCTCCTCTGTGTTGCCACTTCATGTTCCTATGAAATCCTTGCATCATTCATGTAATTATTTTGTATAATTCCATTTTCTCTTTTTTCAGTTTTAGGATTCAATAGAACCTGTAATAGTGTCGGCGCCGACAACTTAGTGACGCAGAGGTAGGCTGTTAGGAAGGTGATGTGGCTGGGAATGGTTGAATACAAGACATCAACAAGGGGCTGCTATGGCAGAGATATAAGCGGCATTGCTTCCACGTTCATAAAAACTGAAAGGGTTTTTCTCTCTCTTAAAACACATGTATTCTCTTTTTTTAAAAAGCTGAAAATAAACTGATTTTCAAATTTTTAATCTGGGTCATTGAAATCATTAATTGCCGTGTGGCAGACATCTGTTAAAGGAACTTGACTAAACGGAGGGGATACTGACTTTGATCAAATCCCATCTACTGAATTGCTCAATTTGATTCTATAGTTGGTCTTTAATTAGCTCTGGCACTATGGTTATTCAAATTGATATGGAAAGAAAATTTCATCCACTGTCAAAATTTAGTCAGAATTGAGAATTATTTATAAAATTGTCCTAATACTCACCATCAAAATGTATCAGTTGAAAGAAAATCACAGGCACATCAAGGCTTTCTTAGTTTTTGAGTGCCGACCAACAGTTGTCACATTATCACCTGATAAAAGTTCAAGGGCCTTTTCGAAGGTGATTTCACTTGGCTTCATACTCTGGATACCAATTTAAAGGGGGGGAAAGTCAAGGAACATACCCAGTTAAAACTGGTGTAATTAAATTAGAGCTCATACAAATTTACCAAACAAACATGGGTAGTCACAAACAAGTAGTGGAAACGAGTGTTAAAGCTATATCAAAATAAGTAAAATAATATATTATCAGATGGAAGAGTTGATCAAATGAGTTTGTATCCCCTCCATTTCCTTTCCCATCCATATAGTCAGGTTTCTTTCACAGATGTCAGCCACATGGCAATGAAGGATTTAAATGGCTCAGATTAAAACTACGAAAATTAACTTTTGTTCTTAAAAAAACGCAGAAACACCATTTCATTTAAAACAACACTCGTGAATCAGAACCTTATTGTCTCACCATCTCCGCCACTCCGTCTCTCTTCATCATCTCCGCCAAGACATCTCAGTCTCTCCTCTTTGTCTCCCCACACCGTCTCTCCGCCGCGGGATCCCACCATCTCTCCACTGCATCTCTCCCTGCCATTTCACTGCTCGGTGATATGCCACCACTGCCTCCTATGTGCTGCCACTTCATGTTCCTATGTGATTCTTGCATCACTCATGTACTTATTTTGTAAAATTTCATTTCTCCTTTTTCTGTTTTAGGATTCAATAGAACCTGTAATAGTGTCGGCGCCGGCGACTTAGGCTTTGTTTGGAGGGGAGGGGAGGGTTTTGGAAACAAGGAAGGAGCAAGTGAAAGAAATAAAGGACATTGAAAGGGGATGGTTTTGGGGGTTCATTAATTTATCATTCTCTAAAAAATTACTCTTTTAAAAAATGTGAATGATTTCTCCATATCCCTCTATTTCCCAACCCCCAAAGCCCACCCCTCCCCTCCTCCAAACTCCCAAAAAAAGTCTTAGCAACGCAGTGCTGGGTTGTTAGGGTGGTGATGCAGCTGGGGATGGTTGAGTACAAGACATCAACGAAGGGCTGCTATGGCAGCAGGGGAGGCGGCACTGCTTCCACGTTCATAGAAAGGGTTTATCCTTATGCTTTTTTTTTTTATTTGAAAATAAACTGATTTTCAAATTTTTAATTTGGGTCATTGAAATCTTTAATTGCCATGTGGCAGACATCTGTTAAAGGAACTTGACTAAAGGAAGGGAATACTGACTTTGATCAAATCTTATCTACTGAGTTGCTCAATTTGATTCTATGGTTGATCTACAGTTTAGCTCTGACACTACGGTTGTTCAAATTGATTTGGAAGGAAAATTTCCATCACTGTCAAAATTGGGAATTATTTAAAAACTTATCCTCATACTCAACATCAAAATGTATCAGTTGAAAGAAAATCACAGGCACATCAAGCAAGCACTACTTGATGTTTTTGGGCTTCAGACCAACAGTTTTCACATTATCACCTGATAAAAATTCAAGGGCCTTTTCGAAGGTGATTTCACTTGGCTTCATACTCTGGATACCAATTTAAAGGGGGGAAAAGTCAAGGAACATACCCAGTTAAAATTGGTAATTAAATTAGAGCTCATACAATATACAAAACAAACATTGGTAGTCACAACTCACAAGTAATGGACACGAGTGTTAAAGCTATATCAAAATAAGTAAAATAATATATTATCAGATGGACGAGTTGATCAAATGAGTCTGTATTCCCTCCATTTCCTTTCACATCCATTTAGTCATGTTCCTTTCATAGACGTCAGCCACGTGGCAATAAAGGATTTAAATGGTTCAGATTTAAACATTGAAAATTAGCTTTTTTTCTTAAAAAAATGCAGAAACACAATTTCATATAAAACAACACTCGTGAACTCAGAACCATATTGTTCCTTTCATAGCTAATAAAGTCCATTGCGGTGGTTGCAAAGACAGGAAGGAAATAAAATATTGATAAAAATAATGAAACTACAATAGTACCTTAGGAACAGGAGCAATTGTCTTTCCATGTCTAATAGAATAGCCAAGCTTTGCGACCTTTAATATGACAGGTTTTCCATCGTCAGGATGCTTGCCCTAAATCCAGAAGAAAACATTTACTAAGTTGGCAATAACTACAGAACACAACACTGGGGGGATTTACTAACTTCACTGCGCATAATAATAACTGAATTCCCTGTGCAAGCTGAATATTCTTTTTTAAACAGTAATCCTTCAATTGATTGAAAATTTACCTTGCACTTTTCTTGTTGAGTTTAATTTACATATACGATCAATGTATAAATTTTTTACACATGCAAACAATGATGTGTTGCCACATCAATTAATGAGGTATGACAAATCATGTGTTTTTAACGTATCAAATGACGTGACAATACATCATTGTATGCATGTGTAAAAATAAATTTCTGCCGATGGTATATATCAATTAAACTTTTTCTTGTTTATAAGATATTATTACTACACCAAGATTGTCATACAGCACAACCATATGTATAAAACTCAATTATTTCATCATAAACATGGCTGTCAAAAATTGACATGCGAAATCAACATGCAAGGAGCTCAACAATAATTGAGAAATGTACCAATGTCACTGGATATTGTAGTAACGCAAGTGCTTCTTCAAGGGTGGTAGATTCCAAATCCTTAACCTGAAATAACCCACATTTTATGAGTTACAATATTTTAAAGACTTAATATTCTGTTAGTAGGCCGCCTATTAGACATGTAAATGTCAGATGCAGGCCCAAATTAAATTAGGCCCAATTGTAATTATTAGTATGTGTTGTGTATAAATAGAATAAGGATGACTCATAATAGACTTTCGATTGTCATTTGGTGTGGTTTGGGAGAGACTAGGCTCTCCGATTCCTAGAGGAGTGGTTATTTTAGACAGTTTCTGTAGTTGTGTGACATTTTCTGTATTTAATAGCAGTTGTAACTTGTGTAACTGCCATGTTGGATGTTATAACAGCAGGCTAACAATAAAGTGTGCAGAATTCATATACCCTCTTATTCCCATTTATCTCTTGTATATTCTGCATCTAACATGTTCATATTTCCCTTTTTACCAAATAAGAAGACTACATACTTGCATCGCAAGTAACTTGTACCTAGATGACCTTTGTAATTTCCATAAGTATTACAAAATCCTTCATTCAAGAAAATGTAAACTTCTTATAATACTACTAGAAGACTGCACAATAGGTGGGAATGAAAGAAAAATGGGAGACAAACTTTTCCATGTCTTTGATACAAACTATTCACGGCCAAAAAAATTAACTAAACTGCCTGAAAGAGGTTGAAAATGCTAGTAAGGCGTACATAAGGAACAGATGTTCTTTTAGGTGTGTATCCCTTCCCGTCTTCTCCGAGTTGAACATAGATTCCATAAGGACCACTTTTCAAAAGAACCTGAGGAAACAGAAATACCAATTATACACAATATTTAGCAGTTCAAACAAGTCTAATTACACCAGTCCATTAAAACATACGACAGGGCCAGGGTTACCTTTTCATTTGTACTATTTAAACCTAGGACTTTTGGTTCCTCTATCATAGTTTTGTTTGGCTGAGGTGTATCATCCTCCTCCTCATCACCATAATATGTTTTAGCAATGTACCTGTTTTCAGAAATCACAAGTACCACTCATAAATTTATAATTTCCAATGATGAAGTGTTTCGCAAGGGGAATTCCTAAAAAGTTTACAAATTAGCAGGCGTACAAATTAATGTGTTTTTTTAGGAACGATTAGTTCCTAAAATATCTACATGAGCTTGATTTGATTGGATGCATGTGTAAAAAAAGTTTACACTGTAAGTGTATATAAATTAAATCCTTTTGTGAATCATGTCTAATGGCAAACCATTTAAAACTAAACCCTTTTAAAAGTTTACTTCTGTTGGATTATTCTCCATCTAATCAACACTCCTTAACAGGAAATCCAGAGGTCTTCACCGTTCTCAACATAAACCCAGACCACAGGCGAGATACCCTCATCGACTTGAATGAGTGATTTGATGGGCAAAAGTAGCTACTGCAGGAAAAAACTCTGTTTTCAGTGGATTTTAGGTAGGATTTTATAATCAATGTTACAATACTCAGTTACGATCCTGCAGGCCCTTCTGATTCTACATAGGATCTCGAGTTTAAAAACGTTTTCTATGATAGACCCAAGATAGTTTAATCGTATTACGTATGGTATGGTTTGGCTTCCAATTTTCACACAACTTAAATCTAGAATTAATATTTTTCTAAACCTTACATTTTCACATACTCTTGCTTCTACTTAAATGAAAAGCTCGTGCTACTGGCTTCTTTTCATTATTTATTTGTATCATAGATTCATAAGAATCAAACTATACAGTAACTAAGGTTTCTTTGCATTGATGAGAAAACATAACTAACCACCATTCTTCCAAATGTGTAAAGTAGCATACAAGTACATCATTGTGTGAAAATCACAACAGTTAGGCTATAACTTAGAACCTACAAAGCAAATATGTAGTATAATACTCACTTGCACCTCGGGTGTTGATCACAGCCTATAAAGTAGCCAGAACCAAATCTACTTACTTTAAATATCAGTGTGCCTTCCGTACAACTGAAACAAGTCAAATAAGAAGTTATCAAGAGAATATCTGACAAACAGATCAGGCAGTATATAATGAATGCAATCAACAAACCATTTTCTACAAACAAAATCAGCATAATCACATTCAAAACACAAATTTTACCCCAGTATAACTAGAAAATTACAAATGTGATTTCATATAATTTATACTCCACAGGGTCAGCAAATACTGTTTACTAGGAAAGGCTGTATCAGTGAATTTTAAACGGTAGTGGATGATGCAATGTCAGCCAAGTTTCACAACCAAATAAGTATTTAAATTCTTAAACTATTAACAGTTTGACAGTAAGGTGCGCACACTTATCTTGTTATCATCTCTTTTACGGAAAAAGTACGGCAGCATAAACATAGAATCATGAGGGTGTGGCACACATGATGAGATTAATATTTAACTATTTCTATCCATAACATGACATAACTTACCTTGGACACGAACGACTCTTGTTTGGGAAAGAGCCAAATAAATAATCCTCAAATTTTTTTTCTAACATCTTCTCAACCTGCAAGTATAAAAATCATTAATGTGTAGATAAGATGAAAAAATATGCTGCACATTTTTTAATCCAGGCTATCACAGTCACTAACAGCATATGCAAACATACAAAGTGCCCTGAAAACATTGCCAAGAGAGCATATCAACAAAAACGTGATTTGAGACCCCAAAATGGCAAGCATTGAGCAAAGCAGAGATTCCAAACCTGGTGAATATGAACATCAGAAGTACGGTCACAATATGATTTAAACCGCGTCCAATAATCTCCAAGGAGGCCTTTCCATTTGGTTGTTCCAGCAGAAACATTATCAAGCTGAAAAAAAAAATGACACATTTTTTATTGAAGAAATGATAGGCAAATAACAATGACCACCTATCTCAGACAGTAAGCAAAAAATCAAATAAAAACGTTACGGGGCAGGGAGGAGGCAATAATATTTTTAAAATACAAAATAAAAGTCAACAATCCTAGATGTCACATTACAATTGCAATAGTAGTACAAATATACAGCTTTAGGGGGAGGGGGGAGTATAAAATCATATTCCCGGGACCGATATTCGAAGAAAGATTCATAACTAACTCCTACATACGTATAATTTATATGTGTGTGTGGTAATCATATAATATTCCTACAAATATTTTTAAAATTTAACTTCGTGAAAAAATTGGTTGAGTTCAAAATAATCTTCAATTCCATGAGAATGCAATATTCCCAACCTTCATGGTAATGAAAAAGAGGGGAAGCATGAGCAAAATAGATTCCTGGGAATCCATGATACCTGTGAATATTTTTCCAAAACATGTAAAGAATATAAATAATATTCCAAAGCCTGCTTTCCTAGGTTTTTGCATAACTTAAGAAAAATGATTGAAAATACATGGCAGAGGTCAAGTGGGGAGGGGACACAATCATAGTAGATACCTCAGTTTCCATATCAGCAGTGAAATTGTAGTCTGTGACCTCTGAAAAATGATGCGACAGAAAAGCTGAAACCTAAATACCACACAGAAAAACGGCATAAATTACAACACAGCTAACTTCTACAAAGCAAAAGATAATTGAAAATGGGCAAGCATATCATGAGTTAAGTCATGTACAATACGAAACCAAAAGGACCCATATTTAATTTATAATATAAAGAATAATTATCACATTCCCCATGTATCTCATGAGCAGAAGAGATTTGTGGGGAATTAAATATAAAAGGCTCATTGAAGAGGGAGAAGGATTATTGCTCTATAAAATACTGAGGAATGTATTGATAATTTAAGGGTTAATAGGTCTTTACCCCCCTGTAATATAGGTCATTTTCGGTTTTCCCCCCAGTAAAATATTTTTTTTGATTTACCCCCCTGTAAAAAAAAATTGTTTTGATTTACCATCCTAATAGGCCAAACAAAAACGTAAATTTTCTTGAAAAAAAATATAAAATTGGTTTTTGTTTGGCCTATTGGGGGGTAAATCAAAACAATTTTTTTTTACAGGGGGTAAATCAAAAAAAATATTTTACAGGGGCGAAAACCGGAAATGACCTATATTACAGGGGGTAAAGACCTATTAACCCATAATTTAAAGTTGTTCAAATCTGCATAGTATGCAAATTCACCCATATTTTCAAATGTCATTTCCTAACCATTACGGAAAACAGTGAAGCAGATGACAAGGATTCAAACTAGCTTGACTCGGATTTCTTTTATGGGCCCAATAAAAGACAACATATTTATAACATTGCCGCATGTACAATAAAGGTAACAGGAGAAATGTTCCCACGGCAATGATCAATCAAACGATTATAGCAGTATTTAGTTAATTTAAAACTGTATAGACAATAGGAAAAAAAACTGGAGACAATGGTAAAAAGAGCACAAAACCAATCATATATCAGATAAATTGCATTTATAATTGATTCTCATAATTAAAAGGAATATATCTGTGAATATGTACAAGTATTGTAGCTTGAAATTAGAGGGTCGATATGCATAGTGTTAAATTGAATATATTATATTTCAGAGATAAATAATGTAGAACCACTATGTGTTTATATAGGCTATTCTAACCTAATGGGCCTGACTAATGACTAATGGGCCAATTACAAATTACTAAAAATAATAGTAAAACTTCACTATTTACAACACATAGCAAGGGAAAAACAACCGAGAAAAGATATAAATCAATAGATTCCAAGTTCAAGCTACTGAAAGCAAGAATAACATCAGTTGAAGTCTTCTTTTGCAGCATATTAATAATAGGAGAATGCTAACCAGTGCCCCAAAGGCAATGGTTAAGCATCTAAAACAAGTAAGTTTTTATGAAAAAATTGTGTAATCATTACTTTATCAAAAGTAACATCTTATATTTCCAAGACAAAATTTCTATTTATAGATTCTTTAACCATTGCCCTGAGGGCACCGGTTAGCAAGACCCTTAATAATATAGTACAACAACAGAACTGGTAATTTCATCCCAGCAAACAATAAATTTAGAAATCCATGACCAAAGCTTACCATACGACCACGAAATTCTGGAGAGATAACACGGCTTTTTACTGTCACGTAGTTTCTATCCTGAAGCAAGAAACAAATGAGAGCTCATTACATAAATCAAGAATGTGAACAATGTACATAATTATATTTAATCATGACTTGTAACTTAATTGTTAGCCTTGACATGAAATAAGATAGAAAAGACATGGTATGCTTATGACATTAGACTGTCTCCAACTCAAATACCTTCAATACTTTTAATGTGCTTGCATACGTTGAAGGTCTTCCAATCCCAAGCTCTTCAAGTTTCTTAACCTATGACATGCAAATAGCATAAGGGAAATCCTAAAAAGAGAAAACGAAACAGACAAGATGCAAAAGAAATCAAAGCTCTTTATCTCCTCATTGCCAGAACAAAGCATATATTTAAAAGAGCTCCATTTCATGTTGAACTGAATATGCAGCAATAGATAAATTTATTTCAGATTGCATAGAAGATAATTTAAAATATAAGTCACAAATATTTACATGAAAAAGAATTCAATATATTGCCAGCACAAAGCATATATTTAAAGGAGCTCCAGTTCATGTTGAACTCAATATGTGGCAACAGATCTATTTATTTCAGATACTGTAAAAGATAATTTAAAATTATAAGTCACAAATATTTACATGATAAAGAATTCAATATATGCATTGTTGCCATACATATAGTTCACCGGGAAGTCGAGAAACAAGTATGTTGTAACGAAACTCCAAATGTAGCACGTTTGTGCACAAGCTGACAGCACAGGTTATAAAGTTTGAGGGAATGTCGCCAGTTAACAGCCAACCCAAGATTAATAAGTGTGAAACAGTATTTCATTATGCACGACTTTCTATCTTCAAATGAATTAAATGAGATGCAGGATTTTGAAGTTTTAATGAGAAATAATAGAAGTACAATGTTGGAAGGAAAAGAAAATCCAATAAACAAAAGGAATGCTTTAATAGAATATACAGTTCACCATTGAATTGAATCAGGTATTACCCCAACTAAAGGAAATGGGTATTGCTCATTACTCAAGACCAGCTATTAAGATCATACTAAAAATCATTCAGAATTGCCTCAAGACAGTACGATATCTAGTAACATAAAAACCAACATTTTGAAACCTAGCAATAGCATTGCTCAAAGGATGGGGCCTAACTCATCCTTACAAAACCGGCTTGTAAGGTGAGGAGTACCTCCTCTTTATAAACTCTTCTCAAGAGTCCTATCTATCCGATGTGGGACTAAATCCACCCCCTCAAAGCCAACACAATGAAGGGTGTTGGAGGCTGCAATGAAGGCTAATCAAAGGTCGCAATTTAGGCGACTAGGGGCAGACCACAATTAAGGCGGAATTTCCAACAGTATGTAACATACGTCCAGGCATGTTAAAATGCAATATCTATCTATTCATAATATATAACCCGTTGTTAGGATTCCAATATCAAGAATAAGTTCTACATACAACAAAAGAGTAGTACCAGCTGAAATCAGCACAGTCATGGTCTATAATACTTCTTTAAGCATAACGAAAGACACAATGATTATCAAAAAAAAAAAAAAAAAAAGAATAAATTACC
>Ga0228711_1001695_pt1 | contig 32922 bp, 16 predicted proteins | sample MedpolnodulmetaG_2_FD_177996 | JGI IMG/M metagenome (GOLD analysis project Ga0228711, IMG submission 177996) | Root nodule microbial communities from Medicago polymorpha collected in Santa Monica, California, United States - brown nodules | ecosystem: Host-associated > Plants > Roots > Nodule... | reverse complement strand
GAATTTCGCCGTTTCTGCGCATGGAGGCCTCTATTGCTGTGTACCTGAAACATAACCAAACAACCAGCATAACATAGGCAAAAACAAGAGAATCTAGGCCTAAACTACACACAAAACGAGCTGAAATGGTGTTGGGTTTTGCTTGTTATCAGATGTAAGCCATTTAAAATGTAGTTATAACGATCCTCACCCGCATATACTCTCGCATAATCATCTCTATGATCTTTCAACTCTTTAATAAGATTGTGACGAGTCATGATATGACTTTCTTCAGTCAATCCCATGAACTCGGCTATAGCCTGAAAGCCACAATGTCCATTGCTTATAACATCCACCACTTTTTCAATAAATGGAACCATGAACTTTGGCATATAATCAAAAACTGGATTAGACGTTGGAACCGGAATAGGCTTAGGCTTTGGATACCGAGTAGGTGGTGGAAGTGATGTTTTACCAAGACAAACACCTTTTTTTTCTTTTAAATGATGAAGTTCTTGGTGATGGTGACGGTTGACTATCCGGATTTTAGGAATCAACAACCTCCCACGAAGAAGGGATTCGACTAGTCGATGTAATTTTTCCTTTAGACCTCGCAATGTCCACTTTTTTCTTGGCTCCCTTGGTTAGTACTTTTCGTGGCGGTGGAGACATCATGGTGGTTTCAGGAAATGCCAACTGCCGTAAAACCTCTTTGATTTCAAGCTTCATTTGGTAAGGGACTTTCTTGAGACGTTCTTAAATACTGTTCCACTCATCATCGACAGAAAAACCATCTTCATCACTTTCTTCACCCATATGTAACCTATGCAATTGATGGTGTATCTCATCCAATAAAATAGGCTTGTCTTCAATGATTTTATTAGCAATTTCACATGCACATGGAAGCCCGTAAGAAGTCCTTTGAACACAACCACAAATTTCTTTGTCCATGCACAATGTTCCCCTACAACGTGACTCTTCCAAATCAATGTTGATCAAAGCAAATCTAGACACATGACCACCTAAACCGGAGTACAAAGTGACATCTTTGAATCTATGTTCCAATACGTTAACACTCTGACAACATATTGTTTGTATAGCAGTGAACTGAAGAACCAACATGTCATGTATTTTCTCCCAACAAGTACCCAAATCATCCTTACTATTGTCCAAATATTTCTTTACTAAAGCATGAGCCGATTCTACCCAATTGGTGGTTCTGCAACCAAGATGCAACACATGGTCTGTCCATGCCCTCACTATTTTCTCCTTCACTTCATTCAAGATGGTCATGACATAATTTAGGAAAAGTGGGAAATCACTACAAGCATCTTGGAACTCCACTAATGCATTTGCATATAACTCTTGAGTGGGTGATTCAACCATAGCTTTCCATGCCCTCATTATCTTCTTGACAACATCGTGATTATTCAACTCTTTCCCATCCTTTTTTCCAAAGGATATTTACAATCTAAGATGCACCTTTGTTTAACATTTGCTTGCACATGAAAGTAACAATTCATTGCATAACTTTCGGGGAAAACATTTCCAACCGCTTTCGTCAAAGACATATCCTTGTCAGTCACAATCACCTGAGGCAAATTCATCTTTGACGTAAGAAGTTTACGCAACATGTTTAAAAGCCAAACAAAGTTTTCCTCTTTCTCATGTGTCACAAATCCAAACCCAACCGAATATGTCAAACATTGGCATCTTGTACATGTTGGTTTTGTAGGTGGAGTCCATAACCAAAATCATTGGAAAATTGTTAAACAACTTAAAGTAAGATGTTGGATGAGCCCAAAAGATATCTTCAATTGTAGTACTTTCACTTTGTGTTCTTGAGAAATAAGTATAGTTGTCCTCTCCAACTTCGAGATTAGATATTGCAACGGCTTCTTATCACCTCTATTTTCCTTCCATATTTGTTGACGTTCATTGTACACTTGCTTGATATTTGTCATGCAATGTGGTCTTTTGTTCGTCAAATTTATCAAAATATTTCTTGGAAGCATCTTGCTCTTGGTCAAGTCACGTACAATCTTCTTGTCGTCCTCCTTTAATCTACTGGCAAGAATGTGTCCTTCTAAAGTCGGCTCCATCGCATGGTTGTGAACTCCATTAAGAATGTTCAATCCCCATTCCTTTGTTTGCCTACTAAGATATCCACTAACCATGAACAATTACCCACATTTTCTTGAGCCCGTTGACGCATGCTTCAGTTTTTTTTGAAACTTTGTGAGCTTCACACCTTTCACACACTAGTCGCAACATTGGATTGATCAAGCTTGATCTTTGTGTGACAATTGTAAATCATGCCTTATTTGCTTGACGACGTGCCCACTCAAGCAATTCTTCTCTATCTTTCCATTTAACGTCATCTGGAAAAAACCGAGCCGTGTCAACTTCATGGGCTTTTAGTGGGAGGACACCAAAGTCAACATATTTAGAAGCTTCAACATGAACGGAAGCTCCATCAATGTTTGGTTTGGCTTCAACCTTAGGCGTTTTGACATCTCCGAATTTTTCGACAAAATTTGGTTTTGTCTCTCCCGGATCATCTTCTGCGTTGTCAACCATTACTAAAATTAAACAAGACAAAATTATGAATTAGCAACTAACTAATGCATAAACATCAATGTCATAATGAATAAAAACAAAAAAAATAAAAAAAAACAAAGAAAAAAAATTGTGGAAAAATGGCAGTAGCTCCATTTTTCTGTGTTTTTCCAAATATTTCCCAAGTAATCCTCGGCACTTGACTGCCGAAATTTACTTCGGTAATTAACTACCGAAATTTGCTTCGGTAGTAAACTGCCAATGAATCCCATAATGGGTTTACGTAACCTGACGTAAAAACCTATAACAACAGCTAAAAATGAACGGATTAAAATGCTCAATAACTGTTTTTTTACGTCAAAAGTGTGTTGATACCTCCTATGCTTGATGCTTCAATGATTTTGGAGTAAGATTTGATGAAAAAAATATTGGATTTGGGGATTAGATGGAAGTAGTATGGAAGTTGATGATGAAATAGTGTGTAGGGGGAGCATGTGGCTGTTTCATTTGATGAAACATTTTCTCGACAGTTAACTGCCGAGGAAAACCTCGGCAGTTAACTGCAACCGGTTTTTGAATTCATCGGCAGTTAACTGCCCTTGTCGAGGGGCATTTTCATATTTTATACATATAGGTTAATCCACAAGTCCTAACTCAACTGACAAAATGTCGAAATTGTTAGGCCGGATGCCATGACTGGGGTTCGAACCTCGGTACCTCCACTTGTGTGTGTGAGTTTATAATGACTTTGTCATTTCGTCTATCTACCAAAAAAAAAAGTGTAGTTATTTATATATTACGCCAAATACCTCCCCGGGTCCTTTAAGTTTTATGTTTGTTTCAGATAGATCTTTTAAGTTTCTAAAGTTTCAGATAGGTCCTTTAAGTTTCAAGTTTTTTTTGGATAGGTCATTTAAGTTTCTAAGGTTTCAGATAGGTCCTTTAAATTTCGAGTTTGTTTCGGATAGGTCCTTTCTGTCAACCTCCGTTAAGCCAAAGTTGATCTGTCCATTAAGCCAAATCTGATCTGGTTGGGGAAAAAATTGACGCCAAGTGTCAGAGAGAACCACCTCACCCACTTAACGGACAAACCAGCTTTGGCTTAACGGACATAACAACTTTGGCTTAACAGAGGTTGACAGAAAGGACCTATCCAAAACAAACTCGAAACTTAAAGGACTTATCTGAAACCTTAGAAACTTAAAGGACCTATTCGAAATAAACGTGAAACTTAAAGGACCCAGGTAGGTATTTGACCTATATATTAAAAAAAAGCTAGACGGGTCACAGGTTAACTTGCGGATTTTAAACTACATAACCCACATACCAAAAATAAATTGATAAATTGACCAAAAAAAAAAAGATAAAAAAGGAGCATCATGTTACTTTGACATCAATGTGTCTTTTGTTACATGCTAGCACATTGTCTTAATTTATCAAAGTATCATTTGCAACATATCATCCGTTTGAAAAAGGAGCATATAACTAGGGTTGAGAATAGGGTAGGTCGAGTTAGACTTTGCAAGACCTAAGTCTGACCTGTCAATTTTTTTAAAAGCTTAAGTCTGGCCTGCGGCCTGTCATAGACTTATTTTGTTGGTCTGAGCCTAGCCTTCTGAAAGCTTGATACGGCTTGTTAGCTTGTTTAAAAGCATATTTGATATGAATATCTTTAAATAAGCAATGTGATCTAAGTTTAAATAGACTAACGAGCTAATATATCAATTAGATTATACTCTCTTTTGATAACCAATATGAGTTTTTAGGGAATTTGACTATATATTGTATCATATTTCAATTCTAGTTTATAATAATACGTTTAAATATGTAAAAATTAATGAATACTAATTAGCTTAAATTACTGAAAAAGTTAACAAATTTTTATTTTAATTTAAAGTACAAAATTAAATATAATAATAAATAATATTATTCATATTTACTTTCCTTCAACAAAAAAATTCATATTTACTTAAATAGGCCGGCCTAAGAGGCTTTTTGAATGGTTTGTGGCATGACCTTTTAAGTTAAATAGACTTCTAAAAAAGCCTAAACCTTATCTATTTAAGGAAAAAGCATGGTCTGGTCTGACCTGTTGTAGACTAAGTCGTAGGCCCCTGTAGACCGGTCTGACCTATTCCCATCCCTACATACAACTAGTCACGAATGATTAGATAATCAACATGAAGAACACACCTCCTACACATGAGATACATCTTATTTGTTCATACAAGAATAAAATCAATTGAACTATGACCTGGAGGTCTCACTCATTTGATCATTTGTCTCGCTTGTCCAACTACCACCGTTTGTTTAATCGACTAGATACATCACGTATTCATTAAATTTAAAAAGTGATTTTTTTTACTCATAGTAAAGATAGGAAGGAGTATTATTTTTTGCAATTGTTTTTTAAAAGATTAGTCATCTCATAGGAAAGAAAACAAGCAATTACTTGACTTGCTTCTTGTATTAGGGCACTTGTTAAGGATACAAAAATAAAAATAATTTATAAGTTTTATAGAGAAAATATTACTTTCTAAACTTTTAATGTGTTGAATGTATGATTTTAAAGACAAAAATTTTCTTTAGACTTCTTAAAAATGTTCTTATGACACTTGTTAACATTTCCCAACAAATAATAATCATTGTATGCGTGTGAAATTCAATTTGAATATGCATTTTTTTTTTATGTTAAATAAAATATGAAAAACTTCTACCAAAAATAAAATAAAATAAAATACAGAAACCTATATAACAATAAATAAAAAACAAAAAAGTCTCAACAAACTCACACAACATGACAGCTTTCTCCCTGTCTCTGACTTTGTTTGTTTCTCTCTTGTAAGGAAAACGAATCATTCTACATTTCTACGTTGACAAAACAAAGAGCAGTTGTTCCCAAAAACACAGAGTAGTTGCATGTCAATTTGTTCTTAGTCATTGATCCATTCAGTTTAAGAGAGCTAAAAGATCAACCATTGAAGACAGCTTTGGTCTCTGAAAGTGGTTTTTTCTTTTCTTCATGATTGGATCACAAACTACATATATGTTGTAAGTTACTTTTAATATTTGTTCATTTGCTTGTCTTTTAATCTTATATCTACAATAACATACATAGGGTTGTTTTGATTAATCAGGGTTCAATATTCTTGTGTTATTTCTCATTTGGCACGCAAGCCTCAACATTCTCCTCTATTTTTTCATCATTGAAATATGGAGGAATTTCCCAAGTTGGTAAGATTTTGCTTTCCTTGTTCTATTTTTCTTCATCAGATAACAATGTGTTGATTGTGAATTATTTGATTTATTTATTTTTTGTAGGATTTGTCATCTTGTTATTATGGTTGTGGAGATGCATTTGAAATGGAGCAGAAGAACACACCAGTTTCAGATCACATGAATGGATTTCAATATCCAACCGAGAAAGTCGATAGCTATGTGATTGACATGGATGCCTTCTCTTCCGGCATCAATAAAGATAGTAGTGCCAATGCTAATCCAAGAATTACGGTGTGACTCTCTTTTTTCATTGTATTTTTTCTTTAATATTTCACTATTTTATTACAAGACATAATTAATATTCTACATTTGGGCTAAGAGGTGTCAATTTTTTTTACTAAACCACCATTTTGATCTTGAAATTTTAAGTGCGTCGAATTTGAAACCTCAAATAAATGAAGTATCAAATTGCTTCACCAAATTCTATTAGAGGTGACCTATCTATTAAAGATAATGATGTATCACATTAAATGACATTGTGGCTTATCCGCATAGATGCCACGTCACAAAAACCTTAAAAACAAATTTGATGCTACCTAGTTAAAGGCTTAAATTTTTATGCTTATTAGACTTTTATCTTCAGAATCCTAAAACCAATTATTAACACTAATGAGGAGTCTACGATAAATATTTAAGTTTAGAATCGGTACGAAACCTACATTTATAGGGTTTAACGTGACATGACATCAATTTGGATACCAGTACCTCTAACATAGCTACTTGATGGAAAGAGCATTTTGGCTTATGTTAGTAAATTTGATGAAACAATTTGATATTTCGTAAATTTTGGGTCCCAAATTTTCAAATACATACAACTACATGACTCATAATAGTGGTTTACTTACCCTATCCTATTTTTATTATTTACAAAAGGAGTAACGTATAAGTTAAACATACTAATTTCACAAACAGATAAAATTGTTAAGAAAAAAACTTCAAAACTATATAGTATACATTATAAAACAAGTATATTATATTGTCGTCCAATCAAATTTTGATATCGTTTGATATATTTCATTCTAATTGAGAAAGGGTACCTTCATGTGAGGATCTTTTTTTGACCAAAACCTTCATGTGAAGATCTTATAACAACAAACAAGCATAAATAGGAGTTGACTTGGAAAAAACTTTCGTAGGTCATCCACAATGAAAACTCCATTTTTAGTTATAACTTTTTAATGATAGTATTCAATAAGCATTCAACCCATCATTTTCAGCCTCTCAAAAAATTTCAATAAATATGTTCCATTAATAACTTTACATTATCTATCAATAATGATCTGAGGTGAGGGTGACCCTGAGGATGGGTGGGAAGGGTGACAACCTAAGGCACCATATTTTAAGGTGTACCAAACTTATTATTTTTACTCAGTAGTTAATATTATGTAGATATATTTATTTTTAACCCCCTTTGATTAATTCTATTGAAAATATGTTTTTAGAGAATCTTGATTATGAATGAATCTTTTAGAAAGAAAAAAATGTAAGAAGAAACACATTCAAATAATTAAAAGAATACAACTTTATTGATTTGTCCGGGGCATAAAAAATCTTAGAACCGACCCTGATAACTATATATTATTACATTTCAATATTGTTATATATTAAAAAAAAGGCAGATCCTTAAAAGGGTGCTTTACAAAATCACTCTCCATAATAGAGTAGTTAATATATCTAATGTTTTAAAGTTTTTGATAAAAATGTGGTGTCTTGCTTTTGACGATCTTAAAACATTAATATGTTGTATCTCTGGACGCTTTCCCAAACTCATCAATAGTAAAGTCGCTGGATTTTCCCAAACATCCATAATAGATACTCTTATCTTTTGCTCAGGACATGTTTGGTATCAAGTCTTATAGAGCAAGACCCTTCAATTATTCCTACAAGGGTCTAGAATAACGGTCCTCTTCCTTTCTGGTGTTTGAAATGATTCTATCGTGACAAAAAACCTCAATGAAACCTTCACTTCACTTTAAAAGACTGTGAATAATTTCCATCAAAAAAGAAAGACTGTGAATAACTTACCACATTCATGCAACAAAATATGTTTAGCTCAAAATTTGCATGCAAAATGGGCCAACTTACTGTTGTCTTCTGCGTTTATTAGTTTGGTTATAATATACATATATAATTAAGGGTTTCACATTTTAATGTCATCATTATGTTAATATATTAATAGTATTCTGACCAGAAAGGGTTGCAGAGGAGCCTTTCCAGGAAAGGATCTCAGCGTGGGGTCGACAGGAAAGTGAATGGCCTTTCAATGCTTCAAGTTCATGATATTAATAAGGATGCCATCTCTGCTCTATGCTCACCACTAGGTACCATTTCCCTTGCAAAATCAAAATTTCATTCATAATTGATTTTTGGTTCTGCAATGGCAAAAACTTTTTTTTTATTAAAAACAGAATGTGACAAAGTTGTATGTAAAATGATTTATTTATGTTTAAATATATTCAAAAATGACTACAACAAAATTAAATTTGATTACATGTTTCAAATCAGTTGCGCCTTATCAAAAATTGAAACCAAACATACACTAAAATGCAAGGGACAAGGTGAGTGTCCTTTGATTTTAAGGTCTCACTCTAACCTAGTTTGATATATGTGTGGTATTATCATAATTGACATCCAATCAAGATTGTACTCACAATGTAATTAATAAAATTGTAAAGTACAATCAGGATGATAAAAATTGCTTTGCCCTACTCAAATTCGTCGGTAGGGGAAATTGAATAGTCAATATTTTGAACAACCTTGTGTTGTGAGCTAACAAATCCTTGTAACATATCTATATCCATTATATACACACTTCTTCGAAAAAATCCACTAAATTTTTTTATGTATGCAAAAAGATACATGTATGTAGTCTAAATTAGACGAAGAAGTATGTGTGTATCATTGAAGCGTTGTAGCTATTATGGCAGGGTCGTGTACGCCCACGGCAATGACAGCGGGGTCACCGGATCATTCCATCAACACACACAATCATCATCAGATTAACATCAATGGCACCACCACCAGTGAAAGCAGATTAACTCGCAGAAATAGTTTCATACGATCTTCTTCATGGACAGTTGATCCTAAAAGGGTTCTCATTTTCTTTGCCACCTTGTAAGATTAACCTAACATACACATTTTATTGTTGCATTAATTATTCTGGCTTCTATTTTCCATTTTTGGTTAATTATTTGATTCTCAAACAGGTCAAGCATGGGAACAATGTTGCTGATATACTTCACTCTCATTAGCAATAAGCAAAATGCAGATGAATATGTGGATATATGAAGTAGTGAGTGAAACCACCCACTTATTAGGTTCAGGATCTCACAATTTAGGAACAAGTTTGAAGAAGACACAATAGTAGCAACTGAACCTTTTATTATAGGAATTTGTAGCTCAAAAAATAGAAACAAATGAGACAGCATCCAAAAAGCATGTGAAAACCAGAATTCATAACAATTTTCTCTATTAATTTACGACTAACCAAATGGTACATTGACACAAATACTCTTCGTTGTTCCTCTGTATAATGATCTTTCAAGTCTCAAGTTCTCACATATAACATGACCCAAAAAGGTGTTTGAATACTATATAATGCTCTACATAGTTCCTTAGTTTATGGAATTCAGATTTCCTCCGGTTAGACTTAGAGGATCTCATATTCAAGCATTCGGGCATCAATATTTTATCATGATCGGTCCAAAAAATGTAGATTTTAATTTTATGATTTAAAATAAGAGCGGGATTCTAAATCGTCCGATCGAATGGCCATCAATGTTCCGACAACATGAACCTGTGGCATCTCCGAATGTAGGGGAGCCTGATCCTAATTTATGATAAACCTAGGTAGGCCTATTTTGGAACCTAACTTCTGAACATCATCACGAACTTGTTGTCTGTATTCTTTAAAGCTGAATTTGCGGTATACAGAGGGCTCTTTGCAACTCTCAATCATGGTGTCGTTTGAGGGGCATAAGAAATACGCAACAGAAAACCTTTCTACTCTTGGGTTTGTCACAACTCGATGCTCAACACTCTTATACACACCATTGCTCCAAGCCTTCATGCATTACATCATTAACAACATATATTAGTCTAATATTATTTAGAGAGAAAAAAACTAGAAGACCAAGCTAGAAATAATTAGGCTTAAATGTAGTATTCCTCTCCTGATTTTGTCGCATTTTTTATTTTGGTCACAACATTTCTAAATCCACCAATTTGATCCATCAGTTTTCAAGATATCTAACATTTTCTCCACTTATGAATTTGAGGTTGATTTTTATGATTTGACAATTGAATTATTTATTTTACAACTCAGTTGATAACATAGGAATAAATTATTTAGTGAAAATCCACCTAAATAGTGTTTTTCTTAAAATATGATTACTTTTGTGATATAAATTAATGTATATTTTGATGAAATGAAAATTAATCACTAGGAATTTATCTAGGGTGTTTCACGTCATCAACTAAGTTGCTACATAAACAGCTCACTTGTCACTTCATCAACATTCAATCTCAAAATATGTGTGGAAAAAGTCGACCATTTAAAAATAAAAAACTAGGGACTAAATAGTAAATGAAGCAAAATAGAGGAATCAAAATTCAAAACTGAATTTAAGTCAAATAATTTATATAAAGTATTTGAGTACCTGAAATAAGTCTCCAATGTTAATTATAAGTGCATCAGGGTTTGGTTTAACAGCGACCCATTTTCCATCTTTGACCAATTGTAAACCTCCAACTTGATCTTGATATAATATGGTAAGGAAGTCACTATCTGTATGTGGCATTAGGCCATGGATCCTAAAATCAATGGGACATGGAGGATATCTGTTCAATCTAAGATAACATGTGTTGGGCAAGCAATTCTCCTTAAAGAAAGATGATTGGTGACCCAATTTCTCTGCTAGGATATTAGCTAATATTTGTGCAAGGTTGGAAACTGTGCTAGCAAATTGTTCAATTATTGAACTGCAAACATATATGCATACATAAAAGTTAGTTTGGCTAATTGGTTTATAACATTTGTCTTTGGTATAACAACTAATAAGCAGAATGTTTCATAAAAAAAAAAATGTTAACTTGTGCCCTCAAGGCAGAGCACAAGTTAAGAAACCAAAGATATAAATATTTTGTTGAGAATTGTGCATTTAATATTCTAAAAATTTAAAATCTTATTTTTTTAAGACAAAATTTATGATTTAATTCTATTTTTAAATTCTTAACTTAGGGCACAAGTTAACACTATAAAAAAACAGAATATTAAAGAATACAATATATATGTATGTGCATACATGATAACGTTGCTTTTCTTCAATCATGACAAAACATCAATTTTACTTATTTTAAATCTAGGCTTTGCCGAGAACAAAAAAAATGTATACGAGAAAGAGCTATTGGTTTTTGAGAATGACATTTTCATTTATGAAAAGAGGGACCAAATGAAAATTGACGGACTAGTGATGAAAAAGTTGAAAGAAAAGGACAAGCTATCTCATAAATGTATCTAAGCTTGAGCCAAAGTAAGATGGTCCAAATAAAGGTGGGATTGGAAGGTGTCCCAATTGCATTGTTTCTGTCTTAAATCACTTCCTCATTTTATATCACGATTTTCTCTCCTATCCCTTTTTTTTATTTGGATCCACATTCTCCGAAAACAAATCAATATTTTAATATCATAGAAATCGAGACAACACATTTTTATCAAAAAGTTTAAAACATTAGATATATTAACTACTTCTTTAGTATATTCAACATCTACATATATGCGGAGAATGAAATTGTATTTAATAATTCATTCTCTTGACATGCATAACTAAACTCTATATATATAATTCCCTCTCCCAAAAAAGGAAAAAAATATAGGGTTAATAGTCATTTACCCCCTTATAATATAGGTCATTTTTGGGTTTGCTCCCTGTAAAAATTTTGTTTTGTTTTTCGTCCTTGTAAAATTATTTTTTTTCCAGATTACCCCCTAATAGGCCATTCAAAAACCAAAATTTTTGGAAAAATATTCTGAAAATGGCCTATTAAGGGGGTATTCTGGAAAAAAATAATTTTACAAGGACAAAAACCAAAACAAAATTTTTACAGGGAGTAAACCTAAAAATAACATATATTACAGGAGGTAAAACACTATTAACCCAAAAATATAATTAGAATTAGCAAAGTAGGACAAATATTCTTTAATTTAAAGTTTTAAAATCATCATTCATTTATTTTTTGTGTTTAGATAGTTTTTATCTATTAAAATATTTACATCGTTGAAACAAGTTATAAGCTGTTTTCAAAGCCATCGTTAAGAAGTTATGAAAATAAGCTCAAAATGACTTATTAACATGTCATAAGCTATTTATAGAAGTGAGTAGTAGTGATAACATACCTGAGATGAGTGTTTGATCCTAGAATATCGGTCAAAGGAATATGAAATGCTTCTGACCAAGATAACTGTTTAATGCATGTGGCAGTTGGTGTTCCCCAACGGTAACTACCAGCAGAGAAGTTCAAAAACTTTTCCTCTTTTGTTTTCTTATCAAATGGTTCTTTGAACACCTTCTTCTGCTCACACCTCAATCTCTTTAAAATGTCACTTGAAATTCCATGATTTACAACTTGAAAGAAACCCCATTCTTGTGAAGCCTTTGCTATCATACACTTGCACTCTTCTCTTGCCACCTCATCATCATCATTTAAACGGCTCAGATCAATCACTGGAAGCTCACATTCATTATCCACCATTAACTCATCATTAATAATGTTTTGGTCCTTGTTGAATAGGTTCTTGTATGTTTCTTCAAAGGGTGGGTCCGAATCAATCAATCCCATGCTGGTGAAAAATAAAAGGAGTGAAGGAATTGATTTCTTTGAAGAAACTATATACTAAACAGAAATGCAAAACAGATATGGACAATAAATTTTTTGTTCCTTTGTTTTTTCTGTTTATTTCATCTTTGATGAAAACGTTTTAGACCTTGGAAGACAAAGGTAGATTACATGTCTTGTTGAGACAACTTGATTGATTTTCACTTTATTAATTATACATTTTTCTACAAATATATTAAATATAATTGTAATAAAAATAACATAGATATAGATGTTTCCAACTAAAAAAAGCCACCCCTCCTAAATAATTTGATAATCTAATCATCTAAACCATATATAGTCACTAATTTTAAGAATTTCAGATTCACACGAGACAATTAACTTGCAAGGAAAATAGTTGTATTTAATGATAAATGTGTGTGTGGTGGCTAGCAATATATGCAATGTACGTATATATCTAGGACTAAGAAAATTGCGTCTATCTCCATATCCACATAGCCATATGTAAAAGCAACAAAGAAATTTGGACATAGCACGGTAACAAACAAACCTGTCTTTGTTTGTGTTTATGATCAATGAAGAGAAATTTAGATTTTTCGATAATATGTTAAATTCGTGGCTACTTCGAAGCGTCTAGATCCTTAAAGTATTTTTATACTTGGATTTGATTGCGTTAAACAACAATCGGATTTAAATGTGAAATGACATATAAAAAAAAAATGCTAACTAGTGACATCTGTTAAGGAATTATAAAAGAAAATATTGCTTTAAAAATTATGTATTATACTTTTTGAAAGTTTAAACTGTTATTTTCAATGTAAAATCTTGATTTTTCTTTTTACTTTTAGTTTCTTAACTAGTGCTTCAGATGCACCAATTAGCAAGACACTGAAAAAAGGTAAGAGGATGTCTAAGTATTTTATTTTAAAAACACACGTTCAGATAAAATGATGTTAGAATAATTTTTTATTAAATGTTTAAAACTATGTTCACTTCAATTTCAAAACCGTAAAATATGTTTTTATGTTTTTTATTTTAATTATAACATATCACAACCACCGGTGGTCATTGACTACCACTCTGACCACCGTTGACAACTACTCCAACCAATATCAACCACCACTCTGATCACCGATTAATACCACTACAACGACCTTGTGCCACTAGTTCGGCCTCCACCCCATACCACGGCTCATAAGAACAAACAACAATCTTTTGCCACCTCACTAGCCACCACTCTAACCACCGATCACCACTTCGACAATTATCACTTGCAATATTATTAAACAAATTTATTGTATTTTAATCATTTCGCTTTTTAAGATAAGAAAAACTATTTCTTAATATATTTTTTTCAATAAAAACAATTTTTTTAATATTGTGGTTTCAACAAAGGTAGTGTGATATTAATACCCAAAAAAAGGTAGTGTGATACATGTGAAGGAAAATTATTATTGTCAAGATAGTTTTCTAAATAGTTACTCGGCAGCTCACACAACATTTGTAAGTTCTTCTTGAAGTGTCAAAATTGGTTTTTTTTTCAAACTTAATTATTTTGTCATATTTAATTTAATTCGTTTTAACTTTTTTGTATTTGTTTGTTCTAGTAAAGAGTGTGTTTAACTAAAAAAACTAAAAGTATAACTCAACTTAAAATGGAAACTACGTTTGCCTTTGAAAATAAATAAAAAACTTTAAATTGACATGATAGTCGATCATATAATTCGGTCAATTGTGCATGCGTTGCAATATGTTTCAATTAATCAAACTTAGAACTATATCATACAATCCAATTTATAAGTTTATCTTTGACCGTATTACAAGGGGTTTTGTTACACGCACCCGCAACGGAACAACTTACCCATTATCAATAAACTGCGATGAGATATACTCAACACATTTATACAAATTAAAGCCGAGATATTGCATAATATATGCAAGGGCCGGTGTTCGAACCCCGAACATCCCACTTCTTTAAATTTAATGTGTGAGTTTCAGCCATTAGACTACTTGACCAAAAAACCCGAGAGAAATGGTACATATAAGACACAAATTGTGCTAAGTCATATAAAATATGTAGTTACGGCCGGGACCAATTAAATATTGTCAAAACCTTGTGAATGATAAGTTGACATCTGAATTAATTAAAGTTTTGTTATAAGGACAAGTTGAACCAATATATACTCCCTCCGTTTCAAAATACATGTCTAAGTCAAACATTTATGTCAATGCATAATTTTAACCGTTAATATTTTTAATTATCTAAAGTAAAAAATTATAAAAATTTAATATTTTGAAAATATTTGTCGAGACAAATCAAACAACATCTTACATGCTAATATTTGTATTTATACATTAGTTAAAAAGTATGATCAAAGTAAGTCAAATGAATAGTGCACATTGCAAAAGTTGGACATGTATTTTGAAACGGAGCGAGTACCGAATACTCCTATATATGCTAGCTGGTTAATTTAGATACCTGATTAATTAAGAACTTGTGAAATTTTGAGATTCTTGATATTCTTTACGGAATTTGCAGAGAAGACCCAAGCAGCATTGTTATATCAAAGCTGCACTGAAATACAATAATTTCAAACAAACGTCAGTATACTATACTATTAATTGCATTCTTGATGAATGTCAAAGTGGTTGAATTGAAGACTGAAAATATTTTGCGTGCATAAAGGATTACATTGCATTATAGAGAAGATGAATAGCTATTTCAACATTCAAGTTGAGCTTCAACTAGCTAGCGTTATATATATTTAAGAAAGAATGAATGTGGCAGGATTATTACACTAGCTAGCTTATGATATATATAGGAATAAATAATCAATTATTGCAAATACTTTTTATAAAAAATAAGCAAAATTATTGTATACGTATACTTATATAAATGAAGGAAACATGATGATTGAAAGCTTATGCTAAGAGAAGACCACGCGGCTAATGGTGGCATCAGAGAATACATATCTAGTGGCATTTTTTAATTTTGTTCCATACATTTTGATTATTTTTCCTTTTGTTTTGAAACATATACTGAAAGGAAAGGAAAGGAAAGGAAACATATAGAAGATTGATTTAGTGGTAGGAATTTACCAAACATATACACATGACGTGTGTTTTATTAGACACAAATATAACACATTTCAATTATAATGTTATGAGTATTTTGAAAATAAACCATGCTATGTTTGTCAATTTCTTCCAATCATGAACGGTCTCTGTTTGATGTAACGTGAAGAGCAGAGACTGATAAAAGGAGACTTGGAGGAATGAGAACCATACTCGTGTATGGTGCAATGTGGTGCTATTCAAATTTTGACATGGGTTCATCTTACTCCAATCTGTGTGTCTATTATTATGTATACAGTAAATATTTATATCTTATCTTTCCAAAAAAAAAAATGTATGTATTACTACACATACATTCAGCTAAAAATTTAAATTAACCCAAAGGAGCAAATGATATATTCTCCAACATTTTTCCCTCGAAAATAAAATATATATTCTCCAACATTTGGTCGTTCAAAATTTTCTAGTGGCCATGATAAAGAGACAAAGCCATGTGCATTGCCTACACTACAAAGGACACAAAAATCAGCACCGTTGGATCCATGCATGCCTCGCTTTGTTGTTGCAGCAGAGCATTAAAATATCCTAATTCGAAACCATATTTTTTAAATTATTAGTATTCCTTCCTCCTATAATAATCGTCGTATTTGCACTTTTTCATCTTAAAATAGTTATCATTTCAGAATATTATCAATTAATAATTTTTTTTACAAGTAGTTTAATGGTTAAAAATTATCTTTTTAAAATATGAATAAATGACGTATCTGGAGTTTAAACTTCTCCTCCTCCATATTACAATACATTGTCTCAAGCAATTCAGTGAAACTCACATAGACTCATTAATGTAACATTTAATTGTGAACACAATAACAACCATTGAAATCAGTTGCATATGTACTTATCATCCAATCTTCAAATGTCACGTCATATTTTTATATTAACTTATTTTAAAATAAATTTAAACGTTACACAAATTTTGTCTATGAGGCACCGATACCCAACTAAACTATAAGGTACATAAAAATTTACCTTATTATTGTTTTACACTAATATACTTTATTCATTAAATTTAACTTCATTTAGCTAATGTACTAACTACAATTTATAAAAGTGAATTAATAAAATAATACTCCCCGTTCCAAAATATAAGTTGTTTTAGTACCAATGAAATATTGATGTTATTTTTTTTTTATACTCTTATAACTATTTATTACGATATCTTATTTCAATTCTTTAATTTTTCTTTTCTATACCATAAATGAAAATAATTTTATAAAATGACTCATAATTTCTCATTCCCATGCAAAATTAAAAGCTTTTTTTAATTTGTGTGAAATAGTCAAAACAACTTATAACTTAAAATGGATGGAATAATAATTTTATTAATAAAATCAACCTAATTAATTTATTTTTGATAGACAATACATTAGTTACTAAGTTTGTTATATTATCGATTAAACAAAACAACATGGATGTTTATGGATCAGGTTATTCTAGCAAGGTAGAGTAACAAGATTTTTGCTCTCTCCCCTGCACTTTTCGCTCGCACCCAGCCAAACTGACTAAAATACCCCGACGTTAGTTAAATAACGCAAGTGTAAAACTATGTGTTACTTAACTAACGTTGCGTCACTTAAGATGCGCATGTGCAAAACACTATGTGAGTTAACTCACTCAAAGTGTTAACACATGCACGAGTTAACTCACACTCTACTGATATATCAGTACAACATTTAATGATGTGCTGATATGCTTTCATTGCAAAGTGTGTCACTAATGACTCGTAATCTTTACACGCTCATAATTGAACCGAATTGCGTCAGTTTAACAAGATTATCGAATAATACGACATAATTGATCAAAATTACACAAAAACATCGTTTTTCTCACAATCACATAATCACAGGTAACGATCCAAACGGTCCAAATTACACAAATTCGTCGGTAATGACCCGTAATCACTTAAACACACTTAATGAAAATTAAACACACTTAATGACACGTAAACAATCCAAATTACACAAATTTGTCCATAAATTTCTAAAATTACCTAATATCACATAAACGGTCAAAATTACTCAAATTCATCGTTAAATTACATAAACACAAATTCATTAAAATTCAACAATACGGACACAAATTCGGAAAATATTACACTATTACACTTAAATAAATATTACACTTCAACGGATCGGACAAAAAGATACAAAATGTTATTCTCAACCATTAACCTAAACATGTAATCAACATAGCTATCATCTTTGAGAAGTTGTGGATAATACACAGTCTTTCAGAAGTCCTCTTCCTTATCCTTTCCAAATTCATAGATACAAATTCATATATAGATTTGTTCTTTTCTAAGCAGAACAATAGCATTCCCACGACGTAGTAATATTGAAATGACATATGTTACAAATAAGGTCCTAACTGAAATGAGAATATATCTTAGTATGAAACTATGAATTAAAAAAAATAAAATCAATTGGTTACTTTTTGAATAAGCAAAAGAGTCGGATAATAACCAAACAATCGGTTCAGATGGTTAATGAGCTACATCAAGAACTAGTTGTTTAGAATAACTTGAGTTGGATTCCTGATTTTTATCTTTTATTTTTTTTGCTTCACAACCTTGAGCGGAAACCTTATTTTGAGTTGGAGGGGAATATGTTGATTTTTAATGATGTTAAAGGGGTTTATCTTCTTCATTTAATTTCTATTTCTTATTTTTTATTATGTTTTGGTTGTTCTTTTGGGACTTCAGACCCTCTATTGTAACAAATTAAAACAAGTTTTACTTAAAATCATTATCATATTCATACATAACAAAAACAGCATAAATGAATCCAATCTTTAAAAAAAACATTATAAATGAATCCAAGTAAATTTTTAGTCAGATTTCTTGACAAGTAAATCACTTGTATAACATAAGTTGAATTATTTTTGAACAAGAACATAAGTTGAATTTTAAAAGAGACAATAATAAAAGTATAGATTTTCACATTAGTTTATTAAGTTATTATTATTATGTTGTTCAAAAAAATCATGTTATTATTATGACCATAGATGAGACAAGAGTTTTTTTTTTTTTTTTAAAAAAAAAAAAGATGAGACAAGAGTTGTATTTTATCACGAGTGAGAACAATGAAATCAAAAAATAAAGATTTTAAAATAATGAAAAAAATGGAGATTTTAAATTACTATTAATAGCTCCCCCCGCCAAATCCATCACAAACTCGAAGGTCAAGGTTCCCGTGTGACCTATTCTTTGCTAATATTTCGATTCTAACTCTCCTCATTCCCTTAACTTCCATACCATTACTCCAACTCTTCTCACTCCTCACCATTTTACTATTTTTATTATTTAAATCTCTCTTGATTTTCTCTCAACAGTAACATCATAATCATTGTTTTTTTAATTTTAATTTCACCTAGAGTCTCAATCCCAACCTCTAGAAGCTCGATCGTTACAATAATTTCTCATAATACATCATGCAAATGCGAGAGATATTGACAATATAATAATAATAATAATAATAATAATAATAATAATAATAAGACATGTCAAATAAATGGATATGTAAATTGTTATCATTAGCAACATTGTTGATTTCATACCATGTCTATGTGTGTGAATGTCAAGATCCTGAGGCTCTCCCTCCGACAGCTGAAAACTGCAATGGAGTTTTCATTTCCTATGATTTTCTTGATCGGAGGAAGGGATTTCCTCGGGTCAAGAATGTCACTGCACAATCTTGGGCCTTTAATGCAACCGCAACAGTTCTTAACACAGGAAAAGATGTACTTAAAGCATGGAAATTGTTCATAGGATTTCAACATCATGAGATCCTTGTCTCTGCAAATGGAGGTATTCCATTTGAAGCTGGTGACTTTCCCTCTTCTGTTGGAAATGGGACAACCTTAGTAGGAAATTCTCTTCCAGATTTGGAAACCTCCATCGACACAGCCAATGATTTATCTCAAATTCAAGCACTGATTCAAATTGCTGGCACCCAATTTGGAGTTAGGCCACCTGCAATTCCCATGCCTAAAAACATCAAGTTGGTAAATGATGGATTTAAGTGCCCCCGACCAAGTGTTCGTAGTGAGTATTTTTCTTCTTCAAAGCATTATTATTATCATACTATTTTGTCATATTTACGATCTTGATCCATTTTCTTTGTTAAATATCACATTGATTAGAAATTCACCCTCTAAAATGAATAAGTTGGATGTTTGGGGTTCGAACATCAGCCTCTGCATATACCATCTGATGTCTCTATCAACTGAGTTCAGATCACGTGGACTTATCCCTTTATTTCTATATCCTACAATTTTATTCCCCTAAATTTTAAAAATGATTGGCTTCTTCCTAACTTATGCATTTGAGATTGAATACAATGCTTATTTGACAATTCAGAATATTCATTAAACTATATTATACAAGCAACAAAATTTGATATGAAACTAGGTCAAGGTGGATTGTAACTTAATATCTCGTTTTCATCTCATTAGTTTAGTTGTGACATAAGTATTCAATTCTCAAATCATCAAAAACCAATCCCAAATGCATATTTGAAAAAAAAAATAGACATTTTGAAAACTAAGTGACTAGATTTGTAAATTTAAAAATATGAAATCAGTTCCCGTGAATTTAACTCAGTTTACAGGAGACATGACATTATATATGTAAGAGTTAGGGCTCGAACCTCGGACTCTCCACTTATCCATCTTAAAATGTAAATTTTCATCCATTAAACTACTTGACAAAAAAGAATCAAAATCATAAATGTGACAAAATAAAGGGATTAAAATTGCATTTATATCTTATAATTATGGAAAATGCTTTACATCGTGACAAAAATCATCACGATAAGTTCACGACCCACACATCCAGCCATGTAATTGAAATTCTTCCATAAATTACATTCATTATCCGCCGTGTTTTCAGGCCAAGGACGTGATGTAATTGGTTAACTCCTGTTCTTGAATCTCTCGTGATGAAAACTCTCGCTAGATATAGCACTCCTCTATAATTATTTCACTAGTTTTAACACATTTTCTTGATTTTTTTCATCCCATTAAGTAATTCTAACTATAAAATTAATTAATTATATATTTGATAGAGAGTTCCATGTGGGCATGCTGTAAAAGTGACCCAAAATTCAAGTTAAAACTTTTGAAGAAAAAATTCCTACCACGTCAACAAGGGGATTTGACCATAGCCTATGATGTTCTTCAAGCGTATGACAGCAGCTATCTTGTTCAAGTGACCATAGATAATAATAACCCTTTGGGAAGGTTAGATCATTGGAACTTAACATGGGAGTGGACAAGAGGTGAATTCATACAAACAATGAAAGGTGCTTACACACGTGAGATAACCTACACAGATTGTGTCTATGGTGTTGCTGGACAATACTACAAGGACATGGATTTCTCCAAAGTAATTAATTGTCAAAAAAATCCTGTAATAAGTGATTTGCCTCCAGAAAAATATAATGACACTGAAATTGGTAAAATACCATTTTGTTGTAGAAATGGAACTCTTTTACCAATACTTATGGATCCAAGCCAATCTAAATCAATTTTTCAAATGCAAGTTTTTAAATGTCCACCTGATTTGGATAAAAAATCTATTTTCCCACCAGCAAGATGGAAAATAATGGGAGTTCTTAACTCAGCTTATAGTTGTGGACCACCTTTGAAAGTTGAACCGGCAAAATTTCCAGACCCTAGAGGACTTGATGCTACAACTTATTCTATTGCTAGTTGGCAAATAGTTTGCAATATAACCAAACCAAAACAAAGAAGTACTCGTTGTTGTGTCTCTTTCTCTGCTTATTACAATGAGTCTATTGTGCCATGCAACACGTGTGCATGTGGTTGTGATGATGATGACACAAACCGTCATTGTAATCCAAATGCAAGAGCAATGCTTTTACCTTCAGAAGCTCTTCTTGTACCTTTTGAGAATAGGACATTGAAGACAGTTGCTTGGGCCAAATTAAAGCATTTTAGGGTACCTAAGAAATTACCATGTGGTGATAATTGTGGAGTTAGCATAAATTGGCATATAGTTTCAGATTACAAAGGTGGGTGGAGTGCTAGAATCACATTGTTCAATTGGAAACCTTTCCCTTTTGAGAATTGGTTCACTGCAATGCAATTTAAGAAAAGTGTTTCTCTTGGTTTTGAGAAAGTGTATTCTTTCAATGGGTCATTGCTTACAAAATTCAACAACACCATTTTCATGCAAGGATTACAAGGAACAAGCTATTTGATAGGTGAAGATAATGGAACATACCTAAAGGTTCCTGGAAAACAACAATCTGTTATTTCCTTTACAAAAAAATTCAAACCAAATATGCAAATAGCAAAAGGAGATGGGTTCCCTTCAAAGGTTCTTTTCAATGGAGAAGAGTGTTCGATTCCAACCCAATTCCCTTTGCAAACTGCAAATCAGCAAAATGTATATTTAGTACAAGAAATATTAGTCTTAGTTTTAGCTTTTACAATGAATCATATCTTGTATTAGGATGCAAGTGTTAACAATAGTTTAATATCTTTTACAATGAATCAAAAATTACTATGTGGCTATGGAGTCACATGTGGCATAAATGACATGGATATTTTGATGTTGTAGCATGCTGACTTTTTTAATTTTAAATTTTTTTACAAACGTAAAGAAATTCATCCCAGTCTCCTTCATCCTAACCAAAAAAAAAAATCAAATATTCTAACTAAAACTCCAAACCATATTCCATGGACCATATTCATATGTAATATGTTTAAACCTTATTTTCTTTTTCTTTTTTTGACGTGGCAACTTTATTTTCTTAATAGTTAAAATCATTGTGTAAACCAAAAATATTTGTCTCTATACCAAAAATATGACTATTTGATTTTTTTTTTAAAATAAAATTTTAGATTCTTTGATCGAGAACATGATTTAATAATTATCTCATAAGGAATGCTAGCGACAGTCGCTCTAACAAGCGTTTTTTTGTTACTTCTTCAATCATTGGTCCATGTGATCATTATTAAAAATAAGTATATAACTGTCAACCGGCTGCGTTGGTTTAATATAAAAATTAAATCAAAAGTCTTGTAAATATTGTCTTCCTACAATGTTTTCATGAAGACCTCCGACCGATTTCTTAATTTACAAAGATGGTGGTCAGAACGAGTCACCGATAAACCTTGCTCTCTGGTTTTGATGAGTGGTGAATAAATTTTGGTTTTTGATAGTGAGAACGGTGGTCAGCTTGCAAAATATGAAGACGGAGGCGATAGAATCTATCGTCAGACCAAATATCACACAACAAAAAAGTCATAATAAAAAATCTCATAGAACTGTCACTTCCTACCTTTCACTCAATTTTAAATTTATACTTGTTTGTTACTCTTTTGATAGCAACGTTACAGTCTTTATATCTTTCACCACTATCAATATTCCTTCTCCAACTCATGTGCCCATCACATTTGGGAAATGATTCACCCATGCAACGTAGTTGAACCGTCGTTGGTGAAGCCCAGTACACTCAGACCTCACGTTGAACGCTTACTCAAAGAAAACAGTGAACAAGATGGAAGTTGTCAAGAGATGATTCTCAAGGTGAGAGATTATTCTTCAGTGATGGCGGTGACATTATGTAATGATGTGAGAAGTGAAAAAAAAGATAAATAAATACAGTAACTTGTTAAACAAGTTAACATGTTTAAATATGTGGCAACACATACACATGTGTGTTGAATGGAGAGTATTGGAGAGAATGTGGTTAGCATTTCTCTTATTCCATACTAATGTTGTAGAAGATCTAACTTTTCCCCCATAAACTCTCTCTCTCTCTCTCTCTCTCTCTCTCTACTAGATCTCTGATTATGGGATTATTATTGTATCTTCACACAATGATAAGTATGTCAATTTGTTATCAAAACAAATATCGAATTCACAAAGGCTACGATATAGTTTCATCCATTCAAGATTTGAAAAAAAATTAAATCAATGGTTAAAAAAGAGTTTGTTTCGTAAGAGATTGTAAAAGACAAAAATATGAATAAAAAGTTATGTTGGGATTAAATGTTGTTAGCCAATCATTAAATGTGTTCTCTTGATCGATTATATACTCTCTAAAATTCAATTATGTTTACATTTGTTCCTCATTGTACGTTTCTAGATATGGGAAACGATGTGAAATCCACTGCATCAATCAACTCCCGATGACTATTAAAATAGATAATTGATTTAATGTCATATGACCGCACAATATATGTGATTGCAAACTTAGCCATAAGTCTAGCTACTAAAATCCACAAATGACTTTACTTAAGACCCCTTAAATAGAAAGTCCATGTCTAGCACTTTCTAAAAAAAAACGTAAATAAATAATAATTATAATGAAATAAAGATTATAAATAATCAGCCAAACTAAGTGACATACATTGATATCTTAGCTAACTAATCCTAATCCCAACACAAAGAGAGAATTAGTTATCCATGGATGGTATAACTAATACAAAGATGAAGAATTGATGAGGAGAAACAATTAATGCTTGTATCCAAGCTCTAAATGCCCTCCAATGGTGGAAATCACCCTGTGTATGTATTTCTCTTTCTAAAACGAGTATACGTATAAGTATATAAAAGTGATAGTGAATTATGTTTTATAATTCTATTTATACAAGTCATAAAATTGCAGATTCGCCTCGTGATTTTTTTTTTTTGCTTGCCCATGATCCTAGGTTTCTTCAGATGGAGGGAAATAACAACTCATCTAAATGGTCACTAACACCGACTTAATTCCCTGGGCAAATGTTGCTCACCCAAAAAAGATGCTCTTGATTCCTCCGTATAACTCTTAGGAACTTCTCACTTTGACCTCATTTTATCTCGCCCAACCAATCATCCATTCTTTTACCTATTAGGTTTGATATCCTTCATCATAACTCTTGACTTTACGGTTGGTTTGCACTTCTACAAATTCCATATTTAATGAACATCCACAACTTCATATCTAGACTCAACAACCTACACTTTATGTCTAATATAAACCCTGAAGAGGAACACTGGTTATATCTACTTTACTGCATCTCCAATGCAAAAAGGTTACTTCTTCAAATTCAAATTTTGGTTAAACATCGGTTGGTTTTATTATATTACATTCCTCGTCCTTCTCATCAACCTTATCCTTATCCAACTTGTTCTCCTTCTTGTGCAAGGCCTTAAATCTCATGTGTAAATGGTGAAAAGGTAATTTGTTTCTGTGCAATACGCAAGAAATACAGAAGTGGGGACATACATGTTTTTCTTTGTTTTTTTTAAGAATTTCCTACTTCCCAGGACTCTTGTACATGGCGCAGGGTGCAGGGCGAGTGGTACATAGACAAGATTTGTAAATTAAACTTCTTTCATTCATTTGAAGGAAATCTCATGTAACTAAAAGAGGAGACATGAAAGGTATATGTTAAGGGTTTCTTCATTTTGGATGGGATTCAAGAATTGAGAAACACATGGGAAGCACATAAGAGTGAAAGATATGTGTGCAACATGGGTGAATTTTGAGAGGCTGAAAGAAGAAATCGTTAGGAGATCAAATGCTAAGGGTTTGTGCCTTTTGGGAGAGATTTTATAGATGTAAAACAATTCATAAAAACCTTGGGAGAGTGAAAATCATTGAGCGATTGTAAGAGGGTAAATGAGAGACATTTAGAGATTTTTCTTGGTGAACATTAAGAGCTAAATTTTTGTAATTTTTTTAACTCTCTAGTAACTTTTTGTATCTCTTTGTAATGACTCATTGAAAGTGGATCAAACAAATCTCTCTCCCTATATGAAGGTCATTGTTAGGCCGAACTTGGTCATAAATCTTGGTGTGTATGTTCTTATACTTTCTTTATCTTTGTTCTTTGGTTACCATTGTGGTTTTGTTTTACACTTTGTTTCTTGTTGGTGTTTGAGACAGTTCGGATATTTGTTGACATTCATACATGCTCTACATATGTAATTTTATTTTGATTCTCAAATTCACAACAATTGGCCCCCACTGTGGTGCAATGGGTGAAGTTTTTTAAGTGAGTACCACGGGTACCAAATTTGAAATCTTAGAGATGGAATCAGGCTTTATTCAAAGGAAAGTATATGAAAGTATTGAAGGGTGAGGTGGTAATGTCGATCAACCTAGCACAATCATATAAGACCGAGATGATGGATATGACAAGGAGTGACGTCATTTAGTGCCTGAAAGATAAACTTTTGAGAGAGGAAGTCATAAATAAGAGAATTATAGTGGTGTATTTATCTAAAGGCTTAGTGCATCTGGAGAGACGGTAAACACTCAATATCAATCTGAAGAGGCGGAGGTAAGAACACTCAAGTTTACTCTAGAGAGGTAAAGGCAAGAATTCTCAAGTTCACTCTAGATAGAAAGAGGGAATGATACTCTAGTTGACTATGTGGTGTCATGAAAGAATACTCATGAGTAGCCTTGGAGGAAGAGGTTACAAGATGAAAAACATAGTGGATGTACGAGTTTGGAAGTTAAAGGGGAGGAAACTCATCTTTAGGTGGAGTCTTCCATTAGTGAGACTAGAAGAAGAAAACCAACATTAACTCCTAGTAATAGATAGGAAAAGGATGGATATTTTTTTCACCAAAGTGATACAACTATGGATAGAGAAAGTAATTCTTCAATAGAACAAAAGGAATTTTGGGGGTTGATCATGATATGGTTCGACTTGTTGGATTACCTAAAAGGTCAAGGGTAATTGGGGGAAAATGTGTCTTCAATAAGACAGAATATGTTATGTGGTTGAAGAGGTTATGGTGAAACTCATGGCACTACCTAAAAATCCAAGTGTAGTTAAAAGCAATGATCTTCAAGATGGTGGAATGCATTCTCAAGCGTGAAGATTTAACAATGAAAGCTAGTGGGAATACATAAGGTAGTTGGAGTCAAATAGAATAATCAAACTTAGAAGCTTATAGGATTAGCGAGGGTGGTTGGATGCAAGTGAAGGTCGACGTCTAAATCAAGGTTCGAGTGGGGCTTTGGACATGGTCGGTTTTATCTTGAAAAGTTGTTCAAGAAAGGTAAAATAAATAAGGGTGTTGATGGCATCACCATTTATTTACAGGCATGATGGAGAAATATTGTGCATGACATGAAATATCATGTGTGAATGGTAAAAAAAAAAAAAAAGGTTTGTTACTATTGAATACACAAGACATATGGTACTGACGCACTTGTGGTTCAACATGCCTTATGCACGGTTCAACATGCAAGGCGTGTGTCACAAGTATAGTCACAAGGTGCATTGGCAGGGGCATAAGGCCTCCAATAAATTACAATGTGGTATTGTACAATTATGGAAGGGCGCAAGGCATGTGCTACAAGGATAGGATCCATAAATTGCGTGTTTTTTCATTCTTTTGAGGGAAATCACCTGGAACCAAAATAAGAGACTATCATGAAAGGTATAAGCTAAGGGTTTATGTGTTTTGGGTGGGATTCAAGGATCAAGAAACATAGAGTAAACAAATGAGAGCCGAACCTAGACAGAGGTCATTGTTGGGCCGAACCTAGAAACCAGTTCTTGGTGTATTTCTTCCTCTGTTATCTCTATCATTGTCCTTTGGTTGAAATTGTGATTTTAATTTACAATTTGTTGCTTGTTGTTACTTAGACTGTTTGGTTGTTGGTTTCCATTGATAGTTGCTCCAAACATCTAAATTTATTAGTGTGATTTTATTTCTGATTTCAAAACACTCATTATCCTTCTCCTTCTTCATCTCAATTACTTTCCCCGAGTGTTGAGTCACCAAGCATTCGCCAGATTAGGTTTTTTCAAAATTTTAATCCAACTCCTCTAATGGAGACTAGTTGATACCGCTGCATCACTTAAAATTAGAAACTTACCTATAAGACAATGACACCGAACATAAAATATTCTCCTAAAAAAACTTAAAACTATGGTCCAAGTAATTAATAAATAATTCAACTTAACCAAGTATCAATGGTATGTGTTTAACCAATAAAATCTTTATTATGAACTACAATGATTTTAGACTTATAATTTATTTTAGCCCAGCTATTAGATTAATTGGGCCAATATATTAGACTCGATCTGTTTTGAAACTCCAGCCCTAGCCCAAATATTGATATTTTTGTTTAAAAGGTACCATCTTAAGTCTCATCCCTAATTTCTCACTCATTTACCTAAACCTAAAGAACACATTGCCTCTCTGCGGCTACGGTTGCGGCTGGTGATGATCATTTCTCCCAAAAAGTTTCTCTGTGATCCAACATCGCTTTGATATCAACCACCAACCAGGTATTGATTTACATTATTTCTCTCCTAAATAAGTTATTTTCATAATTTTTATCTATCTTAGTACTCAATCAATTTTATTTATCATTTTAATTGATTTAAATTTACCATTGTGTACCAGACTCGACCGCAAAAGATTTGATCTTGTTTTCTTTGAAAATAAAGTTTTTTTTCTTCTTATATAGATTACTCTTCGTGATCCGCATCGTTTTGCTATCCACAATCAATCAGGTATAGATCCACTTCGTCTCTCTCCTAAATAAGTTATTTTCATTATTTTTATCTATCTTGGCGAAGCTCTCTTTTTTATTGTTGTTTTTGTTGAATTTATTATACTCAAGTATTTTTAATTATCTTAAGTAATCTTATACCGTTTTTTCTTTTGTATGAGACGATTTAGATCTCTTTCAGCTTAATCAATTGTCTTAAATCAAATCTTTTCACATAACCATATTAAAACTCTTGGAAAAGAGATTTTCTCATCATAAGATCTAATTTATCTTGAGAAATTAGTGATGATCTAATTATTTTGAGAAGTTAATCTAACGGTGCAACATGTCGTCTCATTGTACTACAAAACATTATTTTATGAAGTGGTAAGAATTTTGAGGATTTCAATTTCTATTGTTCTATTTGACAAAATATATCCTGACACATACACACATATACGACAACAATTCGTTCAAAAAAAATATACACAACAAAACACATGAGTGTATATAAAGAAACAACAAATAAGCTTATGACAACAACATTCCATGAATATCAAAGTTACCAAATTAGTCAAATATTGAGTAAAAATATAGTCAATTTTTGTCATAAAAGCAAAGAGATATTGAGGAGACACTTGGCAAATTAAGTATGGTAATCGGATGCGACTGCGTGGTGACTGAGCTGCGATGGCTAAGAAGAGTGTCAACATATCAATTATCCACTAGCCATGTCAATATTACAAAATTCCATTTAATAAAAAAAAACCTTATGAAAAGCATGTCAACATAAAAAAAAGTGTTGCAAATACGGAGGGATTAAAACCTTAATTTTTGGTAAAAAAAAAAATCATTTTTTTCTTCTTTGGTAAAAATAAAAACCTTTTTTTCTTCTCACCAAAAACAATATCTCTCTTCTCTAACAAAAAAACATTTTTTCATAAAAAATAAAGACTTTTTTTATTTTTGCAAAAAATATTATTTTAAAATCACCAAAAAAGTATTTTAAAATAAAAATTGAGATGGTGGATATGCATCAAACTTAAATTATATTTTATTTTTGTACAAAATTTATAAAATTATTTAAATATAGGAATTAAAAATGTATCTTATAAAAATATTTAGTTTTAAACCTTTTATGTCATGTCAAAAAAGATATGATTAATTTTTTTAAGTTCTTTTAAAATACATCCCTTAGTTTTTACAAAAAAATAAAATAAAATACACAATGCTTAGTCCTACATGCCTACTCGCTTAATAAAAAAAAAGTCCTACATGCGTATACACATCCACACTCAAAAGCTTATGTCATTGAGTATACACGTCACATCCAGTCTCACTCCCCCACCAAGCCAAACAACACATCTTGTTAAGGTTCCGATGGAGTATGGGGAGCAACAACAAACTAATGATCAGTACCTCTAAAATACATTGATACCAACTCTCTATCCAAAACATTAAGGTATTGAGTATACCAATCTTCTCTTTATGTTTGTTCCATTATTCCTAAATCTTCTTTTTATTAAGTCGAAAACAACCCCAAACTAATGATCATAACCTATGACTGAACTTGACATCATATCTCAATCCAATACCTTGAGACATTGAGGATGTGGGCCACTTCCCTCACAGGCACACACATGATCGTCCCTATAAATTGAAGGCTCAACTCTCATAATAAAAATAGTTCCGAAATAAAATAAAAACACAATTCTGCGAAAAAGAAAAGGATAATTGTAATTCTTTGAAATAGCTTTTCAAATTGAATGATTAAGTGATTATACAAATTGGATGGTTTGACAACATTGAATTCTTGTCCAAAAAGAAGAACTAGAGTCTAAAGGATAGATGTATGTTGGATTGGTGGTGGTTACCGGTGTGTGTGGCAGCACACGGCTGAGAAATGAGTAGCATTGTTGTTGGAAGAAAGAAGAAACAAGAACAGCTTTGGTTGAGTTGTTTGCACACCTCCAAAAAAGAACATGTGTATATATGTATATATAGATATAATTTATTTATCTCATTCTTAATCGATGCAAGGCTAATAATAACTCGCACTTGAATACAAACCATCCCCCTTCAAGTGTGATTCTCACACCACTATATCTGATTCGTTATATCCGACTCCACTCACACTCGCTCGTCAAGCCAAACCAAGTCTAATATAACTTGTTAGTGTTAGGAGCAACATCAAGTTAGTGATTTATATCCTTAGAGACTTTAACACTTTTTTTTAATGGAAGGACTTAAACATTATATCTCTCCTCAAATAAATGAAGAGATAAATAAAGAGAATACAGAAGGGGACGTATGTAGAGGGAGCTGATGTGATAAGTATAGACGAAGAATCTAAGATGAACCCAAAGAAAACAACACCAAACAACCAAACTAGGAATAAATATGTAATGCAAGAGCAAGAGGCAAAGGCAGCAGTAGTACTGCTGGTAGTATACTGAGGGAGGAAATTGAGACATATGAGTAATTAAGAGTTCAGAAGGTATTCACTCCACCACACCAAACATCAGAGCAAAAAAATTAATAAATTTAAAACTCATGAGATTACCTTTCTGCTTCTCTGTCTGTCTCTATAGTATATACTACATCCCATTTACACCAACTCGTACCTCCATAAATGCTACTACACCCTCTCATTACCATAAGCAATAACTGCACACACTTCTATTACCATTCCTTTTCCACCTCTTCTCAGGCTTCACCATCACCATCACCACCTCCTAACTAATAATCTTCTATCATATTCATATTCATTTTGCATGTGTTTTTTTTCATTCTCCTTTAGGACAACCTCTTAAACCATAGCAGTTCCATAATTCCCTTCCCACACCCCCACCCTCTTGTTTTTTAGTTTCTTCTACTACTTGCCCCACTTACATATCTCTTTCAATCTCAACGTCTCTGTGCTGCTTTCACCATGATCAATCTTTCTCTTATAATAAGGTACCCTTTTGTATGAATATGTCATAATCTGAAATAGTGTTAGGATTGTAACATCAACACTTCTTATTGAATGTGTGTACCAGTGTCCGACACGACACTAATACATGAGATTACATTGAATCATGTCATTGTCACAAAATTCTATAGATATTGGCGTGTCAGTGTTCATGTTATGTTGTCGTGTATTGTATCTGGGCTTCACAGGTCATAATCATAATAATGACAACCCTTTCACTGTTTCGCAATATAAGATACGTCACTCTCTTTCCCTCCCTACTTTGTATTTGTCTTTTCTAACTTCACTTCTTTCATTCTTTTTTGGGATAAAGCCTTGAAACCTGAATGAGTGTATCATTATGTTAATTTGTTCAGTCTTTCTGTGACTCTGTGAATACGATTCTCTTTTTAGCTTTCCAAAGCTGTGATAGTAAGAAAAAAGCGGTTGATTTATTGCACTAGTCATCTCCAAACAGGTGATAACTATCTTTTTCTACAATGATTAAACTTGCAGCTGAACCTTTTTAGGTAGCTTTTTTTATCTTCTCTTTGTTTTGTTCTGTTTTTAGTTGACTCAATCATTGTTATAATCATGATAGATTATATTGATAATCGTAGAATGAATTTTTATTTTTTTATTTTTTCAAAATTGTTAGTACCTTACTGAGTTACTGTCCTGCATAGTCATTAACTTTTCCAATTGAGTGACTGTCAAATTCTGTATATTACATTAATTGATATTTCAAATTTATAGTGTACCACTTGATATTTTACCTCTTCTACACACTTGCTTCTGATCACATTGTTGAATCAATGTTTTTGAATTCCTGTTCTTGCAGGTTATTAGAGTAACAAAGAAACAAGAAGCAACATGTTTAATACTCCACATCAAAATCACGACAACAAGAACATGTATCAGAATAGGATGACAAGAACAAGAGAAGAAGCAAACCAAATGAACGTGGAGGCTCCTTCAAGTGATGGCCAACAATCCAACCAACGTCCCAGAAAAAGGACCTATCGCCGCCACACACAGCAACAAATTGATGAAATGGATACGTAGGAACCATTTTTATATATTTTATCTGAATGTGATCATATATAATATATCTTTACTTGCTCTATATTTTTGGTATTAATTTTTTGAACTTGGTTTTGTCAACAGTTTCTTCAAGCAGTGTCCTAACCCTAACGATGCTCAGAGAAGAGAGTTGAGCCTCCGGACTGGATTAGACCCAACCCAAATCAAGTTTTGGTTTCAGAACAGGCGCACTTCGCTGAAGGTAATTTAGACCAACTGCATGTATTTTTTTGTTGTTGCAAGCAATGTGGCTGTTGCCATGCATATTGCCGTCGTTGTGGTGTAAATTTAATTTTTATTAGCATCAAATATATTATAATCCATTATTATCAACTCTTGTATATATTTCACTCTCAACTCTATTACTTTTACATATCCTATGAATTTATCACCTATGTTATAAAGAAAAATAATTTGTTTGATGACTAAATAGTCTGTTGCGGCCTAATGCAGTTTCATGTTATGCGATGCAGCACCACAATGTAATTTTTACTGTGATTTACATTGCACTTCAATGGCAGCCTGATGCGGTTGCAAACATTGCCGCAACCGCAGTATTATGATTGCATCATGATCCCCAATTTGAAACACTAATAATATATATATATATATATATATATATAT
>Ga0228711_1001693_pt1 | contig 32943 bp, 19 predicted proteins | sample MedpolnodulmetaG_2_FD_177996 | JGI IMG/M metagenome (GOLD analysis project Ga0228711, IMG submission 177996) | Root nodule microbial communities from Medicago polymorpha collected in Santa Monica, California, United States - brown nodules | ecosystem: Host-associated > Plants > Roots > Nodule... | reverse complement strand
CAAGTATCTTTGAGGGGGAGTGTAATTTACGCTATAATGTATTATATTAATTCTTGGTAATGCAGAAGCGTTAAAGGTCTTGAGAAGTGTTTTGCCCTTGTATGCAGATCTGGTCTACTTAAAGATAAAACAAAAAAAACCCTAAAAGATAAACAGACAAGTTGTAAATGACAAACTTGTGAACATAAGGTTCTGGAATCCACCAGAAATTGAGGGGTCCAGAATCCACCAGAAATTAAGAAAACTTTCTTAAATACTAGTTTAGAGCCCCGACGTTGCCTGGGTTAGATATTAAATAAGTTTATAAATTTGTGTGCACGAATACATGTGTAAGTATATTAAATTGAATTTATTTAAATTTACAATTATAATAATATCTTAAAAATAAATATAAATGGTGAGATGGATGTCCAATGCAAGAATAAAAAGTGTAACAAAATCAATAATGAATTAGTCCAAGTGGTAAGAGTTTTGGGTCTCTTTAAAACTTTGACTCAAATTATTTACCTTCTTATGGTTCTTGCTACTACTGACTTAAATTCGTTACCTTCTTATGGGATAAAAATTCAGTGGTACCCTCGGTCAGATTGTGATTATCTTGACAAAGTTTCTAGTAGGTTTATTTGGATGGGCTCTGATGATAAAGGGCTTCATTTGGTTAGCTGGGATTAAATGACTCGACGTAAGGAATTTGGTGGCCTTGGTATTTAAATGGCTAGGTTCTAAAATCTGGCTCTCCATGGCAAGTTGGTTTGGGATATTTTGAACTCTATTGACAAGTTATGGGTTAAGACAGTTCAGGATATTTACTTAGGGGGTGCTTTGATTTTAAACGCTACTACTTAAAAAGGATCTCCGCACTTGAAACTCTATTGTTCGTGCCACTGAACTTCTAAAAGATGGTTGTCAATTCAAGCTTGGAGATGATAACTCTAGTTTTTGGTATAGTCATCCTTGGTTAGATAATGAGCCTCTTTGTAACCATGTGCCTTATGTTCATTACCACGACATGCACCAAAGTATCAAGGTTCTTGTGGAGGACAATGATTGGCATCTTTCTCAACTTTACTCCTATCTGTCTGACAATATTATTATTAGGATCACATTGCATCATCCTTTCAGTTTGTGATAGTTACCATTGGTTGATGGGTATCCAAACTTCTTTGTTAGGCGAAGCTATATGGAATTGGATTTGGTGCCTCCAAGTTCCTTCTAATATCCAACTTTTCTTATGCAAATGTGCCATAACTCAATTATGTTTAGATCTGTCTTAATGTCTCAAAACCTTTTATCGTCTAATTGATGCCCTATTTGTAACACTGAGAGCAAGGATATGTGATAAATGCCATAAATTAAAGTAGTATTTCAATTGTATATTTAAGGCACTTTTGTTACTTGTTTCACAAGTTATTTAGGGAAAAGCCGAGAGAAAAGTGAATAACTTCCCTATTACGCTTTATACATCTTACTTTATCCATTTGTGCAGGAATTGAATGTCAATACATGAAGCAAAGAAGAAACACAACGAAAAAGTGCAAAGGTTAACTCGCCATGGCGAGTCAAAGACGAGCAGAGGCAGAGAACACCAGAGATCACTCGCCCCCAACTCGCAACGGCGAGTGGAAGGCGAGAAAGCTTGCAATGGCGAGTGAAACGCGAGTGGATGGCGAGGAGGTCCAGAGAGCAAAGTTCAGAGTTTGCCATGGCGAACAATATACTCGCGAGGCGAGCTAAGGTGGCCAAAACTCCTCAGAGTTGACGTAGAAGAAACCCACTGGTGAAGAAACATCAACTCACCATGGCGAATGCAATTACTCGCGAGGCGAGTTCAGTCAGAACAAGAATAGTATAAAAGCCCATTTGTTCATTTCAGTTAGATATTATCATACTTTAAGAGAGAGAATAGGGCGAAATTTTACTGTTTTTATAGAGCAATAGTGATTGAGTGTGGATTCATCAAGATTCTTTGAGAAATCAAGTTCTTGGCATGGATTCTCAACTTTCCTTCCACTTTTGTAATGTTCTCATGACAATGATGAACTAAATCTCCTTAGTTGGGATTAGAGGTACTTGATTAAGTTGATAATATAATCTTTGATCTTTCAAATATATATGATTCTAGCACTTTACATGATATTGATGATATTCTTGTCTTTCATTCCTTATCTTTGATTTAAAATGCTATTGAGAAATACTTTTGAATCTAGGTTTAGAATATTTATCTATCAAAACAATAATCCTAGACATAGGATTGATGTTTTGATAATCACACAAAGTATCAAAACTTAAAGCTTTTGGATCCTTTAATAGATTGAGAAATCGCCGATTAAACGATACAATTGAATATTGGATTGTTTAATAGTTTGATAAATCAACGATTAACAATACAACTGAACTCACAAGATCATTTGGACACGAATGATGTTGTCGAGCGATACGTGATAATATCGGTAAAATGCTAGAATCCGTATATGTGGTTATTAGGTCATGTTTGACGCTTAATCAACGAACTCTAATTCCAACGCTTTTACGCCTGTTTACCTTGGATTTTGGTAAACTACTGGACTGCTTTGAGACAAGGGCGAGCGAGATCAGCCAACAAATCTCAAGACCGTTTGTGTTTGATTGTTCAACTTCGAATGGTGACTATTCTAGCGAACTATGAATATAACCGTCGAAATCCAGAAATAGGGTGAGACCCGTCGAGATTATCTTCAATGGATCGATGCAAAAGCTTTAAAAAAGATTAAAGAAAAAGGAAAAAACAGGAGTCTAAAAAATAGACTAAACTAGAATTGCATTAAATTAATGAATGTAAAAAGGTTGGTACATAGATTCATACGTTATGGCTTGTTTACTCGTTTCACCTTGTGCGTGTTCGGGTATTTTGAGTGTGTAAGCTTTCAGTATGTTTGAATTGTGATCCGTTTTCCATAGAGGAAAATGCTACTTATACTAAGTAACTGCCTACAAACACGTTCGAGGCATAACCGCTAATAACCGCTACGGGCGTATTTGAATTCTAAATAACCCCTCTTCGACGAGAAACCGCTATTTAGCTCCTCTCTTCAATGCCAACCGTCTTTCGACATCTTCTTCGCTCCGTTGAATTGTCTTCTCGATCAGCACATCTTCTTGACTTCACTTCGACAGTCGAACTTGTGAGTTGAACTTGCTTCATTCTCTTCGAATCTTGGGTCAAACTTCTTTGACCACATTTATTATGGCCTGTTGAAAATACAGGCTAACAAATTGCCCCCAAAAAATATCTTTTTCGTTGATATCTTCAGATAGAAGAAGAAATAGTACATTTTTTGAACTTTCTTGAGCGTATTTCCTTGGTCGAAAACAACCAAATTATCAATAAGAATTTTGAAAGGTAGTTGAAAACAACCTTTTAATGGCGTCATTAAACTCCACTTAGTGGGCCACATCCAGGACGTTTGACCTCATGCTGCAGCCAAAGATATTCATCAATGATATCTTCAATACGAAATGATGCTTCTCTCATTTGCTTCACCCAAGTTCTTATTCTTTCATTGGTGTCTGCTTCATCTGCTGCCCTTCTATCTGCATCTTTGAGGAAGACTTGAATGCTTTCTAGTTCATCTTTGATATCTAAAAAATCTTTGTTTACACCTCTCAGAAGATTTGTTTCTAACCTAAGGAGTTGAAACACTTCCCCCAAGGCCAATGATACCGCAGTTTCTGCCATTTCACTCCCATTTGTGTTAGTGTTCTTGTTTTTCTTTCAATGGTCTTTTTCCTCTCTATATCCTAATGTTAATGGTGGCCAGGAAAATCAAGCTCCTAAAGTCAAGGGATAGGATTGTCATTATAATTTGTATTCATCCTAGAATAGTACTAATGTGATTATGAAACATGATTAATTTATTAAGTTGGTGATGCTGGCAGGCCTTGATTTTTGTGGGAAAATATTTAATACTCCGTAATTCCTAACTACATGTGATCATGTGAGTATTGCTTTATTTAATGCATTGTTTATGTTAATCTTCAATTTAGCTCCTGAAGTACCTTTCTCATCAAATTAGTCCCTAAACTATATAAAAATAAGATTTGACTACTCTAAAATAAATATATTTTTTTTTTAATAAATAAAGTGAGTGATATCATTAGTGGGTTATAGTATCAACTTTTAATTTTCCCACTTTCCTAACTATTCACGTTAAGGGAATCCAATCCTTATAAATAATTACAATCTCTAAAGTATATGGGATCTGTCATCTAGTTTCAAATATTGGCGATTTATTCAAATTACGTTGCGTGTGATTTGTCATCCACAACAACACAAATTAAAGTATGTCGTGAAACCTTACTCTCGGAGACAGGAGCGGAGCTAGGAATTTAAAGTTCGGGGACCGAGTAAAAGGAACTTTTTTTGAGCGAACAAGAAACATAATTTGATTAAAGTAATAACTTTTTAAATATAAAAGGTATATAATTAAAGTATTAACTAGACTTTACTTACCTCTTGGTCGAACTCCGTATCACTATGACCCCTTTACCATGAGAACCGTAGGGTTTTAACACACACAAAGAAAAAGACATTTGACTAAATAGAAAAACTTGAGTACCGTTAAGAATCCAATGAAAATGTGAATATGATTCATTAAGCTTCAAAGTGATTACAAGAGAGTATTTATACTAGAAGCTATTGTACTATCTTAGAATAATAGTAAAATCCTCATTCTAAAGTACAATGAGAAACTAATAACTTGTAGTACAAGCTACCTTTCTATCATGCTTATTATTCTCTAAACTATCACTATGTAATATCCCCTCACAAGATGGAGGTTAGTAGATATCTAACAAACCCAACTTGGATAGCAAGAGATTAAAAGGTTGTGGGAACAAAGATTTTGTAAAAAAAATTGCTAACTGATCATGAGTACGTGACTGGCAAAAGCTTGAAGAGGCCAGCTTGAAGCTTTTCCCTCACAATGTGGCAAAAACTTTGATTGTCACAATACAAAACTAGTAGTTGAACACAAGTAACATGAAGATCCCTGAGAAGGTAAAACAACCATTGAAGCTCACAACTGGCTGATTCCATAGCCCTGTAGTCAGCTTCAGAGGAAGACCTGGACACAGTAGGTTGTTTCGTTGTTCTCCATGAAATGAGAGATTGCCCCAGAAAGAAACAATGACTTGGAATTGAGCGCCTAGTGTCCTTACAACCTGCCCAGTCAGCATTTGTGTAACTTTGAAGATGTAAACCTGAGCCTTTAAGGTACTTGAGCACTCTTATAGCAGCATTGTAATGAGTTTGTGTAGGTTTGCTTAAATCAATCTGCCTATCAACCTCCTATAGGCAGAAACATCAGTGAAAGTGGCTGAACTGTCACTATGTAGCTTGAAGGAGGGATCAAAAGGAGTAGAAACAGGTTTGGAACTAAGAAGACCTGAATCATGTAGTAAATCCAGACAATACTTTCTCTTACATAGAGAGATACCACTTTGAGAATGAGCAACCTCAAGGCCTAAGAAGTACTTAAGGGTGCCAAGGTCTTTGATTTTGAAGGCTTGATATAATGCATTTTTTATGAAGGTTATCTCAGAAATGGAATCACCAGCAAGAATGATGTCATCAACGTAGACCAAAAGCACAGTAAAGTTATCAAATGTTTTCTTAGTGAACAAGGAAGCATCTGAAGTAGCTTGTTGATATCCATTGGTAATGAGCAAGCGAGTGAGCTTCTCGTACCATTTCCTACTAGTCTGCTTAAGACCATAGAGAGATTTGGATAACTTGCAAACCTGGTTTGGTTTTGAAGTAGAAACTCCCGCGGGAATGATCATGTAAACATATCCATGGAGATCTCCATGAAGAAAAGCATTGTTTACATCTAATTGATGTAAAAACCAGTGATTTATGGATGCAAGAGCTATAACCAATCTGACTGTAGTGACTTTAGCAACTGGTGAAAAAGTATCAAAATAATCCAAGCCTTCAATTTGATTGTACCCCTTTGCAACCAAACTAGATTTGTACCTTTCAATTGAACCATCAACACTGTGCTTGACTTTATAAACCCATTTGCACCCTATAGGTTTGATTGATGGAGGGAGATCCACTATTTTCCAAGTTCCAGTCTAAACAAGAGCATTAAGTTCATTTTGCATTGCTTGTTTCCAGCAGTTATGTTTGATAGCCTTAACATAAGATTTTGGTCCAGTATAGGATACAAGAGACATAGCAAAAATGGAATGTGAGATAGATAAATGTGTATGAGAAATAAAATTAGAAATAGGGTATTGAACATGACTGTTATTAACATGTGAAGTTGCAGGAACATTACAAATGTTTTTGCAAGTAAGCGGGGATGATTTTATATCTATTGGAAACTCTAATAGGTGGTGGAGGTGGTGAAGGGTCGGTAGGAGGTGGAGATGGTGTAGGTGATGAAGGTGGTGGAGATGGTGGAGGAGTGATGATGGGTGTAGTGTCCGTAATGGATGAAGGTGACAAAGAAGTATCTAAATCATAAAGAAAACAAATGGATGATGAGTGGAAGATAATGAAAAATACTTCCAGTTTGAAGTGGATGAGGTGGAAGATGGGGGATATGGTAATATCAACTCATGGAAAGTGACATTTCTAGAAACAAATATTTCTCTAGAATCAAGATAAAAAAAGGACAGAACCTTTGAAACCTGACTTGTAACCCAAGAAAATGCATTTTCTGGCTTTAGATTGTAATTTTGTTATATGAGCCAAATGAGTGGAAGCATAATATAAACAACCAAAGACCTTAAAAAGAGTAATCAAGTAAAGAAACATATAAAACCTGATAAGGAGATTTGTGTTTAAGAAGAGGAGTGGAAACTCTATTATTGAGAAAAACTGAATGTAAAACAGCATAAGACCAAAAAATTTGAGGAAGTTTAGATTGGAAAAGTAAAGCTCTAGCAACATTGAGGATATGTTGATGCTTTCATTCCACTCTACCATTTTGTTTAGGGGTCTCAACACAAGATCTATGATGAATGATGCCTTTTGAAGCATAAAATTCAGGTAATAAAAACTCAGGGCCATTATCAGATCTTATGACTTTAGGAGTGATGTGATGGTGATTTTCAATCAAATGTATGAAATTTTTGACATGAGAAGAGACTTCAGATTTGGTTTTGAGCAAAATGACCCATAAAAACCTACTGAAATCATCAACAATTGTGAGGAAGTATTTATGACCATGAATGGAGGTTTTTGCTATAGGCCCCCAAATATCAAAATGCAGTAATTCAAACTTTGAATTAGCAATGGAATGACTAGAAGTATAAGGCAATTTTCTTTGTCTAGCAAAATAACAAACATCACAAGTAGCTTTATTATCAACAGAAATCGAAGAGTACAACTGATGCATCTTAGACAATCTTTGATTAGACAAATGTCTTAATCTAAAGTGCCAGATTGCATTTGAAGGAATGAAAGAAATAGCTACATTTGAACAAACAGAATTACATGAATTTAAAGAAACATTGGAATGAAAACTTGAACTATGACTTGTTGAAGAAGAAACTGAAGACTGTTGAGAAAATGAAGCAGTGTTTAATCTATAGAGACCATCACAAAGACTACCCATACCAATCATCTTCTAGGATTTCATATCCAGTATGACACGTTTATCAAGTAAAAAATTAACTTGATAAGATAGAACACTAATAAGTTTAGAAACTGAAATGAGATTAACTTTAAAGTGAGGTGAGTAAAGAACATTTGTGATGTGGAAGGAAGGTGAAAAAACTGCAGTACCAGCATAATGAACAATGACAAAAGTTCCATTGGGTAAAATAACATTCATGTGTTTGATTTTATGAAATGAATGAAGTAAAGTCAGAGATGAACAAATGTGTTCATTAGCTCCTAAATCAATAAGCAATTGGTTTATTTGAGCATTCAGAGAATAAGAGAGGACAATATTTATACCTGATGCAGAAGGAGAAGCATTGGAAGAAACAATGTGATTAGTGCTAGCAGGATTAAGGTTGGTGGATGCTGAAGGTACCAAAGATGATTGCTGAAGAAAGGACACCAAATGAACATATTGCTCTTGACTCAAACCAGTTTGAGAAATAGAAGAATTCCCTTCACCAAGAGACTGAGAATCAATGGATCCTTCAGAAGGCACATCATTAGAAGCAGCATGAGATTTGTTGGCATTAGGATATCCATACTTCTGGTAACAGAAATCCGTAGTATGATTGTTCCAATGACAAAAGGTACAATATCTAGAAGTATTTTTGGAATGAGTAGATCCTTAAGGTGATTTACCATGACCATAAGGTTTTCTTGCATCTGAAGCATTCACAAGTATGCTTGAATCTTCCATAGGAACAGATGAAGGTGCAGTGTTATTACTTTCCTCTTGAACAACCATTGAATAAACCTTATTAATGGAAGGAAGTGTATCTATAAGCAACACTTGAGTTTTAAAAACTAGGAAAGTATCATTCAAACCAGTGAGAAATTGTATCACTTGATCCTCCATGCGGAAATTTCTAGCAGCACACATAGATTCACAACGACATGGATAAGGATAAGTGCACATGGGCATAGGGCGATGTGAATTAAGCTCCTCCCAAAGAGATTTCTTCTCTGTGAAATAATCAAGTACATTCTTTGAACCTTGTTTGAGATTGTTGATAGCAGTGTGAAGGGAAGCAACATGAACTCTATCAACCTTGGAGAAACGTTCTTGAAGCTCAATCCAGACATCAATGGCGTATTCATGAAAAACGATAGTTTGCGAAATTTGTGGAGAAACAAAGTTCAAAATCCAAGAATGTATGAGGTGATTGCAACGCTCCCATGCATTACAATTCAAATCACTAGAAGGAGGAATTGGAACCGGTAAGAAGAGGTGTAACAACAACAGAATTCGGTCCTTCACTCGGGTGAAAATAGAACATCGAATCAGTATTAGCTTGTTGAAAAATAATTGGCGCTTGACGAGGAGGCATGGTGCAGAAAACACACAAAAAACTAGAAAAACGAAGAACAGAGGATGTGAAGAAGATGAAGATGGAAAAATCACAGAAAAGTGATTTTCAAAAAAAGGAAATCTCAATGTACAATTGAGATGAAGAGAAGAAGAAATGAAGAAGAAACGTGAAGGATTCGAAGAAAATCAAGGAGAAAAAATCAAGGTGCAAAAAGCTTGGGGAAGAAGCAACAATGGTGGAAGCAAGGTTTTGGATCGTAACAAACTCTCTCAAAAAGAGAGAGAAAAAGTGATACCATATTAAGAATCCAATCAAAATGTGAATATGATTCATTAAGCTTCAAATTGATTACAAGTGAGTATTGATACTATAAGCTATTGTACTATCATAGAAGAATAATACAATCCTCATTCTAAAGTACAATGAGAAACTAATAACTTGTAGTACAAGCTACCTTTCTATCATGCTTATTATTCTCTAAACTATCACTATGTAATAAGTACGAGTGTTAGAGACATAATCTCAAAAGAGAATATAATACATTAAGGACTAAATTATATTTTTATACCCTATTTTCATTTTTGATTTTAATTTACTCTTTATTTTTTGGTTTTAAAAGAGCCTTATATTTTGCAAACCTATTTCAATATGGTTCATTCTATTTAAAATGTCTTGTGGATATGACCATATCGATATATTTTACAAAATATGAGATAATTTAAAATAATATGAAGTATATAACTAATGATATTAGTTGTCAATTAATCTAGTAACATAATAAACATGGAATATATATTTATGAAACATTTTAATATAGTTTTGTAGTGTGTGTGTGTGAACCAAGGCTTCTGGAGGCCACCCCTGTCCCTCCGCCATTGCTCGGAGATATATACTCACTGAAATTGAAAATTCACGCAATTGTTGAAATTATGTAAGTATCTCAAATTTGCTTATGTACAAGTATGTTTTGGATTGTATGATATAGATAGTTTATTTTTGTTTGGATTATATAATCGAACCGCGAATTTTTTTGTTTAAAAAAAAAAAAAGATGAATTGTTAGAGGCGGGGTTTGAAATGAAGAAACATACATTTCGGATTTTATAATCCAAATATGCTTCAGATTATAAAATTTGAACCGGGCAAAATTGTCAAAACATAGGGTGTGCGAGAAGTCCGAAGGGTGTGAAAAGAAAATAACTCATGTTTGTGAGATAAAAAAAGCACAAGGACTATATTTTGAATTCTTCTCTTCTCCCAACAAAATTCACTCGCGCCCAACTAAACTTCCAAAAATACGCCTACATGAGTTAACTCATGTAAGTGTAAAAAAGACGTGACTTAGTTTTTACACATACGTGACTTAAGTCACGCTGCGTGAGTTAACTCACGTTAGTTTTCATATGATATGGGTATGGTAATAACTATTAAATATTCCAAGCTAAGAGAACATTGGACTCTGTCTCTCTGAAATTGAGAACTGCAGCAATCTAATGAATCTGCTTGAAAAATGATAACATAAATTCTGTTAAAAAAATAAATAAATGATAACATATTTTCCTTTTATTATTATGCACAAGTTTGTACAGAATCTTTGGTTATCATTATCACATATAAGGCTTTTAGAATGAAATTATTATTAACAATACTATGTGATTTGTGTTTCCTTGTGAATTTAAAGGATGCATATGGATCTCGTGTTTGGTTTCTTCAAGAATGCATGTCACATGCTTAGGGCCAATGGTGAGATTAATGTCAATCACAAAACTACACCTCCTTTCAATGATTGGAACATTGAGAAACTCGCCAAGCAAAGCTTTCTGACAATGATCGACTGCATTGATTTCAAACCATACCCATGTTCTCTTAGCTTGGAATATTTATTACCATACCCATATTATATGAAAACTAGCGTGAGTTAACTCACGCGGCGTGACTTAAGTCAAGAAATGTGTAAAAACTAAGTCATGTTTTTTTTACACTTACGTGAGTTAACTCACGCAAGAGTATTTTGGGCAGTACAGTTGGGCGCCAGTGAATTTTGTTGGGAGAAGAGCAGAATTCCTATATTTTTTCCATAAAGTGCGATCCATTCATGCATAGTTTTACAACTAGTCTTATACAATCCCATCTTTAAAAAGAATATAAAAACTAATATAAAGATACTACGCTTGACAAGGTAATATACCTACCTACCCTTGACAAGGTAATTTGGAAACTAACATCCAATAGTTATATTATAAAAAAAACAGAAAATTGTTTTCTAGGATGTGGTCCCGGATATCGAATCTTAATCTATAGACAGATGCATGATGGTTAAAAATGTATTTCTTATTGGTTAAGCCTGTTGAATTTCATCATAAAAAAAGCATTCAATAAAATAACCATTCATACTTGTTTACTGTCATATTACAGAACAATAAACCTTTTTCCATTCAAAAGCATGGTCTGCATATACTACCTAGTTCATAAAACTAATCACTTTTCATATCATCACATTTGTACATACTAGGATTAATAGATTATGTACAAATGATCCAAGCATCATAATTGCAAGTTCCTAGCAATATGAGATGAGAGTGAAATGGCAGAAACTGCAGTATTGTTTGCCCTGGGGGAAGTGTTTCAGTTCCTAAAAGAAGAAACAAGGCTTCTGAGAGGAGTACACAGAGATCTTTCATGCATCAAAGATGAACTAGAAAACATTCAAGTCTTCCTCAGAGATGCAGATAGAAGGGCAGCAGATGAAGCAGACGCCAATGATGGAATAAGAACTTGGGTGAAGCAGCTGAGAGAAGCATCATTTTGCATTGAAGATATCATTGATGAATACCTTCGGCTAATGCGTAGGGCCAATCCTCTTGGATGTGGATCTTTAGTCGGTAATATTGCAAGGCTAATCAAAACTTTGATTACCCGTCATCAAATAGCATCTGAAATTCAGGACATTAAGTTGTCAATTCGTGGAATCAAGGAAAGAAGTGAGAGGTATAACTTTCAAATTTCACACGAACAAGGATCATCAAGCAGCAACAGCAGAGGAGAGATAGAAAATGGAAAATGGTGTGATCCTCGGCTGTCTTCTCTTTTTATCGAAGAAACAGAAGTTGTTGGAATTGAAGGCCCAAAAGAAGAACTGTCTGGATGGTTATTGCATGGTGCAGCTGAGCGCACAGTGATATCAGTGGTAGGAATGGGGGGCCTAGGAAAAACCACTCTTGCCAAGCTCGTTTTTGAAAGCAAAAAGGTATCAGCACACTTTGATTGTCGTGCTTGCGTAACAGTTTCTCAATCATACACTGTGAGAGGTTTGTTGATTAACATGATGGAGCAATTTTGTCAGGGTACTAAAGACTCTCTAATGCAGATGTTACACAAAATGGATGACCAGTCACTGATTATAGAAGTGAGGCAATACCTGCAACATAAGAGGTATTTGATATTCTTTGATGATGTATGGCAAGAAGATTTTTCCGACCAGGTTGAATTTGCATTTCCTAATAACAATAAAGATAGTAGGATTATCATTACCACTAGAATGATGTATGTCGCAGATTTTTTCAAGAAATCCTTTCCAGTCCATGTGCACAACTTGCAACTTTTGCCTCCAAACAAAGCATGGGAACTTTTCTGCAAGAAAGTATTTAAATACGAGCTTGGTGGACATTGTCCATCAGAGCTTGAGGCTGTGTCAAAAGATATTGTTAAAAAGTGCAGGCAGCTACCTCTAGCAATTGTAGCCATTGGTGGTTTACTTTCAACAAAATCTAAAACAATGATTGAATGGAAAATGGTGAGTGAAAATCTGAGTCTGGAATTAGGACGTAATGCCCTTTTAACGTGTCTAGTAAAGATTCTTTCACTTAGTTATGATGGACTTCCTTACTACTTGAAACCATGCATTTTGTATTTTGGTTTATACCCAGAGGACTATGCAATTAATCATAGGAGATTAACTCGACAATGGATAGCTGAAGGGTTTGTAAAATTGGAAGAGAGAAGAACTCCAGAGCAAGTTGCAGAAGAGTACTTGTCTGAATTGATTCAGAGAAGTTTGGTTCAGGTCTCAAATGTTGGCTTTGAAGGAAAAGTTCAAACATGTTATGTCCATGATTTAATGCGTGAAGTGATCATTAGAAAAATGAAGGATTTAAGTTTCTGTCATTTTGTGCAGAAAGATAGTGAATCAGTTGCAGTTGGAAAAACTAGACGCCTATCTATAGACACTAATCCCAACAATGTGTTCAGGAGCACTAACAATTCACAATTTCGGGCTATATTTGTATTTGAACAAGGTGGATCATTGGAGCATTTCATGGGTATAGTTTGTTCACGGTCAAAGATTTTGAAAGTGCTTGACATTCAAGGTACATCGTTGAATCATATCCCTACAAATTTGGGGAATCTTTTTCACTTGCGGTACATCAACCTAAGGAATACAAAAGTAAAGGCTCTTCCTAAAGCTGTTGGTGAGCTACATAACTTAGAGACATTGGATTTAAGAGAAACACTTGTGCATGAGATACCAAGTGAAATAAACAAGCTGACAAAGTTACGGCATCTTCTTGCTTTCCAACGTAACTATGAAAAAAAATATTCTGCTTTGGGCTCTACAACTGGTGTGCTGATGGAAAAAAGAATTAAAAACTTGACATCCCTTCAAAACCTATATTATGTGGAGGTAGATCATGGAGGAGTAGATCTCATTGAAGAGATGAAAATGCTAAGGGAATTAAGGAAGTTAGGTTTAAAGCATGTAAGAAGGGAACATGGGAATGCCATAAGTGCTGTGGTAGAAGAGCTGCAATACCTTGAATCACTTAACATCACTACAATAGAAGAGGATGAAATTATTGACTTAAACTTTGTGTCAACCCCACCAAAACTTAAACGGCTTCACTTGAAAGCTAGATTAGAGAAGTTGCCTGATTGGATTCCAAAATTTGAGTGTCTTGTTCAGATTTGTCTGGCTTTATCCAAGCTGAAAGATGATCCATTGCAGTCACTGAAAAACTTGCCAAATCTTCTGAAGCTCAATTTGTTTGAGAATGCCTATGATGGTGAAATTTTGCATTTTCAAAATGGAGGATTTCAAATATTGAAAGAACTAATTCTAAGTCACTTGAATAGAGCAAATTCTATCCTTATAGAGAAAGGAGCTTTGCTTTCTCTTGAAAATCTTAAATTGGAAAGGATCCCCCAACTAAAGGAGGTACCCTCTGGCATCAAACACTTGGATAAACTCAAATCCATTGACTTAGTTGATATGCCAGATGAATTTGTTAAGAGCATTGAACCAGACGAAGGACACGACCACTGGATCGTCAAACATGTTCCTATTCTGTTCATTCGCCATTGGTTTGGCCCAAAATACTATGATTATGAGATTCTCACTATCAACTCATCCTCCAATGAGTCATGATCAATTGAGACTGCTAAGGTGTCTAGCAAACTTCAAAACATGAAGGTACCTTTCCTCTGATTGTGCAATGCTTCTTTTATCTATCATTAAAATTCATGACTTTTTCTTTATTCTTTCTCTTCTATATCTTTTTATACACCTATTCCAGTCTATCTTTTTCTCATGTTACATGATTACATCACTCATTACATATCTCATTTTCTTGTCTTCCTATCTCTTTTTATTGATAGAAAGGAACATGGAATATAAAAAAATGACTGGGAAAGACGTGTGTGAAGATAATTTTTTTTAAAATCTTCTTAACATGTAACGCTTCAATCTTCTGTAAATATGAAGAATAAAATTAATTGGGAAATTTATTAGGGAAAAAATTCTCACTATAAAGAGGGTGTGTATGACTTGTGACAGTTGGATAGAAGAGAAACGAAACGAAAGAAAAAATAAAGGACATGAAGAGATGACACAATAGGTCAGACAATGAAGTGGAAAAAGAAAAAGAAGTAGAAATGGCTTATTTTTTCTTTTTAAAATTAGTAAAATATGAACTAGATCATCTACAACTGTCTCCAATCTAACCAAATCTTGGCGGTTGGATCGACCTTCAACCCAAATCCAACAGCCAACATTTGGTTGGATGGACTGGAGGGCTGCATAGGGTCCTGATTGACAAAATGAACCCAAATTCTTTGCACTTATATAGCCAAATCATCCAAATCCCAGGTTTTAATTACCAAGATTCGGCTAGACAGGCAGAGGATTTGGGTTCTCATCCACCAAAACTTAAACATCTATTACGTATGTAAAAGATATAGGTTAGGTCTTCATGAAATAAGAACATTTTAATGTTGAAAAAATATCAAAAACAATGGCAAAAGAAAACAAATACATGTCGCTCACAATATCAAGTTCGGTTGTTGATAGAGAAAAACATATTGTTCAGATGTTTCAACCTAAACTACACAATGCGCACTTAGTAAATGATATAATTGGAGGATAGCAATGATATAATTTCAATAATGTCTTAATTTTTGCAATAATTTTTTATCTCAAGTGTACCCAAATAACTCATGAAACGTTTCAAGAATAAAGGTGGTTCTAATTTTTTATATATTTTTCCTTTGATGTGTTACCATATAAAGCATCCTTGCTCTAGAATTCAATTTTACAGTGATGCTTCATTGAGCTTGTTTAGTTAACTTGACAACTGTATGTGATACCTGACTCCTTGCCAATGTGGACAGAAATTCAGACTCTATTTACAGCTCAAAGATGATGTACCTTGTTCCTCATTCTATCTATGATGCTTGAATACAAAATGTTTCCTTCTCATCCTGCAATTGTCATGGAAAATGTGGATTTAGTTCAGCGAGTAACATTGGCTTTTCTTTTTTAATTTTAATTTTTGGGGTGTTGTAAATTATACGATATTATGATTTGGATGTAACTTATATGATATTTTCTAAAATAAGTAGTTGATTTGCTGCTCATGTGGAATACTATAAATTTCTGCAAGAAATCACTTGCTGCCATGTCATCTTCAAAAGTCCATCAACTCACTTCTAAGTTGTTGGATGATTTTATCGAAAGATTGAGAAAGGATAAACGATACTAGGAGAGCAATCTATCCTCCAAGGGTTTCCCCTTCACAATAGACAATACTCTATTCACAATTACAATATTCAAAACATACTCTTTAACCTTTGTGTTCTCCTATTTGTACACGTACTTTCTAACTAATCAAAATAACAAACCAACTAACTTTTTAACAACTCATAAGTACTTTAACCACTCTAATTATTCATTACTCTATATCCTAACATCTTGGATGAGCTACCATGGCAGAATCTAAACCGATTTCAACACCAATGGCCACTTCCTAATGCTTTCTCTCGGCTGCTACATTAAACTCAACAAACATATGACAATATAGCTTATTTCAAAGTACGGTTGGTTCCTTGCATTATCTATCATCACTCACTCGGATGTAACATTTCCTGTCAACAGATTTTTCATCATATGCAATCTCCAACATGAGTACAAATTCAAGCATTGAAGCCTATTCTATTGTATAATGTCTCAAATCAACCATGTCACATGGAATTCATCTCATTGATTCATAGAATTCTAAGCTTACAACATTTTGTGATTCTGTTTGGGTTTGGTGAAGAGAGACTCAAGGCAGAAACATCATTTACTTTGTCCCGATGCGATTTGATCATCTAGTAAAAAGCAACCAACAGTTGCAATATCTTTAACAGATGCTAAATACAAAACGATAGGTACAACCACTCCAACAGTTACTCTGAACTTACTTGCACCTACAATCTACTCAGACAACATAAGTGCAAGTGCAACTTATCTATATGCTAACCCCATTTTACATTCCATAAAGGAAACATATAGCTATTGATTATCATTCCGGAACTCAAGCAGCTCAATGATATCAACTAGCAGACCTCCCGACTAAACCAATTCCTATATCTTTTTATTAGAGATAAAGAGGAAGGAGCTTAAATACTAAGGCAAGAAAGAACTATTTGGAAAAATTATAATATATCTAGACTCCATTCAGACGTCATTTTAACATTTCTTTCCTACTTTTGCCATTTGTGGTGTTTAACTTTTTAAGATTGGTATGAACTTTTCTTCAACCCTTGTAATAATAACAAAACCACTTCATTTGAATGAATATGTTTATCGAGAGGACATGTCTGTGTCTCAGTCAACTGGTTTCATCCATCCATCATAAGGCAGCTTATAGGAAGAACTACCATGGCAGGTTCTAAGCTGGTTTCGACACCAATAGCCACTTCCTTCTCTTCTAGTCTACTGCCACACTAGACTCAACAGCATGTGACAAGAGCTTATTTCAAAGTCTGGTTGGTCCCTTTCATTATCTATTATCAGCCAGTCAGATGTTACACTCCCTGTCAACAAAAACTTCTGCATATGCAATCCCCAGCTTCAGTACATATGCAAGCATTGAAGCCTATTCTATAATACCTTAAATCAACCGTATCACATGGAATTCATCTCACCAACTCAAAGAATCTAATCTTACAGCATTTTGTGATCCAATGCATGAAATAAAAATTCCAACTGTTTTTGCTAGCATAACTTTCCCAACTAGTTTTTTTCCTCTTCTAAATTTAACCTCTTCATAATAAATTGAACAAGAACACCTATATGTTCTCATAACTAGTTTTTTTTACTTTCATATAGGTGTTTTGGTTTAGTTAGTTAGTTTCAATATTACAAGTTTATTTACCTTATATATGGTCTAAACAAACCACCAGCAGGGCCGGCCCAACACTAGATGAGGCTTTTTTACTTACAAAAATATTCATAATATTTTGTTTTTATTTTATTTAAATTTTATTTTTCGAGCCTTTTGAGATGTAAAATGATTTATTAAATTATCATAATCAATTTTATTTAACATTTATTTTTCTATAGATAATAAAGACAATTCATTTAATCTTTGTTAAGACATTGCAAATATGAAATTTGTAAAATCCAAAGTTAGGAAGAAATCGAAACTTGAAGCAAACAAAGGGATAGATGATGAACGAGTCGTTGTTGAGTTACTCATGTTTCAAAGACAAAGTCAAGACGTTTGAAGAAAAAAAAAACAAAGTACAGAGTTTTTCTGCTTCGAGAGAATACAAAGAGTTTAGGTCAAGACATTTAGAAAATCTGATATGTGTTGTTGTAGCTATTGTTTTGTATTCGGCCTGATGTTTCTTTCTTGAGTGTTTCCTTCCCAAATCCAACCAGCATCACAAAATTCTATAAGCTTAAGATTATATGCATCAATGAGATGAAGTCCATGTGACAGGATTGATTTGAGAGATTATAGAATATACTTGAACGCTTGCTTCTGGGATGACGTTGGGAAATGCACATGCTGAGACAATTGGTTGACAGGAAATGCAACATTCGAGCAACTGATTAATAGTTATTGCAAGGAACCAACTAGAGGAGGAGGAATTGGCCATTCTCCTTGGAGTTGGTCGAAATCTTCCTTGTTAGTTCATTCAAGAAGTCTCCTTATGTAGTGATGCCAGGTTAAGAGTCCAATGGTAGAAGAAAAAATTCACGCCTGAGAAAAAAGTTACTTGGTGGTTTTTGATCCTTTAAAAAGAACGCGGCAGCAAGTGATTTCTGTAACTGTTACTGAAATTTGGAGTCATTCCACAAGAGCAGCTAGCTAGTCATGTACATATATATTAGAAAAAATACAATGATAGAACCCAAATTTTCGAAATGAAGGATGGATGAAAATGGTTGGCTGAGACGCATACATACACATCCTCCTGATTAACTTCAAATTAACTAGGCAGATTTACAGCTAGATATTGATAGTAGCATTAATATTGTTTATCAAAATAAAAATATTCATTATAATAAAGAGGTTTTGATTATTACAAGGTTTGAGAAAAAGCTCCCACCAATCTTGAACACCTCAAATTGCAAAAATAGGAAAGAAATTTTAAAATTATGCCTGAATGGAGTCCAGATATAGGTCTTGATTATAAGGTTTTGAATCAAAGCTTCCACAACCAAATCATAAAACACCATAAATGACAAATAGAAAAAAAAACCAAAGTCACTCAGCGAATGGGATCCACATTTTCCTTGCTGGATATAGAATGAGCTGGAAATTTTTTATTTTGAATTGAAGCACCATAGACGGAATGCAGAAAATACACCATCTTTGAGCTGTAAGATGGAGAATCCAAATTTCTGTCCATATTGACACGGACACATGAGTCAGGTACCTCATATAGTTGTCAAGTTATTTTAGCAAGTTAAAGGAAGTGTCACTATAGAATTGAATGCTTTATTTATAAGATAGCACATATATAATCAATATAATCAAAGTTATATTGAAATATTTCACAAGATATTGGAATTTGTTAAGCAAACTATTAAACAACCTCATTGATTCTCCTCCTCTTCATTTCAGAAAAGCGAAATGCCGCCACAGATTTGAATTGTTTTCACGCATTGGGCTCTCTCTTGCAGATAATTTTTCACCAGCATATGAGCCCACTCAGGCCATACAATGGTGAGGTTGAATATGAATTTTGGTTTCCAATCATCTCAATTTACTCTCCTATTAAATTACATTATCTGTCATTTGTATTACTTCAATTTTAGTATTTAATTAATGTGTGCCTTTTATAGTATAGGTTGAATCATTTGGAATCTCTGCGATGAGTAGTATAATTTTTGGTAGAGTATCAGGAACATCGATATTGGTCTAATTTAAAGAATCTATCTTTTTATCTAAACTACAATTAGAACTTGAAATTTGTTTGGATATACTAAGGCTCTAGTTCATGTAACCTTTGTTTTTGGTCATGTAGCATAGTGGCTGGAGCTCACAAATTTTAAATATAGAGAAATGGGGTGTCTGGGGTTCGAACCCCAGCACCTGCATATATTAAGCTCACGGAGACTCATGTAATCTTCACCTATCATACCTTATCTGTAGTGACAGAATTTATTTTCCCCCATACACCAGCAAATTTTATCTTCATGTTAGCAGAAGATTGAAGTGTAAAATGTTATTATATTTCTTTTTCTGAAAAAATACAATTACCATTTTCTCAATTCTTTATCTTACATTTTTTTATACTCCTTCCTTTTTATCAATAAACAAACTAGATAGGAAGGCATAAGAAAGTTTTAGGAAGCCAGAAATCATAATGAATAAAAGAACACTTTTAACAATAAATATGAAATAATAGGAGAGAAAACTCTCTTCCAAGGATTTCCCCTTCTAAAATAGAGGCACTGCTCTATTCTTAAAATGTTATGTGATCTCAATCATAATCCTACCGCATGTATTCTCGTATGTATACAAGATCATCTCTACCAAATCAACTAACTAACCCCTCCTCTGTCCTATATTGTTAATAATTCCTCTTTATCCTATATCCTAACAAACTCCATAGTTTATATCCTAACAGAAATCAGAGTTCTGATGAGCGATATAACGTGAAATTAGACATAGGTATGCATGAAAAAAGTTTATAAAAACAAGAGAATCATTGCATGATCAGAGGAAAGGTACCTTGATATTTTGAAGCTTGCTAGACAGAAGAACATTCTCAAATTTCTTACGACTCCTCGGAGGTTGAGTGAACAGTGCGAATATCAAAATCGTACATGTTTGGGCCGTTCCGGTGGCGAATGAATACAATAGGAACGTGCTTGATAACCGAGTAGTCTTGCCCTTTGTCTGGATCAATGCTTTTGACGAATTCAGTTGGCATATCCGTGAAGAAAATATCCTTGAGTTTATGCATGGACTTGATGCCAGAGGGTACCTCCTTCAGTTGGGGGATTTTTTCAAGTGTAAGATGTTCAATAGAGAGCAAAGTTTCATTATCTATAACGACTGAGTTTACTCTTTCTAAGCGACTGAGGTTCAGTATCGTCAATTTTGGAAACCCTCCATGCTGAAAATGAAAAATTTCACCATCATAGCAATTGTCCCACAAACAGAGATTGAGCAAATTTGGCAAGTCTTTCGGTGACTGTAGGGGATCATCTTTCAACATAGAAAAGCCTAGCATTACCTTTACAAGACACTCAAGTTTTGGAATCCAATGAGGCAACTTCTGTAATCTAGCTTTCAAATGAAGACGCTGAAGTTGGGGTGGGGATGATCTAAAGTTCAAGTCAATGATTTCATCCTCAACTATTGTAGTGATATTTAGATTTTCAAGGTGTTTCATCTCTTCTATTGCAGCACTTAAGGAATTTCCATGCTCTCTTCTTACACGGGTTAAACCTAACTTCCTCATCTTCCTTAATATTTTCATTTCTTGAATGAGATCAACTCCCCCATGATCGACCTCAACCTAAAAGAAATTTTCTATGGAACTCAACTTTTTAATACCTTTTTTCATCAGTACACCAGTTGTAAAACTCAGTAGAGAATACATTGCTTCATAGTTACAGTGGGAAGCGAGAAGGTTTCTTAGCTTTGCCAGCTTGTTTATTTCTCTTGGTATCTCATGCACAAGTGTTTCTCTTAAATCCAAAGTCTCTAAGTTATGCAGCTCACCAACAGATTTAGGAAGTGTCTGTACTTTTGTACCCCTTAGGTTTATGTATCTTAAGTGAAAAAGATTCCCCAAATTATTAGGAATATGGTTCATTGATGTGCCTTGCATGTCAAATACCTTCAAAATCCTAGACTTTGAACACAATTTAATGATGAAAGGCTCCATTGGTCCACCGTTTCCAAAGCCATGAATAGCACGGAAATGTAAGTTCTTATTGCCCTTGAACACATTGTTGGAACTTATGGAAATAGATAGCCGTTTAGTTATTCCAACTGGGAGAGGTTTCTCAACTTCATCGACAAAATGACAGAAACTTAAATCCTCCATTTTTCCAATGATCACTTCCCGCAGTAAGTCATGGACTTGACATCTTTTAACCTTCCCTTCAAAGCCAACTCTTGACACCATAACCAAACTTCTGTGAATCAATTCCAGCAAGTACTCCTCTGAAACTTCTTCCAAAGTTCTTCTCCCATCAGATTTAACAAACCCTTCTGCTATCCATTGTTGAATTAATCTCTTACGATTAATAGAGTAGTCCTCTGGATATATACTAAAATACAAAATGCATGGTTTCAAGTAGTATGGCAGGTCATCATAACTAAGAGATAAAATATTTATTATATTAGATAAATGAGCATTACGTCTCAACTCCAGGTTCAGGTTTTTACTCACCATTTTCCATTCAGTCACGGTTTTAGATTTTGTTGAAAATAGACCACCAATGGCCACAACTGCCAGAGGTAGCTGTTTGCATTTTTGAACAATTTCTTTCGAAATGGACTTCAGCTCTGCTGGAAAATGCCCATCATGCTCAAAATCTGAATGCTTTCTTTCAGAAGAGTTCCCATGCTTTGTTTGGAGTCAAAAGTTGCAAGTTGTGAACATGAACTTGAAAGGATTTCTTGAAAAAATCTGCAGCTTGCATCTTTCTAGTTGTGATTATGATCCTACTACCTTTGTTGTTGTTAGGCATGGCCAATTCAACCTGGTCGCAAAAATCTTCTTGCCATACATCATCAAAGAATATCAAATACCTCTTATGTTCCAGGTATTTCCTCACTTGTTCAATCAGTAACTTGTCATCCATTTTGTGTTACATCTGCGTGACAGGATTTTCAGTTTCTCCACAAAATTCTTCCATCATGCTTTTCATTAAACCCCTCACAGTATATGATTGAGAAACCATGATGCAAGCTCGGCAATCAAATTTTGTTGTTACCTTTTGGCTGTCAAAAACTAGCTTGGCAAGGATGGTTTTTCCGAGCCCTCCCATTCCCACCACTGCGATCACTGTACGCTCAGAAGCACCATCCAATAACCAACAAGTCAATTCTTCTCTCGGGCCTTCAAGTCCAACAATTGCAGTTTCCTCAATAAAAAGGAAAGACAATCGAGGATCACGCCATCTCCTTTTTTCTGTCTTTCTAGTGCTTGTTGATCCTTGTACTTGTGAACGTTGAAAGTTATACCTTTGACTTCTTTCCTTGATTTCACGTATTGATATCTTAATGTCCAGTATCTCAGATGCTATCCGATGACGGGGAGTCAAAGTTTTGATTAGGCTCGCAATCTTACAGATTAATCCACATCCAGGATGTTTGACCTCATGCCTCAGCCCAAGATATTCATCAATATGACATCTTCAATGCGAAATGATGCTTCTCTTACTTGCTTCACCCAAGTTCTTATTCCTTCATTGGCGTCTGCTTCATCTGCTGCCCTTCTATCTGCATCTTTGAGGAAGACTTGAATGCTTTCTAGTTCATCTTTGATGTCTAAAAAATCTTTGTGGACACGTCTCAGAAGATTTGTTTCTTCCCTAAGGAGTTGAAACACTTCCCCCAAGACTAATGATACTACAGTTTCTGCCATTTCAATCGCATTTGCTGCTACCTACTACCTTGGAATTAGCTGTTGGGATAATCTGTATATATCATCCTTGCTAGTATAGTTGTTTTCTCTCTTCTTGTTTTTCTTTCAATGGTCTTTTTCCTTATCTGTTAATGGTGTCAAGGAAAATCAAACTTCCAAAGTCAATGGATAAGATTGCCAGTATAATTTGTTCTCAGCCTAGGATAGTAATGTGGTGATGAAACATGATTATTTTATCAAGTTGGTAATGCTGGCAGACAGTGATTTTCGTGTGAAAAGATTTAATACCCCGTAATACCAGTACAACATTTGTATTCATGTGTAATACTGCTTTTATTTTTAGGAGTGTCCAAGATAAACAATTGTTCTATAAAAAAGTTAAATATTTTGTTTTCCAATGCATTGAAAATATGTATTTTCATATATACTTACCATCTATGATTCTTAAATAGTGTCTCATGACACATATTTCTCTTCTTTTTAACGTTATTGTTTATGCTACTCCCTTAAAATTCAACATGCTTAATAATTCATAAAGAATAATTCTTCATTTTATTTCCCAAAATATCACTCTCTTCAAGGTATATAAAAATAACAAGTACAGTATCTCAAGTATATTATATGCGATATGTCATTTTAGTTTCTCAATCGATGATTTATTCATTCATTCGTTAATAGAAAATATAAGATTGACATTAAACTAGTCCCTTTCTGCTTCCATCTTTTTTAGCGTAAACCATGTATCCTCCACGCCAAGTGTCGAGATTAATCCTCGAGTTTTGCAGGACTCAAAATAGGCGGCAAATTCACTGCTGCATGTCCAAGATTAAATTCAAACAAAGACTTTGGTTAAATTAGAAGAGATCAGTGTCATCTTATCTAAGCGTTCTTGGGTTCTACCGCTTCCATTTTACATACACGACTAATGGCTCTTGGGTTGTATCTGCTTCCATCTTACATACACGAAACAGTCACTACTAGAAGAATCACAATTAGAGAGGGAAATTAATGACGGAAAACAAACCCCTCACGATTTCCTTGGTCGCAAAATTTAGTGACAGAATTAGAGAGGAATTTCACATTTTCCCTCACTAAAATTCCCTCACTAATTTTTGTTTTTTTAGTAGTGAGTTTTATTAATGTTTCTAACCACGTTGCATGTGAGTTGTCATCCACTGTGACATAAATTAATGATAAACATGGTTGAAGATTTTGAATTATTTGATAATCTATAACATATTTTTTTATCGTTTTAATAATAATTCCCTAATAAAAAAGATAATAATAATAATTAGTGGGTGGAAACTTTCAAATAACCTTATCTTAGGTAGGTAAGCGTGTTTAACTATAAAAATAAAATTAAAAAAATTTGTTTGATGCTATATGTTTTGTATTTGCGTCGGTATTTTGAAAATGATATATCAAGTGTTTGAAAATGATATTTACTGTAAGTGATGATGACAATTATTCATTTTACCTCCGTCCCTAAATATAAGATCATTTTGCCAACATCACGGGAATTAAGAAAGTTGATAGCAGTTTTAAAATTGTATATAATTATTATTGTTTTTACAATTTTTTAGTTAGTTTATGTTTTCAACGTAGTATTTATTATTGATATATAAATTTACAATTTTTTAGTTAGTTTATGTTTTCAACATAGTATTTATTATTAATATATGAAAAAGATGCAAAATATATAAGGGTATGTTAGTAAAGAAATAATTAATGTAATTGAAAATATCAAAATGGTCTTATAAGAAGAGACAATTTTTTTTCTTAAAAGGGTCTTATAATTAAGGACCGAACTAAAAGTTATTTATTTGTATGATAGTTGAAGCAAAATGTAATTTTATTAGAAAATGATAAGTTCTGCCTCAGGGCACAAGATAAGGATCTGAAAGTATAATTAAACAATAAATATTTTATTGAAAAAATAAGTTTTTAAGCTTTTAAAGTTATGAATGCACAATTTTCAAAGTTAAATGTCTTTATTTAGTTTTTTATCTTGTGTCGTTGGGGCACAAGTTAGCAAGACCATATTAGTTCTTGGTAATGCAGTAGCCGTCTTGAGAAGTGTTTTGTCCTTTATGCAGATGTGATTTCGTTGTAATATGGTATATATCTTTCTCTTTTATAATATGTGTATGAACTATAAATCATAAATCTAAATTTTCACACTAAGATATTTTGATGTCTTAGTTTGATGTTGAAGATATATTGATATTTCATTAAAAAATACAAAAATTAAGATAGAAAGTTTTGTTTAGTAAAATGGTTGGAATTTAGATTTGATATGGCAAACTTATATGATATTATGATTTTGCTGCAGAACCTTTCGTTCAAAACCTTGTAATCAAGACCTATACGTGTAACTTATATATCATTTTGAAATTTCTTTCCTGTTTTTTGCCATTTTTGGTGTTTAAGGTTAGGGCAATGGCAGAGCCCTTCATGGGGAAAATTAAAAAAATTAACAAGGTCCATTTTAAGAGATTTCATAAAAAAGAATTCAACTGTTTATATGGAAAGAAGTAGAAAATAACAATTGTGGTGGTTTCCTAAAAATGAAAAACACTAGATTCCACCACTAACCACCATCTATCAAGGTGGAAACTACCATTTTTCGTCTTCTACCATAAACATCATGTTAACGGTTCATCTACTAAAGAATTAAAAATACTAACCTGGTTATGAATGGAGAAGATGAAGTTGAAATGTACAAACTCCGATGAAATCCTGGAAATCTGAAAAAAGAAACTTTTGAAACTAGAACTAGAAAGATTAAACTGGAATAGAGAAAAAAACTTGGAGAGAGAGTAGAAAGTCTTATGAATAAACTCTTTTATACTCTTGTTCAAAACATTTGAAAACTCAGAGATGCTCATCCAATGAAGCACTTCACATGGGAATCCATTCCAATGAAACGAAGCAACGATCAAGATCAACCCTGGTGATTCATCCAACGGATCAAAAAGAGCCCATCAGACATCCAAACGTCAAGATTGATCCAACGGCTACGATACATCCTCGAAAACTAACGCTCACAAAACCACTCAAATTCCTAAGTGATCGAGTAAATTAAACCTTCACATGTGGCGTTCAGTTGCTCAATGGACACCCATAGCTCCCCACGAACATGAGATCTATGAAAATAACTAACTCCTCATAAGCGCATAAAAAGCTTGTATGTTATTCGTGAACAAAGTATGAGGATACCAATTCAAGCAGAATCATAACGGTTCCCATCATTGTCTTCCAATCACACTCGGCGGTTACAATTCCAGCAATCGTAACTGTCAAGCAACGGTTGTACCATTAACAACGGCACGTGCAACTCCTCACTATATAAAAAGGCTTTTTATAGTCCTCAAATGTATGATTTACCTCCACCCTTAATCCCTTTTCTAGCTCAAAATACTGACTTAAGTATCGGAATGTCTGCAACTACACATCCCACCATTCCAAGCATTGAACGCCCATAACTACCACACAGAATTTACTAATAGTCAAGCCCTCTAATTTATTCATAAAAAAAAACAAAACGAGCAGGCCAACCTACCCTATTATTAAAAAACAGAAAATCTGTTTTCTAGGATGTGGTCCCCGATCCTGACATAAATAATCATTCTTAATCTAGACATATTTGGCTGCTTGCAAGAAATAGATAAATTATTAAATACTATATGTGTCCCTTATTATAAGACACTTTTGAAAGATTGTGGAAATTAAGAAAGTTCGTAGTAGTATTTAATTTGTTTTTTTTTTTGACAAAGTATTTAATTTGTTTGTAATTAAAATTGTTCTTACAATTTTATTTTTCGAAAGTGTTAGTGTTTATGTTCTCAACACAATATTTATTATTGATTGAAGAAAAATATATAAAATAAATAGGAGTATGTTGATAAAGAAATAATTAATATTGTTGAAAATATCAAAGGGGTCATAAAAAATGATATAAATAAAATATTTCAAAAAGGTCTTATATTTAGTGATGAATGTTGTTTAAATCTTTAACCATATCTTTTACATTAATCTGAAAGACAGAATCATGCTGGTCAAAAGTATATTATTTATTATTTTGAAAACTCATATATGGTCCAATGACGGATTAACGGGGACCAATTTCACCATCCACAAGCAAAAATATATATATTATTGGTTAAACCTGTTGAATTTCAATCGAGTAGCATAAATAAAAGCATTAAAGAAAACAAGCATTCATACTTGATCACATTCAGTTGTCAAATTACAGAATAATAAACCTTTTTTCTTTGAAAAGCATGGTCTGCATACACCACCAAATTGATTAAACTAATCACGTTTCATTTCATCACAATACACCGAGGAAAAAACGAGAGGAAAAACACAATACTAGGATGATATACACATGATCCTAACAGCAAAATTGCAAAGAAAAATGGCAGAAACTGCAGTATTGTTTACTCTGGGGCAAGTGTTCCAGTTCCTAAAAGAAGAAACAACTCTGCTGAGTGGTGTACACAGAGATTTTTTAGACATCAAAGATGAACTAGAAAACATTCAAGTCTTCCTCAAAGATGCAGATAGAAGGGCAGCAGATGAAGCGGACACCAATGATGGAATAAGAACTTGGGTGAAGCAAGTGAGAGATGCATCATTTCGCATTGAAGATGTCATTAATGAATACCTTCTTTTAATCCATAGGGCCAATCCTCCTGGATGCGGATCTTTAGTATGCAAGATTCCAAGATTAATCAAAACTTTGACTCCCCGTCATAAAATTGCATCAGAGATTCGGGATATTCAATTGTCAATTCGTGCAATCAATGAAAAAAGTCAGAGGTATAACTTTCAAATTTCAAATGAACAAGGATCCTCAAGCAGCAGCACCAGTACCGGAGATCCAGAAAATAGAAAATGGCGTGATCCTCGACTGTCTTCTCTTTTTATTGAAGAAACAGAAGTTGTTGGAATTGAAGGCCCAAAAGAAGAACTGTCTGGTTGGTTATTGGATAGTGCAGCTGAGCGCACAGTGATATCAGTGGTAGGAATGGGGGGCCTAGGGAAAACCACTCTTGCCAAGCTAGTGTTTGAAAGCAAAAACGTATCAGCACACTTTGATTGTCCTGCTTGCGTCACTGTTTCTCAATCATACACTGTGAGAGGTTTGTAAATAAACATGATGGATGATGGAGCAATTTTGTCGGGGAACTGAAGACCCTCTTCCACAGATGTTGCACAAAATGGATGACCAGTCACTGATTATAGAAGTAAGGCAATACCTGCAACATAAAGAGGTATTTGATATTCTTTGATGATGTATGGCAACAAGATTTTTCCGACCAGGTTGAGTTTGCCATGCCTAATAACAACAAAGGTAGTAGGATTATAATCACCACTAGAATGATGTATGTTGCAGATTTTATCAAGAAATCCTTTCTAGTCCATATTCATAACCTGCAACTTTTGCCTTCAAACAAAGCATGGGAACCCTTCTGCATGAAAGTATTTAGATCTAAACAAGGTGGGCATTGTCCACCAGAGCTTGAGGTTGTGTCAAAAGAAATTGTTCAAAAATGCAAGCAGCCCTCTGACAATTGTAGCCTTTGGTGGTCTACTTTCAACAAAAACCAAATCCATGTCTGAATGGCAAAAGGTGTGTCAAAATCTGAGTCTGGAATCTGGACGTAATGCCCATTTGACGAGTCTAACAAAGATTCTGTTGCTTAGTTATGATGGTCTGCCTTACTACTTGAAACCATGCATTATGTATTTTGGTTTATATCCAGAGGACTATGCCATTACTCATAAGAGATTAACTCGACAATGGATAGCTGAAGGGTTTGTTAAATCTGATGAGAGAAGAACTCCAGAGCAAGTTGCAGAGGAGTACTTGTCTGAATTGATTCACAGAAGTCTGGTTCAGGTCTCAGATGTTGGCTTTGAAGGAGAAGTTCACAAATGTCGAGTCCATGATTTATTGCAAGAAAGTGATCATTAGACAAACGAAGGACTTAAGTTTTTGTCATTGTGTGCATGAAGATAGTGAATCAATCGTGGTTGGAAAAACTAGACGCCTATCTATAACCACTAGTCCCAGAAATGTGTTGAACAGCACTAACAGTTCACATTGCCGTGCTATTCTTGTTTTTGAAAAAGGTGCATCGCTGGAGCATTTCATGGGTAAACACTGTTCACGGTCTAGGATTTTGAAGGTACTTGACATTCAAGGTACATGTTGAATCATATACCTAAGAATTTAGGGAATCTTTGTCATTTAAGGTACATTAACCTAAGAAAAACAAAAGTGCAGACTCTTCCTAAATCTGTTGGTGAACTACAGAACTTAGAGACATTGGATTTTAGAGACACACTTGTGCGGGAGATACCAAGTGAAATAAACAAACTCACAAAGCTAAGGCACCTTCTTGGTTTCCATCGTAACTATGAAACAAAGTATTCTCTTTTGGGCTTTACAACTGGTGTGTTGTTGGAAAAAGATATTAAAAACTTGACTTCCTTGAAAAATCTTTGTTACGTGGATGTAGATAATGGAGGAGTAGATCTCATTGAAGAGATTAAAATGTTAAGGCAGATAAGGAAGTTATGCTTAACCCGTGTAAGAAGAGAGCATGGAAAGGCCTTAGGTGCAGCAATAGAAAAGATGAAACACCTAGAAAATCTTAATATCATTACAATAGCTGCGGATGAAATCATTGACCTGAACTTTATATCTTCCCCAACCCAAATTCTGCGGCTTCATTTGAAAGCTCTACTACTAAAGTTACCTGACTGGATTCCAGAACTTCAGTGTCTTGTTAAGGTAACACTGGGTTTTTCTATGTTGAAAGATGATCCACTACAGTCACTGAAAAAGTTGCCAAATCTGCTCAATCTGTGTTTGTGAGACAATTGCTATGATGGTGAAATTTTGCATTTCCAAAAGGGAGGGTTTCAAAAATTGATGACACTGAATATCAGTCGATTGAATAGAGTAAATTCCGTCGTTATAGATAGTGGGACTTGTCTATCTGTGGAACATCTTACACTAGAAAAAATCCCTCAACTGAAAGAGGTACCCTCCGGAATCAAACTCATGCATAACCTCAAAAATATTTACTTCACTGATATGCCTGCGGAATTTGTTGAAAGCATTGGTCCAGACAAAGGGCAGGACTACTCGAGACACTCAAGACAGAAACACCATTTACTTTGGTCCTAATGTGATTTCAAGGTCTTCTAAAAAGGCAACCGACAGTTGCAAGATCTTCAACAGAGCCTAAATACAAAACAATAGCAACCACTACTCACCAACTTAGATTTCCAATTGATCCATCTATAATCTACTCAGACAACTTATTGATGTAATAACCAAACAACTCAATGGAACCCTGCCAACTAGTCACTGATAGATGTCACTGAAGATGGGCCAAGGGAGCAAGAGCCCAAAGATCCAATAAGTGAGTACGAAAATTGCTTTTTTGACATCAAAAGTTTCTTAAGAACACAAGTAAATGACCAAATTACCTCCACCGGTAGTGAACTACCGCTGGCTCCAGCTGCGGTTAACTGCAGCTGGCTTCGCTGCATTTAAGTGCCATTCTAGTTGTGATTTTACGCGTTTCGGTTGAAAAATCAAAATAAATCGACACTTAGTCGGAATGCTACGAAACTTTATAGAGACCTCTATAAAAATACATATAGAAGATGTGAAAAGTTTCGAAACATTCCGAATAAGTCTTGATTTTTTTTTATTTTTTCGACCGAAACGCGCAAAATCGCGATTGAAAAAATAAAAAAAATCAAGACTTATTCAGAATGTTACGAAACTTTGTACATCCTCTATATGTATTTTTGTAGAGGTTTCTAAATAGTTTTGTTGCATTCCGACTAAGTCTCGATTTATTTTGATTTTTCGACCGAACCATGTAAAATCACAATTTTTCCACGCGCGAGTCCGAAAAAATGTCCTAGAGGTTGAATTTTTTCACGATTTTTTGCACTCATGTTTAGAAAAAAAAACATCTCCCACAAAAAAATTGAATTTTTCGACAAGGGACGGTAAAACATCAACCTAAAAATTGAATTTTGAGCTGTTTTTTTGCAAACACCTCTATAAAAATACATAGAGGATCTGCAAATTTACATAGTATTTTGACTAAACTTTAATTTATTTTGAATTTTTTACTGAAACGCGTAAAATTGCAATATTTTTCCAACTGCATGTCTGGAAAAGTTATATAGAGGTTTAGTTTTTTCATCATTTTTTGCACACATGTTAAGGACATAAAAAAACATTTATCACAAAAAATTAGAATTTTTTGACACCGGATGGATTAAATATGAATTTTTAATGTGTCAAAAACTCAAGAAACCAAAATATCAAAACGTCGACCTAGAAATTGAATTTTGAGCTAGTTCTTTGCAGACAACTCTATAAAAATACATATAGAGGGACTATAAAGTTTCGTCAAATTCTGAATAAGTTTCGATTTATTTTGATTTTTCGTCCGAAACGCGTAAAATCACAACTAGAACTGTACTGAAGTGCAACAAAGCCTGCTGCAGTTAACTGCAGCTGGAGCCAGCGGTAGTTAACTATCGTTGGGGGTAATTTGATCATTTATTTGTGTTTTTAGGGCGTTATTGATGTCAGAAAAGCAATTTTCAGTGAGTACTATGCCAAATGAGGAAAGTAAGCCCAAAAGGAATACATCCAAACAAAATAGGTTATTATTTTTCCCACCCCATTAGTTTGTCAAATAGCCTATTTATATTTTCTATAAAGTACTCTTCGGATTATATAATCCGACTCCATTTATAGGGATTTTCAGATTATATAATCCGAAACATTTTGAAAATTATAAATGTAATACCCATACTAAACGTATCTAGAAAGTTTAGCATGTGCATTATCTTTAGTACTGGATACATTAAAATTTACAACTTAAATTCTTCGAATGAATATTTTATACAACAACACGCGTTCGCACTATCAACAAAACAATACTACACATCCAAAGTATATAAAATACATCCTTAAAGTCCAAGGCATCCTGCAGCGGGTACGAACGAGCTCTTGCTGAAATATCCATCCGGCAACAAGTTTGCTAAAACAACCTGTTGATCTGCAACAAATAAGGATTGGGATGAGACATAATGTCTCAGTGAGTTCTACCTAATCCTAGGCTATAGGTGACCTCGGGGAAAACCTATGGTCACCACGTGTCTACAATACAACCTGACGGTTGATTATACGTGTGTGGGCTTGCATGCCTAGACGGTCGTGCATACTAGAATCCATCGTAGGGTTCTTCTTAACTTGTCATATAGGTCTTGTCATATATCTATACGTGTCATGGCGGTCGAGGGAACCTAGGACCGCTAACTCAAGATACGCTAAGCGCATCGAGGTCTAAACATAACATATTCATGACACGATCCTAAACCGGACGATCGGAGAAACCTAAGATCGTCGTCGGTATAACTTCGTAGCTTGTCCTACTTGCATAAACCTGTACATGTCTAACAGCATATCATAATCATACATAGTCATATTCATTCATTATGTTAGAGGTTAGCGTTGAACAAGCATTATTATCTGAGTTCATTTTACGGA